>Ga0302279_10001225_pt1 | contig 37101 bp, 27 predicted proteins | sample III_Bog_N3_3_FD_194541 | JGI IMG/M metagenome (GOLD analysis project Ga0302279, IMG submission 194541) | Peat permafrost microbial communities from Stordalen Mire near Abisko, Sweden - III_Bog_N3_3 | ecosystem: Environmental > Terrestrial > Soil > Wetlands > Peat | place: Sweden: Abisko...
CGAGTGGCAGCTGGTCTGTACTGCCCACAACCTCCTGAAGCTGGTTAGGGCCGCTTCCTGAAGTCTGGGGGCCTGAACCTGCGGTTAAAAGGCCCTATATTGCCTTTCGATCACTCTGCCGGCGCCTACCGGCACTTCTGCTCTCCGTTTTTCTGGGAATGGTCTGACCTGGAGCGACGCAGGAGCGGAAGGTCGGAACGTTCCCAGAAAAACGACTCTGGCGACAGTCTGGGACACGGATCAATACGTAGACGGGCTCCTAGATCCCCAGCAACTCCTTCAGATGCACCAGGAACCGGCGGCTCACCGGGACCTGCCGGCCCGAGCGGGTCTTGAGCAGGGCGCTGCCCGGGTCCTGGCGGACGATCTCGTCGATCTGCCGGATGTTCACCAGGAACTGCTTGTGACAGCGCACCAGGTGCCGGGTCTTGGCCTCCAGCACGGTGAGGGTGAGCTCGGTGAGGAACTCGCCCCGGGCGGTCACCACGTGCACCCCAGCTTCGGAGGAGCGGACCAGCTCCACGTCCGCGGCGTCGATCAGCTTGATGCTCTGGGCGCCCATGCACGGGATCCGCTCGATGACCGGGCTGTCGTACTTGGGCCGCCGGCCTTCGCCCAGGAACCGCTTCAGCCGCTCCACCGCCTGGGCCAGCCGCTGGGGCTGCACCGGCTTGAGCAGGTAGTCGATGGCGTTCTTCTCGAAGGCCTGGATGGCGTAGGCGTCGTAGGCGGTCACGAACACCACGCAGGGCATGATGTCCTCGTCGATCATGCTCAGCAGCTTCATGCCGTCCAGCTTGGGCATCTGGATGTCCAGGAACAGCACGTCCGGCCGCACGTTCTTGACGGTGCGCAGGGCCTGCACGGCGTTGCCGCAGCTGCCCACCAGGGTGAATTCGCCGGTCCCGGCCAGGAGCGCCTCCAGCTCCTCGCGCGCGGGCAGCTCGTCATCCACCACCACCGCTCGCATCATCCGCGACCTCCCCGAAGGCCCAGCTGATCCTCGGGTGGGGGGACCGGACCGCCCTCCAGCATGCCAGCTTCCGGTCAGGGCGGGAAAACGACCGCTGACCACCAGCCCGCTGCCGCTGACCGACTTTGTTTCCGGCCGCGCCGATGCGGTTGCCATGCTCAAGCATCCCTGATTGACATCCGTCCGCCGGACCCGGTCCCCGCCGCCCCGAAGGTTCCCGATCACGCCGATCGGGCGGGCCGGCCGGAGCGGCGTTCCCGGACGGCTGGGCAGCCCCCTGCCCCGGGGCCGGCGCGCGCATGCCCGCCGGCCCTGACGCCCCGTTCCACCCATCCTTCCGGAGAGCGCGCATGTCCCCGACCCCTGGCTCCACCCCGGCCCCCCCCCGCACCGATCCGGCCCCGCCGTCACCCAACCTGACGGCCGGAGCCGTCATCCTGGTCGCCCTGGCCGCCATCGCCTTCCTGATCCTTCGGCTGCCCGCCTCGGCCACGCCCTGGTCCCAGAGCTACGACCCCCTCGGCCACTGGTGGCTGTCCACCCTTTGCGCCGCCTTGCCCATCCTCGTGATGCTTGGCACCATGGCGGTCCTGAAGCTCAAGGGGCACTACTGCGCCCTGCTGGGCCTGGCGACGGCGATGGTGGTGGCCCTGGTCGTCTTCCACATGCCCGGTCGATTGGCGGCGACCACGGCGGTCTACGGCGTCGGCTACGGCCTGTTCCCGATCTGCTGGATCGTGCTCCCGGTGATCTTCCTCTACAAGCTCACCATCCGGGCCGGGCAGTTCGATGCGCTGCAGCAGAGCCTCAGCAACATCACCGCCGACAGCCGCCTCCAGCTGCTGCTCATCGCCTTCGCCTTCGGCGCGTTCTTCGAGGGCGCGGCCGGGTTCGGCACGCCGGTCGCCGTCTGCGGCGCCATCCTGCTCAGCCTCGGGTTCAGGCCCCTGCAGGCGGCCGGGTTGGCCCTGCTGGCCAACACCGCGCCGGTCGCCTTCGGCGGCCTGGGCATTCCCATCGTCGCCCTGTCGGGCGTGACCGGGCTGAACCTGATGGTCCTGTCCAAGCTCATCGCGGGCATGCTGGTTCCCTTCTGCATCCTGGTGCCCTTCTGGGTGATCTGGGCGTTCGCGGGCTTCAAGCGGATGATCGAAATCTGGCCGCCGATCCTGGTCGCCGGCCTCACCTTCGCCGCCACCCAGTGGGCGGTGGCATCCTTCCATGGTCCCTGGCTGGTGGACATCGCCGCTTCGCTGGCCACGATCGTCGTCCTGATCGGCTTCCTGAGGATCTGGAAACCCAAGCACGTGATCAACGCGGCCTGCGAGGACATCACCAACCGGCAGCAGGCGAAGCACATCCACAGCGCCGGCACGGTCTTCAAGGCCTGGCTGCCCTGGCTGGTCCTGAGCGTCCTGGTCTTCATCTGGGGCACCCCGCAGTTCCACACCATTTTCGACAAGATGACCACCATCACCTGGAACGTCCCCGGGCTGCACAAGCTGGTGCAGCGCATGCCGCCCGTGGTGGTCAAGCCCACGCCCGAAGCGGCGGTCTTCTGCCTCAACTGGTTCACCGCGACCGGCACCGGCATCAGCCTGGCCGCGGTCATCGCCGGCCTGCTCATGGGCCTGCGGCCTCTGCAGATCGCGGGGACCTTCTTCAGGACCATCTACGATGTCCGCCTCACCGTCCTGACCATCTCGGCCATGCTCGGCCTGGGCTTCCTGACCCGCTACTGCGGACTGGATGCGACCATGGGCCTGGCCTTCGCCCGCACCGGAACCCTCTATCCGTTCTTCGGGCCCCTGGTGGGATGGCTGGGCACGGCGTCGACCGGATCGGACACCTCGGCCAACGTGCTGTTCGGCAGCCTGCAGGTCATGACGGCGCGGCAGATCGGCGTGTCGCCCACCCTGATGGCCTCGGCCAACTCGGCCGGCGGCGTGATGGCCAAGATGATCGCCGCGCAAAGCATCGTGGTGGCCAGCACGGCGACCCAGACTTACGGCAAGGAAGGCTCGATCCTGCGCTCCACCCTGTTCCACAGCATTGCGCTGGTCTGCCTGGTCGGAGTGCTGGTCTACTTGATGGCCTGGGTCTCCCCCTTCACCCTGTTCGTTCCCAAGTAGTCCTTCGCCATGGAATACGGCCCCGGATCCCGGGCAGCGCAGCCGCTGCCCGGGGGGCCGCAGCGCAGGGCCGTGCATGGACCCGTCGCCAGATGGGCAATCAGGTGGACAATCAGGTGGACAATCAGATAGATCGGGGACTTCGGGCCCCGGCCGGATAACGGGTGCAACCATGAATACGCTGTACGAGACTTTCAAGACCCGGGCGGAAGCGGTGAGCGCCGAAGTCCATCGTTTCCCTACCCGGCGGGAGGCGTCCGAGTTCATCCTCGCGCTGCTCCGGGAACAGGGGGCGCAGGCGGTCTGGGCCGGGGGCAGCTTCCTGGAAGCTGCCGGCCAGGAGGAGCTCGGCCATCAGGCGCCCGGACTGTGCTTCGAGGTGACGCGCCAGGCCGCCGCGGCGGCGAAGATCGGCATCAGCCAGATGGACTGGGCCATCGCCGACACCGGCACCCTGGCCCAGGACGCCACCCGGGTGGACCTCCGCCTGGTATCCACCCTGCCCGCCATCCACATCGCCCTGGCCGGCACCTCCCGCATCCTGGCCGATCTGCCCAGCGTGCTGCAGCGGCTGACCCCGACCCAGGCCGGATGCATCTCCTTCATCACCGGCCCCAGCCGCACCGCCGACATCGAGCGGGTGCTGACCATCGGGGTGCACGGTCCCGAACGGCTGGTCATCGTGTTCGTGGACGATCTGGACGAGGTGGCGGCATGAAGACGGCCTTCCGGCAATCGGTCAACCTGGCGCTCAACAACGCCAACCTCACCGGCGCCCTGGGCCGGTTCTCCGTGGCCTACCTGGTGGGCCGGGCCAAGGCCTATGAAGGCGTCGATTTCGAGGCGGTGCGGGAACAGATCCGCCAGGTCAAGTCGGCCGCCGCCGGCCAGCTGGACGCGCTGGCGGACACCTTCAAGGCCCGGGCCGAGGCCCGGGGCGCCAAGGTGTTCCGGGCCACCAGCCCCGCCCAGGTCAAGGACTACATCCTGGCCCTGGCCAAGGCCCGGGGGGTGACCCGGATCGTCAAATCCAAGTCCATGGCCTCCGAGGAGATCCACCTCAACGCCCATCTGCAGGCGGCGGGCATCGACGTGGCCGAAACCGATCTGGGCGAATGGATCATCCAGCTGGCCCACCAGACCCCATCGCACATGGTCATGCCGGCCATCCACATGACCAAGGAGGAGGTGGCCGAGGTCTTCAGCAGCGAGGTGGAGTCCGGCCAGACCCCGGACATCCCGCGGCTGGTCAAGTTCGCCCGGGGCAAGCTGCGCTCCAAGTTCCTGGGGGCCGAACTGGGCATCACCGGGGCCAACATCGCCGTGGCCGAGACCGGCAGCCTGGTGATCATCACCAACGAAGGCAACGCCCGCCTGGTGACCACCCTGCCGCGGATCCACGTGGCCATCGTCGGAGTGGAAAAGCTGGTGGCGCACCTCACCGATATCCAGCCGATCCTCACCGCCCTGCCCCGCAGCGCCACCGGCCAGCTGCTCACCAGCTACGTGTCCATCCTCACCGGCGCCATCCCCAACACCGACGGGTCGGACAAGGAACTGCACATCATCCTCATGGACAACCAGCGCTCGGCCATGGCCAAGGACCCGGTGTTCAAGCAGGCCCTGCAGTGCATCCGCTGCGCCTCATGCCTGAACGTATGTCCGGTGTTCCGGCTGGTGGGCGGCCACGTGTTCGGCAAGACCTACACCGGCGGCATCGGCACCATCCTCACCGCCTGGTTCGACGAGCTCAAGCAGGCCGAGGATATCCAGAGCCTGTGCATCCAGTGCGGCAACTGCAAGACCGTATGCCCGGGCAAGATCGATATCCCGGCCCTGATCCTGGAGCTGCGCCGCCGGCTGGCCGTAAAGCAAGGCCAGCCGGCCATCCAGAAGGCCGCCTTCGCGGTGGTGAACAACCGGCGGGTGTTCCACGCCATGCTGCGAGCCGCCTCGGTGGCCCAGAAGCCCCTGGCCCGGGGCGGCTTCATCCGCCACCTGCCGCTGTTCCTGTCCGAGCTGACCGACTTCCGCAGCCTGCCCGCCATCGCCCAGGTGCCGTTCCGGGACCGCTTCCCGAAGCTCACCCAGCCCGCCGGCCGGGAGAAGGCGGCCTTCTATTCCGGCTGCCTGATCGACTTCGCCTACCCGGAGATGGGCGAGGCGGTGGTGCGGGTGCTGAACAAGGCCGGCATCGAGGTGGTGTTCCCGGACCGGCAGACCTGCTGCGGCGCCCCGGCCCGCTACAGCGGCGCCTACGAGGTGGCCGCCCGCAACGCCCAGGACAACATCGAGGCCCTGCTCGCCGAGGACGTGCAGTACGTGGTCTCGGCCTGCCCCACCTGCACCATGGCGCTCAAGGAGGAGTTCACCCGCACCTTCGAAAGCCTGGGCATGACCGAACGCCTGGCGGACGCCGCCAAGCTGGCGGCCAAGGCCATGGACTTCTCCACCCTGGTCCAGCAGCTGGTGGACCAGGGCCGGCTCAGCTTCAAGGAGGGCCAGGATCTGGGCGCGTTCACCTACCACGATTCCTGCCACCTCAAGCGCGGGCTCAACGCCTCCGAAGCGCCCCGGGCGCTGCTGCGCCAGGCCGGCTACCAGCTCACCGAAATGAGCGAATGCGACACCTGCTGCGGCATGGGCGGCTCCTACTCGCTCAAGCTGCCGGAGCTTTCCGCCCCGATCCTGGCGCGCAAGCTGGGCCACATCAAGGCCACCCGGGCCCCCCTGGCGCTCATGGACTGCCCGGGCTGCGTCATGCAGATCCGCGGCGGCTTCGACCAGGAGGGCAGCCCGGTGCAGGTGAAGCACACCGCCGAGCTGCTTGCCGAGCGCCTGGCCGACCCCAAGGAGCCCTAGGAGCCTTACCTAGTGATGGGAGGCCCCCCGTGATCCATCTGGTCCAGCTGTTCCAGACCCTGTCGGCCTTCCTGGTCCTGTTCTACCTGTACTGCGAATCGCCGGCCTTCCGGCCGCTGGCCCCGGACTGGACCCAGCCCCGGGGCCGGATCCGCCTGTACCTGTTCTTCAGCGGCATCACCATCCTGGGCAACTACCTGGGCACCTCCATCCTCCAGGGCGGGGCGCTGCTCAATGCCCGGGCGGTGGGCTCCACCCTGGCCGGGCTGCTGGGCGGGCCGCTGCTCGGCGGACTGGTGGGCGCCACCGCCGGCCTGCACCGCATGTCCATGGGCGGCACCGCGGCGTTCGCCGGGGCGGTGGCCACCACCCTGGAAGGCTGCCTGGCCGGCCTGGTCCACCTGGCCCTCCGGGACCGGCCGCAGGTGCTGCTCACCAAGCGGGTGGCCTTCCAGTGCACGTTCGCGGGCGAAGTCCTGCACATGGGCATCGTCCTGCTCCTGGCCCGGCCCTTCCCCACGGCCCTGGTCATCGTCCGCATCATCGCCCTGCCCATGGTGCTGCTGAACCCGCTGGGCGCGGCCCTGCTCATGGCGGTGCTCATGCACCGGCAACGGGACCTGGACCGCATCGCCGCCCAGTCCTCGGCCGCCGGCCTGCGGGTGGCCCGGCGGGCGCTGAAGCTCATGGCGCGCGGCTTCGGCCCGGCCACCGCCGCCGAGCTGGCGCTCATCGTCCAGCAGGAGACCGGGGTGGGCGGGGTGGCGGTCACCGACAGCGAACGGATCCTGGGCATCGTCGGCATCGGCAGCGACCAGCACCGGCCGGGCGACACCATCGCCTCGCCGTTCACCCGCCAGGCCATCCAGGGTGCCACGGTGGTGTTCGCCGATGGCCCGCACCAGGGCCACGCGTGTGCGGCCGGCGCGGCCTGCGCCATCCACTCGGTGCTGGTGGTGCCGCTCCAGGTGGACGGCACGGTGATCGGCACGGTGCAGCTGTTCGAGCCGCGCAGCCGGCGCTTCCTGAACATGAGCCGCAGCCTGGGCGAAGGAATCGGCGACCTGCTGTCCAGCCAGCTGCTCATCGCCCGCTACCAGGAGCAGAAGAACCTGCTGGTGCTGGGCGAACTCAGGCTGCTGCAGGCCCAGGTGAACCCGCACTTCCTGTTCAACGCCCTGAACACCATCATGGCGGTGATCCGCAAGGACCCGGACCGGGGCCGGGAGCTGGTGCTGCACCTGTCCAACTACTTCCGCCAGAACCTCAAGCGCAGCGAGGCGTCCTCCACCCTGGAGGAGGAGCTGGAGCACGTGCGGGCCTACCTGGAGATCGAGCAGGCCCGCTTCCAGGGCCTGTCCGTGGAGCTGGACGTGGATCCCTGCCTGCTGCAGGTGCGGGTGCCCACCTTCACCCTGCAGCCGCTGCTGGAGAACGCCATCAAGCACGGCATCGCCGAGCTGCTGACCCCCGGCACGGCCCGGATCCGGGTCCAGCAGGAGGACGGCATGGTCCGCATCGATGTGGAGGACACTGCCGGCACCTACCTGGAGCGCGGCCGTTCCAGGCGCGCCAAGGACGGGCTCGGACTGCAGATCGTCGAGCGGCGCCTGCAGAGCGTGCTGGGCCCCGGGCCCCGGCTGGAGGTGCTCTGCGTGCCCAACGAGCTGACCCGGTTCACCATCCGCCTGCCGCTCCATGCGCCGGAGGCACCGGCGGAGGCCCCGGAGCTGCCCGAGGCCGGGCCGGGGCACGGCATGCCGTGAGGGGCTACAATCCCAGCACCCGCCTCAGGAACGCGTACTCCAGCGCCCAGTAGTGCGCGGTCTGCCGGTTGTCCGCCCCGGCGCCGTGGCCGCCTTCGATGTTCTCGAAGAAGCGCGCGTCGCAGCCCAGTTCGCGCATGCGCGCCATCATCTTGCGGGCGTGGCCGGGGTGCACCCGGTCGTCCCGGGTGGTGGTCATGAACAGCACCGGCGGGTAGTGCACCCCGGGCCGCAGGTTGTGGTACGGGGACAGGGCCTTCAGGTAGGCCCAGTCCTCGGGCCGGTCCGGGTCGCCGTACTCCTCCATCCAGGAGGCTCCGGCCAGCAGCCGGTGGTAGCGCCGCATGTCCAGCAGCGGCACCTGGCAGACCACCGCGCCCAGCAGTCCGGGCTCCCGGGTGAGCAGGTTGCCCACCAGCAGCCCGCCGTTGCTGCCGCCCTGGATGCCCAGGTGCGCTGGCGAGGTCACCCCCCGGGCCACCAGGTCCCGGGCCACCGCGGCGAAATCCTCGTAGGCCCGCGGCCGGTTCCGCCGCAGCGCCGCCTGGTGCCAGCGGGGACCGTACTCACCGCCGCCGCGCAGGTTGGCCACCACGTAGACCCCGCCCGGCTCCAGCCAGCTCCGGCCGAGGATGCCGCTGTAGTACGGCAGCAGCGACACCTCGAACCCGCCATAGCCGGTGAGCAGGGTGGGGTGCGTACCGTCCAGGACCAGGCCCCGGCGGGCCACCTGGAAGTAGGGGATCCGGGTGCCGTCCGCGGAGGCGGTGAAGTGCTGGCTGATCTCCAGGTCGCCGGCGTCGAACCAGGCCGGGGCGGCCTTGATGGGCTCCAGCGCCCCGCCGGCGGGGCCCAGGCACAGGGTGTCCGGGGTCAGGTAGCTGGTGACCGTCATGAAGCAGTCGTCGGACTCCCGGGGATCCACCCCCTGGACCGACACCGTCCCCAGGGCCGGGGCGCCCGGGAACCGGCGCCGCCGCCAGCCGTCCGGGCCGGGCGTCAGCAGCTGCAGGCGGTTCTTCACGTCGTCCAGCACATTGAGGATCAGGTGGTGCCGGGTCCAGCTCCAGGCCTCCAGGGACCGGGTGCGGCTGGGCCGGAACAGCACCGTCAAGTCCCGCCGGCCGGCCATGAACGCCTGGAAGTCCGCCGCCAGCAGGGCGCCGGCCGGATAGCGCCGGCCCGCCACGGTCCAGGGCGAACGCAGCCGGATCAGCAGCCACTCCCGGTGCAGATCGGTCTCGGCGTCTTCAGGGACCTCCACCCGCGCCAGGGCTCCGTCCCGGCCCAGCCAGTGCAGTTCCTGGCTGAAGAAGGAGGGCCGGCGCAGCACGAAGCTGCGCTCGAAGCCCGGGGTGGCGTCGTGGAACGCCTCGGCGGCCATGTCCTCCGGCCGGGCCTCGAACACGGTCCGGGCCTGGTCCAGGGGCGTGCCCCGGCGCCAGACCTGGACGATGCGCGGGTAGCCCGAATCCGTGAGCGAGCCGGCGCCGATATCGGTGGCCACGAACAGGCTGTCCCGGTCGATCCAGGCCACCGCGCTCTTGGCCTGGGGCAGGACGAACCCGCCCGGGACGAAGCTCCGGGTCTCCGGGTCGAACTCCCGCACCTCGTGGGCGTCGGACCCGCCCGGGGACAGCAGCACCAGGCAGCGGTCGCAGCCGGGCCGCAGGAACTGGGCGCCCTGGAACACCCAGCCCACCCCCTCCGTCCGGCCCAGTTGGTCCAGGTCCAGCACCGTCTCCCAGTCCGGCTCGGGCCGGCGGTACTGGTCCAGGGTGGTGCGCCGCCACAGCCCCCGGGGATGCTCGGCGTCGCGCCAGAAGTTGTAGTAGAACGCCCCGGCCTTGCTCACGTAGGGCAGCTTGGCCCGGGAGTCCAGGATGCGCAGGATGCCGGCCTCCAGCTCCCCGTAGCCGGGCTCCCCCTCCAGTTCCGCGGCGGTTTCGGCATTGCGCGCCCGGACCCAGTCCAGGGCCGCGTCGCCGTCCACCGCCTCCAGCCACAGGTACGGATCGTCGGGCTCCTCCGCCGGGGCGGAGGGGGCGGAGGGGGCGGAGAGAGTGCGGGGAGAAGGCAGCGTCATGAAAAATCCTTGCTGGCAGACGGCGCAGGCCGTTCTTTTGGTATCGTAACCCGTTTCCGCCGGCGGAGCTCGCCCGCCGGATAGACCGTTCCCGCCCCCTGGTCGCCGCCAAGGGAGCCATCATTCCCCGGCAAACGGCCATCACCCGACGCGCCGGGCTCCGGGCGAGGATCGCCGGGGGAGATGAGGAAGGCCCAAGCGGGACATCAGCGGGTGGGCGTTTCCGCGTGGCGAAGTACCGCCACCCGGTGGCAGCCGGCCATCACCTGGGAGCGAGTCCCGCCATTCGGCTTTCGCCCCACCTTGGGTTATTAGTGAAATAGTTACCTTTGTCCAGAATGATGAGATTGGTACAGGTCCTGCACTGGCTTGGGCCAACCTGGGGAGGTTGCCCGCGCTCCCGATCCACCTTGGGCTGCGCTGGCCATACCGATCGTCCCCTGCAACCGGCGGCCCGGAATCCGGCACCCCGTCCTGGTGCGACCTTGCCCCTGGAGCAGCGACCATGTTCAATATTCGTAACCTGTCCATTTCCAAACGCCTGACCCTGGGCTTCGGCGCCATCGGCACGGCCCTGCTGATCACCGCGGCAGTGGCCCTGCACGGCATCGCGCTGCTGAACCAGGACATCCGGGCGGCGCAGGCCGTCCTGCCAGAAGCCGAACTGAATGACACCCTGGGCCGGGTGCGCTGGATCATCACGCTGGCCACCGGGTCCGGATTGGCCATGGCCTTCTTGATCGGCCGGCTGATCACCCGGAACTACGTCACCGACATCGCGGGGGTGTCCGCCTATACCAAGCGCATGGCCCAAGGGGATCTTTCCGTGGCCATCAGCCAGGAGTACCTGCACCGCCAGGACGAGTTCGGGGCCTTCATCCGGGATTACGCGACCATGGTCGACAACCTGCGCCGTCTCATGGCCGAACTGGGCGACGGCGTGCACGCGGTGGCCTCCTCCGCCACCGAGCTGTCCGCCTCGGCCGACGAGATGGCGGCCACCACCTCGACCCTGGCCCAGACCTCCGACGGCCAGCGGGAGCATGCCGAGGCCATGGCCGCCACCATCGAGGAGCTTTCGGCTTCCATCCAGGAGGTGAACCACGGTGCCCAGGACGCCATCGCGGTGATGGAAGAGGCCCTCGCCGCCACCCGGGAGGGCGATGCCGCCGGCGAGGCCACCCAGACCGCCATGGCCGGGGTCATCCGCAGCGGTGACCAGATCACCTCCGCCACCATGGTCATCAGTGAGCTGGCCAAACAGACCAACCTGCTCTCCCTCAACGCCGCGATCGAGGCCGCCAAGGCCGGTCATCATGGCAAGGGCTTCGCGGTCGTGGCCGAAGAAGTGCGCAAGCTGGCCGAGCGCAGCGCCGGTTCCGCCCGGGAGATCACCACCCTGATCGAGTCGGCCAGCAAGGCCACAGCGGAGGGCACCGTCACTGTGGCCGCCACGGTGCAGCTGCTGGCGAGGATCCGGGTAAGCCTGGCGCGGTTCGCCGACCAGACCCGGCATATCAGCGCCGCCACCGCCGAACAAAGCCTGGCCAGCCAGGAGGTCGCCCAGCGGGTTTGGCACAGCGTGCAGGGCGCCGCCGCGAGTGCCACGGCCACCGCCCAGATGGACGCCACGACTCATGAGATCGCCCGCACCGCCGCGGACCTGGCCAAGGTGGCGGACCAGCTGCGGGTCCAGGTGGCCGCGTTCACCCTGTAGCCGACCGCGGCTCGGGGCGCAGAAGGGAGACAACGAATGGAAACCATGACTTGGAATGCATGCGTCCCCGGGATTCCCGGTGTCCTTGACCCCAAAAGGACGACGCTGAAACCCGGAACGCCTTCGCCCAGACGAAGGTGACGCCGGGAGACTATGTGGCCTTGGCCGTCAGCGACGACGGCTGCGGCATGAGTCCCGAAGTCCAGGCGAGGATCTACGAGCCGTTCTACACCACCAAGGCGCTGGGACGAGGCACCGGGCTGGGCCTGGCGACGGTGTACGGGGTGGTCCGGCAGAACAAGGGGTTCATCCGGGTGGAAAGTGCAGTCGGCCAGGGGACCACCTTCCACATCCATTTCCCGCGCTGCCAGACTGCGGCCTTGGCCCTCCAGGCCCAGGGGCGGGAGAGATCGCCCCAGGCCCGCCCCGGAGAAACCGTACTGGTGGTGGAGGACAACGTTGCCTTCCTCGAGACCCTTCAGACCTTCCTGGCGCTCGTGGGCTACCGGGTCCTCTCCACCAGCCGGCCAGAGGCCGCCATGGACCTGATCGCGGCCAACCAGCCCGCGCTCAGCCTGGTCCTGAGCGACGTGACGATGCCGGGAACGGACGGTTTCACGCTCGCCAAGCAGGTCCAGTCCAAGCACCCGAACCTCAGGTTCCTGTTCATGTCCGGTTATCCCGGCAACGGCATCAGCCAGCAGGACCACGAAATCATCCAGAAACCCTTCACCTTGTCGGGTCTGGCCCAGCGCCTCCGGGCTGTGCTCGACAGCCAGCAAGGCTGAAGACGCAGCCTCTTCTGGCCAGGCAGCAGGCTGTTCCTGGTCCATCAGCTCAAGCGGCGATGCCTTTGAGGCAGAAGGTGAAATAGTGCTCGGTCAGGGAATCCAGTTCCCCGTCCCGGTACGGCTGGTCCCAGAGCAGCGGTACCATGGCCGGATTGCCGTTCAGGAAGAGGATCTGCCCGTGGACGCTGAGGCCCATCCGGATCACGGCTTCGGCGTCCAGATCCGGCCGCAGGGCGCGTACGCACTGGGCCAGGTGGTCCGTGAAGGGACCGACGACCTCGAGCAGAAACGACTCCAGCCCGGCGCGCGGGGACGCCATCTCCCGGGCCACGAACAGCACATTCGCCCTTTCCTGGCCCCGGAACGCTTCGGGAACCGCGTCGGGCACCCGCCCGAGCCCCAGGGATAGGAGCATCCGGATGTGCTCCCGCAGGGCCATGGCCGCCTCCACAGTCGCCTCCCGATCCCGTATGCCGGGAGGTCCAGGAAGAAACGAGGCCAACTGGCCGACCTGGCGGCAGGCGACCCACAGCGCCGCCGCATAGATGCATTCCTTCCCTCCGAAGCGGAAGACGTCGCGGCCGTAGTCGGCCCCGACGCCCTCCACCAGTTCGTGGATGTCCACCTCCTCGAAGCGGCGGGTGGAGAACACCTGGATCGCGGTCCGGATGAGCTCCGATTGGCTGTGGATCGGGGGGGTGGTGACGGCCAGGTTCATTTCGACTCCAGGGATGGCTAGATCAGAATGCCGTCTTCCCAATCGGTGGGTCCAAGCGTCATGGGTTGCCGTTCCCCCGCACCCTGCAGGAAACTTTCGAGGACGCGGGCAACGCACACAGACACCTCTTCGCCAATGCGGCAGCGGTGTTGGAAATGAAGACAAGCCTGGAGGATATCCAGGTAGAGTTCGGTCAGAAAATCCAGAGGAAGGGGACGGAGCCGGCCCGAATCCGCCAGTTTCGCGATGCACTGCTGGAACTGGGCCCGGCAGGCCTGGTAGATGCTCAAGGAGGCGGTGAACCGCGATTCCAGGCCCCAATCGGACACCGAGCGAAAACGGACAAAAACCGGGAGCGCGGCCGGATGATCGTGGAAATGCCTCACCACAGCGAAGGTGAGGGCACGGAGCTCGGCTTCTGCGGAAAGACCGGTGTCCGGGATGTCCCGGGCGCTGTTCTGGAAGGCCCTGGCATGGAGGAGTTGCATCTCCTGGTACAGCGCTTCCTTGGTCGGGAAGAATTCGTAGAACCGCTGGATGCCGACCTGGGCCTCTTCGGCAATCTCATGGAGGGACGCCTCGTCGTAGGGTTTCCGCCCGAACACCCGCTCCGCAGCCATCAGGAGGAGGTCGCGCCGCCGATCGGGATCCCAGGCTTTCCGGACCAGTTCCGACGCCATGTCACCACCTCCCCATGGGCCGGCCCGGCCCAGTGTCCAGGATCTCCTCCAGGAGCGCCGCGATGTAGGGGCCCTTGCCGCGGAGCTGGCAGCCCTTGCGGCTCATGGCGCCGAGCAGGAGCCGGCCGCTTTCGTCCACGAAGGACACGGCGTCCAGGTCCGCCTGGATCCCGACCCCCTGCCGCAGGCGTTCCGCGAGCTGGAGCCACGTCTTGAACAGTTCGTCGACCCACGGCTGGACCAGCCTGCCTTCCAGGCGAAGCGTGACGACACGGGTGACGTCTTCTCCTTCGATATGAATACGCAACACAGGTGCACCTCCCTTTCCTGGGGACGGTGAATCGGTGCAAAACGGATACCAGATTCAATATAATGATTAACTTTAATTAAATAAACAATTGTGCAAAGTCCAGGTGTCCTGGTGCCGGCTCCTGCCAAAACCGCGCGGCAAACCTTCGCCGCGGCGGCAGTCTTTTGTCAGTCCCGTCCTTCGCGCAGAATCCCGAGCTTCTTCATCCGGTAGGTCAGGGTCGTGCGCTTCACACCCAGGCGCGCGGCGGCCCCCTCGGGCCCCCCGATGACGCCCCCGCAATCCCGCAGGGCCTTGCGGATCTCCTCGCGTTCGAGCTCCTGCAGGGTCCGGGGGGGGGAAGGGACCTCCAGGCCCTGGGGCTCGTCCAGATCGGCGACCGGAACCTTCAGTTCGGCACCCTGGCTCAGGATGACGGAGCGTTCGATGATGTTCTGCAGCTCCCGGATGTTGCCCGGCCAAGGCCAGGCGACCAGCCTTTCCATGGCCGAAGCCGGGATATGTTCGATCCTGCGGTCCAGCTGCCGGGCGAATTTCTGGGTGAAGAAGGCCACGAGGGCGGGAATGTCCTCTTTCCGGTCCCGGAGGGGCGGAACCAGGATCGGGAAGACGTTGAGCCGGTAGAAGAGGTCCTGCCGGAACCGGCCGTCCTGCACCATGGCGGGCAGGGAGCGGTGCGTGGCCGCGATGATCCTCACATCCACCTTCTGGGTCACCGTGCCCCCCAGGCGCTCGAACTCGCGTTCCTGGATGGCCCGGAGCAGCTTGGGCTGGAGTTCCAGGGGCAGATCACCCACCTCATCCAGGAAGAGCGTTCCCTGATGGGCCAGTTCGAAGCGGCCGACCTTTCGCTGGATGGCACCCGTGAAGGCCCCCCGCTCGTGGCCGAACAGCTCGCTCTCGATCAGTCCAAGGGGAATGGCCGAGCAGTTGAGCTTCACGAAGGGCCGGTCCCGGCGCGGGCTTCGCTTCTGGATGGCCCTCGCCAGCAGTTCCTTGCCGGTCCCGGTCTCCCCTAGCAGCAGCACCGTGGCGTTCGAGGGCGCCACGGTCTCGATCTGCTCGAGCACGAGCCTCAGGGCCGGACTCCGGCCGACGATCTCCCGGGTGGCGAAATCGCTTTCGACCTCCTCCTGGAGGAAGAGCTTTTCCTCGGCCAGCCGGTCCTTCAGGACCTGGAGATTGCGGTAGGCCAGGGCGTTGTCCAGCGCGATCGCCCACTGGACGCCGATCTGCCCCAGTAGGCGGGTTTCCTCCCGGGTGAAGTGGCCTTCCTCCAGGCTCCCGAAGCTGAGGCAGCCCAGGGTTTCGCCCCTCGAAAGCAGGGGCACGCAGCACATTGACCGGATGCCACCCGCCTCCAGGTGCTGCCGCACATGGGGGGCCACCCGCGCGATCCGGTCCGGGCCAAGGACATCCACCTGCCCGGTGCGCAGGGCCCGTTCCGTGGGCATGCCCGATACCGGCCCGCGGATGGGCACGCTGGGCGTCTCCCGGCCCTCCGGGATATGGAGGAACATCACCTGTTCGAACTCGCCCCCGGCCTCCAGGAGGCTGAGGCCCATGAACTCGTGGCGGACATCCTGCCAGAGCGCATCGGACATGGCCTGGAACAGCCGCTCCGGCTCCAGCTCGCTGGCGAGCAGATTGTTGAGCCTGATGACCAGGGCCAGCTGATCCCGATCGCGTTCCAGCTGGTGGATCCGCGCCTGGCTGGCACCGGACCAGGCCAGGCGGTGCCGCAGGATTCCGCGCAGCCGGACTCTCCGCGGGGAATCCGGCTTCCGGATCGGCGCCGGGGACGTCTGGGGGTGAGGGCTTTTTCCAGTCATGGGATTCCAGAGGGGCGTTCCCGGTCCAACCTGATGAATGATCGTGCCCGCATGGAACAGGAGCGTAGGGGCAGGCGACGACCCCGGGCTTCGCCCAGCAACCGTCCGGAGGGCTCTTGTCACTTGCCATGGAGCCGACGTCGCCCCATGATCTGATGCGAAACAGCTGGTCCGGGGCAGCTTGACTATACAGGATTCGATCATGAAGGACGATGCCAATCCCCCGCTCCTGCCCCGGAGCCCGAAAAGCCGACGCACGATCGCCGGCGGGAGCCGTGTCATGCCGCCAACCCCCCTTTGTCGCCCGGCTCCGGGCGGAACGGGACCTGCTCGCCCGCGAACTGGAGCGCCAGGCGCTGGTCCTGGGCATCAACCGGCTCCTCCTCCATCACCTGGACCCCGAGGAACTCTTCGTCGCCATCTCGACGGCCCTATGGGAACGGACCCGGCATTATTTCATGGCCCTGACCACCCTGGAGCCCGACAAGGCCATGGAACGCCTGAGGTCCCTGGACCTTCCAGAAGAGCGGGGGCGCTACCAGATCGGCGCCGGAGCCATTCCCGATCTCCTGCGCCCGGCCAATGCCGCCTTCGCTTCCCGGAAGACCCAGGTCCTGGGACCTCGGGAGCTCGCCGCCCTCGAACCGCCTTCGGTCTGGGATCTCCTGATCCGGGAGGGCGTGTGTTCGTCCTGCCAGCCTGCCAGGTGCCCCTGTTTTCCCGGGGCAAGGCGCTCGGCGTGCTCTCGCTGGGCAGCCGGTCGGAGGACTGTTTCAATGATGACATCCTCCGCCTGCTGGAGCAGGTGGCGAGCCAGTTCGCCGTCACCCTGGACAACGCCCTGGCCTTCCAGGGCATCTGCTCCTCCCGGGACCAGTTGGCGGAGGAAAAGCTCTACCTGGAGGAAGAAATCCAGCGGGATTTCGCCACCCAGGAGATCATCGGCGACAGCCGGTCCCTCCGGAGCGCCCTGGAGCAGGTGTGGACGGTCGCGGTCTCGGACGCCACCGTCCTTCTCCTGGGGGAGACCGGAACCGGCAAGGAACTGCTGGCCAGGGCCATCCACGAAGGCAGCCGCAGGCGTGCGCGGACCTTCGTCAGGCTGAACTGTTCGGCCATTCCCCTGGGCCTGGTGGAAAGCGAACTGTTCGGCCACGAACGCGGCGCCTTCACGGGAGCTATCGCCCGCAAGATCGGCCGGTTCGAGCTGGCGCACCAGGGAACCCTGTTCCTGGATGAGGTTGGGGACCTGCCCCTCGACCTCCAGCCCAAACTGCTGCGCGCCATCCAGGAGCGGGAATTCGAACGCCTGGGCAGCACCCGGACCCAGCGCGTCGACGTGCGCCTGATCGCCGCCACCCATCATGATCTGGCCCGAATGGTGGAGACGGGACGCTTCCGGAGCGATCTGTTCTACCGGTTGAACGTCTTCCCCATCCACGTGCCATCCCTGAGGGAGCGGAAGGATGACATCCCCAACCTGGTCCGCTACTTCACCCAGAAATATGCCAAGGCCATGGACATGCGCATCGATTATATCTCCGGGGACACCCTGCAGGCCCTCGTCCATTGGCCCTGGCCAGGCAACATCCGGGAGCTGCAGAACCTGGTGGAACGGTCCGACATCCTCAGCCCCGGCCACGAACTGCGCGTGCCGCTGACGGAACTGGTCCACGGGAGCCCCGGTCCGGTGCTCCGGCCTTGACCCTGGAGGAGGTGGAAAGGCAAGGCATCCTCGCGGCCCTGGAAGCCTGCGACTGCGTTGTGGGAGGGCCGGATGGCGCCGCGGCAAGGCTGGGGCTCAAGCGGACCACCCTGAATTTCAAGATCAAGAAGCTGGGGCTGGACCGCGGACGGTGACAACATATTGCCGGATGACAGCATGTTGTCCCGAACCCTTTGCCACTCGGCCGGAATCCGCCCGGGTGGCCTTTTTTATTTGAAGCAAACATAGGAGTTTTCCTTTTACCCAGGTTTGGCATCCGGTGTGCTCCAGGGGATACCAGACTGGGAGTCCCCGATGCTGCGGATCCACATCGAACATGAGTCCGAAGGCGTGAGGCTTCGCCTGGAAGGCAAGCTCATCCAGCCATGGGTGGACGAACTGGTCCAGACCTGGGTGGACCTCACGACCCGCCTGCCCAGGCAGACCCCCATCGAGGTCGACCTGAGCGCGGTCTCCTTCGTGGACGCCCGCGGCAAAAGCCTTCTGGCTTCCATGCTCAAGGGCGGATGTTCCATGCATGGCACCGGCCCATTCATTTCCGCCCTGATCGAGGACGTCCGGTCCTCCCTCTCATCGTGACCTTGCGTCTTCAGGAGAACTTCATGCCTTTGAAAAGGTTGTTCCTTCCATCCCTCCCGCTCCTGCTGGCCTGCGGTCATCACGGCGCCCCGGATCCGGTGGCGCCCAAGGCGCCCGTCGCGGTGGCCCAGCCCTCCCGGGTGCAGGAATTCGAGCGGATCTCCGTCAGCGGCACCCTGATGCCCCAGAGCGGCTCCTCCATGGTGGCCTTCCAGGTGCCGGGCCGGGCGCTCAAGGTCCTGCCCCGGGAAGGCGAGCCGGTGCGGAAGGGCCAGCTCCTGGCCGTCCTGGACGCCGAGAACCTGGCCCATGCCCTGGAGGCCGCCCGCGCCCAGGTGGCAGCGGCGAAAGCGGGGGCGGACCAGGCCGACCAGGAATACAACCGCATGAAGCAGCTGTTCGACAGCCAGAGCCTGGCGGCCAACGATTTCGCCAAGTTCACCGCCGCCCGGGATGCCAGCCGCCAGCAGTACGAGCAGGCAATCGCCGGTGAAGGCATCGCCCGCAAGAACCTGGCCGAGGCCCAGCTCCTGGCCCCCATCAGCGGGTTCATCGCCAAGCGGATGCTGGAGCCCGGCGTCATGGTGGGCGCGGGCCAGCCCGTGTTCGAGATCGCCCAGATGGATCCCATCGAAGTGAACGTCGGCATCCCCGAAACCGATGTGAGGCTGGTGAAGGTGGGCCAGGCGGCCACGGTCACGATCCCCGCCTGGCCCGGACGGACCTTCCAGGGCAGCGTGCGGGTGGTGAACGTATCGGCCGACCCGGCGTCGCGCACCTACATGGCCCGCGTCAGCGTGCCCAATCCGCAACGGGAGCTCAAGGTCGGCATGGTCGCCGAGGTCTCCATCACCGGCTCGCAGCGCCTGGACATGCTCATGCTCCCGGCCGAAGCCATCGTGCGGGATCCCCAGGGCGCCACCGAGGTGTTCCAGTACTTCCCCGACCAGCAGCGGGTCTACAGCAAGCGGGTGGAGATCGGCAGCCTCTACGGGCACGCCGTCCAGATCCGCTCCGGGCTGCAGGGCAAGGAAGCCATCGTGGTGGCCGGCCAGAACATCCTGCGCAACGGCATGAGCGCCGAGCCGGTCCAGGGGGGCAAATAAGATGGTCAAACTCATCAAAGCCTGCCTGCGCTATCCCACGCTGACGTCCATCCTCGCCATCATGGCGGTCCTGGTGGGCCTGAGCGCCCTCAGGGGCATGCCCCGCACCGAGGACCCCACGGTCACCATCCGCACCGGCATCGTCGCCGCGGCCTATCCCGGCGCCACCTCCGAACAGGTGGAGAAGCAGGTCACCAAGACCCTGGAATCCCACATCTTCAAGTTCCCGGAGGTGCGCAAGGAGAAGACCTACTCCACCAGCCGGCCGGGCCTGGTGGTCATCAACGTCGAGTTGGAGAACAACGTCAAGAATACCGACGTCTTCTGGGCCAAGCTCCGGCATGAGATGAACCTGGTCCGACAGACGGAGCTGCCGCCCCAGGTGCAGGGCCCGGTGGTGGATTCCGACTTCGGCGACACGGTGGCCATGCTGGTGGCCGTGAGCGGCGACCGCTACGGCTACCGCGAGCTGCACGACTATGTGGACCAGATCAAGGACACCCTGCGCACCGTCCCGGAAGTGGGCAAGATCGCCGTCTACGGTAACCAGACCGAGCAGATCTGGGTGACCAGCAGCAGCGAGCGCATGAGTCAGTACTTCACCGATCCCCGCCAGGTGGTCGCGGCCCTCGGCCAGCGGAACGTGGTCCAGGGCGCGGGCAGCGTGCGCACGGACACGGAACAGGTGCCGCTGCACACCACCGGGCTGTTCAATACCGAAGAGGAGATCCGCAAGACCATGGTGGGCCTTTCGCCCACGGGGCAGCCGAGCTACATCGGCGACCTGGCGCAGGTCGAACGCCGCTACCAGGACCCCACGTTCATGACCCGCTTCGACGGCAAGCCGGCCCTGTTGATCTCGGTGGAGATGCAGAAGGGCCACAACATCGTCGAGATGGGGGAGAAGGTCTCTAAGGCCCTGGAGCGGCTCCGGCCCCTGCTGCCACCGGACCTGCACATGGACTACATCGCCAACCAGCCCGAGGTCGTCAAGGAACGCATCTCCGGACTGGGCCACGAGTTCCTCATCGCCATCGGCTGCGTCATCCTGGTGACCATCCTGCTCCTGCCCTTCCGGGTCGCCATCATCGCCGCCCTGGCCATCCCCACCACGATGCTGACCACCATCGGCGTCATGAACGCCATCGGCATCCAACTCCACCAGGTGTCCATTGCCGCCTTGATCCTGGTCCTGGGCATCGTGGTGGACGACGCCATCGTCATCGCCGACAACTATGTGGAACTCCTCGACCACCAGGTCCCGCGCCGGGATGCAGCCTGGAGGGCCCCTGCGGAAGTCCTCGGCCCGGTCCTGGGGGCCACCCTCACCATCATTGCCTCCTTCCTTCCGCTGCTCATCATCTCCGGCAGCTCGGGGGAATTCATCATGGCCCTGCCCATCACCGTGGCGGTCGCCCTCACGGTGTCCTTCCTGGTGGCCATCTTCCTGACCCCCCTGCTCTGCCGCACCTTCATCTCGAAGGGACTGCATGACCACTCGGCGGAACCGGTCGTAGGCGCCAAGAAGAAGTTCAACGCCCTGGACTCCCTGCAGGCGGCCTATCGGGTGGGCATCCGCCTGTTCATCGCCAAACCGGCCCTGGCCGTGGCTCTGGGCGTGATCGGCACGGTGGCTGGCGCTTGGGCCTTCCGGTTCGTGCCCCAGCAGTTCTTCCCCAGCGCCGAACGCAACCAGTTCGTGATCGATGTCTGGATGCCCCAGGGCAGCCGCATCGAGCATACCGACGGCGTGGTCAAGCGCATCGAGCGGGAGCTCAAGGCGGACAAGACGGTCGAACACTGCGCCAGCTTCGTGGGGCAGAGCTCCCCGCGGTTCTACTACAACGTGAACCCGCAGCAGCCGGATCCGGCCTACGCTCAGTTCATCGTCAACACCACCAGCGTCAAGGCTACCACCGCCCTGGTGGCCGACCTCCAGACCCGTCTGGCGCGCCTGGCGCCCGAAGCCATCATCCTGGTCCAGGAACTGCAGCAGGGCGCCACCCAGGAAGCACCTCTGGAATTCAGGATCTCCGGCGACGACATCCCCACCCTCAAGGCCATCGGCGAGCAGGTCAGCGACCTGCTCCGGGCCGATCCCCGCGCGCGCTTCGTCCACACCGACTACCGGAACGACAGCCCCATGGCGGACATCGATATCAACGCGGAACTGGCCAACCGGCTCGGCGTTACCCACGCCGGCGTCTCCCAGCTCCTCTACGGCGGCTTCGACGGCGCCCCCATCACCACCTACTGGGAGGGAGACCGGGCCGTCGATATCCTGCTCCGGCTCGACCCTGAGCACCGTTCGTCCTTCGACCATGTGGGCAATACCTACGTGGATGCCACGCTCGGGCAGGGCCGGGTCCCGCTCCGCGCCATCGCCAGCCTGTCCCCGGCCTGGCAGACCAGCCGCATCGTCCGCCGCAACGGCGTCCGGACCCTGACCGTGCGTGCCTATCCCGCGCCCGGCGTCTACGGCTCGGCCATCCTCAAGGACGTCCTGCCCAGGATCCAGGCGCTGCCCCTGCCGCCGGGCTACCGGTTCGCCCTGGGCGGCGAGCAGGCCAATTCAGCCGAAACCTTGCCCGAGATGATCGTGGCACTCTCCATCAGCCTGCTCGCCATCTTCCTGATCCTCATGCTCCAGTTCCGCAACATCACAGAACCCCTGGTGATCATGGCTTCCATCCCCTTGTCGCTGCTCGGCGTGGTGATGGGCCTGCTCATCACCCACAATTCCTTCGGCTTCACCGCGTTCATGGGCATGATCAGCCTGTGCGGCATCGTGGTGCGCAACGCCATCATCCTCATCGACTACATCAAGGAGAAGCTCAGGGAAGGCAACACCCTGGAGGAGGCCGCGCGCCAGGCCGGCGAACGCAGGCTCCGGCCCATCTTCCTCACCACCATGGCTGCTGCCGTGGGCGTCACGCCCATGATCCTGTCCGGCTCGAAGCTGTGGAGCCCCCTGGCCAGCGTGTTGGCGATCGGCCTGATCTTCTCGATGTTCTTCACGCTCCTGGTCGTACCGGTCATCTACGTCCTGGTCTTCCGCAGGAAGCAGCACTCCTGCGGCGGCGCCGGCGGCACGATCGTCATCGCCCTCCTGGGCCTCCTGCTGGTTTCCCCGTCCCTGCGCGCCGCCGAGCCCCAGCGGATCACCCTGGACCATGCGGTCACCAGCGCGGTGGAACGCAGCTCCGGCGTGCGCATCGCCAAGGCCAAGGTCCAGGAGGCCCGGGCCAAGCGCATGGTGGCCCGCGCGGACTACGCGCCCCAGTTGGAGACCGACGGGGTCTACACCCACTTGAGCAACGCCCCCACGGTCGACGTGGGGGCCGGATCCCTGGGCACCGTGCCCGGCCTGGGCCCTTTCCCCAGCACGAATGTGAAGTCCGCCCAGGGCAAGAAGGACCTCTACATCCAGACCCTGACCCTCGCCCAGCCGCTCACCCAGTTGGTCAAGATCCACCACGGCAATGACGCGGCCTCCGCCGAGGAGCGGGCCGCCGAGGCGGATCTGCGCAGGATGGTGACGGACATCGCCTTCAAGACCCGCCAGGTCTATGTGGGACTTCTCGTGGCCCAGGCCCAGTTCGAGGCCGCCGAGGCCGGGGTGAAGGCGGCCGAAGCCCAGGACCAGGATGTCCAGCAGGCCGTCCAGGCCGGCAAGGTCCTGGCCGTGGCCCAGACCGGCAGCCGGGTCCTCCTGCTCCAGAACCGGCAGAAACGCCTGGCCGCCGAGTCCGCCATCACCGACCTGACCGCGGAGCTGGACGATCTGATCGATCAGCCCCAGGGCACGGTCCTGGAACTGGCGCCCTTCGTCCCCCGCACGGCGGCCCTGCCCTCGGAGGCGGCCCTGCTGGAAGAGGCCGTGCAGGCCAACCCTGAACTGGATTCGGCCGCCGCCACCACGGAAAAGAGCCGCAGCGCCCTCCGGGCCGCCAAGGCCGACTACATCCCGGAGCTCACCGCCTACGTCACCACGGGCCATGAGGAGGGCGTGCCCTTCATCAACCAGAACGCCTCCGCGGTCGGCCTGACCCTGTCCTGGAAGCTCTTCGACGGGGGCCGCAAGGCTGGCGTCGTCCAGGAACGCTCGGCGCTCGTGAACCAGGCCTCGGAAAACCAGCACCGGCTCCGCCAGCGGGTGGAGATCGATCTGGGCAAGCTCATGCGCAAGGTCGAAACCTCCAGGCTCCAGGCCGACGTCGCCGAAGAGGCCTGCGCCCTGAGGACCGAGGAGGCGCGCCTGGCTGACAACCAGCTGCGGGCCGGCACGATCTCCCAGGCGCAGCAGGCCGGAACCGCAGCCGCCGCCAGGGCCGCCCAGGCCGACCTCCTGGCCGCGCGCCTTGGACTCGACCTGGCCTATGCCGAGCTGGATCAGCTGCTCGGCCGGCATTAAGGCGGAACCCCATGGCCACCGTCCCCGACACCGCCGGAAGCGTGAAGCGCAGGGCTCCGGGCCCGGTCACGGGGGACGGTGAGGCCAAATCCCGGCTGCTCAAAGTCGCCGTCCTCCTGTTCGGGAAAATGGGGTACGAAGGCGTGGGCATCCGGGAGATCGCCACCGCAGCGGGCCGGAACAGTTCGATGATCTCGTTTCATTTCGGCGGGAAGGAAGGAATCCACCAGGCAGCGGTCACCTTGGCCTGCGGCCAGATCCAGCGCCTGGTCGAGTCCTTCCCCGCGCTGGCCGGCGAAGGCCAACCTGACGCCCGGAACCGGGCCGAAGCGGGGCTCCGGGAGACCATCCGGATCCTCCTGGACTTCGCCTTCCCGCCGTCCCCGCCCGTCGATGCAGAAGGGGCCTTCACCCTGGCCCTGATCATGCTCTTCCTGCGGGAGCTGGCATCACCCGTCCCGGCCACGGAAGCCATGGTGCTGGCAGCGGCCCGGCCCCATGCTAATTATATGAACCGCTGTATCCATGCCATCCGTCCCGATCTGGACGCCCGGTCCGCCCTCGCCATCGGCATGGGCATCTACGGGCAGCTGGTGTTCTTCTTGACCTACAAAGGGGTGGTACCCAGTTTCGGAACCGCGGGTTTCGCCGGCGCCGGACCGGCCTCCCTCGCCGAGCCTCTGGCCGACTTCGTTCTGCGGGGCCTTCGTTCCTCCTAGCCCGCTTTCCCACCGGATTGACAACATGGAACACTTTCATCGTGCTTTCATACGGCGACTGCTGATCGCCTGCGGTCTTCTGGCAGCCATGGTCGCCCTGGGCGGCCACCTGGCCGCAACCGGCAGGATCAGCGCCCTGCAGGGACCCCAGGTCAGCCAGCGGGTGGCGCTGATCGCCCTGGGCTCGGGCCTGGCGACCGCCGCATTCCTGTATCCCCTGCTGGTGAACCTGCACCGGCGGATCTTCCGGTTCGCCGACGACATCGTGACCGGCAACCTGGAGCTGGCGAAGGTCATGGGCGCCGCGATCGCCCAGCGGGATTCCGAAACCGGGGACCACAACTTCCGGGTCACTCTGTATGCCTTCCACCTGGCCGAGGCCCTGGGCGATCCGGGCCTGGACATGCGCGCCCTGCTGCTGGGCGCGTTCCTGCACGACGTGGGGAAGATCGGGATCCGGGATGCCATCCTCCTCAAGCCCGGGCGGCTCACCGAGGCGGAAATGACCGTCATGCGCACCCATGTCAACCTGGGCCTGCAGATCATCGGTTCCTCCACCTGGCTGCAGCTGGCCCGCAACGTGATCGGAAGCCACCACGAGCGGTTCGATGGCACCGGTTATCCCCGGGGCCTGGCGGGCACCGCCATCCCGCTGGAAGCCAGGGTGTTCGCTATCGTGGACGTGTTCGACGCCTTGACCAGCGCACGCCCTTACAAGAGGCCGATGCCGCTGGCGGAAGCCCTGGTGCTCCTCCAGGGGGGGGCCGGCAGCCAGTTCGACGCCGATCTGGTGGCCGCCTTCGGCCGGATCGCCGGGGACGCCTACCGGGCGATCCACCCTGCCAGCGAACCCGAGCTGCAGGGCCTATTGTCGGGGCTGGTGGAACGCCACCGGCCGGCCTTGTACCAGGCGCGGCCGTTGAGCCCTGCGGTGTTCGCATGAGGCGCGCGGATGGCGGTACCGGACGGCCTTCCGGGGCTTACCTGCTGATCAGCCTCGCGCTCATCGCCGCCTGCGCCCTTCCAGGGTGGGCGGAAACGGGTGCCGCGGGCGTGATCCGCCTGCAGAAGCGCGATCCGGATTACCAGTTCCGGTTCCGCCCGGAGTACCGGCTGGAAGGCCAGAGGGGCCTGGCGCTCGCCCTGCGCGGAGGCAGCGCCAAGGGGCTGGCCCATCTCGGGGTGTTCCAGGGCCTGGAGGAAGAGAACCTGCCCGTGGACGCCATCGTCGGCACCTCGGCCGGAAGCCTGATGGGCAGCCTGTACGCATCCGGGTTCTCGGCGGAAGGCATCGCGAGGATCTTCCGGAGCAGGAACTTCTCTCTCGCGCTGGATGACCGCCAGCGGGAGCCCGGGCAGTCCCTTTCCGAGGACGAGATCGCCCACGCCGCCCCGCTGCAGCTGGTGTTCCGGGATGGCAAGCCCGACCTGCTCCCGGGCCGGACCACCAGCAGGAAGGTGCGGGCGTCCCTGCTGCCCATGCTGGAGCGGGCGAACTGGATGTGCGGGGGGGATTTCGACCGTCTGCGCATGCCCTTCCGGGCCATCGCCAGCGATCTGACCGATGGCCGCGGAACGGTGTTCCGCGAGGGTTCCCTGGTCAGCGTCGTCATGGCGAGCACCTGCATTCCCGGCCTTTTCGAGCCGGTGGTGATCGACGGACACCAGTACGTGGACGGCGGGCCGTTCGAAAACCTTCCGGTGCGGAGTTCCCGCCACGACTTCCCCGGCCTGGTCCAGGTCGGGGTGGCCATCGGCCGCCCCTGGGACTCGGGCCTGAAGAACAATCTCGCGCGGCTCCTGGACGCCTCCCTGGATCTGGCCATGGCCGAGACCGAAGCCCGCAGCGCGGCAGGGGCCGATCTCATCATCCGCCCGCAGGTGAGCGCCGCGAAGGAGTTCGATTTCTATAACCAGGTCGATGCCCTGGTCCAGGAGGGGCGCAAGGCCTTCGATACCCAGCGGGTCGCCCTGGAGGATCTGCTCTACGGCCCCCACGCCGGTGACCCAGCGGCCGCCGCCCTCGACCTGGAGGCGGACGGGATTCCGGAAGCCCGGGCCTGGCTTGCAGCCCTGGCGCCGCAGGGGGAGCTGGCCTACCGGGATCTCTACCGCATCCTGCGCCGGGCCTACAGCGACCTGTCCATCGCCGACGCGGAAGTGCGGCTGCCGGAACAGGCCGGCGGCCACGCCATCCTCATCCTGAGTCCCGCGCCCTGGATCACCCGGCTGGAACTGGACCTGCCGGAGGATTGGCCGGCCGACGCCAGGCGGCAGCTGGAAGACGCGATCACCCGCCAGGCCGGGCTGGCTCCCGGCCACCGGTTCCACGCGGGCGCCTGGAGCCACGTCATCGAGAACCTGCTGGTGGAAGGGATTCTCCACCAGGCACCGATCCTGGACGTCCGCGCCAGCGGCTTGGCCGCCGACGGGACCCTGCGCCTGCGGGTGCGGGAGCCGCACATCCAGCGGACCCGAAGCCTGGATCCGGCGGCCCAGGCCGGCCTCGAGCGCGCCCTGGACGATGTCAAGCATGGCCCGGTCCGGACCGATCTGCTGGAGGAGCGGCTCACCCAGGCCGACACCCACTTCGGCCTGGCCACGCTGAATCCGGACCTGCGCCAGGAGAAAGGGGCCCTGACCCTCACCGTCGATCCGGTGAAGGCGCCCGCCGTTTCACTGGCCCCGCATTTCGCCTACGAAAGCACCTGGGGCGCCCACTTCGCCCTGGACGCCCAGATCAACAACGTGCTGGGATCCGGATCGCGTTTCCAGTTCTACGGGGCGGTCAACAATCTCCAGAGCATCCTCCAGGGCCAGCTGCTCGGCCCCTGTGGCCCCTGGCCCCGCCTGGAACTGGGGATCGGGGCCGCCATGACCAAGGAATGGTTCAACCAGCGCGCCTGGACGCCGGTGGACAAGATCAAGCAGGACTCCCTGTGGGTCCGGGCCCAGTTCCGCGTCGGCATGGACGAGCGCGGCCTGCTCCAGGCGGAGGCGGGCAAGGAGTACGGCACGGTGACCGTCCACGGCGCGGAGCAGCCCGGGCCCCGTGCCAACTATGGCCGCTTGGCGCTGGAATGGGATTCCCTGGACGCCCACAGCCTACCCACCCAAGGCACCCTGGTCCGCGTCGCCGGCACCCGGGCGCTGGCCACCGAGGCGGGCTCCGACTACACCACCGGCTACCTGCGCCTGCGCCAGATCTGGAAAGGGGACAGCCGGCCGTACCTCCCTGGGCTCGACCTGGACACGGAGTGGGGGGTGCAGCAGAACGCGCCCGAAGAGCAGTGGTTCGTCGTTGGCGGGCCGGATTCCTTCATCGGCACCCCCAGCGCGTCCTACCTGGTGCCCAACTTCGGCATCCTGCGGATCGGCCTCCCCTTCACCCTGGCCACGGTGTTCGGCACCGCGATCCAGGGCGAGCCGCGCTTCGACGCCGCCCGGCTCGCCCCCGACTGCCACCACCTGGACGCGGGCCAGCACCTGACGGGCGCCGGCCTGGTGCTCCGAGGCGTGCTGAAGGGTTTCTACCTGGAACTGGCAGGCGGCACCATCCGCACCAAGCCCCTGGGCGGCGGGGATACGGTCCAGGACCACCAGATCAGCATCCTGGTCGGCACCTGTCCGTACGATCTGTGGAAGAAACGCTGACCCGCGCGGGTGCCTGGACGGTCACAAGGAGGCGCCCAGGATGGCCGCCGGCGGGTCTTCGTGAGCCCCCACCTGGATCCGGTCCCGGCCCCCGCCCTTGGCCAGGTAGAGCGCATCGTCCGCCGCCTGAAGGAACGCGCTTCTGGACATGCCTGGCAGCCAGTCGACAATCCCGAACGTGCCGGTGACCGGGGCCGGAGCCCCCGCAGGACGGTGCCGGAATCCGGCCCGGATCCGCTCCAGGACCCGGGCCGCCTGGGCCGCCGCCGTCCCCTCGAACAGGATCGTGAATTCATCGCCGCCGATCCGGGCCGGGAAGTCGCTCCCGCGCAGGGTGGTCTTGAGCAGGTCGGCGAAGCGCTGCAGCACCCGATCGCCAGCCTGGTGGCCGAGATGGTCGTTGACCGCCTTGAAATGGTCCAGGTCGCACAGGCATAGGCTCACCGGCCGGGAGGTGCGGACGGCCGTACGTATGGCGCGTTCGAGTTTGGCCTCAAAGGCCCGGCGGTTCGGCAGGGCGGTCAGGAAATCGTGGCTGGCTTCCGCAGCGAGATGGTCCAGCATGTGTTTCTTGTCGGTGATGTCCCAGAACGAGGAGATGACCCCCATGGATGCCCCCATCCCGTCCTGGAGCCCCAAGGGCTTGAAGGGGAGCGCGTTGGTCTCGAACCAGCGGACATCGTCCCCCCGCAGGACCCCGAACACGAAGCCGAGGATGGGCTCGCCGGAGCGGAGACACTGGTAGACGGTCAGGTCTTCCTCATCCAGGTGGCTGCCGTCGGCATGGACCAGCTGGATGGGGCCCAGACCCCGCTTGCCCAGCCGCTCATGCAAAGGAATGCCCAGAAGCCTGCCGGCGGCCGCGTTGAAGGCCCTGATGACCCCGTCCTGGTCCCGGAACATGATGCCCTCCACCAGGAAGTCCATGGCCGCCTGAAAGCTGCGCAGGGCCTTGTCCAGTTCATGCCCCTGGGCCAGCATCCAGGCCTTCTGCTCGCTGGACAGGACCCCGTCCGTCGGACCGCAGAAGGTATCCAGCGTCCTGAAAAACGCGTCGAAATCCACAAACGAAATGAAGCCGCTGCTGTGCCCTCGCATGCTGCTCTCCATGAATAACCGGGTCGGCAAAGCATATAGTCTTTGGCTTGGCATACAAGGCAAAGATTCCAGCCTGCTCCGGAAGCGTCTGGAATCCGACCGGCCAGGAATGGACCGAGGAAGCCCAGCCGGCGCGCCTGCGGTAGCATCGGAAGGGGTGCCACAGGCACCCCCGCAGGGAGCAGAACCATGGGCACGCAGGCTGGGCAGGCAGCGCCGCAGGGCGGCGGGGACATCTGGAACACCTGGGAGGCCGTGGCGGCCATCCGCAGGCAGGCGCCGGTGGTGCACAACATCACCAACTACGTGGTCATGAACACCACCGCCAACGCCCTGCTGGCGCTCGGGGCCTCGCCGGTCATGGCCCACGCCGAGGAGGAGGTGGCCGACATGGTCGGGATCGCCTCGGCCCTGGTGCTGAATCTCGGCACCTTGAGCGGTTCCTGGATCAGGGCCATGTTCCTGGCCGGCGAGCGCGCCGCGGAACGCGGCATCCCGGTGGTGCTGGACCCGGTGGGCGCCGGCGCCACCCCGTTCCGCACCGCCACCGCGCGCAGCCTGGTGCGCGCCCTGCGGCCCGCCATCATCCGCGGCAACGCCTCGGAGATCATGGCGGTCTGCGGCGACCAGGCCCGGACCAAGGGCGTGGACAGCACCGAGGCTTCCGGCGGCGCCCTGGCCGCCGCCCGGGAGCTGCACGCCGGGTTCGGCTCGGTGGTCTGCATCAGCGGCGCCACCGACTACGTGGTGGGCGGCCCGGAGCTGTACCGCATCCACAACGGCCATCCGATGATGACCCGGGTCACCGGGCTGGGCTGCACCGCCACCGCCCTGTGCGGCGCCTTCGCCGCCGTGAATCCGGACCCGGCCCTGGCCGCCGCCCAGGCCATGGCGGTGATGGGGGTGGCCGGGGAGCTGGCCGCCGAAGGGGCCGATGGGCCGGGCAGCCTGCAGGTGCGCTTCCTGGACGCGCTCTACCGGCTGACCGCTAGCGATCTGGCCCAGCGCCTGCGGACCGGGGCCTGAGGTGCGCGGACTGTACCTGGTCACCGACCGGGCCTGCTGCGGCGACCGGCCCCTGGAATGGGTGGTGGACCAGGCGGTCCAGGGCGGCGCCGCCTGCGTGCAGCTGCGGGAGAAGCACCTGGCCACCCGGCCCTTCGTGGAGCTGGCCCGAGCCCTCAAGGCCCGCCTGGCCCCGGCTGGGGTGCCGCTGATCATCAACGACCGGCTGGATGTGGCCCTGGCCGCGGGCGCCGACGGCCTGCACGTGGGCCAGAGCGACATGCCCTGCGCCATCGTCCGCCAGTATCTGGGAAAAGGCGCCATCCTCGGCCTGTCGGTGGAGACCTGGGCCGACGTGGACCAGGCCGAGGGGCTGGACCTGGACTACCTGGGCGTCAGCCCGGTATTCGCCACCCCCACCAAGACCGACACCCAGGCACCCTGGGGCCTGGACGGCCTGCGCCGGCTCCGGGAACGGACCCGGCTGCCCCTGGTGGCCATCGGCGGCCTGAACGCCGGCAACGCCGCCCAGGTGATCCGGGCCGGCGCCGACAGCCTCGCCGTGGTGTCCGCCCTGTGCGCCAGCCCCGACCCCCGGGGCGCCGCCCGGGAACTGGACGGGATCATCCGGGCGGCGCTGCGGGAGCGCTCCTGATCGGTCTGGGGTGGGACCGAACTCACATGGCCGATGCCACGCAGGCGTGGCATCGCCTGCGTGGCATCGGCTCGTGGCGCTCAGCCGGGCTTATTCGTAGGCCACGGTGAAGGGCACCGGGGTCTTCACGACACTGTCCGGGCTGACCAGCGCGATCGGTCCGGGCCGGGCCCCTTCGGGCACCACGACCCGGAGCTCGTTGTCGCCGACGACCTTGAAGGTGGCGTTACGGTCGCCAGTGAACTGCACCTCGGTGACACCGGAGAGGTTGGAGCCCTGGATGCGCACCAGGAGGCCCACCTCGCCGCTTTGCGGCTGGATCGCGGAGACCATGGGACCCGTCTCCGACCTGGGCTCAGCCGCCGGCTGGGTGGCGTAGGACGCCTGGACGAAATTGTCCTGCTCCTGGTACTGGGGATGCGCCGTGGCAACGACCGTCGGCTCTGCACTGATGGTTCCCTGGGCCGAATGGTTCTGGCTCTGGAACTGGGGGCGGGCGGGTTCGGCCAGGGCCGCGGTGGCGGCCAGGGTGACCCCGGCCAGGGCAAGCAGGGTGGATAAGCGGAGATGTTGAAGGGACATGATGAACCTCGAAGGCTTGGACCGGCGGACCGGTCCGGTGATGGGGGTGGATCCCTGGGGGAAGGGCAAGGCCTTGCCTCCGGAAGCGGGATCCGGTTGCAGCCTCCCCGGCCCCTGACGGCGGCAGGCGGAGGGTGCGAAAAGCTGTGCGCGAGCATGCGAAGCGTGCGAAAGCTGGGCGCGAGCAGGCCGAGGGCGCTTACCCCCTCCGACTCGCTACCGGGATGGCCCGCCTGGCGTTCGGGGGGCATCCGCGTGGGTCGAAAGCATAGACACATGACAATTGAGGATCGTTTACGGCTGGTGGTCAGCCGAATGTTGCAACACCAAGATAAGGCACTGAGAACCTGTGTCAACTGTTTTTTCAACATGGCTCCCTGATCCTGCAAGGATTCGGCCGCGATCCTGCCCCAATGCCGCTGATACCGCCCATCTGCGGCGCAGGAGACCAGCCCCCCGGCGTAACATGGAACCCTCCCCTCATTCCCTCACCCCCCCCACCTGAAGGAGATGGCCATGGTCGATGCCCCGAGCTACCTGGAAGAACTGGTCGGCGTATTCGGCCATCCGGTGGCCGAGAACCCGACCGGGGTCATGTTCGCGGCCGCCTTCGCCGAGCTGGGGCTGCCCTGGCGCTACCTGACCCTCGAGGTGCGGCCAGCGGACCTGGCGGCGGCCATGGCCGGGCTGCGGGCCATGAACTTCCGCGGCATCCACTTGACCATCCCGCACAAGGTCGCGGTGCTGGCCCACCTGGACGAACTCAGCCCGGCCGCGGCGCTCATGGGCGCGGTGAACACCGTGGTCCGCCGGGGGGACCGGCTGGTGGGCGAGAACACGGACGGCAAGGGCTTCCTGACCGCCCTGACCCGCGGCGCCCAGGTGGATCCGCGGGGCCGCAACATCGTCATCCTGGGCGCCGGTGGCGCCGCCCGGGCCATCGCCGTGGAACTGGCCCTGGCCGGCGCCGGGCGCATCACCGTAGTCAACCGCAGTGCCGCCCGGGGCCAGGAACTGGCCGATCTGCTGGCCACCAGGACCCCGGTGCCGACCGGGTTCGTGCCCTGGTCCGGCCCCTACACCGTGCCGGCCGACACCCATATCCTGGTCAACGCCACGGCCATCGGCCTGCCGCCCCGGGCCGACGCCCGGCCTGACCTGGACGAGGCGTCCATCCGTCCCGGCCTAGTGGTCTGCGACGTGATCCCCGCTCCCGACACGCCCTTCCTCCGGGCCGCCGGGGCGCGCGGCGCCCAGGTGGTGGACGGCCTCGGCATGCTGGTGTACCAGGGGGTGCTCGGGTTCCAGCTGTGGACCGGCCTGGAGGCCCCGGTGCCGGTCATGCACCTGGCCCTGGCCCGGGCCTTCGGCGCCGCCTGAGCGCTTCTTTTCCCCACCGGCCGCATCGCGTAGCCTACACTATTCGCCATGCCCCGTCCCGACCCCCATGAGCCGCCCGCCGGCGCGCCGGACCCGCGTCCGACGCAAAGCGAGCTGTCGAACGGTCAACCCCAGGACCAGGTGCGGGTGCCCGCCTCCGGCCCGGGCTGGCGCCAGTGGCTGGCGGTGGCGGGCCCGGCCCTGCTGATTTCGGTGGGCTACATGGACCCGGGCAACTGGGCCACCGACCTGGCCGGAGGCAGCCGCTACGGCTACCGGCTGCTGTGGGTGCTGCTCATGTCCAACCTCATGGCCATCCTGCTGCAGTGCCTGGCGGCGCGGCTGGGGCTGGTGCGCCGGCGGGACCTGGCCCAGGCCTCCCGGGAAACCTACCCGCCGCTGGTGAATCTGGCGCTCTACCTCATGGCCGAGGTGGCCATCGCCGCCTGCGATCTGGCCGAGGTGGTGGGCTCGGCCATCGCCCTGAACCTGCTGTTCGGCCTCCCGCTACTGGCCGGGGTGCTGGTCACCAGCGCCGACGTGCTGCTGCTGCTGGTGCTCACCCGGCTGGGCATGCGCAAGCTGGAGGCGGTGATCCTCGGCCTGGTGGTCACCATCGGCCTGGCCTTCGTGGTGGAGCTGTTCCTGGCGCCGCCCGCCGCCGGCCCTTTGCTGCGCGGGTTCCTGCCCGCCCTGCCCGATTCCGGCGCCCTGTACGTGGCCATCGGCATCATCGGCGCCACCGTGATGCCGCACAATCTGTACCTGCACTCCGCCCTGGTGCAGACCCGGTTCTACGACCCCAAGGGCGGACTGCGCCAGGCGCTCCGGCTGAACACCCTGGATTCGGCGGTGGCCCTCAATCTGGCCTTCCTGGTCAACGTGGCCATTCTGGTGATGGCGGCGACGGTGTTCTACGCCCATGGGCACCGGGACGTGGCCCAGATCCAGGACGCCCACCGGCTGCTGGAACCGGTGCTGGGCGCCGCCATCGCCCCCATCGCCTTCGCCGTGGGCCTGCTGGCCGCCGGCCAGAGCTCCACCATCACCGGCACCCTGGCCGGCCAGGTGGTCATGGAGGGCTACCTGGATCTGCGCATCCGGCCCTGGCTGCGGCGCGTCATCACCCGGATGCTGGCGATCCTTCCGGCCGCCGGGGCCCTGATCCTGTTCGGCGACCGAGCCAGCGGCGATCTGCTGGTGCTCAGCCAGGTGGTGCTGTCCCTGCAGCTCCCCTTCGCCATGATCCCGCTCATCCACTTCGTGTCCGACCGGAACAAGATGGGCGCGTACGCCATCGGCAAGGGCCTCCGGGCCAGCGCCTGGCTGGTGGCCGCCATCATCGTCGGCCTGAACGTGAAGCTGGTGGCCGATACCCTCAGTGACTGGATGGCCGGCCCGGCCGGCCCCTGGATCCGGTTCCTGCTGCTGCCCCTGCTGCTTCTGCTGGGCGCCCTCCTGGCCTGGATCACCCTGGAGCCCTGGCTGGCCCGGGTGGCGCTGCGCCGGGCCCGGGCCGCGGCCGCCATCCATGGCCCGCCCCCGGTGCCGGTGCTGCGCGCCCCCGGGCCCCGGCCCCTGGGCCGGGTGGCCCTGGCCCTGGACTTCTCGGGCCAGGAGGTGCCCCTGATCGAAGCGGCCCTGCGCTTCCTGGCCCCGGGCCGGCCGGAACTTGTGCTGCTGCACGTGGTGGAAAGCCCCTCGGCCCGGGCCTTCGGCCTCCACGCGGAGGATCTGGAGACGGGCAGCGACCAGGCCTGGATCGACGCCTACGCCACCGCGCTGCGTGGCATGGGCTACCCGGTGCAGGTCGCCCTGGGCGCCGGCGACCCGGCCCCGGAACTGGCGCGCATGGCCGACGCGGCCGGGGCGGAGCTGGTGATCCTGGGCGGCCACGGCCACCGGGGCCTGTCGGACATGATCTACGGCACCACCGTGGAGGCCCTGCGCCACCACACCCGGGCCAGCGTGCTGGTCATCCCCCTGCGCGCCCGGAGCTGATAAAGACCTGGGGCAGATGACGGGACTCACCTCCGGGGCCCACGACGTCTGCAATCACAAGAAAGCTACCGGTCCTCAGAGAGCCTGATCCGGTGCGGGTTCCCAAGGCATCGGGTGAGGCGTCCCCACAATTACGCCACTCCCCGCCCCTGGGTTGGTGCTCAGGCCTGCGCCATGCTCCCCACCCAGCCCTTCGAGCCCAGGGTGTTCCAGGCCAAGGTGATCTGGTCCGGCGTGAACCGCTTCTTGCGATCATTCCAGGCGTAGGCGAGGCGGCGAGCCTCCTCCGGCGAGCGGGCATCCTCATGGGTGGCGAGCCAGTGAACGGTCGCCAGCAGTTCCAGTCCGAAGGGCGTCTCGAACCCTTCCACCAGGTCCTCCACCCGCGCCAGGCGAGCCTTCGTATCCTGGTGGGCCGCCAGATGACGCTCCGCAGCCTCTACTGCACCCGGCACAAGTTCGAGCTGCTTCATCGGGGAATCCCCTCCATCCGAGTACCCCGACACCAGATGACCCTCGATACGTGCCAGGACGTTGCGCAGATTCTCAGCATAGGGCCCGTAGAGGGCCTTGACGTAGCGCAGCCGGAGCGGTTCATCGGCGGCCTGCAGAAAATACATCAGCTTATGGACTTCGAGGAGGGTGACGAAGGGGTCCATCAATCCCCGAAGGTAGCGGTCCATCAAGGTCACCAGGGCCGCCCTTCCCTGGGTCATCCCGGGCACCTCGCGGGACTGGACCATGTCCTTGGCCTCGGGGGCACCCTCTGGAGGGAACAGGTAAACCTCGATGTTGGGGAGCCCCACCAGGGCCTTCTCGATGCGCAGTCTAACCTGACCCCAATCCAGACCGCCTAGACCGCAGCCCAACGGGGGGATGGCAATGGAATGGATGCCCAGGTCCTGGATCTTGGCCACCAGGTCCACCAGGCCCGCTTCGATGTCCTCCATGCGACTCTTGCCCTTCCAGTGGCGCTTGGTGGGGAAGTTGATGATGAACTTGGGGTTCGTCATCTGCCCGGTGGCATGGATGAACATCCGGCCGGGCACGACTTCCCCATGTTTGCAGGCAACCTGATAGGCCTTCAGGTTGGCCGGGTAGGCCTTGCTGAACTGCAGGGCCAAACCGCGGCCCATGAACCCGATGCAGTTGACCGTGTTTACGAGCGCTTCCGCGTCCATTCCCAGGATGTCGCCCGTCTCCAGTTTGACCATGGCACGACCCCCCATCAAAAATACCATCCCGGAAGGACGACCACTGGGGGAATTTGGGGCGCCAAACCAAGGGTTTCCCGCACGGTCGCCTGGATAATTGGCGACTGGGCTCTCCACTTAACCGGAGTTGACTCCTTGTCGCCATGGCCTGGCACGTGAAGGCCTTTCCAGGGTTGGCGGATGCCCGCATCGCTTAGGCGGTGAGGGCGGAGTCCTCCTCGGCCGCGGAGTGGCGACAAGGTCCTTGTAGCGGACCGGGGAATGAGCGACCGCAAGCTCAATTACCCGGTAGAACAGCATCCCTCGACTACGGGAGTGCCGGCGGTTGAACCGGAACACGAACTCACTCAGGTAGCTTGGTAGATGAGCCGCGTCCACGGCCCCCTGGTGGGTGCCAAGGATCCAGCGCTTGGCCAGAGAGGCTATACGGTGCACGGCAGGGAGCAACTCGCCGGGGTCCTCGCCGCGAGCCTTGGTGGCCCTCTGGCTCTGACGGTCCCTTACGTATCCTTCGGCTTCAATGCCTATGTAGCCGTTCCAGCCATCCGTGATGACGGTCGAACCCGGTTCAATGCTCGCTTTCACGAAAGGGAGCAGCGAGGACGACGAGGCGTCTGCGATGGGCGCCATCCGGCACCGCCCCCAGCCCTTGGGCTCCAGGATCTCGACCGCCATGGCTGTCAGCACCTTCTTCCCCTTGGCTCGGCCACCGGATAGCCCCGGCTCTGCCCCGCCGATATAGGTCTCGTCCACTTCCACCCTCCCGCTCAGGCGCTCCCTGTCAGGGCGGACCAGGACGGACCGGAGCCGATGGAGGATTGCCCAGGCCGTCTGGTAGGAACCGATCTCCAGCGTGCGCTTCAGGCTCAAGGCCGAGATCCCGTCTTTGCCGGTCGCAAAATACCAGCAGGCAGCGAACCAGACGGTGAGCGGGGTCCGGGTCCTATCGAAGATAGTGCCCGCCGTGACCGAGGTACGGACGTTGCACGCGGCACACATGATCCTGCCGTCTCCAACACGCCATCCACCCGGGTTGCCACAGCCTGGACACACGAAGCCAGAGGGCCACCTCAGCCATTCAAGGTAGTCCAGGCAGTCCGC
>Ga0302279_10001227_pt1 | contig 37028 bp, 31 predicted proteins | sample III_Bog_N3_3_FD_194541 | JGI IMG/M metagenome (GOLD analysis project Ga0302279, IMG submission 194541) | Peat permafrost microbial communities from Stordalen Mire near Abisko, Sweden - III_Bog_N3_3 | ecosystem: Environmental > Terrestrial > Soil > Wetlands > Peat | place: Sweden: Abisko...
GCTCGCGAACGCCGCCCATCGGATCGTGGAGGTCCACCGAGGCGACGCCGACGAGCCGGGTCGGGCTGGCCGCGACGAGCCTCGCGACCTCGTCGTTCGAGATGAGCGCGCCCTCGGGCCCATGCCACGCGGAGAGCACGCCCATCCGCACCTCGGCCGCGTCCATCGCGGCGAGCGTGAGCTCGATGGGGAGCTCTTCGGTGGGGATCTGCTGGCCCGTCCACCGCAGGAGCGACGCGAACATCTTGTTCCGCAGGAACGGCAGGGTCGGGTGCTGCATCCACGCGTCGATCGTCATACGAGCGCAACTATATCCCGAAGGCCGGCGCCCCGGCGCCGCCGGTGCTAGCGTTTCCCTCGAGGCTCTGCGTGAGCGAGGTCCGGGCGATCGTGGTCGGTTCGGGCATCGGGGGGGCCGTCGCCACGCTCCTCCTGGCGCACGCCGGCATCCCCACGCTCCTGCTCGAGAAGAACCGGCGGCTCGGCGGCTCGTGCTCGGGCTACGAGAAGCAGGGCTTCAAGATCGACATCGGCACGCACATGTTCTCCCGCGGCCCCCGCGGTCCCCTGGGCGACGTCCTCCGGCGCGTGGGCCACGACGGCGCCATCGACTTCCGCCGCACCCACGACATCGCCGAGCTCCGCTTCGGCGGCGGGCCGCACGCCATCCGGCGCGTCCCGGTCCCCTCGCAGCTCGCGCGCATGCCCGCGTTCGGCGTCCGCGTCGTGCGCGCCCTCGGCCTCTCGCCCATCGAGGCCGCGCGCGCCGTCCGCCTCTTCACGCACATCCTCGCGATGAGCGACGAGGAGGTGCGCTCGTGGGACGATCGCACCATCGAGGACTTCTGCGCCCCGTTCACCGACGACGCGGCGACGCTGAGCCTCTTCGGCTTCCTCCTCGGGCTCTACTTCATCCTGCCCTACTGGGAGGTCTCGGCCGGCGAGGCGCTGCACTGCTTTCGCCGCATGGCCCGCGACAACTGGCTCAGCTACCCGAAGGGCGGCTCGCGCGTCATCCCCGAGACGTACTGCAGCCTGGCCCGCGCGCTCGGCGCGGAGATCCGGACCGGCGTGGGCGTGCGAAGGATCGTGGTCGACGAGGGCCGCGTGCGCGGCGTCCTCCTCGCCGACGGGACGGAGCTGCCGGCGAGCATCGTCGTCAGCACGTCGAGCGTGCGCACGACCGTGCTGCACCTGGTCGGGGCGGAGCACTTCCCCGCGAGCTACGTGGCGCGCGCGCAGGCCATCCGCGGCTCGTACATCGCCGTGCAGGCGAAGATCGGTCTCCGGAGGAGGCTCGTCTCGGCCGGGGCGATCGTGGGCGGGGTAGGGGAGTCGTCGAGCCCCTTCCACGCCACGACCGCCGACCTCAAGGCGACCTTCAACTCGGTCGCCGCCGGCGAGCTCCCCTCCGTCATCCCCTTCTACTGCCCGGTGCCCACGAACTTCGACGAGGACCTGGCGCCGCCGGGCCACCAGCTGCTCACCGTGTGCGCCGTCGCCCCGACGAGCGACATCGCGCTGAAGGACCCCGGTCCGGCCTGGGAGGAAGCTATGCTGCGGACGATGCGTCGCGTGGTGCCCGGGCTCGACGAGCATGCCCTCTTCGTGGACAGGTTCTCGGTGAAGTTCATCGAGCGCTGGATCGGCAAGGAGTTCGGGCCGGCGGTGTCGACCGCGCAGACTCCCGATCAGGTGGGCGACCGCCGCCCGCGCGTGTTCACGCCCATCGGGGGCCTCTACCTCGCGGGCTGCAGCGCGGGGGCGCGCGGCGTGGGGACGGAGCTCGCGGCGGCCAGCGCGATGGAGTGTACCGATCGGATCTTGCAGGACCTCGGGCGACCCAGGCGGCCGCCGCTCCGCCGCCCCCGCCCCATCCAAGCGACACGGCGATGGCTCGAACGGACGGCCGCGCGCCCGCTCGCGTGGGCGACCCGCGCGTGAGGTCGCTGTGGCAGAGAGGCGCGCAGAGAGGCGCGCAGAGAGGCGCGCTTGCAGGTGCGGCGCTCGGGGTGGTCGCCCTCGTGGCATGCGGGCGCCGGGACCCGGCCGGGGCCACGCGCGCGAGCGCGAGCAGCGCTCCGTCCGCGGCGAGCGCCGGCATCGCGCCCACGGCGAGCGCGGCCCCGTCGGCAAGCGAGGGTCCGTCGGCGCTCCCCGCTTCCTCCGCGCTTTCTGCGGCCTCGGCGAGCGCGGCCCCCTCCGCCAGCGCAGCGCCCTCCGCGAGCGCGGCTGCCTCCGCCGACGCAGCTGGGGCGGCGAGCGGGGCGAGCGCAGGCCCGCTGGCCCTCGCGGACGTCCTCGACGCCGGCACTCCTGCGTGCCGCATCCTCTTCGGGCCAGCCCAGCAGCCCTTCACCGGCGAGGCCGCGCTCCTGCCCACCGACACGGGGGTCGACGTCGTCGTGAACCGCCTGGGCGCGCCCATCGTCCTGCCCGTCCGCTCGCCTCCGCCCGTCGCGAAGCCCGTCCGCACGACGCTCACGGACCCGCCCGCGCGCGTGTCCTTCCCGCCGTGCGCCGTCGTGGCGGGGAGCGCGTACTGCGCGGACTCCGTCGGCGCCGTCCACCGCACCCACGGCGGCACGGTCACGCTCGTCGGAGAGTCACGCGCGGGGACGCGCCTCGCGGCGGCGACGCTCGGTGATCACGCGGCGGTCGCGTACCTCGCCGCCAAGCAGACGAGCGAGGGCCTCGTCAACCACGCGTGGCTCGCGGTGGACGACGCCGTCCCCGGGGTCGTCTCGGAGGAGGGAAGCGGCGCCACGTACGTCACCCTCGCGCACCGCGGCCCGGAGCTGCTCGTCCTCTACCTCGACGCGCGCATGGCGATGACGCCGGTGCACGCGCGCGCCGTGTCGTGGGAGTCGGGCGCGAAGATCGGCAAGGACGCGGTCGTGTTCATCGCCGGGACTCCCGAGCGACGCACGGCTGCCGTCATCGGCGTGCCGGCGAGCGGCGACGCCTTCGGGCTCCTCCCCATCGCGGGCGAGACCGACTTCGGCATGGCGGCCATCCCCATCCACGCCGAGCCGCGCGACGACGTTCCGGCCGTGTGGTCGCTCTACCCGAACGGGCTCGACCCTGCGCTCATCGCCGCGACGGTCGACGTGTCCCCCATCCGCATCGCGCGCGTGCGGCCGCTCGAGGCAAGGGCCGACTCGGCGCGCGTCCTCGAGCTCGGTCAGCTCGACGCGGGCGGCAAGTTCACCTCGCTCGGCTTCGTGGCCACGCAGGGGACGATCACGACGCTCTCGATGGTCGCGGACAAGGCGGGCACCTTGTGGCTTCACTACACCGACGAAGCGGGAAGCTGGCTCGAGCGCCGGGGATGTCCGTAGCGCGGCGACCGGGGGCCTCAGCGCGCGGAGGGAGGCGGCCCCACCAGGTTCGCGGGAGGCCCCGCGAGCGTCGTCGTGAAGTTGCTCGCGTCGAAGAACGCACGGAGCTTCTCGATGAGCGCGTTGTACGTGGCGGCGTCGATGGGGAAGGGCAGCTGCAAGCGCCGGCGGTGCACGAGGTCGACGTGCTCGAACGTCCGGAGCTCCGCCTTGCTGTCCTTGTACTTCACGTCGCCGATGACGAGCGGCTCGAAGCCCTCCTTGCGCGGCACGAGGCGAATCCGCTGAAGGATCACGCCCCCGCTCGTGGACTCGCCCTTGGGGGTGGTCACCTCGGGGGCATAGTCCCCGGGCGGGATGCTGAGGTTGCCGAGGTCCGCCTTGAACCCCATGGCGAACATGATGCTTTGCTGAGCGAATGCAGTGCGTTGCGGGCCGGTCATGAACTTCCCCTCACGACAATCTCTAGAACGCTATCTCATAGCAGAGGCACCGTGAAGCCTGGAGCGGGAGCCCCGAAGCCTGTAAACCCGCACCATGGCCTCCACCGATCTGGGCGCGACGCGCGCCTATTACGACGAGTTCGCCAAGGGTTACGAGCTCCACCGCAGCCCCAACGATCCCCACGGCTACCACGCCATGGTGGACGAGCTCGAGGTCGACCTCGTCCGCGGCTACGGGCGGGGCGGTGACGTCCTCGAGTGCGGCTGCGGCACCGGGCTCCTGCTCGAGCGCATGGCGAAGTTCGCCAGGACCGCGAGCGGCATCGATCTCTCGCCTGGCATGCTCGAGAAGGCCCGCGCGCGGGGCCTCGACGTGCGCGAAGGCAGCGTGACGGAGCTGCCCTTTCCCGACGCGAGCTTCGACGTGACCTGCTCCTTCAAGGTGCTCGCCCACGTCCCCGAGATCGGCCGTGCGCTCAAGGAGATGGCGCGGGTGACCCGTCCAGGCGGCGTCGTCCTGGCGGAGTTCTACAACGCGGTGAGCCTGCGCGCGCTCGCCAAGCGGCTCGGCCCTTCCGGCCTCATCTCGGACCGCACCCGCGAGAGCGCCGTCTACACGCGCTTCGACGCCCCCTGGATCGTGCCCCGGCTCCTGCCGCCCGGCACCTTCGTCGAGGGGGCCCGGGGGGTCCGCATCGTGACGCCGGCCGCGGCCGTGATGCGGGTGCCTGGGCTCCGCCAGGCCTTGCAGAGCCTCGAGAGGCGCCTCGCCGACAGCCCCGCGGCCTTCTTCGGCGGCTTTTATATAGCGATCATCCGCAAGAGCTAGCCTCGCTGCGGCTCGGACGAGCCTCCTCGAGAGCCCTGTCGGGTCTCTCTGGGGTCAGTACCGCGAGCGTTCGCGAGCGGTGACGAGGCGCCCAGCCTAGTCCTGCAGCGCTGCGTCGCCGCTCGCGGTACCGTGACCCTTGCCCTCCGTCACGGAACGGTGCCCCTGGCCGGCCGGCGGGAATACCGCGGTGGCTCGAGCGGCTGTGGCTAGGCGTGTCCTGGGCCAGGAAGCCGCCCCTCGGCCTTTTTCTCTGACTCTGCCAACACCGCGGCACCCCTCGTGCGTCTATACTTCTCGAAAATGCCCCTCATCCATCCGTTCGCAAAGGCATCCGTGCTGTTCGGCTCTTTCGGCGTGGCCGCGTACCTCGCGCTCCGGTTGAACGGAGGGGGGCTCTGGGAGGGGCTGGCGCCGGCCGTCGCGGCGAACAACCCCGTCGCCTCGACGACGTCGACGCCCGCTCCTTACGACCTGACGCAGCTCAAGGTCGTGAACGAGCTGCTGAAGACGGTCCGCGATCGCTACGTCGACCCGAAGCGCGTGAAGCCGCGGGAGATGCTGCTCTCGGCGCTCAACTACGTCCAGCGAGACGTCGCGCAGGTCATCGTCCTCTACGAGGAGGGGGCGCCGACCGTGAAGGTGCGGGTCGACACGCAGGAGAAGGAGTTCCGGGTCGATAACGTCCAGGGCCCCTGGGACGTGAGCGCGCGTCTGCGCGAGGTCTTCGCCTTCATGCAGGACGGGCTGAAGGGTACGGAGGTGGACCTCCGCGAGATCGAATACGCGGCGTGCAACGGCATGCTCCACACGCTCGACCCGCACAGCGTCCTGCTCTCGCCCGAGGCGTACAAGGAGATGAACCTGTCGACGAGCGGCCAGTTCGGCGGCCTCGGCATCGTCATCTCCATCCGTGACCAGCAGCTCACGGTCATCAACCCGATGCCCAGCACGCCCGCCGGCCGCGCCGGCGTGCACAAGTACGACCGCATCACGAAGATCAACGGCGAGTCGACGCTCAACATGGGCCTGAACGAGGCCGTGGCGCACCTGCGCGGCGCCCCCGGCACCAAGGTCACCGTGTGGATCCACCGCGACGGCGCGGACGGCTGGGCGCTGTCCAAGCCCTTCGAGCTGACGCGCGAGACGATCCACGTGGAGAGCGTGGAGCACCGGCTGCTCGACGGCGCCGATCACGTCGGATACGTGCGGCTGAAGCAGTTCCAGGCCAACACCTCGGCCGATCTCGACGCGGCCCTCGCCGACATGAAGAAGACGGGCGAGCTGAAGGGGCTCGTGCTCGACCTCCGCGGCAACCCCGGAGGGCTGCTCGACCAGGCAGCCCGCGTGGCCGACAAGTTCATCGCGGACGGCCCGATCGTGGCCACCGTCGGCAACCCGAGCGAGGGGCGCGAGGAGAAGGTCGCCCACGCGGACGGGACCGAGCCCAACTACCCCATCGTCCTCCTCGTGAACGGCTCCTCGGCCAGCGCGAGCGAGATCGTCGCGGGGGCGATGAAGAACCACGACCGCGCCGTCATCGTCGGAGAGACGAGCTTCGGCAAGGGCAGCGTGCAGCTCGTCTTCAACGACCTGCCCGACAAGGCGGCCCTCAAGCTGACGATCGCCCAGTACCTGACCGAGCCCGGCGACGTCTCGATCCAGGGCGTCGGCGTGACGCCCGACGTCGAGCTCGACCCGATGACGGTCGACGACAAGGAGATGGACCTGTCCGTGGATCAGGGCGCGATGCTCAAGGAGCGCGACCTGTCGCGGAGCCTGTCGAACGCTCGTGCCCACGAGGGGCAGCACCCGCTCGAGAACGTGCGCTACGACCTGCCCGAGAAGGAGCGCCAGGATCTGCGCGAGCGCGGCGGCGATCCGGACGAGAACTTCCAGATGGACTTCCCGGTCCGCTTCGGGCGCGACTTCGTGGCGCACGTCCAGCCGGGCAAGCGGCTCGATCAGCTGCGCACCGCCAAGAGCCTCATCGGGGAGGCGCGCGCGTCCGAGCTCGCCAAGGTCGTGAACGAGCTCAAGGGGATGGGCGTCGACTGGTCGGACGCGCCCGCGGACGTGCAGGCGCTCGCCACCCCGGCAGCTCCCGCGGGCGTCGAGGTGAAGGTCGAGACCGACCGGCCGACCGCCGAGGTGGTCGCAGGCGAGCCGATGAACCTCAAGGTCACGGTCACCAACAAGGGCACGACGACGCTCTACCGGCTCTCGGGTGTCAGCAAGAGCGACAACCCGATGTTCGACAACAAGGAGTTCACGATCGGCAAGCTCGAGCCTGGCAAGAGCAAGACCGCGATCCAGCCCCTCGGCTGGTGCGAGACGGAGGGCCACAAGGTCGGCTCGACGGCGCCCTTGCCGAAGGACGCGCCGCGCGTCTGCCACATCCCCCGCGACGCGCTGACGCGCGCGGACGGCATCAAGATCCACTTCGAGGAGGCGAAGAACCGCGCCCCCGCCGACGCCGAGGCCAGGGTGACCGTGAAGGCGCTCGAGCGGCCGACGTTCGCGTACACCTATGACATCGAGGACAACCGCAAGGGCAACGGCGACGGTCGGTTGCAGCGCGGCGAGTCGCTCACGCTCTACCTGACGATCAAGAACGTGGGTCGCGGGCGGTCCTTCGACACCCAGGCGAACGTGCGAAACCTGTCGGGAGACGGGCTGCTCCTCCACGAGGGCCGCTACGACGTCTCCAACATGAACCCCGGGGAGACGCGCAAGGCGGCCTTCACCTTCGACGTCGACCAGATCGCCGACCCCGAGGCCAAGGTGGAGCTCTCCATCTCCGATCGCGATCTGCGCGAGAGCGTGGTCGAGAAGGTGCGCATGCCCATCCTGCCCGCGGCGGTGCTCGTGCCGGCGACCGGGCCCATGCGCGCCAAGGCCTCGGGCGCGACCCTCCTCGAGGCGCCCGACGCCACGGCCCACGTGTTCGGCAAGCTCCCTTCCGGGGCCGCCGTCACCCAGCTCGCCACGTCGGGTGACTTCGTGAAGGTCTCCCTCGGCGAAGGCAGGTTCGGCTTCGTGCGGTCGAGCGAGCTCACGGCCGGGGGCGCACCGCCCGCGGTCGTCAGCTTCGAGGACGCGATCCCGCACCCGCCGCCCGCCATCGAGATCGGCCCGACCGTGCTCGCCACGCGCGACACGCACACCGAGGTGAAGGGCACCGCGAGCGACAACGAGCGCCTGCTCGACGAGTACATATTCGTCAACTCGCGCAAGGTCTTCTACCACTCCAACCGCAACGGGCAGGACCCGAAGAGCACGTCGTTCACGGCGGACCTTCCCCTGCGCCCGGGGGTCAACGTCGTCAGCATCATCGCGCGGGAGAACCCCGACACGACGACGCGCAAGACGTTCATCGTTCGCCGGGACAGCCCGACGGGTGAGCTCCTGGCGACGCCGAAGACCGAGGACGATCTCAGCGAGAGCGGCCAGAGCGACGACTGAAGCGATGCTCCACGGCTGCTGCGGCGGCGCTCAGATGCCGCCGCAGCCGAGGGTCGTGTAGGCGCCGGGGATGGTCGTGCTCGTGGACGTCGTGCCCGCGCTGCCGATGAGCCCCGCGAAGCAGTAGTCCCCCGAGCAGGTGCCCCCTCCTGCACCGCCGCCGACGTTCATGGTCCCGCTGAACGTGCTCGTCGGGGCGAACACCTTCACACGCCCGCCGCCGCCCCCGCCGCCGGCCCAGCCCCAGGCGTTGCCCGAGCCCGGCGACGTGCCGCCGGTCCCACCCACGGCCGCGAGCGTGCCGGCGCCCGCGAGCTGCGCGGCTCGCACGAGGATCGCTCCTCCCGCGCCGCCGCCCCCGCCCGGGTGGTAGCCGCACCCCGACAGGTCCTGCGGCGGCGTCTCGCCCGCCGCCGAGATGGTGCCGTCGATCTGCACCGTGCCCCCCAGCACGAGGATGCTCGCGCCGCCCTGCCCACCGCGGCCGCCCGAGTCGTTGCAGCCGCAGCTGTTGCCGCCGGCTCCGCCACCGGATCCCATGTCGACGTCCGCCCCGCCCGGCGTGCCGTCGGCCGCGCCGCCCGCGGCGCCGAAGCAGTGCGCGATCGTCGGGTCACTGCACGAGTCGCAGGCGTTCGACCACATGTTGGCAGGCGACTCCAGCGCCGTGGCGCCCGCTCCCCCGTACCCCCCGCCCGATCCTCCTTGCCCGACGCACTCTCCCGGACCGCCTCCGCAGCCGAGCGCAGGCCCCGTGCCCGCGTTGCCGCCGACCGAGCTCGTTCCCGGGGCACCCGGCAGGTACCCCATCGCGTCTCCGACGATGGAGCCCGTGCTGGCGACGTTGATCGACGGAGACAGGAGCGTGAGCGTGCCTCCCGACGAGCCGTTGTAGGGCTGCACGTTGAGCGTGCCCTTGATGGTGATGGCGGTCGCGTAGCAGTGGCTTCCCGTCAGCGTGTACGTCTGGCCGACGGGGACGCACAGGGAGTTGGCGTTGTCGATGATCGACGTCGCGCACAGCGTCACGCAGGTCACGACGACGCTGCTGACGGGCCCGGTTCCCACCGTGCCGCTCCCGGCCGTCACCGCGCAGGTCTGCGCCACGGGAGACGACGGGTTGGTGAGGACGGTGACGTTGTAGTTTGCGCCGCTCGCGACCGAGGTGGGGAAGGCGAAGGTGGAAGAGGAGCTCGTGACGGTGAGGTTGTCGCCGCCGTTGTCCTGCAGGACGACGGTGTCTCCCGCGCCGAGGCCCGTGATCGTTCCCCCGACCGCGAACGGGGTCGGCGTGCAGGTGATGGCGACGGACGTGACGTTGCCGTTGCCGACGACCCCGGAGGCCGTCTGCCCCTGGGCCGACATCGTGGTGCACGTCTCGGTCACCGGCACCGCGGGGTTCGCGACCACCGTGACGTCGTACATGGACCCGGTCGGTACGGGCGTCGGGAAGGCGAAGCTCCCGTTCGTCGAGACGAAGAAGGAGTTGGCCCCGTTGTTCTTGAGCGCGAGGGTGTCTCCCGCCGCGAGGCCGGCGACGGTGCCGCCGACGGTGAAGTCGGCGCCGCAGTTCACGACGACGCTCGTGACGGGGCCGCCCCCGACGGTGCCCGTCGCCGCGCTCACGCTGCACGACTGCATCGACGGTTGCGTCACGACGGTGACCGCGTACATCTGACCGCTGGCCAGGCTGGTCGTGAACGCGAACGCTCCGTTCGAGGAGATGGTGAGGTCGTTCGCCCCGTTGTCCTCGAGGACGACCGAGCTGCCGGCGTTCAGCCCGCTCACGGTGCCCCCGACCTTGTACGAGCCCGTGGCGCAGGCCACCTGCACGCTCGTGACGTTCGCGGCGCCCACCGTCCCGCTGGACGCCGTGACGGTGCACGTCTGGCTCGAAGGTCCTGTCTCGTTCAACACCGTCACCGCGTAGGCCGCGCCGCTGGCGACCGGCGTGGCGAACGTGAAAGCACCGTTGGCCGCGACGGCGAGGCTGTCTCCGCCGTTGTCTTGCAGCGTGACGGTGTCACCCTGCGCGAGCCCCGTCAGCGTGCCGCCGACCGTGTACGTCACCGCGCTGCACGTGACGACGACGCTCGTGATCGAGGCGCCGGCCACGGTCCCCGTTCCCGCCGTGACCGTGCACGTCTCGACGGGCATCGTGGGCTGGCTCTGCACCGTGACCGAGTACATCCCCCCTGCGGCGAGTGCGGTCGCAAACGTGAAGGCTCCGTTCGCGGTGAGCGTGAGGTTGTCCCCGCCGTTGTCCTGGAGGACCACGGTGCCCGAGAGCCCGGTGACCGTCCCGCCCACGGTGAAGCCGACCGTCGTGCAGGTGACGGTGAGGCCCGTGACGTTGCTGCCTCCGACGGTGCCGGTCGCGCCCGTCACCGTGCACGACTGGTTGGTCGGCTGCGTGAGGACCGTCACGCTGTACATCGCCCCGCTCGCCAGCGGAGTCGCGAACGTGAAGCCGCCGCTGGCGGTGAGCGTGAGGTTGTCCCCGCCGTTGTCCTGCAGGACCAGGGTGGAGCCCCCGGCAAGGCCCGTCACGACGCCGCCGACCGTGTAACCCGAGCCGTCCGGTAGCTGACCGGATCCGCCGTCCGCGACCATGACGACCGACGTGTCGGTGGGCTCGGGCCCTGCGTCGTGGGCGGCATCTTCGGGGACGGTGGGTCCAGAGTCGTTCCCGACCGTCACGTCGGAGACGCTGCTATCCCCTGTCGTCGAGGCCGCACCGGTGTCGGGCGTGCCGCTGTCCGCCGGGGTACTCGCGTCCGGGGCATCGTACGACGGCCCGACGTAGCCGCAGCCGACGCTCGCGAAAGCCAACAGGAGACCAAGGACGGCAACATCGTGACGCATGACCCACCCGTTTCGTTCACCGCGGCTTCCGCCGCCGGTAGAACCTTCCAGTATAGCTGGCGGCGCGTATGGGATGCCATTTTGATGCTTCCCTGCAACGGGCGAGGGGCGGGGAGGTATGAGGCGCTCCCCACGTATGTACCCGGACCCCACATGGATCTGACACGCCGCAAGCTCCTCCTCGGGCTCGGGACCGCACCGCTATGGCTGTCCGGCTGCGTGCACCGCGAGGACACGCCGCTCGCGTACCTGTACGGGCCGCAGTGGGTCCACGGCGCCTACGAGCTGTACGCCGGCAAGTACGCGTCGCTCCAGAAGTCGAGCGAGGAGGCGAGCGTGCAGGCCTACTCCGCCCTCGCCCAGAAGGGGGTCAGCGCGCTCGACGCCCTGCAGACGCGGGAGGTGCCGTTCTTCGTCAGGGTAGACGCCGCCGAGTCGAGCTTTGGCGTCGTCCGCGACGTGCCCAGCCGGCTGACGTTCACCGCCGACATGACGGACGCGGACCGGCAGGCGGCCCAGGCCCGCTGGGAGAAGGCGCGCGAGCACATCCAGACGGACTACGAGGATATCCGGCGCCTGAACTGGGCGCTCACGACGCTCCTCGGACAGATGCAGCGCGTGCGCTCCGCCATCGAGGAAGGGCGCCTCGAACAGTACGGCCTCGTGCGCCGCCTCTCGACGCTCGCGGCGGGCGAGAAGCCGCCGTTCGATCTGCCCTACCAGGTCAGCGTCGACGACTACCGCGACGTCCTCTTTCTTCTCCTCGAGCGGCTCGACGACGACTCCAAGCGCCTCGTGCGCCTCGAGTCGGACATCGTGACCGTGGGCCTGACCGCGCGTGCGACCGACTCGGGCTCCGCGAGCCTCGCCGCGAACCTCAACAAGGTCCTCCTCGCCGTCGTGACCGATGGGCAAGCGAACACCTTGCGCGCGGCGACCTTCCCCGGCGCGAACGACGACCGCATGAAGCTCCTCGGGCAGGGCAAGGACCTCTACGCGTCGATCCAGAAGACCCCGGAGTACATGACGTGGGAGAAGCACGAGCGCACCAAGGCGTTCGATCAGGTGGGGTCGATCCTCAAGATGCTCGACGCCATGACGGGCCTGAAGACGTCGGTGATCTACCAGCAGGCGCTCGACATCTGGCGCGGCGACGCGGACTACCTCTCGTACCTGAAGACGCTCGTGAAGATGCTCCCCGGCGGCAGCCACGTGGCGGCGGTGGCCGAGCAGGCCATCGCGCTGACCGAGAGGGCGCGCAAGGTCGCGGGGCAGATCCAGACGGGAGTGGCGCTCGCCCAGAAGGCGGCCGCGTCCGGCAAGAAGCTCGGGGACGTGCCGAGCGCGGGCAGCATGCTCGGTCTGGCCAAGGACGGCCTCCTCAACGTGGGGAGCGACTTTGCCCGGGGAAAGCTCGGCAAGCAGCTCGCCTTCTTCAAGGACCAGCGGGAGCTCGATCAGGTGCGAGGGTTCGTCGCCGACTCCGGCCTGATGAAGGGCGTCCTGCCCGACCTGGCGACTCTCTGACCGGCCACGAACGCCGGGCCGTCGGATAGACTGGCGCGATGACGCCGCGCCTCCACATCAACATCGATCACGTAGCCACCCTCCGTAACGCGCGCGGCACGAGCTACCCCGATCCCGTGCTCGCGGCCGGAGAGTGCCTTCGCGCCGGGGCGGACGGGATCACGGCTCACCTGCGCGAGGACCGACGGCACATCGTCGACGCCGACATCGAGCGCCTGCGCGGCCTCGATACGGTCCTCAACATGGAGATGGCCGCCACCGACGAGATGGTGCGCATCGCCACCCGCGTCCGGCCCCAGGTCGTCACGCTCGTCCCCGAGCGGCGCGAGGAGCGAACCACCGAGGGGGGGCTCGACGTCGTGGGCGGAGGGCAGGCCCTCGTGGGTCGCGTCCGGGCGCTGCGAAGCGCGGGCATCAAGGTGAGCCTCTTCATCGCCGCCGATCCTGCCCAGATCCAGGCGTCCCTCGCGGCGGGCGCCCAGCAGATCGAGCTTCACACGGGGGAGTACGCGAACGCGACGGCCGAGCAGGCGGCGCGCGAGCTCGAGGCCCTCGCGGAGGGGGCGCGGCTCGCCCATTCGCTCGAGCTCGAGGTGGCGGCCGGGCACGGGCTCACCCAGGCGAACGTCGTCGCCCTCATGCGCATCCCGGAGGTCGTGGAGCTCAACATCGGGCACGCCGTCGTGGCCGATGCCATCTTCCTCTCGCTAGCTGGAGCGGTGCGCGCGATGCGCGAGGCCGTCGCGCGGGGCCTCGCCTTGCGCCCGGCTTGATGTACGCTCCGCCCTGTGATCATCGGGGTAGGGCTCGACGTGTGCTCGATCGAACGAATGCGCCGCGCGCTCGAGCGCCACGGCGACCGCTTCTTCTCGCGCATCTGCAGCGAGAGCGAGCGGCAGGATCTCGCGGGGCGTGACATCGCGACGGCGCTCGCTGGGCGCTTCGCCGTGAAGGAGGCGTTCGCCAAGGCGCTCGACGGCGCTCCCGGGGTCGGGTGGCACGAGGTCGAGGTGCGGCGCACGGAGAGCGGCCGGCCCCGCCTGGAGCTGCGGGGCAACGCGCTCGGGTTGGCCCGGACGAACGGCGTGGAGCGCTGGCACGTCACGATCACCCACGACGCAGGCATCGCCGCCGCGGTCGTCATCCTCGAGGGACCGTGATCCCCGTCCTCTCGCGCGCACAGACGCGCGCCTTCGACGAGCACGCCATCCACGTCTGCCAGGTGCCGGGTCTCCTGCTCATGGAGAACGCCGGGGCTGGAGCCACCGAGGTCCTCCTCTGCGCCATGAACGCAGGGTCCGGGCAGGGCGATCACGAGAAGGCCTCGTCTCCCGCGCCGTCTGGCCGCGGCCGGGTCAGGCATACGGGCGGCGAGCCCACGTGGCGCGCGGTGGTCGTCTGCGGCGGCGGGAACAACGGCGGGGACGGCTTCGTCGTCGCGCGGCACCTCCGGGCGCGGGGCATCGACGTACGGGTGTTCCTGACGGCCGGCGCGTCGAGGTTCACGGGAGACGCGCTCGCGCAGCTCGAGGCGCTGCGTGGGGTCGGCGTCCAGCCGGCCGCGCTGACGGAGGACCTGGGCCCGCTCCGCGAAGCGCTGGCGACCGCCGACGTCGTCGTCGACGCGATCTTCGGCACGGGCCTCGATCGGCCCATCGCGGGCCTCGTCGCTTCGGTCATCGGCGTCATCAACGAGGCGTCGTGCTTCTGCTTCGCCCTCGACGTGCCTTCCGGGCTCAACGCCGATACGGGAGCGCCCATGGGGGCGTGCGTCGTGGCGGACCTCACGGTGACCTTCGGCCACCACAAGCTGGGGCTCATGACGCCCCACGGAGCGCGCGTCGCGGGGAGGGTCGAGCTCGTCGGGCTCGGCGTGCCGCCCCGCGTCGAGCGAGACGACGACCGCTCGGCGTGCTTGCTCGAGCCGTCCGACGTCGCCCGCACGATCACCCGGCGAGGGGTCGACCAGTTCAAGAACGGCGCGGGCCACGTGGTCGTGTTCGCGGGCTCGCCGGGTCACATCGGGGCGGCCTTGATGGCGTCGCGGGCCGCGATGCGCGCCGGAGCCGGCCTCGTGACGATCGCCACGTGGGAGGAGGCGGCCCAGGTCATCGAGTCTCGCGTGGTCGAGGTGATGACGGCCCGCATCGCCCGGGACAGCGTGGCCGCGAGCGTCGATCCCATCCTCGAGGGCAAGCAGGCCGTCGTCATCGGGCCGGGCTTCGGGAAGGACGACGCAGCCCGCTCCGTCGTCGAGCACATCCTGGGCACATGGGAAGGTCCCACCGTCTTCGACGCCGACGCTCTGTCGATGTTCGAGCAGTCGCCCGAGGTGTTTGCTGCCTCGAAGGGCGCGCCCGTCCTCACCCCGCACCCGGGCGAGCTGGGGAAGCTGCTCGGGCTCCGCGGCAAGGAGGTAGAGGCCGACCGGTTCTCCGCCATCCGTTCGCTGGTCGACCGGGCCCGGTGCGTCGTCGTCCTCAAGGGAGCACACACCCTCATCGGCGCGCCCGACGAGCGGGTCGTCATCAACGCGAGCGGCAACGCGGCCATGGCCACGGCAGGCGCCGGGGACGTCCTCTCCGGCATCGTGGGCGCACTGCTGTGCAGCGTCGACCCGTTCGAGGCGGCGTGCGCCGGGGTCCACCTCCACGGGGCGGCCGGGGACGCGTGGAGCCGGGCCCATGGCTTCGCCGACCGGGGGCTCCTGGCCAGCGAGATCGGCGAGGCGCTCCCCGCGACGCTGGCGGCGTTGGTTCGCGGCCACGGCCATTGGCCGATTTGACACGCATTGCTGTGGGCGAGGGCTGATTCTCCAGGCATTTCAAGCGCCTGTCCCGTGGCACCCGGGTTGCTCAAGTGACGTGGCATGAACGCCACCACGCCGCGCACGTACACCCCCCGACCTGCCATCGTGGCCCACGACCTCCGGACCCTGAGGCTTGGCCTGACCGAGCTCATGCCCGACCTGCGCGGCCGTGCGATGCGCCTCTGCTCCGACCGGGCGCTCGCCGACGACCTCGTCCAGGACACGATCGAGCGCGCCCTTCGCTTCGCGGCGCAGTACGAGAACGGCACGAACCTGCGCGCCTGGGCGTACCAGATCCTCTTCAGCGTCTTCGTGACCCGCTACCGCCGCCAGCGCCGTGAGCGCAAGGCGCTGCGCACGCTCGCGTCCGACCCCTGCGCGTGGACGCAGCCGAACCGGTTCGCAGCTCCGGACGCGACCGGGCCCCTCACGCCGTCGACCGACCTCGTGATGAAGTCGTTGCCCGCGGGCTTCCGCTCGGTCCTCGAGCTCGTCGATCTGGGGCACCACTCGTACCGCGAGGCGGCGGCCGAGCTCGGGCTGCCCGTCGGCACCGTCATGAGCCGCCTTCACCGCGGCCGGAAGCTCCTCGCGAGCCGGCTCCAGGAGCTGCCCGAGACCTCGGCGACCTCGCAGTCGCGCGCGGCGTGACCTACGCCCTGGCGTGACCTAACGCCTCGGCGTGACCTACACCTTGGCGTGAGGCGCCCACGGCACGTCGGCCACCTTGGCCACCGCGTTCGCGCGCCGCGCCATGACGAAGAGAAGATCGCTCAGGCGGTTGAGGTAGATGACCACATCCTGCCGGGCGGGCGCGTCGTCGAGGGCGAGGACGTCGCGCTCCGCGCGTCGGCAGACGGTGCGTGAGAAGTGGAGCGCGGCCGCCTGCGGGCTTCCGCCGGGCAGCACGAACGACGTGAGCGGCGGGAGGATCTCGCCCGCCGCGTCGATCGCGTGCTCGAGGCGCACGGCGTCCTCCGCGGAGATGAGCGCCATGGCCAGCTTGGCCTCGCGCCCCGGCACGCACGCGAGCTCCGCGCCGACCGTGAAGAGGTCGACCTGGACGCGCGCGAGGACGCCCTCGGTCTGCGGATCGAGCCCCGTCGCCCGTGCGACGCCCAGCGTCGCGTTGAGCTCGTCCACCGTGCCGTACGCCTCGACGCGCGCGGAGGCCTTCTTGACGCGGCCCCCGCCGAAGAGGCCCGTGGTGCCATCGTCCCCGGTTCGTGTGTAGATCTTCACGGGGGCCGGTGTAGCGCGGAACGGAGGCCACTTCCACGCCGGAAGCTTCAGGTCCGCTGGATGGCTGCGGACTTCGCCTGGCCGAGGGCGCTCGAGTACTCCTTGTAGAAGTCGACCGCGCTGTCGAGGAGCTTCTGGGCATCCCGCTCGCTGTCATAGGCCTGTGACGCCGCGCGCCCTGCGTGCGCCGCGGCGTGCTCGAACGCGGCGATGTTGCCGTCCGCATCCTGTTCGTCCGCCTTGCCGACCTGCGTCAAGATGTCGCGCCCTGTCCCCCAGAGCTTGCTGTTCGCATCGAGCATCCTGGCCTCGCCGCTGTCCTTGTCGCAGGCCGAGCCGGCCACCGAGAGCGCACCCGCGGCCATGCCCATCGCGCCCGTCATCACCGCGTCCATGCGCATCTCGTTCGCCTTCTGGTGCATGGCGGTGACCTGAGCTTTCTCCTGCTGGTCCTGGATGGCGGACTCCGTGTTCTCCGTCTGGCGCGATAGATCCCTCTCGTCCTGCGCCGTCCTGATCATCAGAGCGGCCATCATCGAGGCGGGATCTCCCGTTGCCAGGAGCTGGGTCGTGGGGTCAGGCAAGAGAGAGGCAGCTACGCTTCCCGTACCGGCAGGTTGGTCAGTGTCCTCCAGCTCTGCCGGTAGCACCTGGTTCGACGTAAGCACTCCATTGATGACGCTCATGCGATTCTTCCTCCCGCCACGACGAGCGATTGAGCGTTCGTCTGCATGGCACCCTGTAGCGATTGCAGCGCGCGCTTGTTCGACTCGCTCGCGTCCTTGATCCCGTCGAGCAGCATGTTCATGACCTGCTGTATCGACTCCTGCCGCGCCTCCGCATGGGTCGCGTCGGCGCTCGCGTCCTGCGCATCGGCTGCGAAGTACCCGTTCCGGATGTGCGCTCCCCCCGACACCATGGCGGCGGCTCCGTCGGCCGTCTGCATGGCCGACCCCACGGCCTTCGCCGCCGTCGCAAGCGTGCCTAGCTTCTCCGCGCTCGAGGTGGCCGCGCCGTAGCCCCCGACAGCGGCTGCCGCGAGGCTGCATCCCACGTCGATGTACATCGCAGCCTTCGCGCTGACCCCGCACCTCTCCAGAACGTGGCAGTCCGACTCCGCCATCGAGGCGCTCGATAGCACCAGCGCGGTCACAGCGACCGCTCCGACGGACCCGGCACCAAAGGTCGCCACGCTCTCCGCGACGCTGCCGACGATCGCGGCCACCTCGGCGACCTTCGTCGCCCCGAACTCGACGTCCTTCCAGAAGTTCGGGCTGTTGGCCGCCGCGACGACGTCGGAGTCGGCATCGCGCACGGCAGACACGAGGTGGAGCTTCAGGACGTCGGACGAGACGTCGTGAACGAGTCCCCCGACGCTGGCAAAGAAGCCTTTACTCCCGTCGCCGTCGGCCTTCTGTTCGCGGGCGAGGGCCTGGTTCTCCTCCTCGTTGGCGGCATCGCGCGCCGTCCGCTGTGCGTCCACGCTCGTCTCACCGTTCTTCATCTGCAGGGAGCCCTGCTCCGACATGACGGTGTACAGCATGGTCATCGCGTCGTTGCATGCTTCGCCCGTGGAGGTCCCAGGGGTCGGTAGGAGCGTCCCGTTGCCGCTGGCGGGGGTCGACTGTGCGGGGAGCGGAGCCGCCACGATGGGGCTCATCCTCACGGCGCCGACCGTCACTGGAGCCTCCGCTCGTCACGCACGAGCTTGCGCTCCTCGTCCTCATCCTCGCAGCGCTCGTCCGCCAGTGCGGCGGCTCGGTCGAGAGCCTCCTCGGCAGCCTCCGTGCGACCCTCCTCACGAAGAGCCCGCGCGCGGGCGATCTCGCAGCGGACGGACCGGGCCAGCGCGCTGCCAACCCCGTAGATCTCGAGCGCGATGCTTCGCTGCCCCATCCGCTCGTGGCATGTTCCCAGTCCAAGCCACGCACGCTCGTCCCCGGGCGCGAAGAACCCCATCGCCCGGAACACGTCCGAGGCGTCATGCGGGCGCTCTCGTGACAGGAGCCAATGGGCCGTTGCGTACAGAGCCTCGATGGCTTGCTTGCGCTTCTCTCCGGTGGGCAGGTTCGCAGGGGACATCTGTGTGGTGTTCACGGTGAGCCTCACTTGCCGATGTTGGATGCAATGGCGTTCTGCTGCTGGCCCAGGGACTGCACGAGGTTGGTGCACATCTGGAGCGCGCTCTGGCGATCGCTCATGAGGGACTGGAGCTTCACCATGTTGAGCTCTGCCCCCGAGTTGGCGTCGGAGGCTGCGTTCTGCAGGTCCTTGACGATGGCCGCGACGTCGGTGTCGCTGACGGTAGCGTCGACGCCGCCGTGAGTGTTCGTGGTGAGCTGCGTGAGCGCGTTCTGGAGCTCCCCACCGAGCTCGGTGTTGGGACCTCCGGCTTCGGTGACCAGGTTGCTGAGCTGGGTGGTCAACGCGCCGAACGGCGTGGAAGGATCCGTGGCGCTACCCGGCACCGAGGTGCTCTGGGCGTTGCCTGAGTAGTTGATGCCGTTCTGGTACTGGCTGAACGTACCGGCCGCGGCGTTGATGTCGGTCACGAGCTTGTTGTCCTTTTGCTGCGTGTTGAAGATGTCCTCCATCTGCGAGTCGAGCCCGTTCAGGGCGGCGGCGCAGTAGGCCATGAGCGCCTCGGGCGTCAGGCCTGCTTCTGCGGCTGCAGAAGCGCTCGAAGGGGCTCCACCGGCCACCACGGGTGTGTTGGCGCCGCCGACCGCCGGCGGGTCGACGCTGAAGTACTGGAGTGAGGCGCTTCCGCTGTACTGATTGACTTGGCTGGTCATGGCGTTTCTCCCTCACCCTCGGACTGCGTTGATGTTGACGTTCGGCGATGCGATCACCGCGTGCCGTTCGAGCTTCTCGAGAAGGCGGGTCGGTACCGCGATCTCGCCGTCGCCCAGCTGCGCTAGCGCCGCCTTGATCAGCCGCCACTCTTCGTTCTGCTTCTCGAGCTCCCGGCGCATGGCCGCGAGCCTCTCGTGACGTTCCCTCGACATGGATCCTCCTCACGGGCATCTCGTCGCCCGTGCATCCCCATCGGCGCGAGTGGAGGGCAGTTGCGGAAAATCGTCGGGGCGCGTCTCGGGACGCGCTCGGTGGGCACGGACGCGCGGCTCTCCGAGGGGAGACCGGGTCGGGACCTCGTTTTCCGGCGCGCCTCCGCCCGTGTGGCGGGGCTCTACGTCACGTCGCGAAGATCTGCGCGACCTCGGCGAGGAGCTCGGGCTCCGTCATCCGCTTGGCCAGCGCCAGCTCCTTCACGAGCAGGCTCTTCGCCTGGTCGAGCAGGCGGCGCTCGCCGAAGCTCAGGTCCTTGTCGAAGCGGAGCCGGTGCATGTCGCGCAGCACGCGGGCCACCTCGTGCGGCGAGCCGCTCTTCAGCATGTCCGTGTAGGCGCGGAAGCGGCGGCTCCAGGGCTGGAGGTCGACCGCGACCTCGCGGGCGCGCATCGTCACCAGCACGGCGTCCGCGTCTGTCTCGCTCATGACGGCGCGCAGGCCTACCTGCGTCGCGGCCGTCTTGGGGACCATGACCTTCATGCCGTTGTCGAGGATGCGCAGGATGTAATAGAGGCCGCTCGTCCCCCCGAAGTCGCGCGTCTCGATCGCCATGACCTCGGCGAGGCCGTGCGACGGGTGGACGGCCTTGTCGCCGATGGCGAAGTCGGGCGCCGGGGGTAGCGGGGGCGGCGGCGGCTCGGTGCCGTCCGCATTGAGCGGGATGCTCGACCCCCTACCGGACATCGGTGGGCGCGAGGAGGAGCGGGCGAATGCGTTGGGTCTGGCCATGTTGGGGAGCGATGAAGGGAGCGGACGGGTAGCACCCCGAGGGGCCGCACGTCAATGCGACGCGTCGTCGCCACGCGAACGAGGCGGCGTCTACCGCTCCATGATCTCCTCGACCGTGGCCGCGGTCGCGGCGCGAAGACCGTCCGCGAGGGCTTCGGCGTCGAGCGTGACCTCCAGCTCGAGCATGTCGGCCGTCGAGCTCACGCGCGCGGCCGCGAGGGGATGGCTCAGGCCGAGCAGGAGTCCCACGCTCGTCGCGGCGAGCACGTCGAAGGCCGCACGCAGCCGGTCGGCCGCCACGGGGGCGTCCGCGCCCCAGGCGCCCGTCAGGAGGACCGTGAAGGCGAGGCCCGTGTGCCCGCCCGCCCCGGTGGCCACGGGCTCCACGACCCGCGCTGCGCCGGCCACGGCCGTGGCCGCGCCGAGCAGCCCGCCGAGCCCGGCCGCGAGGTCTCCCGTGAACGGCCCCGGCGCGAACGCGCGGACGGGTGCGTCTCCCACGAGCGCCGTCGTGCGGAGCAGCGGGTCGGCGCGAAGCGCAGGCGACGCGCGCTTCAGGCGCCCCTCGGCGAAGAGCTCGGCGGCGCGCAGCGGACCGAAGCGTCCGAGCTCGAGCCCGACCGCCTCGCGTCCAAAGATGGCGATCTGCTCGCGCTCGGTCCCGACGCTTCCCCACGAGCGGACGATGTTCGCGAGCGGATCGGTCGTCGCCCGGTCGAGGCTCCGCCCGTCGACGTGCACCATGCGACCGCTCCAGGCCGCCTCCACCTTGGCAGGGTCGAGCGTCGCCCGCGCGAGCGTGAGCGTCGTCTCCGGGTAGCCCGCGAGGACGAGCTCGCCCACGGCACGTATGTCGACGCCGTTGCGCTCGGCGAAGGTCGCGAAGCGCTTCGACGTGACGAGCCGGTCGATGGCCGGGATCAGCGCAGGGTTCGCCGCGAGCTCGCGAGGCTTGAGCGCGACGAGCCAGCGAAGGCCCGCCGCGGGGGCGAGGTCGGTGATGGGCTCCAGGTGGAGCTTCGCGACGGCAGGCGTCGCAGGCGCGGCTGCCGGCCGTCCGCACCCGGCGACGGCCAGGGCGACGAGCAGCGCCCCGACCCGCCTTTTCACCCGCCGACCAGGACGTACGCGAAGCGGCGGTTCTTGGACCCCACACGCAGGAGGTACTTCTGGCCGCGCGCGAGCTGGAGGTTGGCGTCGGTCACGCGCACCTGGTCGACCTCCACGCCGCCTTGCTCCACGAGCCGCTTGCCCTCGCTCGTCGACTTGACGAGGCCCGCGGCTGCGAGGGCCTTCGCGATCCAGAGCGTCGGCCCGTCCGTCGGCACGGTGAGCTCCTTGATGTCGTCCGGAAGCGCGTCGGCCGAGTAGACCCGCGCGAACTCCTCGGCCGCGCGCACGTCCGCCCCCGCCCCGTGGAAGCGGCGGACGAGCTCGTGCGCGAAGAGCGCCTTGATCTCCATCGGGCTGCGGCCGGTCGCGCGGTCCTGCTTCAGGGCGGCGATCTCGTCGTTCGACCGCGACGAGAGCAGCTCGAAGTAACGGAAGATGACGTCGTCGTCGACCTGCATGACCTTGCGGTACATGGCGAGCGGCTCCTCGGTCATGCCGATGTAGTTGTCGGCGCTCTTGCTCATCTTCTTGCCGACGATCTTGCCGTCCTCGATCTTCGCGTCGATGCCCTCGAGGAGCGGCGTCGTCATCACGATCTGCCCGGGCATGCCGTACTTCGGCATGATGTCGCGGCCCACGAGGAGGTTGAAGAGCTGGTCGGTGCCTCCGAGCTCGACGTCGCAGCGGAGGGCGACCGAGTCGTAGCCCTGGAGGAGCGGGTAGAGGAACTCGTGCTGGTAGATGGGCTTGTGCTCGGCGAAGCGCAGACCGAAGTCGTTTCGCTCCAGCATCCGCGAGACGGTCATCTTCGCCATGAGCTCGATGATCTGCCCCGGCGTCATCGTGTCGAGCCACTCGGTGTTGTGGCGGATCTCGACCTTCGATGCGTCGAGGACCTTGAACGCCTGGGTCGTGTACGTCTTGGCGGCGGCGGCGACCTGGTCGCGGTCGAGCCGGGGCCGCAGGTCGTTCTGGCCGCTCGGGTCGCCGACCATCGCGGTGAAGTCGCCCACGAGGAGGATGGCCGTGTGCCCCAGGTCCTGGAACTGGCGCATCTTCTCCATCACGACCGCGTGCCCGATGTGGAGATCGGGGCGCGTCGGGTCGAAGCCCGCCTTGATCCGGAGCGGCGTACCGCTGGTGCGCGACGCCTCCAGCCTCTGCTCGAGCTCGGTCCGGACGTGCAGATCGACGATACCGCGCGTCAGCAGCGCGAGCTGCTCGGCCACGGGAGGAAAGCTAGGCATCGCCGCCTTGTAGCAGGACCGCGAGCGTGTTGTGCAGTACCCGCAGCCCCTCCCGAGCCAGTACCGCGAGCGTCAGCGAGCAGTGACCCGGCGGTTCAATCGTCGCTGTCGTCGCCGCCCGTGATTTCGAGGTGGCGGCTGTTGTTGACGAGCTCCTTGAGCTCCTTGCCCACCTTGAAGAAGGGCAGCCGCTTGGCGGGGACGGGGACGGGCGCGCCCGTCCGCGGGTTGCGACCCGAGTAGGGCTTGTACGGACGGACCGTGAAGCTCCCAAACCCCCGGATCTCGATGCCTTCTCCCCGTTGCAGCGCCTCGGTCATCGCGTCGAACACGCTGTTGACCACCAGCTCTGCCCGCGCCTTGGTCAGGTCGCTCCGGGTCGCCATTGCGTCGATGAGCTCGCTCTTCGTCATTGTCGGTCGCCTCGTCGGTCCTTGGTCGAACGAAACCCCAGCATTATCGCTAGCATCGGGTCCGGCTCATCGTCAACGGGTTACTTCTTCGTGGGCGCGGCGGGGGAGACGGCGGCGGGCTTCACCCAGCGGAGGCTCATGCGGTCGAGCGAAACGCGGCCGCCCTTCGCCTCGAGGAAGAGCTTCGCCCCAGCCTTGAGCGTCAGCCCAGCCTCTTTTCCGGGCAGCTCGGCGCAGGCATCGCGGCCGTCGCTGTCGTTCCACGTCCAGACGAGCTTCGACTGCTCGTCGGTGACGGCCGGATCCGGCGGGGAGGGGGCCGGGAGCAGGACCGTCAGGCTGCCCTTTCCCTTGCCGCCGCGGCGGATGATGCGGGGGATGATGAGCCAGCGCCCGTCGCGGGGGACCGGGAGCTCGATGGTCATGCTCGCGTCCGCGGTGTCGGGCGTGGGGCGCAGCGTCATCGCGCGGTCCCCCGACGCGCACGTGCCGCTCATCCAGTCGGGCTCGGCCCAGCCCCCGCTCTGCGTGAGGGGCGGCCAGTCCGCCTCGGACTCGAAGCGCCAGAAGTCCTCGTTGGTCCCCCCCGGCGGCACCCACACGTTGAACGTGGCGCCCTCCGGCGTCGTCCGGTACGCGTACGACGGGGGACGCCCGAGGCGCTCGTAGATGAGCCGGTCGTGGTCGTCGCTCCTCTGCCGGACGGCGACGAGGTCGTGCGAGGCCTCCGCCTTGGGGTCGTACGCGAGGTTCCAGGCGGCGTCCGAGCCGTAGAAGACGAGGCCGCGCGAGATCTGCGACTCGTGCCCCGTGTCGGGCTCGTACGCGGGCCGCCCGCCGTCGCGCGCCGCGAGGGCGATGTGGTCGTGCACGGCGTGCACGGCGAAGCCCACGCAGACGAACGAGAGCAGCACGAGCGCGCGGCGCACGTACGCCACCCGCGTCCAGAGCAGAGCCACCGCGATGGCCATGAGCGCGTGCTCGATGGGCAGCACGTCGGCGTAGTGACGGGCCCCGCCGCCGGGGTAGTTGCCGTCGAAGTAGAAGGGCGCGTAGACGAGGATCTGCCCGAGCACGAGCAAGACCGCGAGCAGCGGCCGGGACGGCGCCTTCGTCCCGTCCTTCTGCGCGGGCGCGCGAAGGAAGGCGGGGACGAGCACGAGGAGCGCGAGGGGCTCCAGGTTCGCCACGTCGAGCAGGTGCAGGCGCAGGCGGCGCAGCGTCGTGCCGAGCGCCGCGACCAGCCCGAAGCCGTTCGCGAGGTGCGCGCGCACGAAGTCGCCGTGCTCGTAGAGGCACCCGATGCCGGCCCCGAAGCCGTAGCGGAAGCAGCCCGGCGGCCCGTCGCTCACGGCGTAGTACGCGGGCTGCGTGAAGCCGAGCACGCTGCCCGTCGCCGCGCGGTTCGCGAGCGCGAGGAGCACGAGGCCCGGGATCATGCCGAGGGCCACCGCGCCGAGCGCGCGCCACCGCGCGCCATGCCGAGGGGCGGCCGTCGCGATGGCGGCCGGGGAAGGGTCGACCATGCCGGCGGCGAGCGCCAGGACGAGCACGGCGATGGGGAGCGACGAGACGATGCGCGTCGAGGCCACCCAGCCGACGGCGAGCCCGGCCAGGGCGAAGAGCCGCACGCCCCCTTGCCGGCGCGCCCGCAGCGCGGCGACGAGCGCGCCCGTGATCCCGACGGCCGCGGCGCCGTGCGACATCGTGTCGGCCGTGTGGTAGCGGAGCGCCGCCGACAGGAGCGAGAGCAGGATGGCGAGGCCCGCGATGGCCGTGGGCGTGGCGTGGCCGTCCAGGCGTCCCGGGGGCGGCTCGAAGCGCGGGTCACCGCGCGTCAGCTCGAGCGTGACCATGTACGTGAGGACGACGAGCGCCGCTGCGAGGAGCGGGCCGATGACCATCGGGGCGCCGACCAGGAACCCCGCCGCGAGCAGGAGCGGGTAGCCGGGCGGGAAGATGCCCGCGAGCCTGGCTCCGTCGCCGGCGATGAGGAAACGCCCGCGGAAGCTCGCCGTCGGATCGAAGGTCGTCCACGCGAGCTTGCCGTGCGAGAGGGCGCGGCCCTGGAGAAAGTAGCTGGTCGCGTCGATGATGCGCGGCCCGCCGCGGAGGTAGTAGGCGATGTACCCCAGGGACAGGAACGCCGCGGCGAACGCGGTGAACAGGACGACGCTTCGCCTGCGCTTCTCCTCCAGCGCCTCCCCGAGGCCGAACGAGCGGCGCAAGGACTCGGGCCCCAGGGCGAGGACGAGAAAGACCGCGGACGCCGCCAGCGCGGCCCACGCGACCGGGTCCGGGGGCCTGCTCCACGTACCGAGGATTGCGGGAGTCATTGGGTCACCCAGACGTGGTAGTCGACGAAATCCCCCGGACCGCTGTTCACGAGCGTGACGTCGAGGTCCTGGAGGACGACGCCCGCGGGGATCTCGGCGGTGCGCTCGACCCAGCCGTCCGTGCGCTCGAACTCGAGGGTGGCGACGTCGGCGTCGTGGATGCGAACGTGCACGGTCGTGTTCTTCTCGGGGGCGCTGCGCACGACGAGGTGGGCCGTGCGCCTGGCGTCGAGGGAGTGGAGCGTGAAGGTCTCCGCGAGGGAAGGAGAGATGCGACGGCCCCCGTCGAAGAGGTCGGCGGCGGGCTCCTTGGGGTCGGCGAGGATCTTCATGTCGGTCCATCCTCCCCTTGCCGGTGCACGGTAGCCGTGGTCGCGTTCGCTGAGGAGATCGGCGACGTCGACCTCGTCGCGAACGGTCTCGCTCTCGGGCAGGCTTCGAACCCGGGCGCCCGTACCTAGCAGGTGCCAGTCGGCCGTGTACACGACGTCCTCGTAGCCGCCGCAGATGACGTTGCCCTCGACGGGGAAGCGCGCGATGACGTCGGACGAGAACCACGTCGGCAGCACGCCCCACCACGTCGGGTAGATGGCGAGGAGATCGGGGCGATCGGAGGGCGGCACGTGCTCGAGGAGCTCCAGGGTCGCGGGGAGCCCCTGGACGCCGGCCCGCGCGAAGGGCAGGTGCGCGTAGCCGCCGAGCCCGATGATGTCGAGCCCCGGCTTGCCCGACGCGTACATGAGCGCGCCTGCGTCTCCCACGAGGACGCGGTGCGGCTCCTGCTTGGCGATCCACCGGCCCGCGACGACGTGCTGGTCGCGGATGTTGCGGCTCGCGCGCCCGAAGAACCACCGCTGGCCGCGGAGGTTCGGCGCCTGGTGGACGTGCGCCAGGACGAGCGCCGCCGCCACGCAGGCGATGCGCACGGGCCAGAGCGTGAGCGCGAGCGCGCCCGCGGCGCCCGCCCCGATGGCCATCCACCACGCGAGGCGCAGCTCCGGGTTCGTGCCGGGCGTCCGCGTCGCGACGCCGACCGCCTGCGCGATGAGCGCGCCCACGACGACGATGGCGACCGTGTTCGGGCGCCCCGTGCGGCGCATGAGGCCGCTGGCGCCGACGGCGGCCGCGAGGAGCAGCCACGCCACCGCGGGCATCGTGTAGCGCTCGTTCTGCCAGCGGACCTGGCCGTTGAAGGCCACGATGAGCGCCCAGCCGACGATCTGCGCCCAGAGGATCGCCCCGACGTGGCGCGTGCGCGGCACGGCGAGCGCGGCGAAGGCGAGCGCGGGCAGGAGGATGCCGTACGCGGGGACGTCGGTGAAGTGGTACTCGGTGTTGCGAAGGATCTCGTACTTGAGGTTGAAGAGGTAGTCGGCGAGCTTCTCCTCGCCGGACAGGAACGGGTTGTAGACCGCAAGCTTCACGATCGCGCCGCTCGCGGCCCACTCGCCGGTGAGCACGCGGTTGGCGATAGACTGCGTGGCCACGGTGACGACGCCCGGGAGGCCCGCCCCGACGAGGACGCCGAAGGTCCGCGCGGCGCCGAGCGTCCTGCGGAGCAAGTACGCCGCGGCCAGGCCGAGCACGGCGATCGTGGTGACGGCCTCGGGCCGCGTCACGATCATCACCGCGCCCCACGCGCCGAGCACCCACGCGCGGCGGATCGCGCGATCGGGCGCCGCGCGGAGCAGGGCGAAGTAGGCGGCCATCGCGGCGGCCCAGGTCGCCATGAAGAGCGCGATCTCCATGCCGCTCCACAAGGACCAGTCGAGCGCGCCGATGCCGAGCATCACGGGCGGCAGGAGGTAGGACGACGCGCGCGACCAGGTGTCCGGCCGCGCCTCGGGGAAGACGAGCAGCCGCCGCGCGAAGAGGAGCGTGCCGAAGACGCACGTGGCCGCCACGATGGCGGCCCAGACCATGATCCGCGTCCCCGTGAACCCCGCGAGGTAGCCGGCGGCGAGGACGAACGGGTAGAGCAGGCTCGTGTTGCCGGAGGAGTAGCCGTTGCCGGCCACCCACTCGAACGGGTGGCCCTGCGCCGTCGCGCGGGCGTAGTCGAAGTGGATGAAGACGTCGTCGAGCGGGGCCGACCACTCGCCGCCCGTCTGCTTCAGCATGTAGCCGTAGAAGCTGCGGGCGGACGCGAGCGTCCAGCAGGCGGCCCAGAGCGTGTAGAGCGCCCCGTCGAGCGGGGCGACGCGTCGCGCGAAGGAGGCGCGGTCGACGACGTAGCCGGGCTCGGGCTCCGGCTCGCGCGGCGCCGTACGCCAAGGTGAGAGGAGGCGGCGGTAAGCGAGGGCGAGGGCGACGGCCACGGGGCTTGAAGTCCGGCGTCTTTTCGCCGAAACCGCCCCACTTCTAGATCAGATCCAGGGGGCGTGTCGCGAAATATGAGGCCGCCTGCTTGCCACGCTCGTCCGCCCGTCAAGGGCTGAAGCCTCCCGAGCCCGCCTCCATCGGGCCCATGCGTGATCCCCGGCAGCCCCCGTCCAGCTTGTCCGGGATGACGCCCGGCTCGCGGGCTAGCAACCCGCCCCATGCAAACCACACAGCTTCACCGGACACGGCAGCGCGAGGCTCGAGGCGGGGGAACACGGACGAACGGGGCGCAGGTCGCCGGCGCGCTCGTCCTCCTGGCCACCGCGGCGTGGCCCGCGAGCGCGCTCGCCGTGCCGCCGCCGCCCTCCGGCGCCCACCCGCGTCTCTTCATGGATCCGGCGAGCGTCGCAGGCTTCGCGGCCAACGCGTCGAGCCCGACGAGCGCCGCGGCCGCGCTCGTGGCTTCGTGCCAGGACACGATCGCGAACCCGGGGAGCTACACGTCGCGCGGCGGCGTCGACTCCGACACGTGGCCGGCCGCGGCCGTGAGCTGCGCCTTCGCCTACCGCGTGACCCAGAACGCGCAGTACCTGACGCAGGCCGTCCTCTTCCTCGAGACCTCGCTCGACGACGACCAGACCATGGGCGACAACCAGGGCTGCGTCGCCGGCGTCGACACGAGCTGGCAAGCGTGGGACGGCACGTCGAGCGCGCCGCCCGTCATCCTCACCGTCACGCACGACACAGGCTACCCGATGCGCTGGTACGGGCCGGACGTGGCGCTCGCCTACGACTGGCTCTACGGGGTCGCCGGCGTGGACGCGGCGCTCCTCACCCAGGCGAGCACGTGCCTGACCGCGTGGCTCGATTACTACGCGGCCAGCGGCTACATGCGCGCGCAGGCGGGCGCCAACTACAACGCGGGCTACGTCGTGGGCGAGGCGCTCGCGGCGGTCGCCATCGGGACGGACAACGGGGCCGATGGGCACCTGTGGACGGACGTGGCGGGCTCGACCTTCCCGGCGCTGCTCGTCGGCCAGGGCCTCCTCGGGGCGAGCGACCCCGTCGGCGCGCCGGCCGGGCCGATGGCGGGCGGAGACTGGGCCGAGGGCTGGCAGTACGGGCCGCTCGCGGTGCTCGAGTACGCGGTCGCCGCGAGGGCGGTCGAAGGGGGCGGCGTCGCGCTGCCCGACATGGACACGTGGGCGAGCAGCCTCGCGGTGCGGAGCGCCTACGGGTCGTTGCCGACGCTCGGCGGGCAGTGGATGGGCGGCGATTTCGACAGCGCGAGCGTCTACGTCCCGCCGTCGGTGAACGTGCTCGACGCCGTCCTCGCGGGGACGTCGAGCGACCAGGCCGCGTCGTGGGCGCTCGCGATGAAGAAGGAGCAAGCGCTCACGGCGGGGAGCCTCTTCTACGACGCGCTCGCGGAGCTGCGCGCCGTGACGCCGGCCGACTTCCGCGCGCAGGTCCCCGCGCCCGCCCTCGCGTACCTCGCGCGTGGGACCCGGGCGCTCTACGCGCGGAGCGGCTGGGACGCGGGCGCCTTCTGGTCCGTGTTCAGCTCGCCTCCGCACCTCGTGCCCGACCACCAGCACTTCGCCGCGTCGAGCTTCGTCTTCAGCCGCGGCGCCGACCCGCTCGTGGTCGATCCGTCCGAGTATGGCGAGCCTGACACCTTCGCCACCAACGCCGTGAGCGCCGACGCGGCCATCGACCTCGGCGACTACGAGGACACGCAGACCCCGTGGAGCACGGCGGACCTGCCCTGGGCGCGCGGGACGGCGTCGGGCGTGGCGGCGGCGCGGAGCGACCTTGCCGGGGCGTTCTCCTTCAACGGCACGCCGAGCGACATCCCTTACGCGCACCGCGAGTGGGCGATGCTGCCCGAGGGCGAGGTCGTCACGATCGACCGCGTCGCCACCGCGGACGCCGACCACGCCATGTTCGTGCGCTTTCACACGAACACGGGCGGCGGGGGGCTCGCGCTGAGTGGCGCCGTCGCGCTTGGAGCCTCGGGAGGCTCGCAGGTCGCGATCCATCCGGTGCTCCTGTCGGGCGGTAGCCCCGTCGTGTCGCAGCCCGAGGTCGGCAACTGCTCGGTCTCGTGCAGCTACCCCTGCGCCGCCTGCGACGCGGCGCGGTTTCCCGTGGACGAGTACGCCGTCAGCGTCCCGGGGCCGTGGGCCGTCGCCGTCCACGTCATCGATGGCCTGGCGACGGCGGACGCGCCCGCGACCGTCGGCTCGATGAACGACGACGCCACCGACCCTGCGCCGAAGGCCAACTGCGGAGTCCTCGGCGCCGCCGTGCTGCGCGCGGGCAAGCAGAGCTACGTCGTCGCCTCGAGCGCCAGGCAGGGCGCCCTCGCCGCCACGATGACCTACGCCGTGCCCGGCGGCGCGGCCTCACGCCACGTCGTGTTCGACGCGCCCGAGGACGCGAACGGCAAGTCGCTCGTCTCCGTCAGCGCCTCGGGCGGACGGTGCGTCGTCGTCGTCACCGCGGGGGAGGGCTACCAGGGCCACCCGCTCGTCTTCGACGTGGCGGCGGCCGCGGCGGGGTGCACGGCCACAGAAGAGTGAGCGGCACCCCGCGCTCGGCGGATCACCTGGGAGCCTTGACCGTGAGCTGGTTGTCGATGCGGTTCGCGGGCGCGGCCAGCTTCGCCTTGGCCTCGATCGCCTTGGAGTCGGCGGCGTTGTCGACCTGCCCGCGCAGCGTCACGACGCCGTTGACCGTGGCGACCTTGACCACCTTCGCGTCGGCCGGCAGCGTGGCGTCGGTCATGAGGGCCTTGGTGACCTGCTGCGTCGTCGCGAGGTCGGTCGCGCTGCCACCCTGGTCCAGCGGGCTCGGGGTGGCCCGGGAGCTGTCGGAGGGCGTGTTGGCTCCGGTCGTGTTCGTCGTGCCTATCGTCTTGTCCTGGTTGCAACCGGCGACGAGCGCCAGCGCACCGAGAGTCAAGAGGGGGATCGTTCTGTTCATCACGGGGCTCCTTGGTCCGAAGCTCCTCCTTTCGAGGCGGAGCGTGCTGCGGCCGGTGGGAAGGGAGCAGGGATCGGGCCACGTGACGCCCGGATGCGGGCCCAGCGCGCGTTCGAGATCGGCCAGAGCGGCATCATGGGTGGCGATGACGCGCTGGAGGGTGATCTTTGCGCCGTGGAGATCACCCAAGGCGACGTCATCGGTGAACATGGAGCGCCGGAGACTTGGGTTCGCGCCGCAGAGACCACCGAAGGCGGCGCCATCGGTGACAGAGGAGCGCGGGGGTTCTCACCTCGCGCCGCAGAGATCACCGAGAGCGGCCCCATCGGTGACCAAGGAGCGCTCGAGATCTCACCACGTGGCAGAGAGATCACCGATGGCGACGCCATCGGTGACCTTGCCAGCAAGGTCCCCCGCGAGAGCGGCGTCATCGACGGCGAGAGAGCGCACACACGCACCCTGTGTGGCGTCCCTGCGTACCAGGCGCAGCCCGAGCTACGTCCTGGGCAGACCAGACGCGGCGCGGGCGGCGGCCACCGCGGTGGGGATGGCGGCATAGCCGTTCTTGCCGATGGTCTCCGCGCGCGCGCGGTACGAGTCGGCCTCCGCGGGCGCCCAGGTGGCGAGCCCGTCGACGTAGCGGTTGTACATGCAGAACGCAGCCGCGATGAGGACGGCGTCGTGGATCTCGGTGTCGGTCGCGCCCGCGCCCCGGGCGCGCGCGATCTCGGCGTCGCCGACGCTCTTGCCGCCCTGCTGCACCTTGGCGGCGATGGCGAGCAGGGCCTTCAGCTTGTCCGAGATCGGCGCCGACTCGAAGTCCCGCTTCACGTGGGCGACGAGCGCCTCGTCCCCCCCGAGGTGCACGGCTGCGACGGCGCCGTGGCTCGACTGGCAGTAGTGGCAGTCGTTCCGCGCGGAGACGAACGTGGCGATGAGCTCGCGCTCCCCGGGCGAGAGCGGCCCCGGCGTGTGCAGGAGCGCGTCGGCCAGATCGCAGAGGGGCTTCGCCGTCTCGGGGCGGAACGTGAAGAGCCCGCGTATGCCGGGCAGACCTTCGGGGATGGCGATGTGGGGCATGGGTCACTCCTTGGGCTTCGCGTCGCGGTTCTTCCGGAGCGTACCCAGGATCTCCTTGACGGAGAACGTGCGCGCGCTCGCCGGATCGTTGCAGACGCCGTCCACGTAGCGACCGAGGAACTGCGTGAGGGCGATCGCGCTCACGCAGTTGGCGACAGAGGCCACGCCGGGGATGTAGGCGACCGTCAGGTCCACGGCGCCCCGCGCGGCGAGCCCCGCCACGGCTGTCGTCATCACCGTCTTCCAGGGGACGCTCCGCATGGGCAGGCCGTGCTTGCGCGCGAGGCGGGCGGTCATCACGCCGTAGGTGGGGAGGAAGACGAGCTCGTCGGCCAGCGGGATCGGCGAGAGCACGACCCCGACGATGGCCGTGAAGATCGTCGTCCCGCGAATGACTTTGCTCACTTCCTTGGCGTCGGCCACCATGAGTCTCCTGATCGCGCCGCCGGCCACGTGGCCCGCGCGCGGTCCCTTATACCTTCCCAGGGCGGCGAGCCAAAGCCGCCGCTGCGCCATCCGCGCGCTTCTGGCTACCGGGCCGCAGCAGCGGGGAGATGGCGGCGAGGGCTGCGATGACGGTGGAGCCGTTGTTGACGGCGGCGGCTGCCCCTGGCGTGAGCAAGCCGACGGCGCCGAGCACGATGGCGACGGCGTTGGGCACGATGACGAGCCCGAGGCCGCGCCGGACGTGCCTCATGGCGTCGTCTGCGACCTGGAACGCGTGAGGGAGCTTGGACAGGCCGCCGTCGAGCAGGACGACGTCGGCCGTCTCGAGGGCGACGTCGGTGCCGCCGTGGAGCGAGATGCCGACGTCCGCCACGGCGAGGGCAGGGGCGTCGTTGATGCCGTCTCCGATCATCGCGACGATCTTGCCGGCGCGCTGGAGCTCGCGGACGCGCTTCGCCTTGTCCTCCGGCAAGAGCTCGCCCATCGCCTCGTCGACGCCGACGGCGCGCGCCACGGCCTCCACGGGGGCCCGGGCGTCGCCGCTCATCAGGATGATCTTGCGCCGGCCGTTCGCCTTGAGGAGGCGCACGACCTCGCGGCTCTCGGGGCGCGGCTCGTCGGCGTAGCCGATGACCACCTCGAGAACGCCGTCGACCGCGACGAAGATGGACGAGGCCCCCGCGAGCCGGTGCTGCTCGGCGGCGGCGTGCCCGCGGACGATGTCGATCGCGTGCGCCTGCATGAGGCGCCTCCCGCCGACGAGGACGACCCGCCCGCCGACGCGCGCCGCGAGGCCCACGCCGATCTTGTACTCCACGCTCCCGAGCTCGATGTCGGGCACGGCGATCTTCGCGCGCTCGGCGTGCCGGCGGATGGCCTCGGCGACCGGGTGCTTCTGGCGCGTCTCCGCGGCGGCGGCGAGCCCCATCGCCTGCTCCCTGGGCAGGCTCCCCACGCTGACGACCTCGAACACCTCCGGCGCGCCGCCGGTCAGGGTGCCCGTCTTGTCGAACACGATGGCGTCGGCCTTGGCGAGGCGCTCGAGGAACTGCGCTCCCTTGACGAGCACGCCGGCCCGCGCCGCCATCGTCATGGCCGCGAGGGCGCTCGTGGGCACGGCGATGCGGATGCCGGTGCCGAAGTCCGTGATGAGCACGCTCGTCATCCGGTCGATCTGGGACGCCAGGGCCGCGGCCCCGCCCGCGACGGCGAAGGTGGGGAGCACCAGGCGGTCGGCGACCTTCTCGGTCTCGCGCTGGAGGGTCATCGGCTTGGCGCCGGCGCCCTCGAGGATCTGGACGATCTTGGCGGCCGTCGTGTCGCCGCCGGCGCGCAGGACCTCGATGACGATCTCGCCCTCGAGGACGACGGTGGCGGCGAGCACGTGATCGCCGACCTTGCGGTCCTGCGGGATCGACTCGCCGGTCAGCGCCTTCTCGTCGATCGACGCCGTCCCCCGGATGACGACGCCGTCCGCCGCGACGCGTCCGCCGGCCTCGACCACGATGTGATCGCCGACGGCGAGCCGGCTGGGCGGCACGCACTCGACCTCGCCCGACGGCTTCACACGCCAGGCCTCGGTCGCGTCGAGCTTCATGAGCTTCGAGATGGCGTGGCGCGCGCGGTCCGCGGTGCGCTCGAGCACGAGGTCGCCCACGCCAAGGAGCCACGTGATGAACGCGGCCGTGACCGGCTGCCCCGTGCCGAGCGAGATCCCGATGGCGGCGACGTCGAGCACGTCCACGCTGAGGCGGCGCTCGCCCGCGGCCTTCAGCGCGCGCCGCGCCGAGGGCAGCGCCGTCATGGCCACGAAGGCCGCCATCGCGGGCGCGGGGACGACGCCCGTGAACGTCGTCGCGAGCACCGCGGTGTTGAAGGCCGCGAGCCCCCAGCCCTTCGGCTTCGCCAGCGGCGCCGCCGCCGGCCACTGGGCCGGGTCGGTCTGGGAGAGGCGGACGAGGAGGGCCTGGACCGTCACCACCTCGGGATCGAAGGAGACGAGGATCGTGCGGCTCGCGGGCGACGCGTTCGCGCGCGACACGCCAGCTTGCCCGGCGAGCCACGCCGCCGCGCGGAGCACCTCGTCGTCCGTCGCCTTGGGCAGGCGGAGGCGCGCGCGGTCGACGAGGGCGTGCGCGATCTCGATCCGCAGCTCGCTCTCCTCCGGCGGGCGGTTGATCGTGTAGACCCGGTCGCGCAGGCTGCACTCGAAGGCGCCGCGGGTGTCGGCCTCGTCGCGGTAGCGGACCTCGATGGCGCCCGTGAGCCCCCGGTACTTGACCTCGACGACCTCGGTCCGCTCCGACAGCCACGTCATGAGCTGACGCACGGAGGGGGCCCCGGGCGGAGCTCCCTGGATACGCACCCGGTCGGGACCGAGGCGTCGTACGTCGAGGTGGCCTGCTGCTGGCTCCGTCAGGCTCATGGCCGGAAGGAGCGCGGTGCGCCTTGCGTCGGAGCGCCGCCTTCGATCTCGGGACGGTGGAACGTCGCGAAGAGCTGGTAGCCCCAGTAAAGGAGGTTCTCCCAGCGCGGCATGCGCTCGCCCTTCTGCTGCGCGAACGCGTACGCCGCCATCCCGATCATCCCCGCGGGGACCATCGTGCGGAGATCCATCCGCTGGCCCGTCAGCTCGTGGGCGATCTCGTTCATCTCCCGCACGGCGTCGATCGCGATGAGGCCAGGGTCCCGCGGGCCGGTCTCCCGGTCGGGCGAGTAGCGGTCGAGACCCGCGGTGTCCGCGATGTAGGCGAGGATGTCCTCGGCCTGCGCCACGCCCGGCTGGTACTCGATGAGCAAGCTGCCGGTGCGCGCGTTGTGCTCGCACCGCGTCACGCCCGCGAACCGCTCCACCCCGCGCTGGACGCGCTCGACCGCGGTCATGCTTTCCGAGCCAGGGTCTACCCGAAAGAGGTCCGCCCGGACGCGGAGGCGTCCGGGGTGATGGTGGACCAGGTGTAGGGCCTCTCGCGAGACCTAGAGCTCGGGAGAGGACTTCGGATCGGTCACGCCGCGCGACCTCGCCTCGGAACCTCGACGGCGCGCAGGCCTTCGTTGACCACGGGGGCGGGAGCAGGCGAAGTAGCAGCGGATTTGACCGCGCGCTTGCTCTCGTACCTTGCCCGTCCCTCTGCGACGAGGTCCTCCAGGTGCTCTCGCTCGATGGCCACGACACGCTGCACGCGCTCGACCGCGCCGTAAAAGGCACTGATCGCACCGACCACCAGCCCCCGCGACGAATCCACCGTGCTCCGCACGGCCCACCCACTCGCAAACCCCGCCAGAAAGAGACCAGCCATACTCATTGCCTCAAGAACCTCCGCCCCACGCAGGGCACGCGAAAGGAAGATCTTATACAACCGTCGCCGGCGGTTGCTACCGGAAAGTTCACCTGGTTGTCACATTCGCGACGCGGCGTTCTCACGCAGGGAAACCGACCCTCGAGTGGATTTAGACGGAGCAGGTCCCGTTGTCTTCAAGCCGGACCGTGGGTACGGAGTAGTCTAGGAGCCCATGAGCGAGAGCACTGCCGCGCTTCCAAGCACCGCTCCCCCGAGCGACGCCAGCATCGACACGATCGGCAAGGGGCTCGGGATCCGTGAAGAGCGGTCCCGGGGCTGGTTCACCAAGGTCGTCGGGTACTACCTTCGCAACTACCAGAAACGGCACGGCAAGCGCCGGGAGGACGTGGCGTCGAGCCGCAGGAACGCCACCGACGCCGCGCACCGCGCGATACTCATCGCGAGCATCAAGTCGGCGCTCACCGGCGCCTCCGCCGGGGCAGTCACCACGGCGGCCACGCTCGTCACCGCGGAGACCGAGGGCATCGGCGGCTTCGTCGCCATCCCCGTGGCCGCGCTGACCATCGGCGGGGAGATGATCTACCGGTCGTTCGTCCACCTCGATCTGAGCTGCCAGCTCGCCGAGATCTTCGGCGTCGACTTCGACGCCAACGATCCGGACGACCTCTGGAGGCTCTACTCGCTCGTCTTCAACACGCACGAGCACGACGAGGGGGAGGACCCAGGCCACGAGCTCGTCAACAAGGTGAGCGAGGTCGAGGGCGAGCAGGTCGGCGAGCAGATCGGGCACAAGGTGCTCGGGGAGAGCGTCGCCCGGAACATCATCCCGTTCGTGGGCATCTTCACGTCCGCGGTGACGAACTTCGTGCTGACGCAGAAGCTCGGCAACACCGTGCGCCGCTACATGCGCTACGAGCGCGCGATGCACGACGCCTTCGCCCAGGTGACGGTGACGTGCCGCGCCCACCTCGATCTCCTGATCGAGGGGATGTGGTTCATCTTCACGGCCGACGGCTCGCTCCAGCCCGAGGAGACGGCCACCCTCGCGCACATGCTCGACAAGCTGGATCCGGTGATGCGGGCCGCGGTGAAGAAGAAGTTCGTCGAGGACGAGCTCGAGTGGGCGGACCGCATCGAGATCATCCCCGAGCACCTGCGCGACCACTTCATGCATGCGCTCGAGGTCGCCGCCGCGGTGGACAAGGAGATCTCGCTCCCGGAGCGAAAGATCCTCCGGCGGGCCGCGCACCACCTGAACCGCGAGTTCGACATCAAGCGGATCGAGCGGATGATCCAGGAGTTCGAGGAGTACGGCGTCCTCGACGAGAAGCACCAGCGCGCGCCCAGGGCCTGAGCCAGGGCCTACGCACCGCTGGCCGAGTCGGAGGACGTGTCAGCACCGCGTGTCAGTACCGCGAGCGTCAGCGAGCGGTGACGCAGCCTCACGGTCACCGCACG
>Ga0302279_10001228_pt1 | contig 36959 bp, 29 predicted proteins | sample III_Bog_N3_3_FD_194541 | JGI IMG/M metagenome (GOLD analysis project Ga0302279, IMG submission 194541) | Peat permafrost microbial communities from Stordalen Mire near Abisko, Sweden - III_Bog_N3_3 | ecosystem: Environmental > Terrestrial > Soil > Wetlands > Peat | place: Sweden: Abisko...
GGGAGAGGGGAAGAGAAACGCCGTGGTCCTCCTCTCCCCTTGTGGGAGAGGGGGCTTGGGGGTGAGGGTCGCGTTTCGAGAGCTGACCCAATCAATAGACGTTTGCTCTAGCCGAACCGCCTCACCCGGACCGGATCAAGTTCGTCGCGTACTCCGGGAAGTTCGCCGCGTACTCCGGGAAGTTCGCCGCGTACTCCGGGAAGTTCGTCGCGTACTCCGGGAAGTTCGTCGCGTACTCCGGGAAGTTCGCCGCGTACTCCGGGAAGTTCGTCGCGTACTCCGGGAAGTTCGCCGACCGAGCACTCCGCCGATGCCCCGGCCACGAACGTCCTACCGGCGAGCTTCCCACGATCGGCTAACCTAGCCGTGCTCATGGCTTCACAACCCTTCCTTCGCTCCTTCGCCCCTTCCCTCTCTCTCCTCGCGCTGACGCTGTGCGCCTCCGCCGCGCACGCCCAGGGCGTCAACGACGCCGACCGCGCCGCGGCCCGCGAGCTCTACGTCCAGGGCGTAGAGCTCCAGGAAGCCGGGAAGTTCGCCGACGCGCTCGACCGCTTCACGCGCGCGCAGTCCGTCTTCAGCGCGCCGACGCACCTGCTCCACATCGCCGAGTGCGACGCGGCGCTGGGGAAGCTCGTGGAGTCGGCCGAGACCTACCGCACGCTGGTCCGTACTCCGCTCCCCGACGGAGCCCCGAACGCCTTCGTTCAGGCGCAGAAGCAAGGGGCCGCCGAGCTCACGCAGGTCGAGCCTCGGCTCCCGTCGATCCGCCTGGTGGTGCGACCCGAGAACACGCAGAACCTCTCCATCCAGATCGACGGCCAGCCGATGAGCTCCGCGCTCGTGGGGGTCCAGCGGCCGACCGATCCCGGGCCGCACACGATCGTGGTCTACGCCCCCGGCTTCGCGAAGGCGCAGCAGCGAATCGCGCTCCAGGAGAAGGAGAACCGCGACGTCGCCTTCACGCTCCAGCCCACGAGCGGCATCGTCTACGGCACAGCCCCCGTCTACGCGCCTCCGGTCCAGCCCGCGCAACCGGCGCCGCAGTACGCTCCGCAGCCCGCGCCACAATACCCCCCCGCCCCGCCGCCGTATGGCGCCCCGCCTCCCCGCTACGGCGCCCCGTACGCTGCGCCTCCCGAGTACCAGGCCCCGAGCGACCGTCGCCCCGCGACCGGAGGCTTCATGATGGGCCCGAGCCTCGGCCTCATGTTCCCCGGCGGGCAATACGCGCAGTCGACCGGCGGCGAGGACACGTCGATGCGCGCGCTCGCCGGAACGGGCGCGGGCCTCGGCGTGGAGGCGGGCTTCCGGTTCGCGCGCAGGCTCTACCTGGGCTTCGTCTACGACCACGCCTTCCTCTCGGGGGGGAACGCTTCGCCATCCGACGGGCTCGGCTCGCTCACCTCGACCGCCAACGCCAACGAGTACCGGCTGAACTTCGCGTACATCTCGCATCCCGACGGAGTGGCGTTCTACGGCGAGATCGGCGCCGGCTTCCGCACGCTGTCGTCGACGCAGACGCAGAACGGAGGGACGAGCCCCGGCGCCACGCAGTCGACGTATTCCGGGGGCGAGCTCTCGATCGGCGTGGGGGTGCACTTCAAGATCGGCGACTGGATTCGCCTCATCCCGAAGGTGAACGTCGCGGGGGGGCAGTTCGGAAGCGTGAGCTGCACATCGACGGGGGCCGCGACGTGCGCCATCAACGGGTCCATCGGGAACCAGGAGTCGCACACGTTCGTGTTCGTCGGTGTCACTGGATTCATCGACTTCGCGCGGAAACCCTGACGGGCCACTGGGGATTCCCCCTCGGATCTCGCGTACATGCGCGACGACGCCCTGCACAATCGCGTGCAACGAATTACAAGTCGATGACAACGGCGTCGTGACGCGGTGCTTAGCTCCGCGGCATGCACTTTCTCCTGTGTGCGAGCTACTTCGCTGTCCTCTCGCTGCTCGCGATGTACGGCCTCCACCGCTCGCATCTGGTCATCACGTGCATACGCCACGCGCGCAAGCTCCGCACGGTGAAGGACGACGTCGCGCCGCTGGCGAACGACACGCCGCTCGAGCTCGTCCCCTACGTGACGGTGCAGCTCCCGCTGTACAACGAGGCCACGGTCGCCGCGCGCCTCTTGGAGCACGTATCGAAGCTCGACTATCCGCGCGAGAAGCTGGAAATCCAGGTGCTCGACGACTCGACTGACGAGACGCGCGCGCTGGTCCGTGACTGCATCGCGCGGCTCCGCGAGGCCGACACCAGCGAGACCCCGCTCGACATCACGTACCTGCACCGCGTCGATCGCTCGGGCTACAAGGCGGGCGCACTGGACGCGGGGCTGAAGGTCGCCAAGGGCGATTTCGTCGCGGTGTTCGACGCCGACTTCCTTCCGCAGCCGGACTTCCTCCGCGCGCTCGCCCCGAACTTCATGGACGACCCGAAGGTCGGCATGGTCCAGGCCCGCTGGGGTCACCTGAACCGCGAGCACTCGCTCCTCACGCGCACCCAGGCGCTCATGCTCGACGGCCACCACCTCGTCGAGAACCGCGCGCGCTCGGCGGCGGGCTGGCTGTTCAACTTCTCGGGTACCGGCGGCATGTGGCGCAAGGAAGCCATCGGCTCGAGCGGCGGCTGGCAGCACGACACGCTCACCGAGGACCTCGATCTCTCCTACCGCGCGCAGCTCGCCGGGTGGCGCTTCATCTATCGCGCGAACGTGGTGTCGCCAGCGGAGCTCCCGGAGGACGTCAGCGCCTTCCGCGCGCAGCAGTACCGCTGGGCCAAGGGGACCGTGCAGACCGCGCGCAAGCTCCTCGGGCGCGTGCTCCGCGCGCCGCTCACGCCGATGCAGCGCCTCGAAGCCTTCTTCCACCTCACGCCGCACTTTGCCTACCCGCTCATGGTCTTCCTGAGCGTGCTGCTCCTGCCGGCGCTCATCCTCATGCCGGCCACGAACGCGCGCGCGATGTTCCTCATCGATCTCCCGCTGTGCATCGGCACGACCGGCTCGCTCGCCGCGTTCTATGCGACCGCGGAGGCCGCGCAGGGGCGCTCGCGCTGGAGCGCGATCAAGCAGCTCCCGGCGTTGCTCGCGCTCGGCGCGGGGCTCGCGCCGCACCTGTCGATGGCGGTGCTCGAGGGGCTGCAGTCGATGGCCGGCGAGTTCGTGCGGACGCCGAAGAAGGGCGTCGCCCAGGGGCGCTACCGCGCGCGCGCCGATCTCCCGCTCATCGAGATCGGCCTGTGCCTCGTGTCGCTCGGGAGCACCGTCGCGTCGCTCGAGACCGGCCACTGGTTCGCCACCCCGTTCGCGATGCTCTTCACGTTCGGCTACGGCTACGTGGCCACGCTCGTCGCCACCGAAGAGATGGCGCGCCGCGCATCTACCCTCGCCGCTGCACCGGCGACCGCGCAGAGCGTCCCTCCCCCCGCGCCGTCCCAGGGCGACTTCTCCGAAGCGGCCTGACCGACGCCTGACCGAGCGGTCTCCAGGCACTCCCCCCCGAAAGTCGTTACAGATCGCTGTGGCGCGGCGGGCAAGCTCGCGCTTATCATCACGAATCCGCGCGTCGGGTCGTCCGGGGGAGAGAGACCAGCATGACGAAAGCCGAGATCGTTCAAGCCTTGTATTCGCGCGTCGGCGGCTTCTCGAAGAAGGAATCGGCCGACATGGTCGATCTCGTCTTCGAGATGATGAAAGAGACCCTCGGCCGCGGCGAAAAAATCAAGATCAGCGGCTTCGGGAACTTCGTGCTTCGCGACAAGCGACAGCGTCCCGGGCGTAACCCGCAGACCGGCGAGCCGATCAAGATCAGCGAGCGCCGCGTCCTCACCTTCAAGGCGAGCCAGATCCTGAAGCAGGCGCTGAACCCGCGTCGCTCGTCGGTGGCGTCTCCCGGCGGAGCTTCGAACGGGCACTCCGGCGGCGTATCGGCTCCGGGAGCGTCGTCGACGTCCGCGGCCGCGTCGGGCGCCGGGTTCGAAGTAAAGGAGTAGCGCTTACGATGTCTGCGCTCCCCCCGAAGCTGTATTTCCGGATCGGCGAGGTCGCCGGGCTGGTCGGCGTGGAGCCGCACGTCCTTCGCTACTGGGAGCGCGAATTTCGCAGCATTCGTCCGACGAAGAGCGCCAAAGGGCAGCGCGTCTACTCGCGGCGCGACGTCGAGAACCTCATGCGCGTGCGAGAGCTCCTCTACGCCGAAGGATTCACGATCGCGGGCGCCAAGAAGAAGCTGCAGCGCAACGGCGTCGAGCCCGACGCAGCCCCCCAGCCCGAGACCGCGACCCACACCGAGTACGCCGAGCCGGTCGTCCAATCGGCGGCGCCCGTCGAGCCGCCCCCGAGCGCGACGAACGAGCTGACGCCGTCGCGCGTGCGCGAAAAATTGGTCGAGCTACGAAGCGAAATCGAAGCGTTCCTCACCGAGCTGGGCGGCTGAGACAGCGCTGAATCGAAAGGCGTCCTTCGTCGCGCGGACACGCTCCGGTGTTCACGCGCAAGCATGCGCGTATTTATTCCGCGGAGAGCGTGCGAAACACGCGAGACAGAAACGCGGGAACCCGTGTTAGAAGGCAGCGCACGATGCTTGGTGGCTCGAAGCTTTCGCGATTTCCGTTCCTTGTCGCGCTGACCGCAACCGTCGCGTGGGGGAGCGTCGCGCGTGCGCAGCAGCCCACCGCTCCAACCGCCGGGGTCCCAGCCTCAGGGCCGAGCGATCCGCAGGGGGCCTCCGCGCCGCCGCGAAGCACGCTGCTCCCGAGCAGCACGAGCCAACCCGTCGCCCCGAGCGCGACGGCGCCTCAGGTGAGCGCATCGGTCAGCCCCTTCCACGATCAGCAGGCGCTCGTGAATCAGGGCGACCAGCGCCCGCCGGGAGAGTCGAGCGGCGAGATCGGCGCGAAGCCGAACGACGTCTACAGCGACGACTGGTGGGGCCACACGCGGCCGATCGTCGAGCTGCACGGCTACTTCCGCACGCGCGGCGAGCTGTTCCACAACTTCTCGCTAGGACGGCACGACTCGTCCACGACGTCGAACAACCCGAACCTCTGGCCGCAGCCGCTCGACAACAGCTACACGACGTACAACGGCAACGCGAACACCGTCCTCCTGTGCGGCGGCCTCGATCCGCAGGGAAACCCGGGCGTCTGCAGCGACAAGTCGCAGGCCAGCGCGAACATGCGCTTCCGCATGAACCCCGAGCTTCACATCTCGGACAACCTGCGAATCGTTTCTCAGATCGACGCGCTCGACAACGTGGTCATGGGTTCGACCCCGAACTCGTACGCCATCACGCCATCGAAGACGAGCGTCGGGTACTCGTCGGCCGGGTACAACGGCTACGCGCCGCTGGGCTTCTACTCGACGACGCAGAGCGCCCCCACCGCCGGCGTCAACGGGTACACGAACTCGATCAACGTGAACCGCGTGTGGGCCGAGTACATGACCCCCGTGGGTCAGCTCCGCTTCGGGCGCATGCCCGACCAGTGGGGCCTCGGAATGGTCCACAACGCGGGAGACGGCATCGACTCCGACTACCAGTCGACGATCGACCGCATCATGTTCGTGAGCGGCATACGCTCCATGGACCTCTACTTCGGCGGTTCGTGGGATTTCATCTCCACGGGACCCACGAGCGCCACGGCCTTCACCACGGTCGAAGGGGGCCAGCCCTACGACACCTGCCAGCTGTGCAACGTCGCCCAGTACTCGCTGTTCGTCGCACACCGCACGAACCCCGATCTTCAGCGCCTGCAGCTCTCGCGTGGTGACATCGTCCTGAACGGAGGCCTCTATGGCGCCTACCGCTCGCAGTGGGTCGACGTGCAGGCGGGGAGCGCGCCGCAAGCGCTCGACACGACGCTCAACAACGAGGGCCTCGAAGCGCGCCGCGCATGGGCCCTCACGCCGGACCTCTGGGCTCAACTTCTGTGGAAGAAGCTCCGCATCGAGGCCGAGCTCGCGAGTACGTGGGGCGAAATCGGCAAATCGCCGCAGTACACGGGCCTTGGCAACCCGAGCGACATTCGCCAGTTCGGCCTCGCGACGCAGACCGAGTTCAAGGCCGTCGAAGACAAGCTGCACCTCATGTTCGGGTTCGGCTGGGCGAGCGGGGACCCGTGGGCGTCGTCGCTGAATCCGGCGGCCACCTCGCAGTCGAACGGCGGCCTCACGGAGCTGAACGGCGGACGCGGGCCGATCCAGACGTTCGCGTTCCACCCGGACTACCGCGTCGACCTCATATTCTTCCGCAACATCCTCACGCGGGTCGAAGGCGCGTACTACTTCCGCCCGAGCGTCGACTACGACTTCCTTCGCCACCAGGACGGCCAGAAGCTCGGCGGCGGCGCGGCGATCATCTGGAGTCGCGCGAGCGAGTTCATGCAGACGCCTGGGCACAAGCGCGATCTGGGCGTCGAGATGGATCTCCAGCTCTACTACCAGGCGAAGGACGGCTCGCTGAACGACAACCCCGACAAGCTCGGTGGCTTCTTCGCGATGCTCCAGTACGGCGTCTTCTTCCCGTTGGGGGGCCTCAGCTACAACACGGGCATCGCTAACGCGAACCCCGCCGTCAACCTCGACACCTCCGCGGCGCAGACCGTGCGTCTGTTCCTCGGTGTTGCATACTGAGCCCGTGCGCACCGCTCTGGTCGTTCCTTCCCTGCTCGGCCTCTCGGTACTCATTGCGTGTAGCGCCTCGCCCAACGAGGACGGGGGCAACGCCCGCTTCGATGCGTCCCCCGCCGCTACCGGCGACGGAGGGGCGTGCGACGATACGACCGGGGACGCCGGGAGCGGCACCGCCTGGAGCGAGCTCTATCGCGACTACTTCGGTCCGACGGGCAAGGCGAGCTGCGCCGGCACCGGTCAGTGCCACGGCAGCACCTCGCAGTCCGGCTATGCGGCGAGCGGGTACGTGTGCCCCGGGACATCCACCGCCTGCTACACCGGCATCACGTCCCAGAGCGCGAACCTGGTCACCGTCGGCGACACGACGGATGATCCGACCACCACGGTGCTCTACAGCGTTCTCCGCAAGTGCTCCGGGGGCGGTTCCATGCCTCAGCAGCCTGCGAGCCTGATGTTCACCTCCGCCGACATGGCGCGCGTCGCAGCCTGGATCAAGGCTGGAGCGCCGAACGATTGAGCCCCCTTCCGCAGCCCGAACGACTGCGCCGCTAGGCGTCTGCCGAAGGGCGCGTTAGCTTCTCCTCCCGCCATGCCCAAGATCCTCATCGTCGACGACCAGCGCAACATGCGCACGACGCTCGCGATGATGCTGCGCGGAGCGAGCTACGAAGTGGACGAAGCCGCCGACGGCGAGCTCGGGAGCGAGCGTGGCGCGACCGAGGCCTTCGACGTCGTGCTCACCGATCTGCGCATGGGGACGAAGGACGGCATCGACGTCCTCCGCTCGATCAAGGAGGCCCAGCCGCTGACGGAAGTGATCGTCATGACGGCGTATGGGACGATCGAGAGCGCCGTCGAAGCGATGCGCCTCGGCGCCTTCGACTACATCCAGAAGCCCTTCACCGAACAAGAGCTGCTGGTGAAGGTCCAGAAGGCCGTCGAGAACCGCAGGCTCGCGGGCGAGGTGGCGTTCCTCGCGAGCGAGTTCAAGGAACGCTACAAGTTCGAGAACATCATCGGACGCTCGCAGTCGGTACGCGAGGTACTTGGGCGCATCGTCCGCATCGCGCCGACCGACGCGACGGTGCTCATCACGGGCGAGAGCGGGACGGGCAAGGAGCTCGTCGCGAAGGCGATCCACGCGAACTCCAAGCGCAGCGAGCGCATGTACGTCCCCGTGAACTGCGCGGCGATCACCGAAACGCTGTTGGAAAGCGAGCTGTTCGGGCACGCACGCGGCTCGTTCACCGGCGCGGTCAACGCGCGAAAGGGCCTCTTCGAAGAGGCCGACGGCGGGACCTTCTTCTTCGACGAGATCGCCGACACACCGATGTCGTTCCAGGCGAAGCTGCTTCGCGCGATTCAGGAGAAAGAGATCCGTCGCGTGGGCGAGAACAAGCCCATCCCGGTCGACGTGCGCATCATCGCCGCGACGAACCAGGATCTGATGAAGGCCGTCGCCGAGAAGCGCTTCCGGCAGGACCTCTACTACCGGCTCAACGTCGCCCGCTTCCAGCTGCCGCCGCTGCGCGACCGGCGCGAGGACATCCCCGAGCTCTGCTCGTACTTCGTCGACAAGTACAACCGGAAGATGGGGGTCCGGGCGCGCCTGCACGAGAGCGTCATCGAAGCGCTCAACCACCACGACTTCCCGGGGAACGTGCGGGAGCTCGAACACATGATCGAGCAGGCGACCGCGCTCGTGCAGAACGGGGTCATCACGCCGGACGACCTCATCACGCCGTCGTCGATGCCTGCTGCGACCCCTTCGGGGGGGAAGTCGCTCTCGGACGTGGTCGACGCTGCAGAGCGCTCGGCGATCGAATCGGCGCTCCGCGAATGCGACGGCAGCCGCGAGAAGGCAGCCGAGCAGCTCGCCATCTCACCGACGACGCTCTGGCGGAAGATGACCCGCCTCGGCATCACGTTCGACGGTCGCGCCTGACAGCACGCTGCGGCCGGGCGCGTTTCGCCCACGAAATCGCGTAGCAACTTTGAAAGGCACTTCACCCACCCCGGTGAAGAGGTGACCTTCGTTGTTCCATGCACTTGCGGCAACCGGGCGGCGAGGCACGCCGTTTGCTCAACGGCGCGGCAGGCACGGAGCGGGCACCCAACCAATCCCCTGCTCCGGGCCGAGATCTTTCGCGTGGCTTCCCGCTTCCGGGAGAAGGATGGATAGCGCAATGGCCCGAGTTCTGGTCGTGGACGACGAGGAGAACCAGGTTCGCGTGCTCGCCATCGGTCTCAAGATGGAAGGGTTCGAAGTCCTCACGGCGCGGTCGGCCGAGACCGCTTTCGACGTCCTCGCGCGGGAACCGGTCGACCTGGCGATCATCGATCTGATGATGCCCGGGACGAACGGTCTCGAGCTCTCGCGCCAGGTGCGCACCCACTACCCCAAGATCCGCGTCGTCCTCACGAGCGCCTACCACCTGAGCGAACGGCAGCTCGCGCGCGCCGACTGCGGTGTCGTCGGCTTCGTGCCGAAGCCGTACGAGCTGGCGGAGCTCGCCGACTTCCTCCGCGCGAAGCTCGCGTCGAGCATCAGGCCCTCCCCTTTTGAACCGGTCGTGAGGCAAGCGAGCTGACGCTGGCGGCGGCGCGGGAAGGCTGATACCAACCGAGCCGCTGCAATAATGCGTGTCGACACGTTCTCGTACGATCTTCCAAGCGAGCGCATCGCGCAGCACCCCGCCGCCGACCGTGAGGCCGCGCGGCTCCTGGTGCTCGAGGGGGGGACCCGCACCGAAAAGACGGTCGGGGATCTGGCGTCGCTCCTTCCGAGAGGCGCGCTCGTGGTCCTCAACGACACGCGTGTCCTTCGCGCGCGGCTCCTCGGGCGAAAGCCGGAGACCGGCGGCAAGGTCGAGATCTTCCTCGTCCGGAAGCTAGGGGAACGTCGTATCGAGGTGGCCGAGGGCGAGTCGCGGGACGTCGAGGTCTGGCGCGCTCTCGGGAAGGCATCGAAGGCGCTGAAGTTCGGGACCGACGTCATCGTCGCGGCCGGCGAGGCGCCGTCCGGCTCGCCCGTCCCGACCAGCGTCGCCGCCTCGCAGACCCAGCTCGTCGTCCGGCTGCTCGGGCGCGCAGAGGAGGACGGTCTGCTCGAGGTGGGGCTGACGGTGCGCGGGCGCCCGAGCGCGTCGGTCGAAGATGCGATCCACGAACTGGGGCACATCCCTTTGCCGCCGTACATCAAGCGCGACGATCGCGCGGAGGACGCGGAGCGCTACCAGACCGTCTTCGCGCGCGTGGACGGCGCGGTCGCGGCCCCCACCGCGGGACTGCACGTGACCCGAGCGCTTCTGGGCCGACTTGCCGTGCACGAGTGCGAGGTCACGATGGTGACGCTTCACGTCGGCCTCGGGACTTTCCAGCCGGTCACCGTCGAAGACCTCGACCAGCACCCGATGCACTCCGAGCACTTCGAAATTACGCGCACCGCGTCCACGGCCATCGCGCGGGCGCGCGAGCGCGGGGCGCCGGTCGTCGCGATCGGAACGACGGTGGTGCGCGCCCTCGAGTCGGCGGCCGACCCCGATCGCCCCGGGTTCGTTCGCCCCATGTCGGGAGACACCAAGCTCCTGATTCAGCCGGGCTACACCTTCCGCGTCGTCGACCGCCTGCTCACGAACTTCCACCTTCCGCGCTCGACCCTCCTGTCGATGGTCTGCGCGTTCGGCGGGACCGAGCGCGTGCTCGCCGCTTGCCGGGCCGCGGTCGAAGAGAACTACCGCTTCTATTCGTACGGGGACGCGATGCTCCTCGATCGCGCCCGATGACCCGCGCACGCGGCTTCGCGTTTCGCGTACACGCGACGGACGGTCAAGCGCGCACCGGGACGCTCACGACGAGCCACGGCGACGTCCCGACGCCCACGTTCATGCCCGTCGGGACGCAGGGTAGCGTGAAGACGCTCTCCCCCGACGAGGTGGCGAGCACGGGAGCGCGCATCGTCCTCGGCAACACGTATCACCTGTGGCTCCGACCGGGGACGGAGGTGATCCGCGCGATGGGCGCCTTGCACGGGTTCACGCGCTGGCCGCACACGATGCTCACCGACTCCGGCGGCTTCCAGGCGTACTCGCTCGGACAGGGGGCGAAGGAGAAGAAGTCGCTCGTCGCGCCGAGCGAAGACGGCTTCACCTTCCGCTCGCACCTCGACGGCTCGAAGCACCACTTGTCGCCGGAGGAGGCCGTGCGCGTCCAAGCGGCGATCGGCGCCGACATCCAGATGCAGCTCGACATCTGCCCACCGGGTGAATCGCCGCGACCGGTCGTCGAGTCGGCCGTCGCGCAGACGACGCGCTGGGCGAAGCGCGCGCTGGCAGTCGAGCGCCCGCCGCAGCAGGCCCTGTTCGGGATCGTGCAGGGCGCCTGCTTCGTCGATCTTCGTCGCGCGCACGCCGAGGAGCTGGCGGCGCTCGGCGGCAACGAGCCCGACGGCGGCTTCGACGGGCTCGCGCTCGGGGGCTTCTCGGTCGGCGAATCGATCGAGCGCATGCACGAAGCCCTCGTCGACTGCGCGCCTGCACTCGACCCTTGCCGCCCTCGCTACCTGATGGGCGTCGGCACTCCGCGCGATCTCCTCCACGCGATCGACTGCGGCATCGACATGTTCGATTGCGTGCTTCCGACGAGGAATGCGCGCAACGGCCAGGCGCTCACGCGGACCGGCAAGGTCGTGGTGAAGCAGGCGCGCTACCGGCTCGACCCCCTCCCAATCGATCCCTCGTGCTCGTGCGCGACCTGCCGTGGTGGCTACTCGAGGGCGTATCTGCGGCACCTCTATCTCGCGGGGGAGATCCTCGTCCTGCGCCTCCTCTCCCTCCACAACCTTCACCTGTACGGAGAGCTCGTGCGCGGCGCGCGCGAGGCAATCGCTGCTGGGAAGGGCGCCTGGTCCGCCTACAAGCGCACGTGGGAAGCGAGCCTGTCTGCAGGAGAGAAAGAGACCGGCGGCGCGGTCGCTACCGACCCAGGCTAGCCGCGCATAGGTTTGTACGCGCAGCGCGCTGCAGCGTAGTCTTTCTCCCAGCGCGCGAATGTCCACCGACGAGAAGAAACCGCTCGGCCGGATTCTGCTTCAACAGAAGCTCGTGTCGCAGCGCGACCTCGATCTAGCGCTCAACGAGCAGGCCCACCAGTCGCCCAACCATCAGACACCGCTCGCGTCGCGCCTCATGGATCGCGGTGTGTTGAGCGAGGTCGACGCCCTGCGCGCGTTGAGTCAACAGCACGGCGTGCCGGGGATCGATCTCACGCAGATCGCCATCCTGCTCCAGCACCTCGACTTGATCCCCAGAGAGATCGCCGAAGCGCACCTGATCTTGCCCGCGCTCGTGAAAGAGGACCGCATCTTCCTCGCGATGGCGACCCCGAGCGACAAGCGCATGGTCGACGAGCTCGAATTCGTGACGGGGAAGAAGGTCTATCCCTACGTCGCGCTGTCCACGACGCTCGAGAAGACGATCAAGGCAGCCTACGAAGCGAAGCTCGCGGGAGAGGCCTACTACGTCGGGCCGCACGTCCCGGAAGAGACGCTTCGGCAGCTCGGGCTTTCCATCGCGCGGGACACGGACACGAGGATCGTCGCGGAGGAACCGGTCAAGCCGAACAGCGTCGCGCCAGGCGCGCCTGCCGTGGTCATCGACAAGGCGATCGAGAAGGCGGGGTTCGAATCGGAGCTCGAGACGGCGCAGTTCGGCGAGCTCGAGCGCGAGGAAGTCTCGACCGTGACCACGCTCCCCGACGAGCTGCGCGGCGGCGGACCGACGGCACGCGCGGCCGTGGTCGCGACGGCAGCGCCGCGCAACACCGGCGACGTCGTCGCTTCGAGCTCGAGCGCGGTCAAGGTGATGCCAGGCGGCGGGAGCAAAGTGATCCTCGTCGTCGACGACGAAGAGGACATCCGCAAGCTCCTGAAACGCCTCCTGGCCGACAAGGGGCACCGTGTCGTCGAAGCAGATCGAGGCCTGCTCGCGCTTCGGATGGTGAAGGAGCACACCCCGGATCTCATCATTCTGGACGCGATGCTGCCGGAGCTTCACGGCTTCGACATCGCGAGGCGAATTCGTGGCAGCGAGAAGTACGGGCAGATCCCGATCATCATGGTGAGTGCCGTCTATCGCGGCTGGCGCATCGCCGAGGATCTCAAGAACAACTACGGCATCGAGGAGTACATCGAGAAGCCGTTCCGAATCACCGACGTGCTGAAGGCGGTGCAGAAGCTCCTCGCGGAGCGCGACCAGCGAAAGCGCGACCAACCGGCGAGCACGCGTAACCCGGAGGCGGTGAGCGCGGAGGCCGAGAAGGCGCTCGTCGACGGGATCGCGTCGTACAAGGCCGGTGCGATCGACGAAGCGATCGAGCACCTGAAGCGAGGCGTAGCGATCGACCCGCTCGCGTACCGGCTGCGCTACCACCTGGCGCTGCTCTACGGGAAGAAGGGGATGGTCTACGAAGGGATCAGCGAGCTCGAACGCGCGGTCGATCTGAACCCTAAGCACTTCCCGGCGTTGAAGAACCTCGCCGTCCTCTACGAGCGGGCAGGGTTCAAGCACAAGGCCGTGGAAATGTGGGAGCGTGGAGCCACTGTGGCGCCGGACGAAGCGACCCGGGCGTCGATCAAGAAGCACCTTCTCGAATTGTTGTAGTCAGAGCCGCAACGAACGTACATCGGCCCCCGATTGCGGTCCCGGTGCTCCTGACCCTGCTCGGACGCTCGTCAAGAGCGCACATGAGTGACAACGCATGAACGACAGATCGATCTGGCTCGCACGCGCGTACCTTTCCGATATCCTGGCTGACGTTGCGCCGCGGCCGGTCCGATGGCCGCATCGGGCGAGGAAACCTACGTGAAGTTTCTCTGCGACCAGTGCAAAGCGAAGTACCAGATCTCCGACGACAAGGTCGCCGGCAAGACCGTGCGCATGAAGTGCCGCAAATGCGGCCACATGATCGAGGTACGGGCGGCGGTGACGGAGACGAGCGTCGCCGATCGCAATACGGGCACGGCCGCGGCAGCAGCGACGACGGCAGGTAGCCACGCCGATTCGCCCCCGTCGCCCGGGGGAGCAGCGCCGAAGCCACCCGTCCCCGGAAAGCCGGCTGCGCTCCCCCCGCGCGCCCCGCTCGCGACGAGCCTGTCTCAAGCGGGCAAGCCCGCCCCGCCCCGCCCGCCCACGCAGCGACCCGAAGCGCTCGCGGGCGCGTTCAAGTCGTCGATGCAGACGGCTCGCGAGGACGAGGCCGCTCTGCTCGAGCTCTCGAGCGCCGACGAGTGGTACGCAGCGATCAACGGCGTACCCGTGGGGCCGATTCGCATCACCGAGCTTCGTCGCAAGGCGGCGCTCGGTGCGGTCACCGACGACTCGCTGGTGTGGCAAGAGGGGATGGAGGAGTGGCGGCCGGTCAAGACGATCGCCGAGCTCGCTTCACTCGTGCGCGAAGCCGCGTCGAGCCGCGGGCCGTCCCTGGGCTCGCCGGAGCCGCCGAACGTTCGCCAGAGCGTGCTTCCTCCTTCGCCGGGTCATCCAAGCATGCGCCCCTCGCCGGCGCGTCCTCTGCCCCCTCGTCCCGCTTCGGATCGGCCTGCGCCGGTCGCAGCATCGGGGCGGAGCAACGTCGTGCCGATCACGTCGCGGCTTGCGACCGCCGAGCGCCTCGACGAGGCACACACGCACGAGGCCGCCCCGGGCGAACCGCACTCGGAGAGACTGTCGATCGCTCCGGACCCGTTCAGCGCGGGGGGCGGGGCCGCGTCCGTGGCTGCAACGCGCGAGTCCTTCGTGGGCGCCCCGCCGCAGAGCGTCCAGCAGGCCCCCGTCATCGTTCAGAAGCAGCCGACCAATTTTCTCGGGATCGGGATGGTCGGAGCATTTCTCGCGTTCGGCGGCGTCGCCGCGTGGGCCATCTTCATCAAGCCGCCGCCGGTTGCGCCTCCTCCTCAGGTCATCGTGCAGCAGGTGCCGATGCAGCAGCAGCCGCAGCAGCCGCAGAACGGCGCCGAACCGGTGGGCCAGGGACAGGACACCGCGCCCGCCGGGAGCCCGTCCTCCGGAAAGACCGCGTCGCGTGCACCCGTCGCAGCGGCAGCCAAGGACGCAGGAGCCGCACCAGATCTCCGCGGCCTCTTGGGAGGCCTCGGACCGGGCCCGAATGGCGCCCCCGCCGGCCCGGCTGCGCAAGCAACGTCGCTCACGGCCGATCAGCTCCAGTCAGTCGTTACGGCCCATGGCTTGGGCGTCAAGAGAACCTGCTGGGAGCGCGGCGCCAGCACGGCCAGCAGCGCGAACGAGAGGCTCACGCTCACGATCAGCGGCACCAACGGCCGGGTCATCAACGCGAGCTCGGACGGCAACGATGCCATCACGGGTACCTGCTTGGAGAAGGAAACCCGGAATTGGCAATTCCCGATCACGGGCGCGAATTCGACCGTCACGATTCCCTTCCACTTCGTCCGGCAGTAGCGCGCAGCTGAATCGCCGGGACGCGGCGACCGTCCAACGACGGACAGCGCCTGACAGCTCTCGTTTTCGACCCCATCCGCCTTCCGAATCGGCGTAAGGTTTTGCCGCGCGGATCGTTCAAGCATCCACGATGCCACGACTCACAGCACTCACCGGAGGCCCTTCGCGATGACGACTCGAACCCAGATCCTTCAACGCGTTTCGCAGGTCGCGCTCGTCGCGGCGGCGTCGATCCCGGCGATGATTGCGTGCAGCCCGGCAGCGACCGGTACCGGCAGCGCCGCAGCTCCGAGTGCGAGCGTGGCAGGGGCGTATCCTCAGCAACCGGGGGCCTATCCGCAGCAGCCGGGGGCCTATCCGCAGCAGCCGCAGGCGGGCTACCCGCAGGCGCCTGCCGGCTATCCGCAGCAACCGCAGGCTCCCGCCGGCTATCCGCAGCAACCGCAGGCTCCCGCCGGGTATCCGCAGCAGGGGGGCTACGCGCAGACCCCGCCTGGCGCGACCGCGACTCCGCCCGGCGCGACATCGGCGACGCCGTCGCCCCTCGGCACGGTGCTCCCGACGGATCCCAGCGCGCTCGCCGCGCTCTTCCAGCAGGCGGTGGCCGCGGTCCCGGCCGCGCTCTCGAACCCGGGCTCCATCGCGGGCGACCCCGTCGAGCTAGGGCTCAAGGCAGCGGCGGCGAAGTACGCCGCGGGCATGCAGCCCGAGGGGCAGATCGCGAAGGGGACGCTTCAGGAGGGGGGCCAGCACCTCTCGTTCTCGTACACGTTGAACGCAGGCACTTGCTACACGATCGTCGGTTACTCGCCCGCCGGCCAGGTGAAGGATCTCGACCTCTACCTGCTCGCTCCGCCGTTCTACAACCCGGCGATCCCCGGCGGCATCGCGGGCCAGGACACGACGCACGACAACACGCCCACGGTCGGTGCGGTGCCGCACCCGATGTGCCCCGTGATTCCCGGGCTCTCGTACAAGGTCGATATCTCCTCGCGCAGCGGCTCGGGGAACGTCGGCGTTCAGGTTTTCTCGAAGCCGAAGTGAGCGCGGCGAGCAGGTAGGGCGAAAGCCTCGACCATTCGCCGATCCATGACGGACAGACTGCGGTAGCCTCCCTCGCGACTCGCTCACGAGGGAGGTTTCTCGTATGTGGCGCTCAAGCTCGAACCGTCCTGCTGCCGTCGCGCGCTATGCGCTGGTGGCGCTTTCCCCGTTCATCCTCGTCGCGTGCGCGGGAGGCGAGCCGTCCCCCGCGGTTCCACCGCCGACGACCGCGCCGGCGGGCTCCGCCTCCGGCACCGTGCTCGTCTCGAGCTCGAGCCCCAGCGATAGCGGGGCTCCCGCCGATCCTGCGCCCGCGGTCGCGAACGTTCCCCCCCCCTCGGCGGCCGCACTTGCCGCAGTGCTCACGGTGGACGCTGCGCAGGTTGCGGCGATCGCGAAGGCTGCGGCGACCGCGGCCACGCCGAAGATGCAAACGGTGACTGCGGAGAAGGACTCGGCGAAGGGACTCGTCGCAGTGGCCGCGAAGATGGCTCCCGGAATGAAGCCGGAGGGATCGATCGCCACCGGGACGTTGAAGGAGGGGGACCACCTCGCGTGGACGCTCTCGCTGACGCCCGGCAAGTGCTACTCGATCGTCGGCTACTCGCCGGCCGGCGAGATTGCCGATCTCGATCTGCACCTGCTTGCGCCGCCGTTCTACGCTTCGATCACGGGCGAAGACGAGACCGACGACAATACGCCGGTCGTCGGCGGCGGACCGAATCCGATGTGCCCCGTCGTTGCCTCTCCCCTCCCCTACAAGCTGGACATCACGTCGCAAAAGGGGTCCGGGCATGCGAGCGTGCAGCTGTTCTCGCGGGCGAAGTAGTCGCTCGTCGAAAATAGTTAGCAACGCTCTGCGTGAACGGTCCGAGTAGGAAGGTGTGGCCCACCTCTCTACGCTTTCACCGGATGATCCTCTCTATCCCGCGCGCGTCCGCGCTCTTCCTCGACGGCCGCGCGCGCTGACGATTGAAGGAGGCTTGCTCGACGCACCGTGCGCCGTCGCGATCGTCGGCGCGCGCGACTGCTCGAGCGAGGCGTCGCGGTTCGCGTTCGAGATCGCGGGGGCCATCGCGCGCGCCGGCGCCGTGGTCATCTCGGGAGGCGCGGTAGGGATCGACGCGGCCGCGCACCGCGGGGCGCTCGCCGCGGGAGGGCGAACGTGGGCTGTGTGCGCCACCGGTCGCGGAGAGTGCTTCCCGAAGGAACACGCGGCGCTCTTCGACGAGATCGCCCGCGGCCCCGGCGCGGTGGTCTGGCCGTTCGCCGACGGTACGAAGGCTCTTCCGAACAACTTCATCTACCGAAACGCCATCCTGGTCGCGCTCGCCGACGCCGTCGTCATCATCGAAGCCGGCGTCCCTTCGGGCACGTTCAGCGCCGCGTCACTCGCCCGCAAGCAGGGGCGCCCCGTATGGGCAGTGGCGGGCCCCCCGTGGGATCCTCGGTTCGCCGGCTGCCGGCGGGCGATCGACGACGGCGCGCGGGTCATCACGTCCAGCGCGTCGCTGCTCGACGCGCTGGGCCTCGGAGACGCCGTTGCCGACACCCTGCCGGCGATCCAGCTGACCTTCCCGTCCGCGCCTGGCGATGCGTTGCCCACCCTCTCGCACCCCACCCGATTGCCCGCCGAGCTCTCGCCGGACGCCCGGGCCCTGTTCGAAGCGTGCGCGACCGAGGCCCGACATATCGACGAAATCGCTGAGCGTGCGCGGGTTTGCGTGAGGGACGCCGCGACGGGCCTCTTGACCTTGGCCTTGGAGAACGTACTAGTAGAGGGCCCCGGGGGGTTCTTCCGACGGGCGATTTGATTCGTAACACCTCGAAACTCTTTTGGGATTTCAGCTCCGTGAGCGCGACGCCAAGAGAATAGAGCAGAGAAAAACGGGCATCGATGGGCAAGACACTCGTGATCGTGGAGTCGCCGGCGAAGGCGAAGACGATCAAGAAATACCTCGGTGCCGGCTATGACGTCGTCGCTTCGAAGGGGCACATTAAGGACCTGCCGAAGAAGCTCGGCGTGGACGTCGAGAACGACTTCAAGGAGACCTACGAGGTCATCCCCACGAAGGAAAAGTCGGTCGCCGAGCTGAGGGCCGCGGCCCAGGGGGCCACCGACATCATGATCGCGACCGACCCCGATCGCGAGGGGGAGGCGATCGCCTGGCACGTCGCAGAGGAGCTCGGGCAGCCGACCTCGACCGCCAAGCGGGTCGAGTTCCACGAGATCACGAAGAAGGGGGTCCGCCACGGAATCGAGAACCCGCGAAAGCTCGACCGGAACCTCTACGACGCGCAGCGCGCACGCCGCGTGCTCGACCGGCTCGTCGGGTACGACGTTTCCGCGTTGGTGTGGAGCAAGCTGGCGTTCGGGCTCAGCGCCGGCCGGGTGCAAAGCGTAGCTTTGCGGCTCATCGTCGATCGCGAACGCGAGATCGAAGCGTTCGTGCCCGAGGAGTACTGGAACGTCGGCGTCGCGCTCGTGCCGGCGTCGGCGACGAACGGCGACAAGCGCAAGCAGCAGTTCGTCGCACGGCTCTTCGGCCGCGACGGAAAGAAGCTCCCCATCGGTAACGGCGAGCTCGCCGGCCAGGTGAAGGGGGATCTGCAGGGTGCGTCGTTCCGGGTCGCGGAGATCAAGAAGAGCGAGCGGAAGCGCCACGCACCGGCTCCGTATACGACGAGCAAGCTGCAGCAGGACGCCGTGAACCGGCTCGGCTTCGGCGCCAAGCGCACGATGCAGGTCGCGCAGGGGCTGTACGAAGGCGTCGATCTCGGCAAGGAGCTCGGCACCGTCGGTCTCATCACGTACATGCGTACCGACTCGACGCGCCTGTCGCCCGACGCCGTGAACGCGGCACGCGATCTGATCTCGAGCTTCTATGGGCCGACGTTCGTCCCCGAGACGCCGAACCTCTTCAAGTCGAAGAAGAACACGCAGGACGCGCACGAAGCGATCCGCCCCTCGTCGCTCGACCTGCCGCCCGAGACGGTGCGAAAGCACCTTAAGGACGAGCAGTTCAAGCTCTACAAGCTGATCTGGGATCGATTCATCGCCAGCCAGATGGCGGCCGCCGTGTACGACCAGACGACGTGCATGATCGAGGCGAAGGCCCCGAAGGGGAGCGTCTACGACCTCCGCGTGAGCGGTCGCACGCTGAAGTTCGCCGGGTGGCTCGAAGCATACGGCGGCGGGCGCGAAGGCAAGGCGAAGCTCGCAGGCGAGGAAGACTCGCCGGCAGCGGAGAACCCCGATCCGCAAGCGACGGCGAAAGAGAACGAGACCGTGTCGCTCGAGGAGAACGACGAAGCGTCGCTTCCCGAGCTGGCAGCGGGCCAAGTGCTCTCGCTGGTCGACCCGCCGGGGGTGCTCGCCGAGCAGAAGTTCACGCAGCCGCCGGCGCGGTACAACGAAGGGTCGCTCGTACGCGAGCTGGAAGAGCGCGGCATCGGCCGCCCCAGCACGTACGCCGACATCATCACGAAGGTGCAGGCGCGCGACTACGTCGAGAAGGTCGAAGGGGGGCGCGCGTTCCGCCCTACGAATCTCGGCAAGATGGTGGTCGATGGGCTGATCAGCGCGAAGCTCGATTTCATGGATCCGGCGTTCACGTCGAGCATGGAAGAGGAGCTCGATCAGGTCGAGGCGGGCAAAGAGGATCGCGTGAAGCTCCTCTCCCGCTTCTACAAGCGGTTCCGCGGGCAGCTCGACCTCTCGAAGAAGGGGAAGCGCTGGGTTCCGGATCCGGAGCCGACCGGCGAGATGTGCGACCAATGCGGGCCCGGCGGAGCGAACGACGAGCTTCACGACCTGAAGCGCGGCGAGATGATGAAGCGGTGGTCGAAGAACGGCTGGTTCCTCGGCTGCTCGAACTATCCGAAGTGCAAGAACACGCGCGACCTCGGCGCCGACGGGAACGGAGCACCTCCTCCGCGCGAGACCGACTTCGTCTGCGACAAGTGCCAGAAGCCGATGATCATCCGCACGGGGCGCTACGGAGAGTTCCTCTCGTGCTCCGGCTACCCGAAGTGCAAGAACGCGCGGCCCGTGCCGCTCGGCGTTCCGTGCCCGAAGTGCGGCGGCGACCTCATCGAGGTGCGTCCGAAGAAGCGCGGAGGCAAGACGTTCTACGGCTGCTCGCAGTGGAACGTCGAGACGGTGAAGTGCGACTTCAAGCTCTGGCAGAAGCCGATCGCCGAGCCCTGTCCGCTTTGCAACGCTGCGTTCCTCGTAATGGCGGGGACGAAGGCAAAGCCGATGATCGCGTGCGCGAACAAGGAGTGCGGCTACAAGCGCGCCGTGGAAGAGCCGACGACGTCGATCGCCCCCGGGGGGATCGAACAGGCTGGAGCCATCGCGGAGTGAGCGGACACGCGGCTTCGGCGGGGCGCGCCGAGGCCGCAGAGTCCCGCGATACTCAGGCGATCTTGACCGCGTAGGCGACCCCGTCGCCTAGCGGAAGCACGATGCTGCGCAGCTGCGGGTGCTGAACCAAGGACAGGTTGAACGTGCGGAGAACCTCCGTGCGCTCGCGCTCGTTCTCGGGGATCTGATCGCCGCGCGCGACCATACCGCGCCACATCACGTTGTCGGCGATGATGACGCCGCGCGGAGCGAGGCGCGGCACCAGTAGCTCGAGGTAGCGCGGGTACTCTTTCTTGACGCAGTCGACGTACGCGAGGTCGATCGGCTCGTGGATCTTCTCGAGCTCGGCGATCGCGGCCCCCTGGCGGACCTCGATACGCGCGGAGAGCCCCGCCTCCTCGATGAACGCGCGCGCCGTCTGGACGTGCGTGTGCGCCATCTCGATCGTAATCACCTTCGCGTCCGGCCCCGCAGCCCGCGCGAGCACGATCGCGCCATAGCCGATGTTCGTCCCCAGCTCGACCACGAGCTTCGGTGCGCACGCCCGACACGTGACCGCGAGAAACGAGGCCACCTCGGGATCGCTGATCGGGTTGTGTCGCTCGGCCGCGAGGGCCTCCATCTTCGCCAGGAGCGCGTCACGCGGCGGTTCGAGCGCCTCGAGGTAGGCCGCCTGCTCGGGGCGGATGATGGCGGTAGCGTCGGCTTTCATTTCTTCCTCGCTTTCACGATGTCGGCCTTGAGGGGGGCGAGCGCCGTGGACAGGGCGTTCTTGTCGGCTTCGGCAGTCCCCTTCTCGTCGAGAGCGAGCTTCAGGTCCTCGATGAAGGCGTCGAACTGAGCGTCGGTGACGTTCAGCGCCTTGTGCGCATCGGCCATCGATTTGCCGCCGTACTGGCAGGGGCCGGCCGCCAGCTGGCAGAGCTCCTCGGCCATGCGCTGCTTGAACGCCGAGAGCCCGTCCTTGCTCTTCTTGAAGGACTTATTCACGCGAGGGTCGGCGAGGATGTTCTTGGTGAAGCTGTCGACGATGGCGTCGACGCCGTCCTTGCCGCCCAGGCGGTCGTACAGCGTCGTGGGGGGGGCGGCGTCGATCGGCTCCGGCGGCCCGGCGTCCGAGACGACCTCGGCCACCTCCGGCTCTTCGGGAGGGGGGAGCTTCTTCGCGCACGCCGTCGAAGCGAGCGCGAACGTGGCGAGGGCGAGGAGGATGCGTTTCATGAGGGCTCCGCGGGCACGACGAAAGGAAAGGGACTCGGAATCGTAAGGGAATGGGGTGGCGACCGTGGGAAAAAAAGGCCCCGAGCCTCCGCTGTGAGGTCGACGCGCCGACGCGAAGCGGGATAGGAATTGAGGTGGATGCGGCCGCTGCTGCCCGGCGCATCGCCGGACTCGCCCGCCAGGGAAGAACGCCGAGGAACCATTGGCTTCGTGCACGCTGGAGATCGGTGGCCTCGTCGTCGCCACCGCCGAGGGGGGCCCCTTCGACATGGAGTACGCCCTGTTCGAGGCGCACGAGATCGAGCTGCGTGCGAACAACGAGCCGGGCAACGTCCGCGAGAACGGATACCAAACGACGGTAGAGCTCGCGCGCGAACGCCTCCTTGCGAGCGGTGTGACCCTGGAGCTGGCCGAGGCGGTCGCGGGCGACATGGGAGCGCTCGTCGCGAGCTACGCGCGAGGCCCCGAGGTACGTCGCGTGGCTTCGCTCCTGAGCGCGCGCGAGCTCTTCGAGGGGCGCAGGTGGAACGCCGAGACGAAGCAGTACGACGGGGGCTGGCTCGAGATCGCGGCGCTGGCCAAGGACTCGGGCGTCGAGGGGGCCGCACGCGCTCTGCAGGCGCTTCACCTGGCCGCGCTGCTCCACGACGCGCAGAGCGACGCCAAGGTCTTCCTTTCGACGGCGGCGTACTCGGCCGGCCGCAAGGCAGGGGCGCGGTCGCATCGACGCGTGTCGCTGGGCTCGGTGGCGAAGATCGGGAAGGCGATAAGTACGCTCGCCGAGAAGCGCGCGCCGCGCACGTTGCGTGACGGGGGCGCTACGCGTGCGGAGCTGCTCGAATCGGTGCGGAGTCGACTGGTCCTCTGTGCGAACGATGAAGCGCGCGCAAGGCTGCAGGCCCTCGAACACGCGCTCGCCGTGCGCGAGCGCCCGCAGAAAGGCCCGCTCGCCGACGCCGATCTGTGGGCCGTCGAGCTGCAGCTCGCGGACCGCGACACGAGCGACGTGCAGGAGAAGCTCGACGCGCTCGAGCGAGCGCGCGGGCGAGCGCCAGGCACGACGTATCTTCGCGCGCGCCTGTCGTTCATTCTGGGAGACGAGTCGGCGCGAGCGATCGCCGAGCGCGCCTCGTCCCTGGCGCTGTCGATGAGCGCATTCCCGGAGCTCGAGCTGCTCGCCGCGGAAGCGTGGACGCGCGCCGGAGAGCGAAGACGCGCGCTCGCCTACGTGCGCGACCTCACCGAGAACCCGCAGGTCGACGCGCAGCTGCGGGCGCGCGCGCGCGCGCTGGTCGAAGGGGCGAGCGCACCGAGCGGCGAACGTCCGGCGCTCGCTCGTCCTACGACGCCGAGCGTCGCCGCTGACATGCTCGCCGCCGCGGACGCGCATTCGCCGGAGCCGGAGCCCCCTGACACGACGCGGGCGTCCGAGCCGGCGATCGTCGCCATCACGACGGGGACCCGAGCGAGCTACATGCCACCGCAGATGCCGTCGGCCCCGCCGCCATCGGCGCCTCCGGCCGCAGAGGCGTCCGCACCATCGGCGGCGGCCGCAGCTACGCCACCCGCTTCGGCACCGCCCGGAGCACCTTCACCGCAACCAGCACGGGTTCGGCCGCCGCAACCGACGCCCGAGGCTGCGCCGCCTCCGGAACCGCCTCCGCCCCCTCCACCCGCACCGGCGCCACCCGTCGTGGCAGCACCGCCGCGACCTGATCCCCCCGAGCCCGAGGTCGACGTGGCGCCACGGGAAGCGTCGATCGAGCCCTTGCCGATCGTCGACGTCAGAGGCTCGTTCACGCCGATGCCCCCTTCGGCGCCGGTACCGTATTCGGAGATTCCGCATGCTCCGTCGGTCGGCGGGGGTCGCGCGACGGAAGGAGCGGCACCATGGCTGGCGGTGGTCGCGCCCGAGCCGCAGGGGGCACCGAGCCGCACGTCGACCTGGGCTCCGCCTCCATCCGGCGTCGCGCCTCCACCGCCATTGGTTCCTTCCTGGACGCCGCCCATGCGGATGGATCAACAGGCGGGCGCGTTCGTGAAGGGGGGCTCCCAGCCGCCGTTTCGAACCGAGCCACCGCCGCCGCACTTTCCGGCAATGCCCCTGGTCCCGCGCCTGGAAGGGGGGCGCGTGGAGCGCGCAGAGGCGCTGTCGCTCCCTCCGGGGCTCCACGGCGAGCGGATCGAGACCCTGCCGACCAACGCAATGGAAGCGCGCATCTATTTCACCCAGCGTTCGCGCGAGCTGGGGCGCATCTATCGGACGCGCTTCGGCGTCGAGCTACAGACCGACGTCGCGAGCATCGAGGCGATGCAGCGCCACCTCGCCGAGAGGTTCGAGGGGGGAACGCTGCGCACGCCCGAGGAGGTGGAGGAGGTGCGCCTGCACGGCGCCTTCCTGAGCGAGGTCCTTGCGCGAAGGCTCGGAGCCGAGTGGGTCGATCTCGGTGTGAGCGAGCCGGGGTACTGGGCGATGAACGTCCCGCCAGGGGCGCGCGTCTGGCCGATCGGCCGCGTGATTCGCTTCGTCACGATGCAGCACCGCGAACGCGACCTCGTGAGCTACTTCCTCGAGCTCCAGGCGCGCGCCCACGGGCTTCGCTGAAACGCGGATGAAGTCACACGACGACCGCGACCGACGCGACGGGCCCAACCAGCCCAACGGCGAGAAGGGCCCACCCCCACCCCCGAACTACATCACCCTCGCCGGCGCCAAGCGGCTGCAGGAGGAGCTCGGGGACCTGCGGAGCAACCAGCGCCCGAAGATCGTGCGCGACGTCGCCGACGCGGCAGCGCAAGGGGACCGGAGCGAGAACGCCGAGTACATCTATGGCAAGAAGAAGCTGCGCGAGATCGATCGGCGGATGGCGTTCCTGACCAAGCGCCTCGTGAAGGCGGTCATCGTCGAGCCGCGCACCGACACCGCGAAGGTCTTCTTCGGCGCCATCGTCGAGGTGGAGGACGAAGACTGCGTGAAGACGACCTACCAGATCGTCGGCGAGGACGAGATCGACCTCGCGCAGCACCGCATCTCGTGGCGCTCGCCGCTCGGGCGCGCGCTCCTCGGTAAGAAGGCCGACGACACGATCGTGTTCAAGAAACCGAACGGCGAGATCGAGCTGACGATCCTCGCTGTTCGCTACGACGTCACTGGATGACGACGGTGCCGCCAGCGGGGCCGCCGGGCGTGGGGTCGTCGTGCAGGTGCCACTCGTAGGAGCCTGCGACCGTGACCTTGCGAACGGGCGTGTCGGCTTGGTTCTGACCGAACGTGCCGCCGCCGTGCTCGAAGCCCTCGCTGGGGTTCTCGGCGTGGATCTCGTGGGGCGTCGAATCGAGGTTCACGAAGTTCACGGTCACCGGGTTGTTCGCGATGTCGGAGGGCGCCTTGATGTTCACCGTGGCGCCTACGGCCGAGAGCGAGTCGGCGTTCACCGGGATGTAGAGCGTGATGTACGACTTCACCGTGAGCGAGGCCGGGACGGCGTGGCTCGTCTCGCCGGAGGTGCCCGTCACGTTGAAGGCCGTGACGACGGGGGCCGACGACGAGACGGAGGTGAGCGTGAGCTTCGCCGTCGCGGGGGTGGTGCCGGTGACGTTCAGGGTGGCGTTGTCGAAGGCGCCGGTGACGTCGGAGGGGAGATTCGCGACCGACAGCGTGACGGGGCCCGTCCAGCTCTGGGGGGTGACCGTGATGTTGAGGACCGTCGTATCAGCGAGGTTGATGCTCGGCGCGGCGTTGTCGATCGCCACCGTGTATGCGGGCGTCACCGGAGCAGGCGGTTCGGTCGTGCCGCCGCTGCTCGAGCCGCTGCTCGACCCGCTGCTCGTCGTGGTCCCGCTGGAGCCGGAGCCGGAGGCGGAGGTCGTTCCGCTCGACGAGCCGCCGCTGGACGAGCCGGTCGCACCGTTCGAGGTCGAGCCGGACTTCGTGCTCCCGGCTCCCGTCCCCTCGCTCGAGCCCGACCCTGACGTGTCGGTACCGCCGTGCGAGGCGCCGACCGTCAACACTTCGGGGCCACCCGCCGAGCCGCAGGCGACGACGACGAACGAGCCTGCTGCAAGCAGCGCGACCAGGGGCGTGCGGAGGTACTTGGACATCATGTCCTCTCTCTCTGCAAAGGGATTGCCATCGAGAATCGTGGGTTTGCGCACGAAGGCACACACGGTTGAAACTTCGGCCCGGCGCGGAACAATCGCGCCGGATCATCACGATTTCAGCGGCATGGAGCGGATCGTTCGCGCACCAGCCTCACGGCCTCAATGGACGGCTCCAGTGGGACGGTGGTCTGGCTCGACGCGCCTCTGGGAGACACGCGATCCACGTTGAGCCCTGCGCCCCGCAACGAGCGCAATGAATGCGGCCACGAGGAGCGCGCCGCGGGAGGTCGGTCCGGAGCCGACGGTGGCGCAGCCGCATGCGCTCGGAGCGGGGGGGGGAGCCGCGGGCACCGGCGGCGCCGCGTCGGAGGGGGCGCTCGCGTCGACGAGGCCCGCGCGGGACGAAGGGTCCTGGCTATGAGCGCTCGTCACGATCGCCGCGCGCGTGTCGGGCCAGGGGACATCGCACTTGCTCCCGCCGTCGCACGCGACGGGGCCGGCGACGTCGTCGAACGTTGCCAGCGACTTCACCGTGGCGCCGTGATCGAGCGACTCGGCGATGGCGTAGCCCGACGGCACGTACGGGTTCGAGCAGACGAGCAAACGACTCGCGGTCGCGTGCAGACAGAAGACGCTCGTCTTCGCGGCAGCCTCCCACGTCGTACCGCGATCGAACGAGCGCCAGATCCCCTCGTGCGGATCGCCCGAGCCGGCGTAGTAGGCGCTCCCGTCGGGCGCGCGCGTGAAGCCGAACATCGCCCCCTTCATGTGGAGAGCGACCGTGAACGTTTTGCCGCCGTCGGTCGAGAGAAGGACGTCGCTGCCCGACTCGGAGAGCTGGCGAAGGAGGAGGCGATCGGGATCGTGCGGGTCGATGGACGCGACGAAGAGCCGGCCGTCGTTTGGCAAGGTGGGGGTAAGCTCGCGGAGCGTGGCGCCGCCATCGTCGGAGCGGAAAAGGTGGGCGCGCTTGCCGGCGCCGTCGGGGGTCGCGGTGAGGTAGACGCGCGCCGGGTTCGATGGGGCGATCTCGACCGTGTCGAAGCGGAAGCCGGAGAGCCCTTTGCCGAAGCGAGTGAACGCTGCCGGCCCTTTGGTGACGTCGCCGGTGCGCCAGACGAAGGCGGGCTTGCCGGGCGCCGAGGTTACGGCGAAGACGTGAGTGCCGTCGGCGTCGACGGTGAGATCGGCGACGAGCTCGCCTTGCAGCGAAGGGACGTCGGCGACGGCGCAACCGTCCAGCGTCGAGCGAGCGCCGTCGGTCAATGCGACCCACAAGCGCCCCCCTTTCGACGCGGCGAGTGGCGGGTCCCACTGGCTCGAGAAGCCGAGCGCCTGCTCGCACAGCCAGCGCCACGTCTTGCCCGCGTCGTGCGAGACCACGACGCCGAACGAGGCACGGAGGTAGATCGACGTCTCGTCCCCCGGCGCCGTAACGATGGCCTGCGCCTTGGGGAACCGGCCGTTCGCGAACGCGACCCGCGGCGTGTACGCTGAAGCGATCGTGACCACGAGGATGACCACGACCCGGTGCCATGATGCGAGACGGACGGGAGTGCGCACGCTCCTCTTGTATCTCCTCTACGCGCTAGCGGGTGTCCCCGCGTGCCACAAGAAGACCGCGACGGCGACGACCCCCGGCGCAGACGTAGGGATCGCGCCCGCGCGGGCCGGGTACGTGACGGACAACGGCTCCGACACGATCAGCGTGATCGATCGCGACTCGGACCGCGTCGTCGCAGTCCCGGTCGATCTCGATCCGTCGCGGCGGGAGGCGCCTCACCACCTGGCAGTCGACCCGGCGGCGGGAAGGATGTTCGTCGCCCTCGCCTTCCCCGAGCCCGTGGCGCCGGCCAGGAAGGACGACCCGCACGCGAGCCACGGCAACGCCGAGAGCCACGGGATGCTCGCCCGCCTCGATCTCGCCCGGGTCGCGGTGAACGAAGCGCGCGAGGTGGACGAGAACCCCGGTGACGTGATCCTCACCCACGATCGCTCGCGCGTGCTGGTGACGCATTTCGACATGAAGCGCGCGATGGATGTGGCCTCGGCAGGGGGGGCGACCTCCGCGATGTTCGCCGCGCTGCAGGAGTGGGACGCGACCTCGATGACCCTCGTGGGCTCTCGTCCGCTGTGTGTCGCGCCGCACGGAATCTCGACCACGCCCGACGATCACACCGCGTTCGTCGCGTGCTACGGCTCCGACGAGCTCGCGGTAGTCGACCTCACCACCCCCTCGCTCCCCACGGCGCGCTACCCGCTCGGCGCGAGCCCCGGTGCTCCCGGTGTGCCGACGTATGGGCCGTACTCGGCGACGCTCTCACCCGACGGGAAGCACGTCGTCGTCGCGGATCTCGAAGGGATGGATGTGCGGGTATTCGATCGCGCGACGAAGAAGTTCCTCGCCGACAAGACGGTGAACCTGGGCGCGCGCGCGTTCATGCCGGCGTTCGTGAGCGCGGACGTGGTCGTCGTGCCGCTGCAGGGGCCCGACGGGATCGCGCGGGTGAACCTGGAGACGGGGGCGATCGAGGCGCGCGTGGCGACGTCCGACACTTGCCGCGCACCGCACGTCGTGAAGGTCGCGAAGGACGGGCGGACGTACGTGGTCTGCGAGGGGGATCACGTCGGCAAGGGGGCCGTCGTGCTGATCGATCCGGCGACGTTGGCGATCGCGAAGCGGTGGAGCGTGGGGGTGTATCCCGACGGGCTGGAGCTCGGAGAGCCGTAGGGGCCGGAGACGTACGGGCGCTTCGAGTCGACCTAGTCGTCCGGCGTGCTCGCGTCCGCCGCGGCAGCGTCGAGCACGCGCTCGAAGGCTCGGGTCAGCGCGGCTCTCACGGCCTCGTCGGGTGGCACCCGAGCGTCCGCGACCTCGACCGCCAGCGGCGTAGAAGCGCCGGCATCGATCTCGAAGCGCGCGGCATCGACGACCGAAGCGTCCATCGCGCCTGCAACGACGGGCATGCGCGCCGGCTCGGTGGCACGCTCGGCGCGACAAGCACTCAGCTCCTGCTGCGCGCGCTCGACGCTCCCCTCCGTTTCCGTCTGCACGTCGATGAGGTGACGGCGAGCCTCCGATTCGATCGACGAGCGCTGGTACGCAAGCCCTAGAGACAGCGCCGCGGTCACCGCCACGCACACCACGTCGCGCACGATGCGCCCGTCGCTCTTCGGCTTGTTCTGGCCGACGTCGAGCACGTGCTGGAGCACGAGCGGCGTGAGTCTCGCGTCGAGCTTCATGCCGAGGCGCCAGAACCCCTGCCCCGACTGGCGCGACCAGCGCACGTGGCCGAAGAGCGGACCGTGGGCGGCGAGCTCCGGAGTGCAGAAGAGCACCTCCACCTTGGGGAGCATGTCGGCGTCCTCGACGAACCGCCGCGTGGCGACGCCCGACACCTCGACGAGCAACCCCTCGCTCGATACGTCGAGGGCGAGCGCGTAATACGGGTGCGTGTCGAGGTGAACCGCGCGTCCCTTCGAGGACTCCGGAGCGCCGTGCGCGCCCGCCGCCGGGATCCTGGCGGTCGATGCTGCCGCCGCGGCCACCTTGACCCCGACGCTCGGGGGGAAGCTCGCGCTCCCGGACGGCCGAGAGGAGACGACCGCCCCCTCCATCGCGTGGCCGGCGACGGGTCGCGTCCCGAGAAAGAGAATCTTCACGGGGAGGCAGATCGCGTGGCGAACGATCTCCCTACGCTCTGACCCCATGCGCGACGCCCTCCCGAGGCTTGCCAACCTTCGAAGATAGCACCGTGTCGCGGCGCAAACATCGATACCGCGGGCCCGCGAATCGGTTCGCGTGGTGGCGAGAATCCGACCCTTCGCCTCAAGGGTTCGACCCTTCGTTTTCGGTGGCCCAACCCTTCGTTTTCGCACGTGAGACGCTTTCATCGCGCCGATGGGATCCGGAGGAATCGACGGTCCGCGCAGCCTTCGGCGTCAACGCATGTGCCGACAGCCAGCGCCGACCACCGCGGCACCTGCACCAATCAGCGTGCGGTCAGCGTCGATGGGCGCCGCGTCAGCGACGATCAGCGCCGCATCGACGCGGATTGGCGCGGCATCGGCGCGGACTACCCGAGCGTCAGCGCGGACGGGTGCTACGAAGCCTCAGGCCTGGCCAGCTTGCTCGCGCGCCAGCTCGGCCTCGAGGTCGGCGACCGCTGCGATCACCCGCGCGTGCGCCAGGTCGCGAATTTCGGCGACCTGCTCGGGCTTCATCCCTTTGGTCTCGATCGGCTCCAGGATGCGCGCGATGGCGTGCGCGCGCGCGAACCAGAGCGCCCCCTTCGGCATGCAGGCGCGTGTCCCCGCGACGGCAACCGGAAGCACCGGCGCCCCCGCCTCGACCGCGAGTTGGAAGGCGGCGTCCTTGAACGGCTTGGTCCCCCCCTCCTTCGCCCGGTGCCCCTCCGGAAAGATCATCAGCGACATGCCGTGCTGCAGCGAGCGCCGGCACTGCGCGAGCATCGCCCGGACGCTCTCCCCTTCCCCGCGCCGCACCGGGATGTCCCCGCCGAGCGTCATCAGCCAGCCGAAGAGCGGCATGCGAAACAGCTCCTCCTTGCCGATCCACTGCATGTCCCACGGGAGCCACGAGAGGAGCCACGGGTCGGCGTTCGACATGTGGTTGGCGACGACGACGTAAGCGCGACGATCGATGTCGGGCGGCGGGGTCCCCTGGATCTCGAACTTCCAGAGCGGCGTCAGCTTGCCGGTGACCCGCCCGAACCGGCGCGTCCACTGACCCGGCACGCGCGGGACCTCGTCCTTCCGGTGCGCGAACCGCACGACGGACATCACGGGGAGGAAGGCGACGGCGCAGGCCACGAGCTCCAGGTAGGTGTACGTCCCCTCGATCGCCTTGCGCATCGAGAAAAGCTCTAGCGCCCGCGTAGGCACCGGTTCGCCACGATTTGGTCAGCCGCGGACCGGACGCCCCCAGCCGGCCCCAGATGCGCCCAGATGGGCCCGATTCGCCCTCGGATGCGATATCTCCGTGCGGAAAGCCCCGTTGTCGTGCGAGGTTCGGCCCCTCCGAGCCAGGTCAATGAGCGAACCCGTCATGCAGACTGCGATCAGCGCCGCGGAAGCGGCAAACGAAGGCGCCTCGAGCGCTCCCACCAAGCCCCGCACGTTGCGCTGGGCCCGCGGAGGGATCACGGCCCTCGTGGGGAGCCTCCTCGCCTTCCTGCTGATGGCGCACGACGGCCAGCTCCGCTGGGGGGTGCCGTTCGGCACCGTGTGCATCTTCGTCGCCACCTGGGGGGTCATGGACTTCCTCCGGACGTTCGACGACGAGGACGACCGCATCGCGAATTCCCTCACCTTCCGCGCCATCGCACCCGCGCTCGGGCGCATGGTCGGCGGGATGGTCCTCTTCGGCGGCTCACTCGAGCTGGCCCAGTGCGGAGCGCTCAACCAGTGGCTCTGCGGGGTCCTCGTGACCGCCGCGTTCGTGCTCTGGGTCGCCACGTTCTTCGAGCTCGGCGTCAAGCTCGGCCCGTGGGCGAAGGACGAAGCGGGGAACGCGCGCGCGCTCCACCAGCGCCACGGATTCTGGGTCCTGGTCGCTGGCGCGTGCCTGTACTTCCCGGCGCTCGGCATCTTCTCGCTCTGGGATCCGTGGGAGACGCACTACGGCGAGGTCGCGCGCGGAATCCTCGCGCGCGACGACTGGGTGTCGCTCTGGTGGTCGTACCAGGGGTGGTTCTGGTCCAAGCCCATCCTCGACTTCTGGATCCAGTCGATCTCGATGGCCACGCTCGGCACGGGATACGGCAACGACCAGATGCTGATCGGCTGGGGCGGCGCTCCCATCGCGCACCCCGAGTGGGCGGTGCGTGCGCCGAACGTACTCTTCGCGCTCGGCGCGATGTACTTCCTCTACAAGGGCGTCGCGACCGTGTTCGGGCGACGCGCGGGGCTCATCGGCGCGCTCGTCCTGGCCACGATGCCCGACTGGTACTTCCTCGCACACCAGTCGATGACCGACATGCCGTGCGTGGCCGCGTTCACGGCAGCGATGGGCCTCGTGCTCATCGGCGTGCACACGAGCGACGAGAAGGTTGCGCGCGTCTACGAAGTGAAGGTCGGCAAGACGACCTGGCGCCTGTCCGCCTGGCACCTCGTGTTCGGGGCCATCCTCGTCACGGCGCTCCCGCAGATTCTCTATCTGTTCTCGCGCAACCTCGAGCTCGTGCTGCACGGCAGCGGCCCCCATGGCCTCCGTCCGCACTGGGACGAGTTCATGAGCGGCAGCAAGGGGGACTGCGGCATCCCCGGCAACGACAACTGCAATCTCACCGAGCCCGCCTCGCTCCCCAAGGGGCTCGCGGCTCACCCCGACGGCTTCGGCCCGTCGTTCCATCGCCTCTTCGGCGCGTTCGAGCCGGTACTCCAGGGGCTCCTCTGGACGGTGGTCATCGGCTTCGTGCTCTACCTGAACTGGGGAGAGCGCCGGGTTCGTCGGCTCGTCTACCTCGGCGCCTGGTACTGCGCGGCCGTCTCGACGATGGCCAAAGGGCCGATGGGCCTCCTCATCCCGATGGCCGCGACGTTCCTCTGGATCGCGACCAAGCGCCGCTGGAGCGAGCTGCTACGCCTCGAGATCCCGTCGGGGTTGCTCATCGCGCTGGGCCTCGTCGGCCCGTGGTGCGTCGCCTCGTACGTGCGCCACGGAACGCAGTTCACCGACGAGCTGTTCTTCCACGACATGTTCAACCGCGCGTTCGAGCACGTGCACGACACGAACGCCGGCGACGACACGAGCATCCGCTTCTACATCTGGCAGCTCGGATACGCGCTCTTCCCGTGGACGGGCCTCGTGCCGCTCGGCCTCCTGTACGGCCTGCGCCGCGGCGACTCGGCGGGCAAGGGGCGAGGCGACGTGACCGTCTTCCTCGTCTCGTGGTTCCTCTTCGCGTTCGCGCTCGTCACCTTCATGGGGACGAAATTCCACCACTACATCTTCCCAGCGGTCCCGCCGCTCGCGATGCTGCTCGGCATCGCGCTCGACGAGATGCTCCAGCGGAAGACCGACGACCCGAACCCGCGCCACGTGCAGTTGATGATCGGAGCCGCGGCGCTCGCCGGCGCCCTCCTGACCGGCCTCGTCGGGCGCGACTTGTTCCTGAAGCCTGCAGGCTCGGACCAGCCCGGCGCGATCCGCTTCCTCCAGCTCTTCACGTACAACTACACGCGCCCGTGGCCCGAGTCGCTCGACTTCACCCGCACGCTGACGATCCTCACGATCGTTGCGGCCGTCGCCACGGTCGGCCTGGTGTCGTGGCGCTGGCGTGATCGTGCCGTCTACGTCGTCGGCGGCGTCGCCCTCGTCTCGGCCATCTGGGGGCTCGACGTCTACATGATGGATACGTCGCCGCACTGGGGGCAGCGGGAGACCATCCAGGCCTACTACGAGAACCGGTCCGGCCCGGACGAGTGGCTCGTCGCCTACCAGATGAACTGGAAGGGGGAGAACTTCTACACCGGCAACCACCTCCCGGTGTTCGTGAGCACTGGGGCGCCGTTCACGACGTGGCTCAAGGCGCAGCGCGACAAGGGGGCGAAGGTCATGTTCTTCATCACCGAGCACAGTCGCGTCGGCGGTCTGAAGAACGAGGTGAAGGCCCGCTCGTACCGCGAGCTCACCGACAAGAAGCTGAACAACAAGTTCGTGATGGTGCGCGCGGAGCTGTAGTCGGCGTTCGCGCCCGACCATCGCGGCCGCGGACACGTACAAAAGTGGCGAGGCCACGGGCACCTCGTCACCGCTCCCCGTAATTTGCAGCGGGGAGCGAGGAGGCATGCGCGCTGCAGTTTCGTCTCCGCATGAAGACGAAACTCGCCTCTCTGGTTGCCTCGCTCTCCCTACTCACCACCCTTTCAGCGTGCGGCTCACCGCCGTCGCCGGATCCCGCGTCGACGTCCGCCGCCGGCGAATCGACGAGCGCGATCGAAAGCGCGCCCGAGTTCACGTACGTGGCCATCGACGAAGCGTTGACGGGCTACGAGCTGACGACGCTCAACTCCGGCACGAAGACCCACGTCGGCGCGCTCGTCCTCTCTGCGGTCCGCGGCGAGGCGAAATCGCTGACTGAAGCGCTCGCAACGCCCGGCACGGTCGCCGCACGCGGGAGCTTCCGCGGCAGCGACGAGTTCGCGGTCGAAGCGCTCTACCGCGCGCTCCCCGACGGACACCCGGTATCGACTCCGACGTACTACATCGCGCGCGTGGGCGCCGGCGCCCACGACACGGCGACCGAGGTCAACGTTGGCGGCGAGACCCCGTTCGACGAGCTCGACGTCTCGGCGGCGCTGGTCCCGTTCGAGACCGCCTCGTGGGTCACGGGCCGCGTGCTCGAAGGGGGCGCGCTCGTCGCGGGGTCTATCGCGTCGGGCGTCTTCCGTGCGGGCGTCGTCTTCGTGCGGCTCCCGGATGACGTGCGGTGCGACGAGCCGACCGAAACGTGCGAGCCGGGTCACGTCGCGACGTTCACGCGCGATGCGAACCGCTGTCTCGTGGCCGCGGGGTGCGAGCGTCGCGCGGCATGCCCGCTCGACATCATCGCGTGCGAACCGGGCTACGTGCGCACCTCGTGGCCCGGAGCCCACGGATGCCACGCGTTCGCGTGCGATCCCGCGTTCGACCCGGCGCCCTAGAGCGAGCCGCTCGCGGGGGCGCTCACGAGACGCCCGCCATCGCGAGCTCCTTCTCGATCTCGCCCCACTCGGCGAGCATGCGCTCGATCTTCGCGCCGATCTCCTTGTCCGCGCGTTCGAGCGCGTCGATCTCGTCCTTGCCGGCGCTCGTGAAGAAGCCCGGTTCCGCGTACTTCGCGGCGATCGCCTTCTTCCGAGCCTCGGCCTCGTCGATCTGCGCAAGCAGCTTGTCGCGCCTTCCGGGGAGCGCGTTCAACCGGTTGCGACGTTTCTTCTGCTCTTCCCAGGAGAGGCCGGCGTCTTCCCGCTCCGCCACGGGGGCCCGCGACGTGCGGGCCTCCCTGGCCTCCTTCGGCTCCTTGGCTTCTTTCGCCTTGGACACGACGACGTCGGCGTCGAGGTGGTCGTCGCCACAGCGCTCCAGATACTCGGCGAACGTCCCTGGGAAATCGCGCGGCCCGGTCGGCGTGAGCTCGAGGATGCGCGTGGCCACCGCGGACACGAACCAGCGATCGTGGGAGACGAACAGCACCGTACCGTCGAACGCCTTCAGCCCCTCGGCCAGAGAGTGAATCGACTCCAGGTCGAGGTGGTTGGTCGGCTCGTCGAGGACGAGGACGTTCGGCTTCTCGATGATGATCCGCGCGAAGATGAGGCGCGCGGCCTCGCCGCCGGAGAGCGAGCCGATGGGCTTGGTCACGTCGTCGCCCGAGAAGAGCATCCGCCCGAGCTGCCCGCGCACGTACGAGGTTCCCTCCGTCGGGCACGCCTCCCAGACGTAGTCGATCGGAGTCATCGTCTTGCGATGAAGGATCTCGTGGTGGTCCTGCGCGAAGTATCCGGGGCGGGCCTCGTGTCCGAAGCGAATCTTACCTTCGTCGGCGTCGACGTGCCCGGTCACGATCTTCAGCAGCGTCGACTTGCCGAGCCCGTTCGGCCCGATGACGGCGACTCGCTCGCCGCGCCGGATCGTGAGCGAGAGATCGCGCAGGACGACGCGCTCGCCGTACGCCTTGCCGAGATCGCTCACCTCGAGCACGTCGCGCCCGCTCGCACGCTCGGGCGTGAAACGAAACATTGGCGCCCGGCGCGACGTCCCTTTCAGCTCTTCGACCTCGATGCGCTCGATCTGCTTCAGGCGGCTCTGCGCCTGCTTGGCCTTTGTGGCCTTCGCTCCGAAGCGATCCACGAACGCGCGTTTCTCCGCGATGATCTTCTCGGCGCGCGCGATCTCGCCCTCTTTGCGCTCGCGCGTCCCCTCCTTTTCGACCACGAACGTCGAGTAGTTCCCGGTGTACGGCGTGATGGTCTCGTAGTCGACGTCGAGGATGTGCGTGGCGACGTTGTCGAGGAAGCGCTGGTCGTGCGAGATGACGAGCGCGACGCCGCGGTACCCGGCGAGGAACTTCTCCAGCCAGCGGATGGAGAGGATGTCGAGGTGGTTGGTCGGCTCGTCGAGCAAGAGCGCATCGGGGCCACCGACGAGCACCTGGGCGAGCAGCACACGGAGCTTGAAGCCGCCCGAGAGAGTCGACAGCGGCTGGCGGTGCGACGCGATCGGAATGCCGAGCCCCTCGAGAACCGCAGTCGCACGCGCTTCGAGCGTGTAGCCGTCGAAGTTGCGGAGCGTGATCTCGATGTCTGCCAGGCGCCCGGGGTCGCCGTCCGCGTGGTCGATGATGCGCGCGCGCTCCTGCAGCGCCTTCCACACCTCGGCCTCCCCCATCATGGCCAGGTCGAGGATGATCTCGGCGTCGTCGAGGAACCGGTCCTGCCGCAGGACTCCAACGCGCGCGCGGCTGCCGATGGCCACGGTGCCGTCGGTCGCAGGCTCGTCGCCCGCCAGGATCCTCAGGAAGGTGGTCTTTCCCGATCCGTTCGCGCCGACGAGCCCGTAACGCGAGCCTGCGTTGAGCTGGAGCGAGACCCCCTCGAAGAGAGTGCGACCACCGTACGATTTGGAGAGCTGGGAGACGCCGATCATGAAGTTCGGCGCTCTCTCTAGCTCACGCGCGCGCTACGTGCGCGCCTTCCCGGTAGATTCGCGTCAACAGCCGGCAGGCGTGCTCACCAGCCACTGGCCGCTCGACCCGCAGGTCACGGACGAGCACACGCCCGTATCGAAGTTGACGTAGGCGCACCCCAGGCCTGCCGACGCGCAGGCGCTCCCGGCCGCGGGAGCGTGCTCCGGGCAGACCGGGAACGGCTCGCCCGTGGAGCCGGTCGAACCCGTGGAGCCGGTCGAACCCGTGGAGCCGACGGGGCCCGTCGTCGTGGCTGTCGGCGCCGGAGACGGGCTCGAGCTCTCCCCCGACCCCTCCGAACCTTCCGGCGTGAGGCGGCCACCGCAAGCAACGACAGCGACCAGGAAAACCGAAGCGAGAAGCGCGCGCATTCCCATGTGTAGCTGATGGCCGGAGATCCGCCGTTCCGCCACGAGGCGAC
>Ga0302279_10001229_pt1 | contig 36938 bp, 35 predicted proteins | sample III_Bog_N3_3_FD_194541 | JGI IMG/M metagenome (GOLD analysis project Ga0302279, IMG submission 194541) | Peat permafrost microbial communities from Stordalen Mire near Abisko, Sweden - III_Bog_N3_3 | ecosystem: Environmental > Terrestrial > Soil > Wetlands > Peat | place: Sweden: Abisko...
TAGATACATAGCTTGGAGGCGCGGACAGGCGGATAGGTATGTACCAACTAGTTATTAGCAAGAGAGAGACTTCCCCAAGGCAACTCGTTTGCCATCTAGACTTTGCACATTAGATACGGGGGGGGGAGGGGGTCTCATGGACGGAAAAACACCGCGAGTCACCGTTGGAGTCTGTGGCGGAGTCGCTGCCTACAAGGCCGCCGAACTCGTCCGCGCGCTCCAGCAAAATAAAGTCGATGTCCGCGTCGTCATGACCCGCGCCGCCCAGGAGTTCGTCCAGCCGCTGACCTTCTCCTCGCTCACCGGCCACAAAGTCATCACCACCATGTGGGGCGAGGACGGCCAACCCGTCACCGGCCTCGACGACGAAGGCGGAATCGAGCACATCTCCGAGGCCCAGGCCGCCGATGCCGTCGTCATCGCGCCCGCAACGGCCCACATCCTGGCCAAGATGGCCCACGGGCTCGCCGACGACTTCCTCTCCACCATGCTCCTCGCCACCACCGCGCCCGTCATCGTCGCCCCGGCGATGAACGTGAACATGGGTAACCACCCGGCCACGCGTGCCAACCTCGAGCTGCTGCGCGCCCGCGGCGTCATCATCGTCCCGTCAGGCAGCGGCTATCTCGCCTGCGGTATGACCGGCTCGGGACGTCTAGCCGACGTGGCCACGATTGAGCAGGCGGTGATGGATGCACTGGCCGATTCCTCCGAACAGCCGAAGCGAGACCTTACTGGCGAGACCATCCTCGTCACCGCCGGCGGCACGCGCGAGGCCATCGATCCCGTCCGCTTCCTGGGCAACCGCTCCAGCGGCAAGATGGGCTACGCCATTGCCGAGGCTGCGCTGCGCCGCGGCGCAAAGGTCGTGCTGGTGTCGGCGCCGACCGCGCTGACGCCGCCCGAGGGCTGCGCGTTCGTTCCGGTCACCAGCGCGGAGGAGATGCGCGTCGCGGTGATGGAACATCTGCCGCAGGCCACCGTGGTCGTCGGCGCTGCTGCGGTTGCCGACTTCCGTATGGCGTCTGTGGGAACGGAGAAGCTGCGGCGAGAGGGCCCCCTGCATCTGGACCTCGAACCGACCGAGGACATCGTGCGCGGTGTCGCGGCGGCTCACCCGCCGGGAACGCTGGTGATCGCCTTCGCCGCCGAGACAGAGGCCAGCGTCGAGCGTGCGCGGGAGAAGATGCGTGCCAAGGGTGCAGACGCGATTGTGCTGAACGACGTCTCGCAGCCTGGCATCGGCTTCGACTCCGACCACAACGCCGCGACGTTTATCACGCGCGACGCCGAGGTGGAGATTCACGTGATGCCGAAGCGCGAGATGGCCGACCGGATTCTGGACCAGATGGCCGGGCTGCGGACCGCCGCGCTGACCGCGAAGCCGTAATCAGCCGAGCGTAGGCATGGTGGTGTCGACGCCGGCGCGGATGCCGGTGGGCCAGCGCGCGGTGATGGTCTTCAGCCGGGTGTAGAAGCGGACGCCTTCCGGGCCGTAGATGGAGTGGTCGCCGAAGAGCGAGCGCTTCCATCCGCCGAAGCTGTGGAAGGCCATCGGCACCGGAATCGGCACGTTGATGCCGACCATGCCGGCCTGCACGCGGCGCGCAAAATCGCGGGCAGTGTCGCCGTCGCGGGTGAAGATCGAAGTGCCGTTGCCGAACTCGTGCTGGTCGATGAGTGCGAGCGCGGTCTCGAAGTTGCTGGCGCGGACGATGCCGAGAACGGGACCGAAGATCTCTTCGCGGTAGATCTTCATCTCCGGCTTGACGTGGTCGAACAAGCAGCCGCCGAGGAAGAAGCCTTCGCCCTTGGGCAGCGCGTCATTGCGGCCGTCGATCAGCAGTTCGGCGCCTTCCTTTTGCCCTTCGGCAAGGTAGCCTTTCACGCGGTCGCGGTGCGCTCCCGTGACAAGCGGGCCGAGATCAGCCTTGGGATCGGTGCCGGCCGCGATGGTCAGCGCGGCGATGCGCGGCCGGAGCTTGGCGATCAGGGTGTCCGCGGTATGGCTGCCGACGGCGACGGCGACCGAGATCGCCATGCATCGCTCGCCGGCCGAGCCGTAGGCGGCGCCGACGAGGGCGTCGGCGGCCTGGTCCAGGTCGGCGTCCGGCATCACGATCATGTGGTTCTTGGCGCCGCCCAGGGCCTGGACGCGCTTGCCGTGCGAGGTGCCCTTGGCGTAGACGTACTCCGCAATCGGTGTCGACCCGACGAAGCTGACGGCGGCAATGCCGGGGTGCTCGAGAATGTTGTCGACGGCTTCCTTGTCCCCATGGACGACGTTGAAGACGCCGTCGGGCAGGCCCGCCTGGTGCAGCATCTCCGCGAGCAGGTTGGCCGAGCTGGGGTCGCGGTCGGAGGGCTTGAGGATGAAGGTGTTGCCGCACGCGAGCGCCAGCGGGAACATCCAGAGCGGGACCATGGCGGGGAAGTTGAACGGCGTGATGCCGGCAACGACGCCGAGCGGCTGGCGGACGGACCAGGAGTCGATGCCCATGCCCACCTGCTCGGTGAACTCGCCCTTGAGCAACTGCGGAATGCCCGTGGCAAATTCGATGTTCTCAAGCCCGCGGGTTGCTTCGCCCTTCGCGTCCGACAGGACCTTGCCGTGCTCCGACGTGATGAGCGCAGCAACCTCGTCGATGCGAGACTCGAAGATCTCGCGGAAGCGGAACATCACACGGGCGCGGCGCAGCGGTGGCAGCGAGGACCACTCCGGAAAGGCGCCGGCAGCGGCTGCAACGGCGGCGTTGAGCTCGGCGGAGTTGGCGAGCGGGACGAGCGCCTGGACCTGGCCGGTGGCGGGGTTGTAGACGTTGCCGGTGCGGCCGGAGGCGCCATCGACCGCGCGGCCGTTGATCCAGTGGGGGATTCGGCGCAGGGTGGGGGTCGTTGGCGACGCGATATTGGGCAGGACGGCGGTGGGCATGGCGGTAGACATCGGCGCGTACCTCTGAGGGACTATAGCAGTTTCGCAATGGCTGTAGACCGAAACCTCAGCCGTTCAGCGGCTCTTCCTCGCAAGGGCCACGGAGATTGCGAAGCTACTCTACATTAGAGTAGAGCATCACGGAGAAGGCGGTGGATGAATGGCGCGTACGTTGCAGTGCGAAGTGGAGAGAGTGAGCGATCCGGTCGCGGGCGAGATGGTCCGCGTCTCGTGCCAGGGAGAGATCGTGGCCGGAACGTCGGAGACGATCAAGGAGGTGTTGCGGCCACTTATCTTCGAGTACAGCCACGTTGTGGTGGACTGCGAGGGCGTGTCCTTCCTGGACAGTATGGGGTTGGGTGCGTTGGTGGGGCTTAAAGTTTCTGCCAACAACACGGGCAAGTGCCAACTGGAGTTTGTGAACCTGACGAAGCGTGTGCAGGAGCTGTTGCGGATGACGGGCTTGGCGGGCTTGTTCAGCTCGTCGCTTTGACGGGCCGGGTCAGTCGTTCGCTTCCGGACGCATTGCGACCGCAGAGGGGCCCAGCGCTGTGCTGATGCTGAGACTGGATTCGTCCAGGAACCCTCGGCAGAGAGTTTGCACTGCGACCGGCAGGGGCTTTCCGATTCGAGCGGCGAATTTCACCATCCAACTGCCCAGTGATTTGCCAACGGCCGCAACGCCGGTCTTTCGATCGACGATGAGCGACCTGTACTGCTGTGGTTTGCAGAAGCGGCCAAGGCTGAGCGAACTGCCCCCCATGTACTGAAGCTCCGTGTGCCCTGTGTCGATCAGGTGTTGGATGACATATCCGCGCAGGACCACCGACAGGCTGAGCCGCTGCAGGTGCGCGTCATTGAGTTGGGTCAACAGATGGAACCGCTTTCTCCGGGTGAACCCGCAGAGCACGGCCACCATCACGCCGTCTGGCCCGCGCAACCCAAACCTCCGGGTCCCGCCGTTGAGCATCAGCAGCCGGCGGTCGCGGGCCAACCGCCGTTCGTTGGCAGGAAAGTCAGTCTCCGCGTTCAGGCGCGCGACACTCGTCTCATACTCCTGCTCCGCCAGATCCTGCTCAAACTGGATGCCCGCAGCCACGGTCTTCCGCGTGTAGTAGCGAACATTGCGCCGCGTATGCTTGCCCAGGGTGCGCAGGTATTGCTCGAAGCTGGACGGCAGAGTCATGCGGTCGCCCAGCACCCGCGCGTCCAGAAATGTCGCCCTCATGCCGGGGAGTTCCATCCTGGTTTGATCCCGCAGCAACATGCGCAGGTGCAGGGAATGGAGTCCATCGGCCATCAAGGCCTGCACAGAGGCTGCAATCACCACAGCCTCATCCTGCGGATGGCAGATCAGCAGCCCTCGACCGGTGTAGTCGCCGCCCAGGCCGTAGCCGCTCCGGAACCCGCGCACATGGCGCTCGGTGGCAAACAGGACGCCGATCAATCGGTCGCCGCGCCAACACGCAACCGCGCAAGGCCGCCGGACGTGGTCGGTCGTCGCGAGGAAGTAAAGCGGGTTGAGCGAGACATCGTCCTCCAATTGAAGCTGCTTGCGCAAGGCCTGGATCGGGTCCCACAGCTCGGCGAAGGCGCACGCATCCCGCAGCGTCCTGGTGCGGAGCGCAGCGTCCTGGTGTCGAGTTCGAGGTACCAACAACGGTGCGTCCATCGCCAATTGGGCCATCTTGCTCATGGAGTCAGGTAAGAATGGTTCGCGCTGGGCGCATGCGGAAATTCATTGAAATAGACCGCATGTTTGCGTAAGAGAGGCAGGCCCTTCTCGGTTTACACATCCCTCTTCAGTTTTGCGGCGGCCTGGGCGTCCTGCTTTGTCTCCGCATGGACGCCACGAATTCTGCGGGACAGTTTTCTTGCGAAGATGAAGGCCCATTCCAGGAGTTTGCCACGCAGGGAACTGGCAAAGGTGAACTCGGCGCATTCCCAGCTCTCGTTGCAGAATGAGGCTTTGTATCCGCCACCCTGGCCCATGTCCACTGTAGCAAATCCATTGTCGATGGCCCATATAACGGACAGGATCATCACCGCATTTCCCGGTGCATACCGGGCCCAGGCCGGGTCATACGATCGCGTGGACGCAATCGCGGTGTCGTTATGGAGGAGCGCAAAGTTGTAGGCCACAACGTCTTCGCCGCACTTAAGCCAGGTCAGCGCGAGGCGGCCTTGTTCCGCCGCTTTCTGTACCCATTGGCGGAAGAACTCCTGCACGTTGGGCAGGAACAGTAGCCCTTGCTGGTGGTGCGTGTGGGCCCAATCCACTTTGTGGCGAACCATGGCGTCCACAATCTCAAGCGGAACCGGATTGTTCCTGCAGATGCCAAAGCTGACTGGCGCAACCTTCCCCATCCTGCGCAGGCTGCTTCGGTACTCGTAGCGCCTGCTATGGGAAAGCTGGAGCAGGTAGTCCTCGCCGTGCGTCGAGGATGCTTTCACCCCGAACGCGCCGACCACGTCGCGCTTGTGGGCGAAGCTGGAAAGCGTGGTGTGACCCATCGTGCCGGCGTAGACCTCGCGAATATTGGCGAAATCGTAGAAGGGGCTTTGGCGGGCGCCGTCCCATGCGGCGACGGCATCGGCATCCTGCTCGGCCAGCATGTCCCAGGAGTTGAAGGCTTTGTGGCCTCCCTCCTGGACCACGCGGATTCCTTTGCGGCGGGCGACGTACAAGGGAAGCACGGCCACAAGCCGGCTGTCCCGGCGGGCGGTGACGACATGCAGAGAATTTGCGGCGTCCGGCTTGGCCAGATGCGTCCACCAGATGTGGAACCAGTCGTAGTCGGAAAACGGGCCGCCGCCGGTGCGCTGGCTGAGCTGCCGCCATTCGTCCGCCAGATGCTCGAGATCGTGATCGGAGCGGACGATCCCAATGACAGGACTCGATGTCATAGCGATCGCCTAAGCGGGCTGGGCAAGCTCGACCGCTTGGGCGGCGGGTGAGGCGGAGGTGCGGTTCTTGTAGCTGGCGGCGACGAAGTCGCGGAAGAGCGGGTGGGGCTCGAGCGGCTTCGACTTGAACTCCGGGTGGAACTGGCACGCGAGGAAGAAGGGGTGGCTGGGGATCTCGACGATCTCCACGTAGGTGGCGTCGGGCGTTGTTCCGGTGAGCCGCAGCCCTGCCCCCGTTAAGATGGGCTCGTACTCGCGGTTGAACTCGTAGCGATGGCGGTGCCGCTCGGAGATCTCGGTAGTGCCGTAAGCTTTGGCGGCGAGCGAGTCGGGCTCCAGCTTGCAGGCCCACGCGCCCAGGCGCATGGTGCCGCCCATTTCCTCCACGCCGGTCAGCTCGCGCAGCTTGTAGATGATGCGGTGCGGTGTGGCGGGGTCGAACTCGCCGGAGTTGGCGCCTGCGAGTCCGGCAACATTACGCGCGTACTCGATGCAGGCCGTCTGCATGCCCAGGCAGATGCCGAAGTAGGGCGTGTTGGATTCGCGGGCGTAGCGGATGGCGTTGAGCATGCCCTCGATACCGCGTTTGCCAAAGCCGCCGGGAACAAGGATGCCGTCGAAGCCGCGCAGTTGGGACTCGTACTCGCGGTTGGGCTTGCCGGGGGCGTCGCCATCGGCTGCATCGCGAGTTTCCAGGCCCTCGGCTTCGATCCACGTGACGCGCAGCTTCAGGTTGTGCGAGAGCGCCCCATGGACCAGGGCTTCCTTCAGCGATTTGTAACTGTCCTCGTACTCCACATATTTGCCGACGATGGCGATGGAGACCTCGTCGGCTGGATTGTAGGCGCGGTAGACGATGTCCTGCCACTTGGCCAGGTCGGGGGCCTTGGCCTCGATGCGGAGCATGTGCAGGGCGAGCTCGTCGACGTGCTCCGCGGCAAAGGTCAGCGGCACCTCATAGATGCTGGCCACATCGCGCGCGGCGATCACGGCGTTCTCCTGCACGTTGCAGAAGAGGGCGATCTTGGAGCGCATCTCGCGAGGGACGGCGCGGTCGGAGCGGCAGAGCAGGATATCGGGCTGGATGCCGATGGAGAGCATCTCCTTGACCGAGTGCTGCGTCGGCTTGGTCTTCAGCTCCTGCGCGGCGGCGATCCATGGGATCAGCGTGACGTGGACAAAAACGGTGTTGTCGCGGCCTAGGTCCTGGCGCATCTGGCGAATGGCTTCGAGAAAAGGAAGCGACTCGATGTCGCCGACGGTTCCGCCGATCTCGACGATGGCGACGTCGCAGTCCGCGGCAACCTTGCGCATGGCATTCTTGATCTCGTTGGTGACGTGCGGGATCACCTGGACGGTCTTGCCCAGATAATCGCCGCGGCGCTCCTTGGTGATGATCTGCTCGTAGATGCGGCCGGTAGTCAGGTTGTTGTCGCGCGACAGGCGTGCGTGGGTGAAGCGCTCGTAGTGGCCCAGGTCGAGGTCGGTCTCGGCGCCGTCGTCGGTGACAAAGACCTCGCCGTGCTGGAACGGCGACATGGTGCCGGGATCGACGTTCAGGTACGGGTCGAACTTCATGATATTGATCTTGATGCCGCGCGCTTCCAACAGGCAGCCGATAGATGCTGCAGCGAGACCCTTGCCGAGTGAGGACACAACTCCGCCTGTTACAAAGATGTATTTCGCTGACATCTCCGCCTCCGAATATTAAGTTGTCTGGATTGGCCACGCTTGAGGGGCACGGTTAAGTATCGCAGGAATGCGGAGCAGGGGCAACGATTTTGGCTTTTTCGCGGAAATTGCGAGGGTGAAGCCGCCGGATGTGCGGACGGAGTGCCGGGATAGCGTTGCACTGGAGCCCGCAGCGGGCTAGGCTGGGGGAGAGATGAGTCCTATATTGCAGGGGTCGAAGAGCGAGTCGCCGCGACTGGATGCGTTGCGGCCGCCAGCAGCGATGCCGGGCGGCGAAGTCGAGGTGAGCGGTGCGGGTTTGCTGGCGCGGGGCGGCGGGCTGCCGCAGGCAATGGTGGGCGATGTGCCGGTGTACTTGTCGCTCAGCCGGCCGGGGCGCGCGGTAATTCGGATTCCCGAGGGAACGATCTCCGGCGACGTGGTGTTCGCGATTGGCGACAGCGGCAGGCCGGGTAGCTTTAGCAATCCGCTGGAGCTGCGCGTGGCGGTGCCGATGGCGGAGAACCTGCATCCGGTGGCGAACCCCGCGGTGGACGCCGATGGGACGGTGTATGCCACGGTCTCCGGCGGGCGCGGGCAGAGTGTGCCGGTATCGATTTTTTCCATTGCGCGGGACTTCCAGGTGCGGCCGTTTGTGCGCGACGTGCTGAACGCGACGGGGATGGCCTTTGGGCCGGACGGCTACCTGTACGTCAGCTCGCGGGCAGAGGGGACGGTGTACCGCGTGTCGCCGGAGGGTGCCGTGTCGACCTACGCCGAGGGGATGGGCATCGCGACCGGCATTGCGTTCGACCGTGAAGGGAACCTGTTTGTGGGCGACCGCTCGGGGACAATTTTCAAGGTAGGCCCCGACCGTGGCCCCGGGAACGGCGAGACGCTGGGCGGCCACGAGATGTTTGTATATGCCACGCTGGAGCCAAGCGTCGCGGCGTACCACCTGGCGTTCAACGACGAGGGCGTGCTGTTCGTGACCGGGCCAACCACCTCCAGCAACCAGGTCGTGCATGCGATCGACCGCGATGGGCGAACCAGCGTCTTCTACCGCGGGCTGGGACGGCCGCAGGGGTTGGCGTTCGACGTGGACGGGAACTTGTATGTGGCGGCATCGCTGGAGGGGCAGCGCGGCATTGTGCGGATTACGCCGCAACGCGAGGCGAGCCTGGCGGTGTCCGGCAATAATCTGGTGGGGCTGGCATTTCTGGAGGATGGTTGCGCAGCGCTGGCGACGCGGGACGCGCTCTTCCATGTGGCGCTGGATATTGAGGGAAGGAAGCTGGTATAGGAGCAATAAGAATCAGACTCCGATGCTGGGCTGCGGAGTGACAAACAAGTGCAGAGAAAAATACGGGGATTCTTCACTCCGTTCAGAATGACAAGCCAAAGTTCAACATGATTGCTGAGATTATTGCTGCCGGGTCGGAGATGTTGACGCCCTACCGGCAGGACACGAACTCGCTGTACCTGACGGAACGGCTGAACGAGCTGGGCGTGCAGGTGGCGTTCAAGACGATTGTGGGCGATAGCCTGGAGCACCTGACGGGCGCGGCCAGGATTGCGATTGGGCGTGCGGACATCGTGATCTTCTCCGGCGGCCTGGGGCCGACCGAGGACGACCTGACCCGCGAGGCCGCGGCTGCGGCGCTGGGACTCCGCTTGCAGCGGGACAACGAGATCCTGACCGGAATGTACAAGCGGTTCGCCGCGCGGCGGATGGCGATGCCGCCCAACAACGCCAAGCAGGCCGACGTGCTGGCGGGGGCCGAGGTGCTGGCGAACGCCAACGGCAGCGCGCCCGGCCAGTACATTGACGCGGTCGTCGGCCGCCATCGCAAGATCGTTATCCTGCTGCCCGGTCCGCCCAAGGAGTTGAAGCCGATGTACGAGGCGGAGGTGCGGCCGCGGCTCTCCGCCACGCTGCCGCAGCGGCACATGGCAAAGCGGATGCTGCGCATGGCGCTGATTCCGGAGTCGCAGGTGGATGCGCGGACCGCGCCGATCTACAAGCTGTATCCCGATATTGAGACGACCATCCTGGCCGGTTCGGGCGAGATCCAACTGCACTTCCAGTGCGTCAAGCCGAGCGACCGCGAGGCGCAGGCGCGGGTAGACGAGCTGGCGGAGAAGGTGGAGGCCGAGATGGGCGAGGCGGTCTTCTCGTCGCATGGGGAGAGCCTGGAAGAGGTGGTGCTGCTGATGCTCGGCCTGCGGCACATGACGCTGGCGGCGGCGGAGAGCTGCACCGGCGGCCTGCTGGCCGAACGGCTGACGGCGGTGCCGGGGAGCTCGCGCTACTTTCTGGGCGGCGCGGTGGTGTACGCCGACCGGCTGAAGACGATCTTTGCGGACGTTCCGGAGGAGTTGGTGCGGACCGAGGGGCCGGTGAGCGAACCGGTGGCGCGCGCCATGGCGGAGGGGATTCGGCGGCGGACGGGTGCGGCGGTGGGCGTGGGGATTACCGGGATTGCCGGGCCGGGACCAGGCGCTCCGGGGCCGGACGCGGAAAAGCCGATTGGCCTGGTGTACGTGGCGCTCTCCTTTGCGAACGATGGGGTGACCGGGCTGGGAGAGACCACGGTCACGGAGCTTAACCTGGCCGGCGACCGCGAGCGGATTCGGCTGTGGGCGAGCCAGCACGCGCTGGAGTTGCTGCGGAAGAGCCTGCTGGAGCGAGCGTAAGGGCGGTCGCAGGGCCACGAAATGTCTTGATCGATGTGATGGCCAGTACAAGTCCGATTCCTGGCCGGTGATAGCATGAGCAGGGATTTCCTCGGAGATTTTAATGCGATTTGGGCCGGTTGTCGGAGTGTGTGCGCTTTTAGCGTTGGCGGGATGTTCGGGCGCGGGACTGCAAGCTCCACTGGCAAATGCGGGTGGTCCATATTCGGGGGCGGCGGGCACGGCGGTAAGCTTCAGCGGAGCCAGTTCCAGCGATCCGCAAGGCCAAGTGCTGACCTATGCATGGAACTTTGGAGACAACACAACGGGGGCTGGAGTCAGTCCTTCGCACACTTACTCAGGTACCGGCATTTATACAGTTTCGCTGACTGTGACAGACACCAGTGCACTGAGCGCAACAGCTTCCAGCAAAGCGACGATCCTAGGGCCACCGGTGGCCAATGCGGGTGGGCCGTACGCGGGGACAACAGGGACAACAGTCAACTTCAGCGGGACCACGTCGACCGATCCGCAGGGACAGACGCTGACCTATGCATGGAGTTTTGGGGATGGCACTACGGGGACAGGTGCGAGCCCCAACCACACGTACGCGACGGCTGGGACGTATACGGTTTCGTTGACGGTGACGGACACGAGCGGGCTGAGCGGGACGGCAACCGGCAAGGCTACGATCGTCGCACCTCCTGTTGCGAATGCGGGTGGACCTTACGCCGGGATTGAAGGGGTTTCGCTTGCGTTCAATGGCAGCGCATCGACTGATCCACGGGGACAGGCGCTGACGTATGCGTGGGACTTTGGCGATGGAAACACGGGATCCGGTGTAGCGCCGACGCATACCTACGCTGCGTTGGGAACTTACACGGTGAAGGTGACCGTGACGGATACCAGCAGCCTGTCGAACACGGCAGCGGTACAGGTCGTGGTGCCGAATGGCCGGGTATATGCCAGCCCGAAGGCGTTGGCGGGAGCGCACGTGTATGTGTTTGCCGCGAACACCACCGGATATGGAGGCATGGGACTCGCGGCATCGAGCACCAATGCTTCGGTATCGCTGTTGAGCGCGGGGAGCACGGGCCAGTCGGATTCGGTGGGAGCGTACGTGCTTACAGGCGCGGACGGCAGTTTCTTCCTTGCGGGAGATTACAGTTGCACGCCAGGGAGTCAGGTATATCTGTACGCGTTGGGGGGCTCGACAGGTTCGGGTACGAATACGGGGATAGGGCTGCTGGCGGCGCTGGGTGTATGCCCGAATTCGGGGAACTTTGCTTCGATTCCATATATATGGGTGAATGAAGTTTCTACTGTTGCAACTGCATATGCGTTTGCCGGATTCGCGACCGACGCCACGCACGTATCGAGTTCGGGGACGGCGTTGGCTCAGGTCGGGATTGCGAATGCGTTCGCGAATGCGGCGCAGATGGAAACGCTTTCGACCGGTGTTGCGCTCACCAAGTCACCGTACGGAAATATTATTGGTGGGGTGCCGCAAAGCGAGATCAACACACTGGCAAGCATCTTGAATGGTTGTTCAAGTTCGAGCACCGGATGCAGCACACTCCTAGCAACTGCAACGGCAGACGGGACCAGCACTGGAACGAAAGCAACGGATACGGCGACTGCGGCGATCAACATCGCGCACCACCCAGGATCAAACATAACGCCGCTTTTCGGCTTGGCAAGTGCCGGGACATTCGTTCCAATACTGACGGCACAGCCCAACGACTTCACGGTTTTCATTGCGCATGGCGTGGGCGGGGATGGCATGGCTATCGATGGGATGGGCAACGTATGGTCTTTCTCACAGAACTCCGGAAAGGTCTATGAAGCTTCCAGTTTGGGAGTGCCGATCAGCCCGACGACAGGGTATGCCGCCGGGACTGGCAGCGGGTCGTATCGCACCGGCAAAGTCATCGCCGTTGATCCTTCGGGCAATGTGTGGGTGGTGGCTGATCAAAATGCGGGTAACTCGACTGGCGGAATCATTGAGCTTTCGAGCACTGGAACGCTGTTATCTCCTGCATCGGGATTCACTGGAGGCGGCCTGTCGACTGAGCCATCAGCAATTGCGATCGATGGCTCTGGAAATGCGTGGATAGGGAATGGAGGCACGGTGACGGGGTTTAATCCGTCAGGAGGCGCCCTCACTCCAAGCGGCGGATATCCCGTTGCGGACGGGACAGCGGGGATTGCGATCGACGGAACCGGCAAGATATGGACCACGGGATCCGCATTGAATGAGCTGAATGCAGCCGGGCAGCTGCTCTCCCCGAATGGCGGCTATAAGGGCGGAGGGCTTAGTCCCTACTACAGTTCCTGGGGGCTGATTGTAGATGGGGCCGGCAATCTATGGATGATCGAATCGTTGTGCAACTGCGTGGGCGAATTTTCCCATTCCGGAACGGCTTTATCTCCATCGTCCGGTTTCACGGGAGGAGGAATGATCTCGCCCCAGGATTTGGCGGTCGACGGCGCTGGCAACGTTTGGGTCGAGGGCTTTTCCGGTGTAACCGAAATCTCAAGCACGGGAACTGTGCTTTCGCCCGCCAGCCCTTATGCCAGAGGGTATGGGGGGAGCAATGTGATTGCAGTGGATGGGTCTGGAAACGTTTGGGTATCCGGTGGTGAATTGGTGGGCATAGCAACGCCGGTGGTGACGCCCACCTCTGTTGGGGTCAAGAACAATACCTTGGGTACGCGGCCTTAGGATGGTGAGCGCCCAGCGTCGCTAGCAGAGATGTGACCGCGGACACATCCCCGCCCCCACCAGCCCAATAGAATCGAACCAGCCTGTGAGATACGGGAGCGCGGCGTTACGCCTGGCCCTGCCACTCCACCAGCGCCTTTGGGGGACTCAAAAATGGATTCGTTGGATCGCAGGTTCAGCCTGTCCGGCGTACGCTCACCTCAAAGTCGCGCCATTCCATGCGTAATCCATTTGCTTTCTTATATTTGCCTATAAGCCAAGAAGAATCTTATATTTACGGGAGGAAAATTTCGCAAGTGATTCTGCGGTAGTGGTTTATCTGTACCCCCCCCGGGGGGGTGGGGGGTGGGGTGGAATGCATGGGCCACACTTTCCCCCGCCAATCCGCAATGCCGGTGGAGTTGGTAGACTCAATAGGTTTGAAGAAACTGAAGGTACGCGCTGCGCATGAATCCTTGGATCGTCTCTATTTCGGTGGCTTACCTGCTGGGGTCCATTCCATTTGGCTACCTGCTGGTGCGCATCTTCCGCAACCAGGACATTCGGCAGCAGGGCAGCGGTAACATTGGCGCGACCAACGTGGCGCGGTCCGGAGCCAAGGGGTTGGGGCTTGCGACGCTGCTGCTGGACCTGGGCAAGGCCTACGCGGCCGTGATGATTGCCCGCCATGTGGGCGGCGGCAACTTTGACATCGCGGTGGCCGCGGCAGTTGCGGCGGTGCTGGGGCATGTGTTCCCGGTGTGGCTGGGGTTTCGCGGCGGCAAGGGCGTGGCCAGTGCGCTGGGCGTGTTCCTGGCGCTGAACTGGCAGTCGGCGGTGGCGATTCTGCTGGTGTTTGCGGTGGTGTTTGCGCTGACGCGGTATGTGTCGCTGGCATCGATTGTGGGGTCGGCGACGTTTCCGCTGTTCGGGTTCCACTTTGTGGCCTTGCGGACGCCGATGGTGATCTTTGGATTCCTCTTCATCCCCGCGCTGGTGATTGTGAAGCACCACGGGAACATCTGGCGGCTGCTGAGCGGGACGGAGAGCCGGTTCGGCGCGAAGAAGGAATCGGGCACGGCAACTGGGAAGGCGGAGGCATGAGTCGGATTGGAGTTGTAGGTGCAGGTGCGTGGGGAACGGCGCTGACAATCTCGCTGGCGCGGCGCGGCGGCCACTCGCTGGCGCTGTGGTCGTACTCCGCGGAGCTGGCGGAGGAGATGACGGAGACCGGAGAGAACACGCAGTTTCTGCCGGGATACACGGTACCGATGGACGTGCTGGTGACGTCGGACCTGGCGGCCACGGTAGCAGGAGCCGACATTGTGCTGTGCGTGACGCCGTCGGAGCATATGCGCGGCGTGTTGAAGCAGATGGCGCCGCTACTGACGCCGAAACAGATTGTGGTAAGCGCGACCAAGGGGCTGGAGGAGAGCAGCCTGCTGCGCATGTCGCAGGTGATTGCGTCGGTGACGGACAATCCGTGCGGCGTGCTGAGCGGTCCCTCGTTTGCGGCCGAGGTGGCGGCGGGGATCCCGACGGCGATTGTGGCGGCGTCCTCGGTGCCGGGCGTGGCGCTGACGGTGCAGCGGGAGTTCAGCTCGCCCACGCTGCGACTGTACACGAACGACGACGTGGCCGGCGTGGAACTGGGCGGCGCGCTGAAGAACGTGATTGCGCTGGCGGCGGGCGTGGTAAACGGGCTGGACCTGGGTTACAACTCGGCTGCCGCGCTGATTACGCGCGGGATCGCAGAGATGACACGGCTGGCCGTGGCCTGCGGCGGGCGACGGCAGACGCTGGCTGGGCTGTCCGGCATTGGCGACCTGGTGCTGACCTGCACCGGATCGCTCTCGCGCAATCGGACGGTGGGCATCGAGCTGGGCAAAGGGCGCGACCTGGATACGATCCTGGCAGGCCTGCAGGGCAAGGTTGCCGAGGGTGTTCGCAGTACGGCTGCGGCGCTGGGGCTGGCGGCGCGCTACGAGGTGGAGATGCCGATCACGGAGCAGATGGACGCGATCCTGCATCGCGGCAAGAGCCCGAAGGACGCGATCCGGGAGCTGATGGCACGGCCCGGCAAGGACGAATAGTCACTTCGTGACGCGTATTGGGCTTCGCGATGGTGCTCCCGTTGGTCGCAGAGGGATTCTGTGTCGACCAACGGGAGGACTTACGCGAAGCAGTTAAAGGGCGTGTGAACGCCTTGGTAGACTAGGGGCAGTATGGCATTTTCTCTTTTTGGCAAGCGTAAGCCCGATTCCGACACGACAGACGAAGGCAAGGATTTAGAGGCTCAAGAGCAGCCTGCGGAGAGGCGCGGCTTCTTCGACCGCATGAAGCAGGCGGTAACGCGGACGCGCGACTCATTCTCGGAGTCGATTGGGTCGGTGCTGGCGCTGACACGCGAGATCGACGAGACCTCGCTGGTGGACCTGGAAGCGGTGCTGCTGGCCGCGGACATCGGGTCGACGACGGCGCGGACGATCATCGAGAACCTGCGGCAGCGCGGACTGCGGCATGGGATCGAAGGCGGCGAGGAGCTGAAGCGCCTGCTGAAGATCGAGCTGAAGCAGGTGCTGGACGGAGTAGCGACGGCGGATGCGGCGCCCGCGTCCGCGCCCGAGGTGGTAATGATGGTGGGAGTGAACGGCACCGGCAAGACGACCACCACGGGGAAGCTGGCGGCCTTCTATCGCGGGCAGCAGCGGACGGTGCTGCTGTGCGCGGCGGACACCTTCCGCGCGGCGGCGATTGAGCAGCTTGAGGTGTGGGCGACGCGGTCGGATGTGCCGATCATCAAGACGAAGACGGGCGGCGATCCTTCGGCGGCGCTCTATGACGCGTGCATGGCGGCAAAGGCGCGGGGGACGGATGTGCTGATCGTGGACACGGCAGGGCGGCTGCATACCAAGACCGACCTGATGAAGGAGCTGGACAAGATGCGGCGGACGGCGGAGAAGCTGGTCCCCGGCGCGCCGCACCAGACATTGCTGGTGATGGACGCTACCACCGGTCAGAATGGGTTGCAGCAGGCGCGACTATTTACCGAGGCGGCGCGGGTGACGGGAATTGTGTTGACCAAGCTGGATGGGACGGCCAAGGGCGGCATCGTGCTGGCGATTGCGACCGAGCTGGGACTGCCGGTGAAGTTTGTGGGTGTGGGCGAGAAGATGGAAGACATCCTGCCCTTCGACAGCGGGAGCTTCATCGATTCGCTGTTGAACTAGTTTTTGGGGTGGGTGGGGTCGATTTCCAGGCCGAAGCGGGCGAGTTCGCGTTTTTGCAGGTTGTAGTCGACGATGAAGCCGATGCCGATGGCGAGGGGGATGAGGCCTGCGGCAGCGCCGGAGAGGACTTCGCGGACCTGGAGGATGACTTCCAGCACGACGAAGAAGATGATGAGTCCAAGGCCTGTGGAGATGAGGACGATGGCGGCGCGGCGGGCGCGACCGAGCGAGCGAGTGGGGTCGTTGGATGGCGCTTCTTGCTCATACTCGTCAGCCGGGGTCTTGAGGGCGGTTTCAATGTCGGCGAGGGAAAGGCCTCGGGCCAGCATGGCCATGCGCTGGTCGGCTTTGATGCGACGGGAGTGGGCCTGCCCCCAGGCTGCGCTGATGATGGCGACGATGGGGATGAGCATGGCGACGACGGGAATGATGAAGGGGCTGTTGAACATGGCGGTTTTTCCTCTCTGCCGGCATTAGACCGGAGGGTTGGGGAGAAGTTTCAGCAGCGGGTGTGAAACTATGGGGGCACCGTCCGGTCTAACCCTCTCAGTCCCTTGTCCAGCGAGCCCAGCTTCGAGCAGATTGTGCGCGACCACCAGACGATGGTGTTCCGCACGCTGGCACGCCTGACGGGCAGGCGGGACGGCATCGAGGACCTGGCGCAAGACGTGTTTCTGCGGTTGTTCCGCGCGCTGCCTGGCTTTCGGAATGAGGCGCTGGTGAGCACGTACCTGTATCGGATCGCCGTGAACGTGGCGCAGGATGAGTGGAAGCGGCGGCGGAGGGAGGAGCGGACGCATGTGTCGATCTCCGATGAGGCCGAGGCATGGGAGGAACGACTGGAGCATCCCGGACAGACACCGGAGGAGAATCTGGAGGCACGGCAGTTCCAGCGGCTGGTGGAGGAGCATCTGATGCAGTTGAGCGGAGTGGAACGGGCGGTGCTGGTGCTCTACCATCAGGAAGAGCGCAGCTACCAGCAGATTGCCGAGGCGCTCGGAATGCCGATTGGGACGGTGCGGACGCATCTGCATCGCGGTCGGAAGAAGATGCGGGACGCGATTGTGGAGCAGGAGGGGACGGCGCGATGACAAACCATGTGGACCATGGGGATGCGATGGAGAACAGGCTGGTGCGCGCGCTGGAGGCAACGCCGGCGGTGGCGATTCCGGAGGGGTTTGCGGCGCGGCTTGCCGGGAAAGTACCGACTGGTGCGATGGCGGCGCGACAGGCCGTGCCGGTGACGACACAGGTGGGAGTCCGGATGGCGTGGGCGGTGGCGGCGGCGCTGCTGGTGGCGATGTTTGTGCTGGCGCCGTGGGCGGTGGGAATTGGGACGCTGCGTTGGGTGGAGTATTCGGTGGAGATGGAGTTTGTGGCGTTGACGGTGTGGCTGTCGCTGCGGCCGCTGCTGCGGCGGCGGTAAGATTTTTGCGGCCAGGGCCGGTGCGAGGCTATGCTTGGCCTGAGTGCAGCCAAGAACAGAACATGACGAGCGATGGATGCTGCGGGCGCTGGAGTTGGCGCGGGCGACAGAGGGGCTGGCCTCGCCCAACCCGATGGTGGGGTGCGTGGTGGTGCGCGGCGGCGAGTTGGTGGGCGAGGGCGCACATCTCTACGACCGGCTGGACCATGCGGAGATTGTGGCGCTGAAGCAGGCAGGAGAACGGGCGCGCGGCGCGACGGCCTACGTGACGCTGGAGCCGTGCAGCCATCATGGACGGACCGGGCCGTGCGCCAATGCGCTGATTGCGGTGGGCGTGAGGCGCGTGGTGGCGGCGACGGTGGACCCGAATCCGCTGGTGAGCGGGCAGGGGATTGCACGGCTGCGGGCGGCGGGCGTTGCGGTGACGCTGGGGGTGTGCGAAAACGAAGCGCGGGCGGTGAATGAACCGTTTGCGCGGTGGATCCGAACGGGAAGGCCGCTGGTGACGTTGAAGGCGGCGGTGTCCGCGGATGGAATGATTGCGCCGGCGGTCGGCATCCCTGGGCAAATTCATTGGGTAACGGGAGTGGAAGCTCGGGCTGAGGTGCAGTCGATGCGGCATGCGGTGGATGCGGTGCTGACGGGCGTGGGGACGGTGCTGGCCGATGATCCGCTGCTGACGGACCGGAGCGGGCGGGTGCGGCGGCGGAAGCTGCTGCGGGTAGTCCTGGATTCACGACTGCGGATGCCGCTGGATGCGCAACTGGTGCGGACGGCAAGCGAGGATGTGCTGGCGGTGTGCGACACCGAGGCGGAAGAGACGCAGGTGGAGATGCTGGAGGCAGCGGGGATTGAGGTAGCGCGCGTGCCGGGAGTGCGCGGGCGGCTGGACCTGGGTGCGGTGCTGGACATCCTGGGCAAGCGGAAGATTCTGAGCGTGCTGCTGGAGTGCGGGTCGGAGCTGAATGGGAGCTTTCTGGCAGCGGGACTGGTGGACCGGGTGGTGCTGTTCAGGTCGGAGACGCTGCTGGGTGCGAATGGGGTGGTGTTTGCGGCTGGTGTTGAAGCGGCTGAGGTGGAGAGAGCTATGAGTGCGGTTAGGCGAGAGATGTTTGGGGCGGATGTGCGGGTGAGCGGGTGGCTCAAGTATGCGTGGGGATCATAGGGGAACATTCCCCGAGGGCTAAAGCATCTTTCTCTCTGGATGGGCGAAGAGGGCCAATGCTTACCTGAAGTAACGGCGTATGGGGTGGAGCATGGGATGTGCTTCGCGGGTGGCGGGCTTGTATGCTTGGGGCGGAGTTTTAGACGGGGAGATGACGATGGCTGAGATTTCGCGGAGAGAGATGATGAAGGCTGGCGCGCTTGCGGTGGCAGGGTCGGCGATGGGGCAAGGATTGCCGGGCGCGGCGGCGGAGGCGCAGGGTGCGGCGAAAGGAGTGGAGCAGTGGGAGATTTTCGAGGCTTCGTATGCAGGACCGGCGGATGGGAATCCGTATGTCGATGTTGAGTTTGGCGCGACGTTTGAGCAGGGTGGGAAGACCGTTGCAGTTGGGGGATTTTACGACGGCGGCGGGATGTACCGCGTACGGTTTATGCCGGATGCTGTTGGTGAATGGAAGTACAAGACGAAGAGCAACCGCGCGGTGTTGGATGGGAAGGTTGGGACGTTTACTGTGCGTGCGGCGGGGGCGGGGAACCATGGGCCGGTGCGGGTGAAGGACCAGTATCGCTTTGTGTATGCGGATGGGACGACATATCGGGAGTTGGGTACAACCTGTTATGCGTGGACGAGTCAGCCGGCGGCGCTGGAAGAGCAGACGCTGAAGACGCTGGCCGGGGCGCCGTTCAACAAGATGCGGATGTGCCTGTTTCCGAAGTGGTACCACTACAACCAGGTAGAGCCGCCGCTGTATCCGTTTGTGGGGCAGGCACCCAACCACTGGGACTTTACGCGGTTCGATCCTCACTATTTTCAGCATTTCGAGATGCAGGTTGAGCGGCTGCTGCGTATGGGAATTGAAGCGGACATCATTCTGTTTCATCCGTACGATGAGGGGCACTGGGGCTTCGACAACATGGGCGCGGAGAATGATGACCGCTATCTGCGGTACATGATTGCGCGGCTGGGCGCGTACCGCAATGTGTGGTGGTCGCTGGCGAATGAGTGGGATATTTTCAAGGCGAAGAAGACGGAGGCGGATTTCGAGCGGTTTGGCGAGATGATCGCGCGGGACGATTTGTACAAACATATGTGCTCGATCCATCAGCAGAGGACTTTCTTTGACCACTCGAAGCCGTGGATCAGCCATGTGAGCGTGCAGAACGATATGCCGGACAATGCTCCGGGGTACATCAAGAAATATGCGAAGCCGGTGGTGTTCGACGAGTGCAGGTATGAAGGCGATATTTCGGAGGGCTGGGGCGATATTACGGCAGAACGACTGGTGGGGAACTTCTGGAAGACGCTGGTGGAAGGAGCGTTCTGCGGGCATGGCGAGACGTATCTGAATGCGCGCGAGGAACTTTGGTGGTCGAAGGGCGGAGTGCTGGTGGGGCAGAGTCCGGAGCTGCTGAAGTTCTTCAAGCAGGTGATGGACGCGGCTCCAACGGCTGCGACGGTGCTGCCTGACAGGAATACGTGGGGTGTGGAGGGCGAGTACTACCTGACGTATCTCTGGGACCGGCAGCATGCGACGCAGAGCTACAAGCTGCCGGAGGGTAGAAAGTTCAAGGCAGAGATCATCGATACGTTGGCGATGACGGTGACGCCGGTGGGGGGCGCGCTTTCGGGGAATGTAGATATCCCACTGCCGGTGAAGCCGTACCTGGCGGTGCGTTTGGTGCGGGCATGATGCGCTAGGCTAGAGATATGTTTACGGGAATTGTTGAGACGATGGGCGAGGTTATTTCGTTTGTGAGGGGAGCGGGTGCCGCTCGGCTGGTGGTGAAAGCTGGTGGGCTGGCGGAGAGGCTGCGACTGGGGGATAGCGTGGCGGTGAGTGGGGTTTGCCTGACTGCGCTGGAGATGGGGCCGGACTGGTTTGCGGCGGACCTGGCGGCGGAGACGATCGCGCGGACGACGCTGTCGCGGTTGGGGCCGGGGTCGGTGGTGAACCTGGAGTTGCCGACGCCGGCAGGAGCGCCGCTGGGCGGGCATGTGGTGCAGGGGCATGTGGATGGCGTGGGAACGCTGCTGGCGTTGGACCCGGTGTCTGCGGGTGCGGATGCGGACTGGGTGCTGCGGGTGCGGATCCCCGAGGGGATGGCGCGGTACGTGGTGGAGAAGGGATCGATTGCGGTGGAGGGCATCAGCCTGACGGTGGCGGGGGTGGAGGGCGATGCGATCTGGATTGCGATTCTGCCCCACACCTACACGGCGACCAACCTGCGCACGCTGCGGCCGGAGATGGGTGTAAATCTGGAGGTGGACGTGCTGGCGAAGTATGCGGAGAGCCGGGCGCGGGGGGACGGGAAGAAAGAGCTGACGGTGGAGTATTTGTTGACGAACGGGTATTAGCGGACGATTCAGGCGAGTGGGATGATGTGGCTCGAGAAGTCGTGGCTGCACAACTACAGAGATTCTGACTCTTCGAGTCAGAATGACGCTTCGAAATATCGCTAGCAGATGCGGGGGAGTTGTTCGCCGAACATGACGTCGAGGACGCGGGTGCCGCCGATTTCGGTCTTCATCAGCACCAGGCCGGGGTGGTCGGCGACGACGTTGCCGATGATGGCGGCGTCGCGGCCAAGGGGATGGGCGCGCATCTGGCTGAGCACAGCGGCGGCGGCATCGGAGCGCACAATGGCGATCAGCTTGCCTTCGTTGGCGACATAGAGTGGGTCGAGGCCGAGGACTTCGCAGGCGCCTTTGACCGACTCGCGCACGGGGATGGATGGCTCGCTGAGCAGCATGCCGACGCTGGCGCGTTTGGCGATTTCATTGAGCGTGGTGGCTGCGCCGCCGCGTGTAGGGTCGCGCAGGCAGTGGATGAAGTCGTCGCCGGCGGCGGGAGTTGCCAGCATGGCGGCGACGAGGCCGTTGAGCGAAGCGCAGTCGCTCTCGATGGCGCCCTCGAACTCCAGGCCTTCGCGCTGCGACAGGATGGCCATGCCGTGGTCACCGATGTGGCCGCTGAGGAGGATGGCGTCGCCGGGTTGTGCGCGGTCCGCAGAGATGTGGATGCCGGGCGGGATGAGGCCGATGCCGGTGGTGTTGATGAAGATCTGATCGCCTTTGCCGCGGTCGACGACCTTGGTGTCGCCGGTGACGAATTGGACGCCCGCTTCCGCGGCGGAGGCGCGCATGGACTCGACGATGCGACGGAGGTCGTCCATGGGCAGGCCTTCTTCGAGGATGAATGCGGCGGAAAGATACAGCGGCTGCGCGCCGGACATGGCGAGGTCGTTGACCGTGCCGTGGACGGCGAGGCGGCCGATATCGCCGCCGGGGAAGAAGATCGGGGTGACGACGAAGGAGTCTGTGGTGAAGGCGAGGCGCGAGTTGCCGATGGTAAGGACGGCCTGGTCGTCGAGCTTGTCGAGGACTGGATTGTGGAAGGCGGGAAGGAAGATTTTGTCGATGAGGTCCGACGTGAGCTTGCCGCCGCTACCGTGGCCGAGCACGATCTGCTTGTGCTCGTAGATGGGGATGGGGCAGGAGCCGAAGAGCGGCGACGCGGCGGGCTCGGCGATGGCGATCTTCCGGGTGGCTTTCTCTTCCTGTGTGTCCATCGGTCTACTTCCCTCGGCTATGCGCCGGCTGCTGCAATGGTGTGGAGAACGTCGGCGCCTTGCGGCTTGAGGTGGCGGCCGTAGGCGTAGTATGCGGCGCACGCTCCTTCGGCAGAGACCATGGTTGCTCCCAGAGGGTGCTGCGGGTTGCAGAGGGTGCCGAAGGCGGGGCAGTCGTGGGGCTTTTTGATGCCGCGCAGAATTTGACCGGCGATGCAGATGTCGGGCTCGAGCGTGGCGATGGAAGCGACGTCGAAGAGCTTCTCGGCGTCGTGCGCGGCGAACTCCTGGCGCAGGCGATAGCCGCTCCTAGGGATGGTACCGATGCCGCGCCACTTGCGGTCAGTGATTTCAAAGACCTTGGCGATCAGTTTTTGCGCAGGGAGGTTTCCGGCCTGGTCGAGGATGCGGGAGTACTGGTTCTCGACCACGGCGCGGCCTTGCTCAAGCTGCTGGATGGTCATCAGGGTGCCTTGCAGGATGTCCAGCGGTTCGAAGCCGCTGACGACGATGGGAGCGTGGTAGCGCGCGCTGATGGGCAGGTAATCCCCATAGCCCATGACGGCGCAGACGTGGCCGGGGCCGAGGAATCCCTGCACGCGATTCTCCGGCGAGGCGAGGATGGCTTCGAGCGCGGGCGGCACGAGCACGTGGGAGACCAGCAGCGAGACATTGGTGAGCTTCTCCTCGCGGGCGCGCCAGGCGAGCATGGCGTTGGCCGGTGCCGTGGTCTCAAAGCCGATGGCGAAGAAGACGATCTGCTTGTCGAGGTTGGCGCGGGCGATTTTGAGGCAGTCCAGGGGCGAGTAGACGATGCGCACATCGCCGCCCAGGGACTTGATGGTGAAGAGGTCGCCGTCGGACCCGGGCACGCGCAGCATGTCGCCGAAGGAGCAGAAGATGACGCCGGGGAGGCGGGCGATTGCGTGGGCCTTGTCGATCATCTCCAGCGGGGTGACGCAGACGGGGCAGCCGGGGCCGTGGACCAGCTCCACTTCTGGCGGCAGAAGCTGATCGAGGCCGTTCTTGACGATGGAATGAGTCTGGCCGCCGCAGACTTCCATCAGAACCCAGGGCCTGGTAAGGATACGGCGCATCTCGGCTACGATTTTTGTGGCGATGCCGCCGTCGCGATATTCGTCGAGGAACTTCATTGCGGCCGCTCCCCTTTGGGCGGCGGAATCATCGTCGCCACCTTCGATTCTTCCGTGCCTTCGACGATGGGGGAATCCAACTCGCTGAGTTGGTCCAGTTCAAGCAGAGCCTGATAGGTGCGCTCGGCCTCTTCTGCGTCCACTCGGCTGATCGCGAAGCCGACGTGCACCAGGACATATTCGCCGGGCTGCGTCTCCGGCACATATTCCAGACATGCCTCGCGCACGATGCCGCCGAACTGCACCCTGGCCATGCGGAGCCCGTTCTGGTCGTACGCGTCGATCACCTTACCGGGAATTGCGAGACACATACGCTCTCCTCATACTTGCTCGTGCTGCAGCCGGTGGTTGGCGATCACGGCCTGGCCCAGCGCAATGCCGCCATCGTTGGCGGGAACCTGGGAGTGGAAGGAGACAGCAAATCCATTCCGACGCAATTCTAGTACTACGGTCACAAACAGGATGTGATTTTGGTACGTGCCACCCGTGAGGCAGATGTGATTTAATGCGTCGGCCTTGCGGATGCGGCAGCAGATCTCGACCGTGGCGGCAGCCAGGGTGCGGTGGAAGCGGGCGGCGATCTCTTCGACGGGGGTACCGGCAGTACGGTCGGCGGCGATGGCGCGGATGGTGGAGCGGAGATCGAGGATGGTGGGATCGAAGCTGGAGAGGTCGAATGGGTAGGGAGCGGGATTGTAGGATGCCGGAGCCCGGGCGGCGGCGGTTTCGAGTGCAATCGCTGCCTGGCCTTCAAAGGTGACCTCGGTAGCGAGGCCGAGCAGGGCGGCGACCGCGTCGAACAGGCGGCCGCAGGAGGATGTCTCGACGGTTTGGAGGCGCTTTGCGAGCAGGGTGTCCACGAGTTCGATCTGGCGGGGCATGACGCCAGGAAAACGCAGGAGCTCGGCAGGAACGTGAGGTCCGAATGCGTCCCGGAGATAGCTGAGGGCCATGCGCCAGGGCTGGCGGACGGCAGCGTCGCCACCGGGCATGGGTATATAGCGGAGGTGCGCGCGGCGGGAGAAGCCGGCATAGTCGGCTACCATGAACTCGCAGCCCCAGATCTTGCCGTCGGTGCCGTAGCCGGTGCCGTCGAAGGCGACGCCGAGGACGGGCCCGCGGAGGTGGTTCTCTGCCATGCAACTGGCGATGTGTGCGTGATGATGCTGCACGGCGATCTTGTGCGGGATGGCGTCTGCGAGGGCGAGGCGAGTGCTCCAGTAGGAGGGGTGGAGGTCGTGGGCGACGACGCGCGGCGCGACGCGGAAGAGATGCTTGAGGTGGGCCAGGGTCTGCTGGAAAAACTCCATGGTCTCGTAGTTTTCCAGGTCGCCGATGTGCTGGCTGAGGACGGCGTAACGGCCTTTGGTGAGGCAGAAGGTATTTTTCAGCTCGCCGCCAAAGGCGAGGACTTCCTCCATCTCGATCCCGAGGTCGATGGTTTGGGGAACGAATCCGCGGGAGCGGCGGAGGGTGCGCTCGCGGCCTTCGAAGATGCGCACGACGGAGTCGTCGACGCGCATGGCGATGTCGCGGTTGTGCAGGAGGAAGGAGTCGGCGATGGAGTCGAGCTGGCGCAGCGCCTCCGCATTGGAGACGACGATGGGCTCCTCGCTCCGGTTGCCGCTGGTCATCACCAGCGCGGTGAACTCGGAGGGAGTGTCCGGTGAATCGCTGAAGAGGAGATAGTGGAGGGGCGTGTAGGGCAACATCACGCCCAGCGTGTCGTTGCCGGGAGCGACTGCGTCGGCGACGGGAGCGGATGCAAGGCGCGGCAGCACGACAATGGAGCGACGGACGTTGCGGAGGACGGCTTCGTCGTCCGGGGAGACGGCGCAGAGCTTGCGGACCGATGCCACATCGCGGGCCATCAGGGCGAAGGGCTTGTGCGGCCGATGCTTGCGGCGGCGCAGCTCCGCGACGGCTGCGACGTTGGCGGCATCGCATGCCAGCAGAAAGCCGCCCAGGCCTTTGACAGCGAGGATCTTGCCGGCGCGGAGCTGGGCGCGCGCCAAACGGATGGTGGTGAGCGAGTCTTGGTTGGTGAAGGAACAATCGTCCAGAGGTGCGCCACTAGGAACGAGTTCGAGCGATGGGCCGCAGACGCTGCACGCATTGGGCTGCGCATGAAAGCGGCGGTCGGCGGGGTCGGCGTACTCCACTGCGCAGGCCGGACACATGGTGAAGCGAGCCATGGTGGTGGTGGCGCGGTCGTAGGGGATGTCCTGGAGGATGGTGTAGCGCGGGCCGCAGTGGGTGCAGTTGGTGAAGGGGTAGCCGTAGCGCCGGTTGGCGGGGTCGCCGAAGTCGCGCCAGCAGGCATCGCAGGTGCCGGCGTCGGGCGAGATGAGCGAGAAGCCGCCTGGCTCCTGGTGGCTGTGCAGGATGGTAAAGCCGGCACTGCCTTTGGCTTCGGCGTCGGAGGCTTCGATTGCGGTGATGGTGGCAAGTTGTGGTGGCTCATTCCGCAGCGTGTGGAGGAATGCGGTGATTTCGGCCTCGCCGCCCTCGATTTCGATGGTCACGCCGGAGGAGGAGTTGAAGACGAAGCCGGCCAGGTGGAGCGACTGAGCGAGGATGTAGACGAACGGGCGAAACCCCACACCCTGCACGATTCCTCGGACTTCGATGTGGCGGCGTCGAACCGACGCGGCGGGGGGAGGCGCCATGGTGGCCACAAGGATACCTGAGCGGTAGCACAAGCCGTTTGGTGATGCGTCTGACTGGATGGCCTGATGCGTTGCGCGGAGACTGGTTCACCGTTAGGGCTTGACGGGACGAGGGGGCGCGGCAGGGGCCGTTGCTTTGGCGTCGCCTCCTGGAGCGGGTGGGGTGTCGCCGGGAGGTTGCGGCAGACTGTCCGGCCATTGCACGATGAGCGAGATGCGGCGATTGGAGGGATCGAGCGGGTTGGAGGGCACGCGCAGCATCTGGTCGGCGTATCCGCGCACCTGGGAGACCTGGTTCGGGCCGATTCCATCCTGCTGCAGCAGCCTGCGGGCGGCGTTGGCGCGATCGGAGGATAGCTCCCAGTTGGAGTATTCGCCGCCGCCGGCGAACGGTTGAGCATCGGTGTGGCCTTCGATGAGCAGGTGGTTGGGCAGCACTTTCAACTGAGAAGAGAGCAGGCTGAGCAGTTCCACGCCGTTGTCGCTCAACTGAGGGCTCCCGCTCTGGAAGAAGGTTCCTCCCTTCTCCTCGATCAGGTCAATCTTCAGGCCTTCGCCGGTGACGGTGATGTCGATCTGCTTGGAGAGCTTGGTCAGGTCGGCCTGCTTGAGGATGGCCTTCTCAATCTCGTCCTTCAACTTTTCTACATTCTGCTTGTCGATGCTAACGCTCTCGCCGGCGCCGAGGCTGGTGGATCCGGTCTGCTTTCCGGCGCTGCGGGGATCGTTGAAGTACCCGGCAATCGACTTCTTGATCTGCGGCGTCGTGTTCAGCAGCCACAAGACGATGAAGAGGGACATCATTGCGGTGACGAAGTCTGCGTAGGCAACCTTCCATGCTCCACCGTGGTGGCCCCCGTGGGTGACTTTCTTCTTGATGACGATGATGGGGCGGACGGCTTTGCGGTCGGTTGTCATGGTGCGCCCCTAGGCTGCAGTGCCGTCGGCTGGGGTGGCGTCCGCAGCGGCGGCCGGCGTGTCTACTGCGGTCCGTTTGCAGGCGGTCTCCATTTCATCGAAGCCGGGGCGGACGTGCTCCGGGATGGCGCGCCGGCCCATCTCGATGGCGAGGATGGGTGCCAGGCCCTTGAGGAAGGCGAGGATGATGACGCGAATCACATGCAGGTAGCAGTTCTGCGCGTCGGCCTCCTTGGACATGCTGGAGGCCAGCGGACCGGCGAAGCCGTAGCACATGAGGATGCCGAGGAAGGTGCCGACGAGAGCGGCGGCCACTTTCTTGCCGACCTCCTCCGGCGGGCCTCCGAGCGAACCCATAGTGATGACCACACCCAGAACCGCAGCGACGATGCCGAGTCCGGGCAGTGCGTCTGCGACGGTGGAGAGAGCCTCGACGGGCTGCAAGGCCTCGTGATGGGCGACCTCCATATCGAGCTCCATCATCTGGTCCATGTCGAAGGGCTCGACGCCGCCGGTGATGGCTGTGCGCAAGGTATCGCACACGAATGCGGAGATGTGGTGGCTCTTCAGGAATGCGGGATACTTCTTGAATATCTCGCTTTCGTTGGGCTTCTCTATGTCGTCTTCGATGCCGATAAGGCCCTTCTTGCGGACCTTGTTGCAAAGGTCGAACATCATGCGCAGCGTGTCCAAGTAGCGGGACTTGCCGAAGCGGGAGGGGCCGAAGACCCCGAGCACTCCGCCGAGCATGGCCCGCAGAATGTGGAGAGGATTGGCGATGAGGAGGGTGCCGCATGCTGCGCCGGCTATAGTGACCAGCTCCGACGGCTGTAAGAGCACCAGCAGGTGCCCTTTCTCCATGAGAAATCCGCCAATGACCGCGCCAAAGACAACAACAATTCCAATGATTGGGAGCACTATCTTCCCCTGGCTTCGGTTACCTGGTTGCCGCCGGCGTAAGCGCTGGCTTGCATTGCCTTGCGCGCGGCGAGGAGTACGGACTGCAGGGTGTCAGCCTCGGTAGCCTGGCTGGCGCCGATGCTGACGGTGAGGCCGATACGGTCGCCCCACCAGCGGAAATCGGCGGTGCGCGTGAGGCCGGCGAGACGCCGCGCTCGCTCGCGCAGAAGGTCCGCCGTGCGCTCGTGGGTGAGGATGAGGAATTCGTTGCAGCCCCAGCGGCCGATGACCTCCGCCGGCTTCATCTGGCGGAGCAAAGTCTGCTCGATGGTCTGCAACATCGACTCGCACGCGTCCCGGCCGTGGGTAGTGCGGAGCGATTGGGCCTGGTCGACGGTGACCCACAGCAGCCCGAAGGGCATGCGGCCGGTGGTCCACTGGTGGTGCGCTGCGTCCAGACGTTCTTCCATGGCGGCCTGGCTGCGCTCGATGCCGCGGTCTTCGCCGCATTCGCCGCGGGGAAGCGCATCCGCCTCGTCCACCGGATAGAACAGCAGGGCTGCTCCGATGGGCGCCCCGGACCGGTCCTGGAGGGCGACCTTGCGCAGCATGCCCGGCACGGTGTGTCCCAGACGGTGGAGCATGGTGACCAGCGTAGGCGACTCGGGCACTTCGTCGCCGCGTGTGTCCAACTGGTGCAGGTGATCCGACTCAACCCCATAAAGCGATGGCGGGCATGGACGCCGAACGACATCCTCTGCGCGATAGCCGGTGAGTGCGACTGCGGCGCCGTTCCAGAACACAACGCTCGAGTTTTGGTCGAGGACGGCTATTCCCTCGTCTATCAGGTCAAGCGTTGCCTCCAGCAGTTGTTCCCGATCGCTCATGTTCGCTGGGCCTCGAGGCTGGGAAAGCCCTCTGAATGGTTATCGACGGGAGCCGGAGAGACTTGACTGCCGGCGCGCTCGGCGCCTACTGGCCATGCGGCTCGATCTGCTCGCAATGCAGCGTGAGTTGCAGGGTGTGGACGTCGAAGCGATAGGTGCGGGACAGATTGACCGACGGCATGCGGACGTGGACCTTGTAGTCGTGGCCGGAGATGACCGTGGGCGGCGAGAGCGCGCATGCTGAGGAGAGCGCGGGGATCGCATTTTTCCAGCCGCCGGCGAGCATGTTGCAAAGCTCCCCGAGTGCGTCGTTGATGGAGTCGTCGTCTTCGTCGATGGGCACGCCGCCGAGCATGGCCGATGCGATGGCCCGGGCTGCCGGAGAGCTGATGCGGACCTGGCACGATCCGCGCATGGACCCGGAGAAGCCCACGACGGCGGTTCTGTCGTCCGATCCAGGCATGGGCGGGGTGAGGCCGGGCGCATCGACGAGTTCGGTCACAAAGCCGAACATCATGTGGAAGACCTCGGCGACGACCTCGTCCGCTCGGCTGAGGTTCTCCAATGAGAGGAAATCTACCCCGGAATATGGATTTTGCTCGACGCACGAATGCGACATCTTGGGTGCCTCCTGACGGGCCCATGGTCCCGGTGGTTGGTGTGGAGCTAGGCTGCCAACAGCGGCCGGACCGTGTTCTTGATGTGTTCGATGGTGAAGGGTTTGCGGATATAGCCGCGTGCACCGGCCAGGATCGCCTGGCGTACCTGCGGTTCACTGCTCTCCGTAGTTACCATCACTATGGGGACGCCGGGGGCTAGCTTTTCTTCCTTGATTTGCTGCAGGAGTTGCAGGCCGGACATGACCGGCATGTTGATATCGCACATGATTAGCTCGACAGAATTGGTGCGCAGCAGTGTCAGCGCCTCCAGTCCATCGCTGGCCTCCAGCACGGACTCAAAGTCAACATCTGCCATCTTGAGGATGCGCAAGACGACCTTGCGCATCATGGCAGAGTCATCGACTACCAGAACGGTTCCCTTCATGCTCATCTCCTGTGATGCGGGCGTCTTTGCGGCAGCGGTTCCATGCAAATGTACGGACCGTGCGAGAAATCCAGGGATGTCCGCGAGGCCTTGCCGCCGGGGAGACGGTCTTCGGCCTCGCGCTCGCCCATGCCGTACAGACACTGGCCGTCAAGTGCGACGGTGCGCCAAGTGTCCGGCAGCATGGGTCCGGTGACATCCATACAAGGCATATCGGCGGGAATCTGGAAACAATCTGTTTGAGCGCCGGAGCTTCGAAATCAACGAACCCAAACCCAAAGCGTCCGAACCTGTGGTCAGCGGGGGAAGGTGGATGCCGCCGCACTTTCGTCGCATGCTCCCATTAGCGTCAGGGACCGCTGCACGAATGGCGAATAGACCAGCAAAGCCATACAGGCTACGGCCACCCCATAATCGATGTGATGCAGTAGTAAAAATGGCGAAAGAGCCCACAATACATCGAACGGCAGCAGAAATCCCCATATTCTGAGGAACTGCTTTCGCGCGCCTGGAGCTCGAAACAGGACCGTACACAGTAAAAAAGCTCGCACCGGAATCAGAATGGCTGCCGTGACGATGAGGATTGTCATTATGTGCGCTGCCTTCGGGAGCGGCGACACAAGATCTTCAATTTCTGGCAAATTAGCCAGTGCTCCGATATAAAAACTCAGATACATAAGCTGAAACAGGAGGAACAGGCGCCGCGAAATAGACAATGAAATATTGGGCAGTTCGTGCGGCGAAGCCAACATCTTATTAAGGAGACGGGCATCGGTTTGGGGCGGGATTTCCACGAGTTCAGCCGCGAGTGGTTGGTCTGCGGCTGCGACCTGAAGCTCGCCGGCCTGCGTTGGGGAAATTGCGCTCTCGCTAAGCGTTTCTACCGGAGCCAGGAACCGATATCCCTTTCGAGCCAGCGTTTCGATAAATCGCGGATTGGCTGCTGAGTCCCCCAATGCCTCGCGCAGCCGATTCAGCGCCGAGTTCACGCCATGCTCGTAATCAACGAACGTTCCGTCTGGCCATAGCTCCTTTGAAATGTCCTCGCGAGTCAGCAGTCCTCCGGGCCGCTCCAGGAGCAGGAGCAGTACCTGGAAGGGCTGCGCATGGAGCCGGATGCGGATTCCGCGTCTGCGCAACTCTCCCGTGGCACTGTCCACTTCGAAGACTCCGAAGCGATAGCGACGCGCTGTTTCCATGTCTGCCATATCTCTCGGGCTCATTCTATAGGATTTCGACCCGCGACCGGGCACTCTTACCGTTGTACTTGTCCCGGTAAGCGTCTCATTCTTAGAGAGTTGCTCCGTGATAATCAATCCTGATCATTGGATCTCCATTGCATTGCGTTCGAATGAGAGCGAGAGCACGATTCATTCTCATGAAGCGATGCTTATTCATATCCGCCGTGCTCTTCTCGATGGTGCTGGGGCTTGTCCCAGCGAGCAGGGCGCAACCGCAGCCTGCCGCGAACTCCAAATTTGACTCCTATATAGGCGGCGTGGAGTTACGCCTCGTCCGTCAGCACCAGTCGCCGAGCGGTTTCCTGGCTGCCCTCGACACCTCCGGGAATATCCGAAACCGCCTGCGCGGGGGAGAGCTGATCGTCGAAAAGCTTACGCCTGCCGATGGCCTGGAGCTCCCCGGGGCCATGCTGCATCACTGGCGCGGAACTGCGTTCGTCGCCGGAGCCCGGGCCGAGGATGCTGAGCGGCTGATGAAGGACTTCAACTCCTATCCTCAATACTTCGCGCCCCAGGTGGTGCAGGCGCATCTGCTCCGCGAGCGCGACGAGGATGGCGTCGATCATGTCTTCGCCTCCATGCGAGTTCGTCAGAAGCACGTCCTCACGGTCGTCATGGACACGGCCTACGATGTCACTTTCTCCCGTCTCGACCCGCGGCACGGATACAGCTTGTCCCGGAGCACGCGCATCTCCGAGATCGAAGCGCCCGGCAGCAGCAAGGAGCGCGCCTTGAGCGCTTCCGAGGAACACGGTTTTCTGTGGCGACTGAATACCTACTGGAGTTGGGAGGAGCGCGACGGCGGCCTCTACATCCAGGTCGAAACTGTGTCTCTCACCCGTTCCATCCCCTCGGGACTGGGTTGGGCTATAGGGCCCTTTGTCGAAAGCGTTCCCCGCGAGTCGCTTGAATTCACACTCTGTTCGGTACGTAATGTCCTGCGAAGATAGCCTCCGCAGCCGCTTCTATCCCATACCTATATCACTTTGCTGAGAATCTCTGCTGTTATCCGCATTACGAAAAGGATGGTCTTACTATGAGCACACACTCTATCGTCTCCAACCGAACTCCGCTGCCAGCCGCACAGCGTATCAATCAATCACTGACTGCCGCGCTTGAAACACGTGTTCTCCGGTGGATGGCTGAGCGCGCCCCTTCCTGGGTCACTTCCGACCAACTCACCATACTCGGACTCGGCGCCCAGATCGCTGCAGGCGCCTGCTATGCGTTCGCCGGACGGCATCGTCTTGCGCCGCTCGGTGTCATCGTCTGCATCGTTCTCAACTGGCTCGGCGACAGCCTGGATGGCACGCTGGCACGCGTGCGAAGCCTCCAGCGTCCTCGATATGGTTTCTACGTCGACCACATGGTCGACCTTTTCGGAGCAGTGGCGCTGATGGGTGGGCTTGGAGCATCGGGCTTTCTGCATTGGCAGACTGCGGTCGCCATGCTTATTGCATTCTTGCTGCTATCGAGCGAGAGCTATCTAGCCACCTACACCCTGTCGCGCTTTCAACTCTCGCAAGGCCTGTTCGGCCCCACCGAGATTCGCATTCTACTCATCGCGGGCAACGTAGCGCTATTGCACAGTCCCTGGTCAACTATCTTCGGCCGTCGCATACTGCTCTTCGACCTGGGCGGGACTATTGCCGCAATCTGCATGTTTACCATGGCGATCTTTGTCACCCTTGGCCACACATCTGAACTCTATCGCCAGGAGCCTTTGCCATGAACGTCGTCATCCGCTGGGGAAAGTTCAATCTCGTGGGAGCGGCCGGAGCGGTTGTGCAGCTTGCTGCGCTGGCGCTCTTCAACCGGATCGCCGGTGGGCATTATCTGCTTGCGACGGCAGCCGCAATCGAACTCACGCTGCTTCACAACTTCTTTTGGCACCTGCGTACCACCTGGAGCGACTGCCGCAATCAGTCGTCCCGAGCCACCCAGCTGTTGCGGTTTCACCTTTCCAACGGGCTGGTCTCAATGTTCGGTAATCTCGCCATCATGCGCATCCTCGTGCACGGCGTGCACGTTCCACTTCTGGCGGCCAACCTCGCTGCAATTCTCAGCTGTTCAATGATCAATTTCTTCCTCGGACACCGATGGGTCTTTAAGCAAGGAATGGAGGCGCTATGAAAGTCGCTATACCTAACTGATGCACTACCGATTTAACGTGTTCCTTTCCCCTGATGGGGGGCAAACAATGTTATTCAACACTCTTTACGGCAGCATCGTGGTGCTGGAGGCGATGGAGTTCACTGACCCACCGCGATCCTGAATGGCAACTGCAGGTCAATCGCGGCGAACCTACGTGGCCCGAACTCTTCCGGATTTACCGGCAAGATGCAACAGTTCGTCTGCCCTAAACCAGGGACAGGTCACGGCCCTTCGGGCAGTCCTCAAAATTGTGGCATGGCCCGACGGGCATCGCTTCTAATCAAACTCATTCTGTAAAACAAGGGCAGGCTCTGTTTAGGGCGAAGGCATTATTGGGGCCTGAGATTAAGGTCGGAAGCGAAATTCGGGGCTACTCCGTTAGCTCAGGCATTATTCGAGGGACGAAAGACGATCAGTCCCCGGGGTACGCGGACGGACGTTGTGTAGGACCTTCAGCCCTCGGATTTTGGGGGACTACCCACCCGGGCCTGTGGCTGGTATGTGGCGCGCTTTCAACGCTTACGACTGTGGCCTATCAAGCATACTTGCGCAGAACGCCGAGCACCTTGCCCTGGATGCTGACATTGGCGGCCGGTGCAAAGATTGGCGCCATCTCCTTGTTCGAGGGCTGGAGCCGAATCATTCCGCCCTCCCGGTAGAAGCGCTTTAGCGTTGCATCGGCGCCATCGACCAGCGCCACAATAATCTCGCCCTCGCGCGCCGTCCGTGTGCGCTCCACCAGCACAAAATCGCCGGACACAATGTGCTCATCGCGCATGGAGTCGCCGCGGACCTCCAGCGCGAACACCTCCCGGTTGCCGATGATGTCGGCCAGGGAGATGCTCTCCGCGGTTTCAATCGCCTCCAACGGTTTGCCCGCGGCGATGCGTCCGAGCAGCGGCAGACGGTCGAATCCCTTTTTGCTGGAGCGCGGAGGCAGCACATCGATGGAGCGGCTGCGGTTGTGCGCGCGCTGCAACAGGCCCTTATTCTGCAGATTCGTGACGTGCTTGTGCACGGTTGCCAGCGAGGTGAGCCCCAGCCCCTGGGCAATCTCCTCGTAGGATGGCGAGTAGCCATTCTTCTGCGTGAAGCTGGAGAGGAAGTCGATGACTTCTTTTTGTCTGCGTGTGATAGCCATGCGCCGATTGTAGCGAATAAAAGGCGAACTGGACGATATTCTTTCATATTTCTTCGCCCTGGCGGGTGCGGGAAGAGGTCGAAGAGTGAGTCGCAGGGGTTGAAGAATTGTTGAAAAAGCAGGTAGAGCCCGGGGCTAAAAACTGATTTGACGCCGGTTACCGCGGGCTGAAGAGGGTGATGAAAAAGGTTGATTCCGGGTCGGAAGCACGAAAAGCAAGTCGCGGCGGCTAAAGCCGATCCCGGCCTATCTCACAACGGCCTTTTTCAGCAACTTCTAAAGTCTACTGCCCAAGGCAGACTGAGCGGAGTTTTCAGCAGCCTCTAAACCCTGCTGCTACTCCCAAAGGCGCGACTACGCTTTTTTCTCGCGAAGGGCAGAACAAACCGATAGTCTACGGCGGAAGCGCCAATGGCCGGGCCAGGTGCACGAAGCGGGCAGCAGGGAAGGCTTTATGGGAAGCGCACTGGAAGCCGCGACACGGAAGACGCGATGGCGTTTGATTCCGCTGATGCTCGTTCTGTACGTTCTCGCTTTTCTGGATCGCGCGGATATCGGCTTTGCGAAAAACTCTTACCAGCTTGATACCCACATCTCCAATTCTGTCTTTGCTCTCGGCGCGGGAATCTTTTTTTCGGCCTATGCCTTGCTGGGTGCTCCGGCCAACCTGCTGATGCAGAGGTTTGGAGCGCGCAGATGGATTGGCTGCACCACACTCACCTGGGGCCTGCTGGCCGCCAGCATGTCGCGTGCGGACTGCGCCTGGAAGTTTCTACTGATCCGTACGCTGCTTGGCGCCGCCGAGGCAGGCTTCTTTCCTGGCATGATCTATCTGACTTCGCAGTGGTTTCCGCAGCAGCAGCGAGCCGGCGTGATGGGGCTGTTCTACCTCGGTGTTCCTCTGGCTCTGACGCTGGGCTCGCCTTTTGCCGGGGCCTTGCTGGAACTGCAGGGGCTCGGCGGACGCCCTGGCTGGGCATGGATGTTTCTGGTCGACGGCGGACTGGCGATGCTGGCCGGGGTGTGGGTCTTCTGCTATCTGGACGACCGGCCCGCCGAAGCACGCTTCCTGGGCGCGGAAGAGCGGGCCGCCCTGGTGCAGGAGCTGCACATCGAGGAGGGGGTGAAGGCAACACCCAGCATTCGCGATGCGGTTCGCAACGGCCAGGTATGGCGGCTCGCCGTGATCTACATGATGATCCAGATGGGAGTGTATGGGCTTATTTTCTTCCTGCCCAGCCAGATTGCCGCCCTTCTCGGCAAGCGGATTGGCTTTGCTTCCTCGCTGATCACCGCCATTCCCTGGTTGGTCGCGATGGTGGGTACATATCTGATACCGCGCTACTCGGATCGTTCGGAGAGGAGACGCTATGTGGCCGCGGCGACTCTGTTGGTGGGCGGCATCGGTATCGGCGTCTCGGCCTTTGGTGGGCCAGTGGTGGCGATCCTCGCTCTGAGCGCTGCAGCGACGGGGTTGATCGCCGTGCAGCCTGTGTTCTGGACGATGCCCACCGGGCTCCTGACGGGCAGAGCGCTCGCGGCCGGTATCGGCTTCGTCAATATGTTCGGCGCATTCGGAGGCCTGCTCGCTCCGCTGCTCCGGGTCAAAGCCGAGTCGGTGTTTGCCAACCAAAGCGCCGGGCTGGTGACGCTGTCGATTGTTGTGATTGCAGCAGCGACGATGATCGCGATGCTGAAACCGAACCCCTACTCGCAGGTGTTCCGCGAGGAGAATTAGCCTCGTGGAGTTGTCCCTGGGGAAGGATGCATCCATGGAGATGATTCTCGTTTGTGGGCGAAATAATTTACTCGACGATCGCGCGGGTCGAGGTGCCGCGTTCCCGGTGTTATTGTGGTTCGGAGATAGATGCGTCTGCTTTCCGGCGTGGTGCGCGAGGAGCAAGCTGCGCGCCTTGGAAAGACGGGCACGAACGAGGTGAAACAGATGGAGTATCGAGTTCTGGGAGCGACGGGGATCAAGGTCTCCGCCCTCGGCTACGGGGGATCTTCGCTGGGGAGTGTCTTTCACGACATTGATGAGGCTGCCGGCATACGGAGTGTTCACATTGCGCTGGACCATGGGATCAACCTGATCGATACGGCTCCGTACTATGGCGCGACCAAGGCAGAGACAGTGCTGGGCAAAGCATTGAAAGGAGTGAGCCGCGACCGCTATCTGCTGGCGACCAAAGTTGCGCGCTACGGCCCGGAGCCCAAAGACTTTGACTTCTCCGCGGCGCGCGTGACGCGGGGCCTGGACGAAAGCCTGCAGCGGCTGGGAGTGGACTACGTGGATTTTATCCAGGTGCACGACATGGAGTTTGGCAGCATCCGCCAGATCATCGACGAAACGATTCCTGCGCTGCGCCGTATCCAGGAGTCCGGCAAGGCACGGTTTGTGGGAATCACAGGACTGCATGTGAGGATCTTTGCGCAAGTAATGAAAGAGGTTGAGGTCGATCAGGTGCAGTCGTACTGCCACTACTGCCTGAACGACGATGCTCTGGACGGCATCCTTCCGGAGTTGCAAGCCAAAGGTGTTGCCATCTT
>Ga0302279_10001230_pt1 | contig 36930 bp, 37 predicted proteins | sample III_Bog_N3_3_FD_194541 | JGI IMG/M metagenome (GOLD analysis project Ga0302279, IMG submission 194541) | Peat permafrost microbial communities from Stordalen Mire near Abisko, Sweden - III_Bog_N3_3 | ecosystem: Environmental > Terrestrial > Soil > Wetlands > Peat | place: Sweden: Abisko...
TCACGCCCCTCAGGGAGACAGGATGGCCGTCAGGATGTGGACTTCAGCCGGTAGAACCAGAACGGGATAGCCGACAGCAGGCAACTGATCGCGGGGACGATGGTCAGCGACAGCCAAACCGTCTGCTGCATGGCGAACGTCACGTGCACGCCGGCGTGATAGCCGGCTAATCCCACGAACAGCCCGAAGACACCGACGGCGGCCGCCGCCATGAGTTTAGAGACGAAAGTCAGGGTGGCGAACGAGATGCCATCGTTGCGCACGCCCGTACGCTTCTCGACATCGTCGACGGCATCCGCGATCATCGTCGCCTGCACGACCAGGAAGATTCCCAGGGTGAGGCCGGTCAGGAAGATGAAGATGACGGTGGCGAGCAGGTTCTGGAAATCGACGAAGTACATCAGCAGGTAGAGCACGGTGCCCACAAGCGAACTCGCGATGGCCAGAGCCCTGCTGCTGGTCCGTCGCAGGAGCAGAGGGGTGAGGAATGCGGCGAGCACGATTCCAGCGATGATCGCCCCGCCGACCAGGGGGAACAGGCTGGAGTTCTTGTAGGCGATCACGACGAAGAGCGCCCCGCCGACCTGCACGATGTTGCGCCCGAAGCCGAGGATAGATCCGATCAGCACCATGAGCAGCGGGGTGTTGCGAAACAGCGTCCCGTACAGCTGCCGTGCGCTCAGCCGGGCATGCTCCTCGGCGATCGGACGCTCCCGCACGAAGAAGAACGCAAGAAGGTAAAGGCCGAACCCGACAACGGAAACGGCGAGGATCGCCAGCGACCATCCACCCGCCGTCGTGGTCCTCGAAAAGCTGAGCGCCTGCGCGAGGGGCTGAACCCCGAGGGTCGCGATGCCCAGGGAGATGGCTCCGAACGCGCGAACACTCGCGACCACCCGGTTGCGCGCGGCCTGGTCGCCGAAGGCCGACCCGATGAGCCCCCAGAGCGGCACGTCGCAGAACGAGTACGCGATTCCCCACAGCACGTAGCAGATGCCGAAGAAGACCAGCTTGAACGCATCCGAACCGCTCGGAACCGAGAACAGCAGTGTCGTGAGCACAACGACCGGGAGCGCAGAGAACAGGATAAAGGGGCGCATCTTGCCCCACCGCGTCTGGGTGCGATCGATGATCGTGCCGACGACCGGATCGGTGACCGCGTCGATCGCTTTCGCGCCGGCGAGGATGGCCGACACGACGAAGATGCCCTGCACGCTGATGTGGGCGAACTGAACGAGGTAGAGCGTGATGAACGTCGAGACCGCAGTGAGCACCGCGTTTTGTCCGAACGCGGCCGTGACGATCGCGACACTCTGGGTGCGCGTCGAGGGGATCTTCAGGACCGTGGTCATTCAGGGCTCCAATCGGATGGTGACGATCTCAAACGGGGTCAGCGTGAGGCTCGCGAGGTCCGCAGGGCCGAGAGGGCGCTCGATCAAGTCGGCGAGTGTCGCAGCCGAGTGCGGCAGGCTGACGGTCACTTCCGTGGTCGCAGGCCGGCCGAGGCTTTCGTAGAGGCGCAGCACAATTCCGTGGCCATCCTCGGCCGGTTTGATGGTTTCGATGACTACCGCTTCATTGCTCGAGGTCGCGACGCTGTCGAACGAGACGCCGCGACCGACGAGCAGCGGGTTGTTGAGGCGGTACCCTTCCCGGACCACCTTTGCCAGGTCGCCCTTCGCGAAGGGGGTGAATGCGTAAGTGAACCGGTGGCTCCCACGGTCGGCGGTCTTGTCGGGGAAGGTCGGTGAGCGCAACAGGTTGAGGCTGATGAGACCGTTCTTGGCTCGATGGCCGTATTTGCTGTCGTTGAGCACCGCGAAACCACTGTGCTCGTCTTCGGTCGCGATCCATTTGTGCGCGCAGGTTTCGAATTGGGCCATCTCGACCGCGTCCTTCTCGGTGGTCACGCGCTCGATGTTGCCGAACTGGATTTCCGATCGTGCTGTTGGCCCGAAGTGAACGGGGAAGAACTGTGCCCGCAGCATCCTGTGACGGGCGTGCCAGTCGACCTCTGTCTCAAAGCGGACCGTGTCGCTCCCGGCCTCGAGGATGACGCGCTGGTCGATGCTGAATGAGCCGGAACGAAAGTGGTGGCGTCGCGTGACCGTTGCGCCGTCGACCGAGTTGCTGACCGTTGTGGGGCGCAGCGTCCGGGGGGATTTCTTGGTGTAGTCCTGTTTGATGTCCCAGGCGTCGAATGGGAACTGGTACGGATCGCGGTGGAGGACGAGACGGTTGAGTCCGCCCGCCGAATGCTCGGCCCCGCTGGCATCAATGCAGGAGACGATCTCGCCGGAAGGACCGAACCGGAGGGTCAGCAGGCCATTGGTCAGCGTGTCGCCGGTGAATCCCAGCTGCGGGTATTCCGGCGCATCCGCGAGCGGGGCCGCAGCGTAGGGGCCGACGATGGCCGAATACCAGGTCTCGTCGACCTTGAGGTGTTCGGTGCGATGGAATCCCGTGAGGTTGAGGACCGTGCGCGGGGTGCCCTCGTGCGGCAACCGCGCCTCAAGCCCGCGGGTGTATTCCTGCAGCGCACCCTCGATACGCAGGTAGGTTTCGACGGCCTCGCGATTGACGCGTGCGATGGAAGACCCGGGAAGGATGTCATGGAACTGGTTGAGCAGCACATCCCGCCAATGCTGCCGCAGGGCATCCCGGCTGTCCTCGCCGACGATGGAGGCAAGAGCCTCGGCGTTGTGCAGCATCCGCTCGACGAGGCGGTTGTGGTACTTGATCGCGGCCTGCGTCGTGTACGTGCCCTGGTGGGTCTCGAGGTAGAGCTCACCGACGTGGGTGTGCTCGATGTGACGTTTCTCGAGTGCGCGGAAGAAGTCGCCGGCGGTCGAGTATTCGACCCTGGGCAGGCCGCGAAGATTCTTCTCACGCTCGCGCAATTCGAGGTGCAGTTCACCGGGTCCGCCGCCTCCGTCGCCGGCTCCGTAGACGAGCAGGGCGGTATCGAGGTTGCGTTCGGGGTACTGCCGGATGCCCTTGAGCAGCCCGTCGGCCGCCCCGCGGCTGTTGTAATCACCTTCAGGAGGCATGTGCACGAGCACGGTCGAGCCGTCGATCCCCTGCCACGTGAAGGTACGGTGCGGAAAGTCGTTGATCTTGTTCCAGGCGAGCTTGATGGTCAGGAACCAGTCCATCCCGCTCTTCTTGAGAATCTGCGGCAGGTTGCCGTTGTATCCGAATGTGTCCGGTAGCCAGCACAGCCTGAGCGCGGCGTCGTCGAGTGCGAACTCGTCCCGGTGAAACGTGCGGCCCATGATGGCCTGCCGTACCAGCGACTCCCCGCCGGGGAGGTTGGTGTCCGGTTCGACCCAGAAAGACCCTTGCGGTTCGATACGACCAGCGGCGACCGCTTTCACGAGCCGGTCGAAAATAGCAGGCTGCTCGTCTTTCATCCATTGCATCTGCTGCGGCTGGCTGCTGCCGTACAGGTAGCCGGCGCGGTCCTCGACGGTGTTCAGTGCACGCGTGTAGGTGCGGGCAGACTTGCGGCGGGTTTCCCGGAGCGGCCACAGCCAGGCCATGTCGAGGTGCCCGTGGCCGATGGCTCCGTACACGAATTCGCTCGCGGACGGCGCTGCGAGCGAGTCGGCGAGGATGGCCCGCGCCGCTCGCGCGTCGCCACTGGTAAAGCGGGAGTACGCGTTGCGCAGCGCCTTCCGCAACTGTGATTCGAGCTCGCGGTCGTCCGTTGCACCGGCCAGCACGACCAGGGTCAGGTAGTCGTAATAGAGCCCGAACGCGTCATCGTCGCGCACGGCGAGATGAGCACCGTGGTACACCGCATTGCCGTAGGGATACAGCAGGAAACCGTTGTAGGCGACATCGGCGAAGAAATCGACGGTTCCGTCCGACGTGTCCACGTGTTCGAGTGGCCGGTATCTGCCCCCGCTGTGGGGCAGGTCGGCCTGGATCCACACGGTACTCACCGAGTCGACCGGCGTCCCGTCAGGAGAATAGATGAGGCCCTCTCCACGGATGCCCAGCATCACCACCGCGCCGGGATGCGCGGCGGGCACGGAGCCGGTGATGCGCAGCCACGCGCAGTCCAGCTTCTTGCCCCAGGCTGCGCCGGGGCGCAGCGGGCGAAAGGCGGATCGGTCGAGTTCGGCAAAAGGGATGGGTTCGTCAGAGCGCACTATCTCGGCGCGCAGGGGGGCGACCTCACGGTAGACGCGTTTGCGGATGCGCAGGAGGCGGCGATACTCGCCGGGCTGCTCGGCGGCCAGCCCGAACAACCAGGCTGCGAACCCGCCCATGCGCGTCACCCCTTCTGCTGTGCGCTCGAGTGGAGGCAATCGACGGTGCCGCGTTGCCGCATGCTCGCCACGGCGAGCGCCGGACGAGCGCCAGCTTAGCCGACCCGCTCCGCGGATCCCGGTCCCGCCATTCGCCTGTTCCGGTGAGTGCGGCCGGCGGCTATGGACTCGGAGTTGACGTCGGCGTCGCGGTGCCGGGAGGTTGCGACAGGCCGAGCCGCGGGTACAGCACCTCGCATCCCTCGGTGAATCCCGCATTGAGGGCGAGTAACACATGGCCGCCATTGGGCACCTCGAAAAACGTGGTCTTCCAGTGAGCCGCTAGCGCAGCAGTGGTGGCGGCCTTGGCTTCAGGAAGGTATTGGAGGTCGTTTGAACTGACTGTGAAAATACCCTCCGAGTTCGGGTAGTTTCCCGACGCGAGAATCGTTTGCGGCCAGGTGGCGCGGTACGCCGTTTCATTCCCATGAAAAACGGTGGCTAGCGTTGCTGGCGCCCGGTCCTCGCCTGGATAGGCCTCGCCTGAAATGTCAAGCACGTTTCCAAAGATGCTGGGGTATTTCGCGCCAAAGTACAAGGCGCACTCGCCTCCGTTTGAATAACCCGCCACGGTCCAGTGGGCTGGGTCTTGCAGGATGTGGAGGTGCGTACGCGCCCAATTGACGGCATCCTGCGTGACGTAGGATTCGGCGTTTCCGTATTCACTCGTGTTGAGGCAGAGTGGGTCGACTCCGAGGTTGCCGATTTGGTCAACCACGAGCATGATCGGCGCCAAACCGTGGTTGCGCGACGCGAACACGTTTAGGATCGCTGCGGTGATCGCCGGGTCCGGGTTGCCGGGTTGGCCCATCATCATGATCATGAACGGTAGTTCAGGCGGGTTCTTTACAAGCGCAGCAGGCGGAAGATAGAGCCCTGCTGGGCGTGCCTTGAATCCGGAGACCGTGTTCGGCAACACCACTTGTGTTTGCGTGCCGACGGTTGGCATGTCTGCGGGGGCGGCCCAATTCGCCCAGAGCGCACCACCGTCCAACTCAGTGGGAATCGGGTCAGGGGTCGATTTGGTGACGGGCAGGCTGATCGTGTTCAGCGTCGAGACGCCGACGAGGGCACCCACGGTCGGATCTAGGCCAAAATCGGCATTTACCCCGAGTGTTCCTGCAATAAGAATCAGAATCGTAGAAATTGCGACGCCGATGGTGCGCCACCGGCGCGCGCTCCAAAAACTCGCCACGGCTAGCGCTGTGCCGGCAAATCCGGCGATCACCCAGGCCGACGTGGTCGCGCTGAGAGCTACTCCGAGCGCGTTCGTGACGGCGATGAAAAACAGGATCCCCGCGCCAATCCCGGCCCCGGCGACGACGGCGATCGCACCGACGATAACGCGCCGCCGGGTGGGTCGCCGGGCGAGCAGGAAGACGACGGATGCCGCCGCAAGCACATAGACCAGGACCTGCGCGGTCCCTCCGATGATCTGCGTGCGCAGGATGCCGAGGGCGACCGGGGATCGTTCTGTCCCGGTCCAGCGCAGGGTCGACAGGTAGATCGTGCCGACAATCGCGAGGGCGACGAGGCCCAGTCCGACGATCAGCGGAAGCCGTTGTGCGATGGTCGGCCGCCGTGCGTCGGGCGGCAGGGGAAGCGACAGCGCGTCTGGCGTGGGGCGCAGCCGCGCGGGAAACACCGCGAGGGCTGGATCGGAGGACAAGGTCCGCTCATCCACCACTGGGCAGCCATCCTTTTCGGGTCCGCGGCCGCATGACGCGACGGGCTTTCATAACCGTAACGAATTCTACGATCATTTGCCGTGTGGCAAGTTCATCCACAGGTTCGCCACAGTTGAATACTGAGTGACACTCAGGGCGTACATAATAGTGACGATGTTGCCTACGGAGTCAGCGACGAAACCCACGGCCGTGCGGGAGAAGCTCTCCGTGACCCCCCGGGAGCCGCGCAGGCCAGGGGTCGTGGTGCGGGTCGTTCGCCGTAACCTGTTCAGCCTCCTGCTGCTCGTCAGCTACATCGCCACGGCCGCTGTGACCCACGGCTTTGCCGGGCCCACGCTCGCCCAGCAGGCCGCGCTCGGTACCGGCCTCACCCAGCTCCTGCAGCACCAGCTGTGGTGGACGCCGCTGACATCGGTTCTCGTCTCGAACGGCGGGTTCGAGCTGGGCTTCGTGCTGGTCAGCGTGATCGTGCTGGTGGGCATCGCCGAGCGCACCATGGGCACACTCCGATCCGTGCTCGCCTTCGTCACCAGCGCTGTGCTCGGCGCCGCAGCCGGAATCACCGCGCAGGCGATCGGCAATGCCGCAGGGGAGATCTGGTCGCTGCGCGTCAGCACCTTCATCTCGCTTGATCCCATGACGGCGATCATCGGTGTCGCCATGACAGCGACGGCGTTCGCGGGACGGCTCTGGCGACGTCGAGTGCGAGTCCTGCTGCTGTCCACGACCCTCGTCTACCTGCTCTACGGCGGCCAGCCTTCCGATCTGTACCGGCTGTGCGGAGCGCTCGCCGGTCTGGGCCTCGGGTATGCCCTTCGCCCAACGGATGGCTCCCCACTCTGGCCGCGCAGCTCCCACCATGAGACCCGGGTTCTCCTGGCGGCCGTCATCGCAATCACGGCACTGGGGCCAGCCGTAACCCTGATCAGCCGGCCGCGGCTTGGGCCCCTTGCACCGCTCGGCCTCCTCATCGCTAATGCGAGGCCGCTGCCGAGGGGTGCGCTGGACCGATGCCTGCAGCTTCAGGCCACCCGCGACTGCCTCCGCAGCGTCGACCTGGAGCGCATCAGCGGGGTCGGGCCGGTGGTGCTCACCCTGCTTCCGCTCGTCGCTCTCCTCGTTGCCGCCCTGGCGATCTCGCGGGGACGACGCTTCGGCGCGTGGTTGGCGATCGTGGTGAATCTCGCGATGGCCGCCCTGGCGGCGCTGTTCTACGGGCTCGTCCCACTGTTCCCGCAGGCCTCCGCGGCGACTGTTCCCACGGGGCTGCGCTGGGAGATGCCGCTCGACCTCACGATCTGCACGGCTTTCCCGCTGGTCATCGCCATCGTCGTCTTTGCGAATATGCGCCACTTCACCATCCGGACTTCGGGGCGGCTCGTTCGCCTCTACCTGCTCGGCGTCACGACATCGCTCATCGCGCTCTCGGGCATCTATGTGGGAGCAGGCCTCGCCATTCGGGACCAGTTCAGGCCAGCGGTGAACGCCGTCGACCTGCTCTCAGACCTGCCCGACCGCTTTGCACCCGTGGGGTTCCTGGTCAGCGAGCCGCTCACGTTCCGGCCGGCGACCGTTTTCGCAGGGCTCCTGTACGACTGGGTCGGACCCGCCTTCTGGCTGGTGGTGGTGCTCGGAGCACTGGTCATCACCATCCGGCCGTCCCGGCGTGACTTCGCCGGTCGTGCCCGGGCGACCGACCTGCTGCGCACCGGCGGCGGCGGGTCGCTGTCCTATTGGGGCACCTGGATCGGCAACCACTACTGGTTCTCGCCCGACGGGCGGGCTGCCGTCGCCTACCGGGTGATCAACGGCATCGCGATTACCACCTCGGAGCCTTTCGGCGAACGGGAGTCCGCGCTCGCTGCCGTGGCCCAGTTCGCACGCTTCGCCGACGACAACGGGTGGGTACCGTTTTATTACGGCATTCATCCTGAGTTTGCGGAGGTATGCCAGCAGATGGGCTGGACGGCGGCGATCGTCGGTGACGAAACGATCGTGTATCCGGCCGAATGGAACACCAGCGGCAAACACTGGCAGGACGTACGGTCGTCGATCAACCGCGCAGAGCGAGACGGGGTCAGGGCGATCTGGACGCGGTATTCCGAACTGACGCCACGCCACGTCATCCAGATCGAGGAGATCTCAGAAGCCTGGGTGTCGGAGAAGGAACTGCCTGAGATGGGCTTCACCCTGGGCGGTATCGACGAACTCCGGGACGACGAGGTGCGGCTCATGATCGCGGTCGATGCTGATGACCGCATCGTCGGTGTGACGAGCTGGCTGCCGTCGTACACGGCGGGACGGGTCACCGGCTGGACCCTCGACTTCATGCGACGCGTGCCCGACGGCCCGAACGGCGTCATGGAGTTTCTCATTGCCCGATCGGCCGAACAGTTCCGGGCCGACGGGATCGAGTTCCTGAGCCTGTCCACGGCACCGCTCACTCGTGCCAATTCGAGTTCACTCGAGGACACCGGTATCGCGCGCATGCTGAGATATATCGGATCCAGGCTCGAGCCGGTCTACGGGTTCCGGTCGCTGTTCAACTTCAAGAGAAAGTTCCAGCCCGAGTTCCGGCCCGTCTACATGGCCTACCCGGACTCCCTCTCGCTGCCCGCGATCGGGCTCGCCCTCGCGCGAGCCTATGTTCCGTCCCTGTCGCCACGGCAGGCCGTGCAGTTCATGCGGTCCCTGGGTCGCTGACGCCTGGCGCCTCGAGAAACTCGAGGATGTCCCGCACGAGCCGGCGGTTTCCCTGCGTGCCGATGTGGCCGGCACCGGGGTAGATCGTGAGCGTCGCACCCGGGATGCGCCGTGCCGTGTCAGCGAAGAGTTCGGCCGTGTAGAACCGGTCCTTGCCCCCACCGATGACGAGTGTCTGAGCCTCGACGTTCTCGACCCGGTCGGACAGGTCGAAGGTATCTTCCGCGTCCAGCGTCACCAGGAGGTCTGCATCCTCCCGGCCGACCACGATGCGGGGTGCCAGCCGTCCGGCCAGTGCCAGGATCGCGCGGGTCGCGCGGGTGGCGCCGGTATTGGACAGGAAGAGCCCCGCGGCGGTGCGGGGATGCCCGTCGCGCAGGAATTCCGCGATCCGGCGTTGCACCAGCCGCCCGTGATCGCTGAGCCGGTAAGCGGACGACACCAGTACGAGGCGCCGCACGAGTTGGGGGTGGTCGAGCGCCAGCTGCAGGGCGATTCCGCCGCCGGTCGAAATACCGACGACATCCACCGGCTCCGAGAACAGGCCGCGAATCGTGTGGGCGTACTCGGCGGCGAGTTCGGCCATGGTGATACCTCGCTCGAGTCCGGTCCGGCGGTTGATGCTCCACACCGAACGGCTGCCGGAGAGTTCGACGATCTCCTGGTGCTGCATCCATCGTCCGAGCCGCTCCGGGACACCATGGCGACCGGCGAGGCCGGGGATAACGACGAGTGGCGCACCGGTGCCCAGACGCAGGTGTGGGAGTGAGGACTTCGTCATGGTTTCGGTTGACGGGTGCGATGGTGTGTTCTCCATGCCTGCACCACACCACAACTCTATTGGGGCGGCATATGAGTTATGTTCGGGCCAGGTAAGAGATCGGGCTGGAGGCGGTCGGGCACGCCCGCCGGCACGGTGTTCGGCCGCGGGTGGCAGGATGGGTCGATATGAGCAACCAGATCCCATCGGTCGACGTGGCCCGCCCGGCGCAGGTGCGTCCCGCGACCGAGGGGTGGACGCAACAGCTCGACGACGGCGGGCGCCCCCTGCTGCAGTTCGCTTCACCACGGCGTAAGCAGCCCGAGAAACATCTTGCCGACCTTGACCTCGCCGCCCGGAAGGCTCGAGCCGTCGAGCTCGGTCTCCCGGCCTTCCGTGCGACCCAGCTGTCGACCCATTACTTCAGCCATTACACGACCGACCCCGACGAGATGACCGACCTGCCGGCCGAGGGCCGCTCGGAGCTCGTCGCCGCCATGATGCCGACGCTGCTCACTGAGGTGCGCCAGCTCGGCACTGACGGCGGCGACACCCTCAAGTTTCTCTGGAAGCTGTTCGACGGCGCCCTCGTCGAATCTGTGCTGATGCGCTATCCGGGGCGGATCACGCTGTGCGTGTCATCGCAGGCGGGCTGCGGCATGAACTGCCCCTTCTGTGCCACGGGCCAGGCAGGCCTCACCCGCAACCTGTCTTCGGCCGAGATTCTCGACCAGATCGTGGCCGCCAACCGGGCCATCGCGGCGGGGAAGCTCGGCGGGGTCCGCCGGGACGGCGGGCACGACGCCCAGCGGGTGACCAACGTCGTTTTCATGGGGATGGGCGAGCCCCTCGCCAACTATTCGCGGGTCTTGGTTGCGGTGAAGCGGATGATCGCGCCCGCGCCGGAAGGACTCGGGATGTCCGCTCGCCGGATAACCGTGTCGTCTGTCGGGCTCGTGCCCGCCATCCTCAAGTTCGCCGATGAGAACCTGCCCGTAAGGTTCGCGCTCTCCCTGCATGCGCCCGATGACGAGCTGCGGGATGAACTCATCCCCGTGAACTCCAAATGGAAGGTTGACGAGGCCCTGGATGCCGCGCGCCACTACTTCGAGGTCACGGGCCGCCGCGTCTCGATCGAGTACGCGCTCATCAAAGACATGAACGACCATGCCTGGCGCGCGGACCTGCTGGCGGAAAAGCTGAACGCGCGCGGTCGCGGCTGGGTGCATGTGAATCCGATCCCCCTTAATCCGACGCCCGGGTCGATCTGGACCGCGTCGGACAGCGCGACCACCGCTGTGTTCATCTCACGACTCGAAGCGGCCGGCATCCCGGCGACCCTGCGCGACACGCGCGGCAAGGAAATCGACGGCGCCTGCGGCCAGCTCGCCGCCAGCGAGTGACGCTGGTCAGCTGATGTCGCCGCGCTCGCGCAGAAATGTGAGCTGGGCGGCCACCATCGCCTCGATGTAGGGCGCGACCGGCGCCCCGTTCTCACCGTAGGCGGCGCTGGCGACCCGGCTGACCACCTGGGCTTCGCCACCGCTCGGATCGATTGCTTTGTAGATCCCGGAAAGCTGTGCCAGCCGTTCTTCGCGATACTCGGCATTGTGGGTCGCCCAGGCGCCGACGCTGGAGAACGCCGGGCCGTGGCCCGGAAAACCGGGAGTGCCGGAGAGCGCGCTGAGCCGGGCCATCGTGTCGAAGTAGTCGGCGAGCGACCCGGTCGGTGGTGCGATGATCGTCGTGCTGCCTCCCAGGAGTGTGTCTCCGGTGAAGAGGCCCCCGTCGATCGACAGGCAGACGGAATCGCTCGTGTGTCCCGGGGTCGCGAGCACCTCGATGTGCCATCCGGCAAGCTCGAGCACCTCGCCCTCGGCCAGCGGCCGGGAGTCGCGCGCCAGCTCGGGCAGTGCGGCGTAGACGGGGATCCCGAACTCGTCGGCCAGCGCCGGAGCGGCTTCAGAGTGGTCGAGGTGGTGGTGGGTGAGCACGATTGCGGCGGGCCGGCCGGCCGCACGGAGGGCGGACAGGTGCTCCTCGAGCGGAGGACCCGGGTCGATCACAACGGTGGCACCGGGGGCCCGCCCCGTGAGGATCCACGTGTTCGTTCCGGCGAGCGAGAGCGGGCCGGGATTGTTGGCGCGAACCAGGTGCACACCCTCCGGCGGTTGAGCGGCGGCATCCTCGGGGATTGCGGAAATCTGCACGTGCATACCCTTTCGCGCGGGAACTGTCCGACCCAGACAGCCGTCCCGCAGTATTGAGCTCGTTCGTTGGAGCAAAAGTAACATTGGCTGCCGATCCGGCGTCGTGCACGCGAATCTAGACTTGACGAATCCGCACCCGGGATTCACCGAAGAACAGGGGAGACGCATGAAGATCGCGGTACTCGTGAAGGAAGTCCCGGACACGTGGGGGGATCGCGCGATCGATCCCGGTACGAAGCGTGTCGTGCGCGGCAAAGACATGGTCATCGACGAGATCAACGAGAAAGCGGTTGAGGCGGCACTTCTCGTCAAGGAGGCAAGTCCCGGATCTGAGTTGACTGTGGTCACGATGGGCCCGAAGAGCTCACTCGACGTATTGCGTAAGGCTCTCGCGATGGGCGCGGACAACGCCATCCACGTGGTCGACGACCAGCTCGCGGGCTCCGACGCCGTGCAGACGTCGGCAGCCCTGGCCGCTGCCCTCGCACCGCGCGGGTTCGACCTGGTCGTGGCCGGCAACGAGTCGACGGATGGGCGCACCGCCGCTGTTCCGGCAATGCTGAGCGAGCGCCTGGGACTCGCGCAATTGACGTTCCTCCGCACTCTGAATGTCACCGGCTCTGAGGTGCGCGGGGAGCGGATGACCGATGGCGGGCACGTCGACGTCGTCGCATCCCTGCCCGCCCTGGTCTCGGTCACAGAACAGATCGCCGAGGCCCGCTACCCCAACTTCAAGGGACTGATGGCCGCGAAAAAGAAGCCCGTCGACACGCTGTCGCTCGCTGACCTTGCCCTCCCCAGCGGAGACACCGGCGCCGCTAACTCGTGGTCGGTCGTCGACACCGTCATCCCGCGCCCACCCCGTGAGGGCGGCACGATCATCACCGACGACGGCACCGCGGGAACGCAGCTCGCCGACTTCCTCGCCACCGCGAAACTAATTTAGGAGCATCCCACATGTCACAGGTACTCGTTCTCGTCGAACTCGTGGGTGGCGCTCCGTCGGCGGCCACCGCAGAGTTGCTGGCGGCCGCGGCTCTGCTCGGCGATCCGGCCGCGGTCCTTGTCGGCTCCGCAGACGTCGCTCCCGAGCTGGGCCGGCTCGGCGCGAAGACCGTCTTCGTCGCCACCCTCGACGGCGCGGAAGGACTGCTGGTCACGCCCCAGGTCGCTGCACTCGAGGCTGCGGTCGCGGCGGGGGGTGACGTTTCGGCCGTTCTCGTCGGAAGTTCGATCGACGCCCGCGAAGCCGGCGCCCGGCTCGCGATCCGCATCGATGCCGCCTACCAGGGCGACGTCGTCGGTATCACGGCGGGAGCCGCAGGACCGGTGGTCACGCAACAGGCCTTCGGCGGTTCATTCACCGTCACCGCCGTAGCGGGTCGCGGAATCCCGGTCATCTCGCTGCGACCGCATTCGATTTCGGGAGCGGCGCCCGCCGCGGCCGGCCAGGTGGTCGAGCTCGACATCTCGACCGACTCCGTGCGTTCGACCCGGATTGTTGCCAGGCACGAGCAGGCCGAGGTCTCTGCGCGCCCGGACCTCAAGGCGGCCGACATTGTCGTGTCCGGCGGTCGCGGGCTCGGTTCGAGGGAGAAGTTCGTGCTTGTCGAGCAACTCGCTGACGTCTTCGGCGCTGCGGTCGGAGCGAGCCGCGCAGCAGTCGACGCCGGGTACACCGAGCACAATTCCCAGGTTGGCCAGACCGGGGTGACCGTGTCGCCCAACCTCTACATCGCGCTGGGGATTTCGGGTGCCATCCAGCACCGGGCCGGGATGCAGAGCGCCAAGACGATCGTCGCGATCAATAAGGACTCGAGCGCGCCGATCTTCGACATCGCCGATTTTGGCATCGTGGGCGACGTCTTCACCGTTGTGCCGCAGCTGATCGAGGCGGTCAAGGCCAGGCGCGCGTAACCACGCGGGCACCGTGCCTCAGCGGCGCACGTTGCCCGTCAGTGACGCCAGGGTCGCGAGGATCGTGGGTCTCACCGCGATCCACGCTGCGACCATGAGCACAACAGTGCCCGCGAAGATCCCGAACCCGATCCAGCTCTGGTCGTCTCGCCCGGCATACATGTGGTTGAGGTTGCGCAGTGTGCCGGTCGCCAGCACCAGGGTCACGTGCACCACGGTGAAGGCGACGAAATAGATCATGACCGGGTAGTGCACCTTGCGGGCGAGCGCGACCGGGTAGACGCGGTCGAGCTTCTGGAAGCGTACGGCGAGTCCCGGCACCATCCTCACACCGGTCAGGATCGCGAGGGGCGCCGCGACGAAGACCGTGAGGAAGTAGGTGAGCAGCTGCAACGCGTTGTAATTTGACCAGCCGTCCTCCGTCGGCCAGTTCAGCGACGCGTACTGGATGCCCGCCGAGATCGCATTGGGAAAGACATCCCAGTGCACGGGGATGATGCGCACCCACTGGCCGGTCGCGAACAGCAGCACGTAAAACAGGGCGCCGTTGAGAATCCACAGCACGTCGACGGTCAGGTGAAGCCAGAGGCTGAGGCTGATTCGCACCGGCTGGCCCTTGGTCTTGAGCAGCCCCTGGTTTTTCCGGGTCCAGTAGGCGGGTGGCCGGCGTGTGGTGCGCACCTGGATGCCCGTGCGCACGATGAGCAGGATGAAGAAGGCGCTCAGTACGTGCTGCCACTCGAGCCAGGCCGGGAAGCCGACGGGAGCCCAGGACGGCAATTCAGAGCGGCCGGGGTAGGACTTCAGGAAGTCGATGCCCGCGGTGCTGGCGCGGAACGCCTGCGCGCCGAGAACGATGAGTGCGACGACCACGAGCACGATCGGCACAATCCAGAGAAGCTTGAACCAGGGGCTGCGCTCAGTCTTCGTCGATTGGGTCGTGCTCATTCAAGGGCCTCTCGGTCGTGATGACAATAATAGTGCCGCCCCTCAATTGTGCCGGTGGCGTACGTTTACGAAAGCCGGTTCGAAGGAGGAGCACCACGAACGATAGCCCGCGATCATCCGCGACTCTCCTGCTTACTCGTGACGATCCGTTCGAAGTCCTGATGGTTCGGCGCAGTGGCCGGGGAGCGTTTGCCTCGGCGCTCGTCTTTCCCGGCGGCGCACTGGATGCCGACGACGCGAGCGCGGAATGGGCTTCGGTGGTCGCGGATTTCGACGCGTTCGTGCCTGAGGAACGAGCGCGTCGTATCGCCGCAATTCGTGAGACGTGGGAGGAGACATCCATCCTGGTGACGGGGTCCGCCGGTGCGGTCCCGCCCGCCAGCGCTCATCGTGGGACGTCGTTTCGTGAATTGGTCGAGCAGTCGGGCGCCGCGATCAGGCTGGATGCGATCACGCCGTTCGCGCATTGGATCACGCCCGTCTCCGAGCCGCGCCGGTTCGATACTCGCTTCTACCTGGCGCAGGCCCCTGCGGGGCAGAGCGCTGTCGCCGACGGCGGGGAGACGGTGGGAATCGAGTGGATTTCGCCCACGCGCGCCGTGGCCGCCGGACGCAGCGGAGAGTTGCCGATCGTCTTTCCCACGCTCATGAACCTTGAGAGGCTCGCCGAGAGCACTGATTCTGCCGGTGCGGTGATCGCTGCGCGGGCTCGCCCACCTTTCACTGTGCAACCGGTGTTCGAACAGCAGCCGGATGGGTCGATCGTGATCACGATCCCCGCAGGGGCGGGCTACCCGGTGACCCGGTTCTCTTCCGCGAGGCAGCCCTAGGACCGGTTGCATGGCCTCTCTGCGCCGCTGAATTGCTGCCGTCCAAGCTCGAGCTCGTCACGGGCTGGGCTCCGAGGTCGTCCGTCCTGTCGACTGAGCGACGGTGCTCCCATCCCAACTCTTCAGGCAAACTACACAGTTTGACTGAAGATCTGCTACGGTCGAGGCATGACCCGGGCCGAAACTCTCATCGATGATGCACAGCTGCTGGAAAGCGCTGCGAAGCTGCGTGCCGTTGTCGCGAAGCTCCGTCGCCGGCTCGTCGAGCAGGCCAGTGCCGGAGAGTTCACCGCCTCACAGAACTCGGTCCTGTCACGACTCTTCACCGACGGTCCCGCGACCCTCACGGAGCTCGCGGTGGCGGAGGGGATGCGCCCGCAGTCGATGAGCGCGATCATCCAGGTGCTCACCGAAAGAGGGTTCATTGGGGGCACCCCCGACCTCACGGACCGCCGGCGCACGATCCTCGCACTGACCCCGCACGCGCACGCCACTGTCGAAGCAGCCCGTGTGATCAAGAACGACTGGCTGTTCCGCACCATCAAGTCCCGGCTCGACTCTGAGCAGCAGGCCCAGCTCCTGGGCAGCATCGAGTTGCTCCAACGCCTGGCCGAACAGTAAAGCACCCCAACGAAGCAGCGAACGATCCAACCAACGAACAGAGGAAGTCCCATGCCCGTTACCACCCTCGATTCCCGCACCGCCCTGATCGTCATCGACCTGCAGCGCGGCGTGGTCGGGCTACCGGCCGCAGCGCACACCATGGAGACGGTGATCGCGAACTCCGTGAGACTCGCGGACGCATTCCGCGCCCGGGGCCTGCCGGTCGTTCTCGTCAACGTGACCGGAGCCCCTGGCGGGCGCACCGAGCGCGTCGCGGCCGGTGGACCTCGCCCCGAAGGCTGGGACATCCTGATTCCCGAACTGGGGCAGCAGCCGACCGACCACCTGGTCACCAAGCGCACGCGCGGTGCCTTCACGGGCACCGATCTCGAACAGTACCTGCGCGACCAGGGCGTGACACAGGTCGTCGTGACCGGTGTCGCGACGGGCTCGGGAGTCGAATCGACAGCACGGCACGCCCACGAGCTGGGCTTCAATGTGACCCTCGCGACGGACGCCATGACCGACACGAGCGCCGAGATCCATGAAAACAGCGTGCTGCGCATCTTCCCCGGACTCGGCGAGACCGGAACGACCGACGAAATTCTCGGGCTCCTCGCCAGCGTCGGCTCGTGACGGAGGCCACTGGGTCCACCACCCGAAATCCGTTCGGCCCACGGTTCACCGCTCCGCTCCTGCTCGGGTCGACGCTCAACCCGATCAACAGTTCGATGCTGGCGACCGGCCTGCTCGGCATCGGAATCGATTTCCACCTGGGCCCCGGCCAGACCGCAAGCCTCATCTCGGTGCTGTACCTGTGCAGCGCTGTCGCGCAGCCGACCATGGGCAAACTGTCAACACTGTTCGGGCCCCGGCGGGTGTTCCAGGCGGGCATCCTGATCCTCCTGGTGGCCGGCGTGGTGGGCACTCTGGCTCCCGCGTTCGGCTACCTGCTCGTATCGCGGGCTCTCATCGGCATCGGTTCATCGGCCGCCTACCCGACCGCGATGGCACTGGTACGAAAGCGAGCCGACACAGTCGGTCTCGGGGTGCCCAGCCGCGTATTGGGAAACTTCTCGATCGCCGCCCAGGTGACGGTCGTCATCGGCCTGCCACTCGGCGGTGTGCTCGTCGGGGTGTGGGGCTGGCGCGCGCTGTTCTTCATCAACATTCCGCTGGCGATCATCGTGTTCGCGCTCACGATCTTCGGCGTTGCGCCCGACGATCCCATCCCGTCATCCGGGCGCGGGAGCGTTCTGGCGGCCGTCGACGTGCCAGGCATCCTGCTTTTTGCTGGGGTGGTGACCAGCCTGCTGGTCTTCCTGGGCAACCTCACCACGCCGGCCTGGTGGCTCCTGGCGGTCTTCGCCGTGCTCCTTGCCGCACTGCTGCTGTGGGAGCGCCGGGTGCCGAGCCCGCTGCTCGATGTACGGATGCTGGCACGCAACCGCCCGCTCCAGCGCACCTACCTGCGCCAGCTGCTCATCGGCCTCGGCACCTACGCGGCGCTCTACGGAACCAGCCAGTGGATGGAGCAGAGCGCGGGATTAAACCCGCTGGACGTCGGGCTCATCCTCGTTCCGTTCTCCGCGGTCAGCATCGTCCTGGCGCGAATCTCCTCCGGGCGCGGCTGGATTCGCGGACCGCTGACCATCACCGGCATCTCGCTCATCGCGACCGCCCTCGTCGTACTGTCGCTCGACCACAACTCCCCGGTGTGGGCGCTCGTCGCCATGACCCTGCTCTTCGGGATCACGAACGGCCTGAGCAGTTTCGCCAACCAGGCATCGCTGTATGTCTTCGCCCCCGCCGCGGAGATCGCGGTGGCGTCCGGGCTCTACCGCACCTTCTCCTACATCGGCGCGATCTTCTCGTCGAGCCTCATCGGTCTCACGTTCGGCCGGGCGGCGACCGACGCCGGGCTGCACGCGCTGGCTTGGGTGCTCGTCGCGATCGGCTCGGTCGTCGTGATGCTGGTCGTGTTCGACCGCGCTCTTCCCCGCACTGCCAACCGGTGATCAGGCACGCGCGATACGATCGCGTCATGGCCGCCCGCATCGACCGACTCGAGGGCACGCTCGCATCCTGGAACCAGGAGCGCGGGTTCGGATTCATCACACCCGCAACCGGCGGACCGCAGGTGTTCGCGCACATTCGGGCCTTCCCCCACGGCACCCAGCCAGAGGTTGGCACACACCTCAGCTATGAGGTGGAGGTCACCCCCGACGGAAAGACGCGGGCGCGGTTCGTGCGCGTCGCCGGCACGGCACCGATCCAGACCTACGGAACAACGCGGGCGAGCATCCTGAGTTTTCTGCCGATCGCGCTCTTCATCGTCATCTATATCGTCGTCACGATCCTCTGGCATCCGCCGTACTGGGTGCTCTTCGTCTACCTCGGCACGAGCCTGCTGTGCATCCTGGTCTACTCACTCGACAAGTCCGCCGCCGCCCTGGGGCGCTGGAGGGTCTCGGAGAGCGCGCTGCTTCTGCTCGGGCTCGCCGGTGGTTGGCCGGGGGCGATCCTCGCCCAGCGGCTACTGCACCACAAGACGAAGAAGCGCAGTTTCCAGGCCGCATTCGCGGGAAGTGTGATTGTCAACATCATCGCGTTCGTGCTCTTGTCGTCGCCGCTGGTCGCGGCCCTCGAGTCCCTCAGCGCACCGGTCTAGTCCCCGCGGACGGGTCGCCGACCTGCCCCTACAGCGGGAGTCGCGAGTTGTAGTCGTCGCGGTACACGCGAGGTGCCGGGCGATCGTTCACCGCGCACCGAACGGTTGCCAGGCATCCGAGCACACTGAGAGCACCAAGACCAACGAGTAAAACGATCATTTCCCATCTCCCGTCATCGGGTTCCTGAAGCCAGTCTCGTGGCAGCCCCCGACACTCGCTATGGCAGAAATGCCACGATAGGGAGCATTCCTGCCAACCCGCAGCGAGGTAGCCTACGGCAGTGAACATTCGAGAATTCACCGAGGCCGACTGGCCCGCCGTGTGGGCGATCTACCAGGTTGTGGTCGCTGCCGGCGAAACGTACACGTACGATCCAGCGTGGACCGAGCAGCAGGCTCACGACGTCTGGGTCGAACCAGCGCCCGGGCGCACGTTCGTCGCGATCGACAACGACCGGGTCGTCGGTACCGCACATCTCGCACCCAACAAACCTGGCCGGGGTTCACATGTGGCCACGGCCAGCTTCATGGTGGATGCCAGTGCGCGCGGCCTGGGTGTGGGTCGCGCGCTCGGGGAGCACATCCTCGCGGTCGCGCGATCAGACGGGTATGCGTCGATGCAGTTCAACGCGGTCGTCGAGGCGAACACGGGCGCGGTTCACCTGTGGAAGCAACTCGGGTTCCAGGTCATCGGTACCGTGCCTGAGGCGTTCGAGCACCCCACAAAGGGCAGGGTAGGTTTGCACATCATGTACCAGCGGCTCTAGACCCGGTAGGACATTGGACGACCCGCTTGCGCGTTCACTTTGATGCGCCACAATGAGACCATGTCCAAGAAGATTGACTCCACGCTGAAGGACCTGATCAAGGCCCTCGAGAAGCACGCAGAAGTCGCCGGCGAGCGGCACGTGTCGCTCAAGCGTTCGCAGCGCGCTACCGCGAAGGTGCGCGCCGCGGCGACCGCGTATGCCGCCGCCGTGCACGCACGCAGCGGTCTCGGCAACCCGTTCGACGATGTCATCGACCCGGCTCTCGACGAGGAAACGCTGCAATCCCTCTCAGCCGAGCGGGACGCCATCGCCCGTACGCTGACGTCACCGATCCCGCTGCAGTCTGCCTCGCTTTAGGCCGCTTCCGTTCGGCGCCGGGTCCCTCGGAATGTCGGTGGTCCGGCCTATCCTGTCATTGATCGCGACACGCCGAAAACACTAGATGTAGTGGAATGACAAACGTGTCATTCCGGTTATATAGTGGGGACTCACCTCGCAGTGAGGCAAACTCCTTAGTCGGCCGGATGAAATCCGGTCGAAGGGAAAACAAGCTGATGCTGCGAAGTTGCATCGAACGAAATCGCGGGCGATGCCATCAAATTTTGTAGAAACGGGGCACCCAATGGACAACGAAAGCGACTCGGTAGGCGGATACGCGGTGCCCGTCGACCCGATGGACCTTCTGCAGTGCGACAGCTGCCAGTAGGCGCTGCTCTCACCTAGAGACAACCGGAACCCCCGGCAGACCACGACGGTCAGCCGGGGGTTCCGCTTTGTCCCCGGCCGACCCGCGCAGAACTAAGCTGGCGTGGTGCCAGTGAACCCCGAGCTGCAGGGGCGCGTGTTCCCGCCCGCCCCGCCCTACCTTGTCGGCCGCGAGAAGGTGCGGGAATTCGCTTCGGCCGTCTTCTCCACGTCGCCGCTGAACTTTGAACCCGAAGCCGCCAACGCAGCCGGATACACGGATGTCGTGGCCCCACCCACTTTCGCGGTGGTCGTGCAGGAGCTCAGCCTTGCGCAACTCCTTTCGGCGCCGGATGCGGGGATCGACTTCTCGCGGGTCGTCCACGGCGACCAGCGGTTTACCTATTCCCGCCCGATCGTGGCCGGGGACGAGCTCACCGCGCAACTGACGGTATCCGCCGTCAAGTCGCTTGGGGGCCACAGCATTGTCACCTCAGACTCGGTCATCACCGACGCAACCGGGGCGCACGTCGTCACGGCAACCTCGACGCTTGTGGTGCGGGGGGATGAGTAGTGGCGGTCGCGGTCGGCGACGTTGTCGCAGAAAACACCTACCACCTGACCCGGGATTCCCTGGTGCGTTACGCCGGCGCATCCGGTGATTTCAATCCCATCCACTACCGTGACGACGTGGCGCAGAGCGTTGGACTCGACGGGGTACTCGCACACGGGATGCTCACCATGGGTCTCGCGGTTCAGCCCGTGGTGGAGTGGCTGGGCTCCCGCGGCAGCATCACCGACTACCAGGTGCGGTTCACCAGGCCGGTGCCGGTGGATGCGGCATCCGGCGCTGTAGTCACAGTACTGGCGAAGGTCGGCGCGATCGACGACGACGGGGTGCGAATCGATCTCACGGTGACGTTCGACGGGTCGACCGTGCTCGGCAAGGCCCAGGTGAGGGTGGCCCTGGCCGAGGCATGAGACTCGCCGACCTGACAACCCTGCACGTCGGTGGCAATGCCGACCGGGTTCTCGAGCCCACAACTCGTGACGAACTCCTCCAGGTCGTGCGCGAGACCTGGGCCAGCGGCGACGACTGGCTCCTGCTGGGCGGCGGCTCCAACGTCGTCATCTCCGACGACGGGTTCGATGGCACAGTCATTCGGGTCGCAAGTCGCGGAATCGAGCGACTCGAGGTCGAAACTCCAGCCCTGCGGCCATCCGCCTACCTGGGCGACCGCACAGTGCGACTGCGTGTGCAGGCCGGGGAGCCGTGGGATGCGCTGGTCTATGAAACCGTGCGCCACGGCTGGGCGGGTATTGAGGCGCTCTCAGGCATCCCCGGATCGAGCGGTGGAGCGCCCATCCAGAACATCGGCGCTTACGGGCAAGAGTTGAGCTCAAGCCTGGTCGCGATCGAATTCCTCGACTACCTGACGGGGGAGCTCGAGCGCATTCCGGCTCCCCAACTCGGCCTCGGCTATCGCTCGTCGGTGCTGAAGCGGGGAAGGCAGGGCCTCGTCGTCTCGATCGAGCTTGAACTCGTGGAGGGTGTGGCCGGCGGCTCTGCGCTGAGCGCGCCCGTCGCGTACGACCAGCTGGCGAGCACCCTGGGGGTGCGCATCGGCGACCGGGTGCCGCTCGACGAGCTTCGCGCCGCAGTTCTCGGCCTGCGGGCAGCCAAAGGGATGCTGCTCGACCCGGAGGATCGAAACTCGTTCAGCGCGGGCTCGTTCTTCACCAACCCGATCGTGAGCGAAAACTTCGCGCGCGGCCTGCCCGCTGCGGCACCTCGCTGGCCGACGTCGCCGGACGAGCCCGATGTCGTGGTGCCGCTCGGGGACGCGCCTGCTGCGCCCTCGTCACGGGGTGAATACCGCGTCAAACTCAGTGCGGCCTGGCTCATCGAACGGGCGGGCATTTCGCGCGGGTTTTCGCTGCCGGGCTCCCGCGCCGCCGTATCGTCGCGGCACACGCTGGCGCTCGTCAACCTCGGTGGTGCCACGGCGGATGAGGTTGTACAGCTCGCCCGCTACGTGCAGACCCGGGTGCTCGCCGAATTCGGCGTGCAGCTGCAGCCCGAGCCCGTCCTGGTCGGCATAGACCTCTAGCGGTTGCGAATTGGGGTGAGACCGCCCCGCCGAGTGCCACAGCGGCTCAGAGCAAGCCCAGCTCCATCGCCCGCGTCACGGCACGAGTCCGGTCGCTCACGCCCAGCTTCTCGAACACGTGCAGCAGGTGGGTCTTGACCGTCGCCTCACCGACGAAAAGCTCGGCGGCAATCGCGGGGTTGCTCCTGCCCGCGGCAACCAGGCGCAGCACCTCGGTCTCGCGCGGGCTGAGAGAAGGCGCACGCGTCTTAACCCGCTGCACCAGCAACGCCGCGATCCGGGGCGCCAGCGCCACATCGCCGCGGGCAACGGCACGGACCCCCGCCAGGATCTCCTCCTGCGGCGCCGCCTTGAGCAGGTACCCGCTCGCCCCCGCCTCGATGGCGGTGAGGATGCTGTCATCCGATTCGTAGGTGGTGAGGATGAGCACGCGAACGCCCGGCTGGGCGGCCAGGATGCGGGCCGTTGCCTCATCGCCGTCGATTCCGGGCATCCTGAGGTCCATCAGGACGACGTCGGGGGTGGCTTCGAGCGAAAGCTGCACCGCCTCGAGTCCGGTGGATGCCTCGCCAACCACCTCGACATCCTCCGCCGTCTGCAGGAGCGCGACGATCCCGCTGCGCACAATCGGATGATCGTCCGCCACGAGCACGCGGATCAAGGGTTCGCCTCGATGGCCCCCGGCAGCGACGCAACCAGGGTGGTCCCGCCGCCCGGAGATGCGGTGATCGCGAGGCTTCCCCGCGCGAGAGCCAGTCGATCGCGAAGGCCGGAAAGGCCGAAGCCGCTCAGCGGCGCTGCCGGGTCGAACCCGGTGCCGTCGTCGGTGATCCCCAGGTCGATGCGCCCCTCGGCGACAGTGAGGGTCAACGCAGCGGCATTGGCGGAGGAGTGCTTGCGCACGTTGGCGAGGGCCTCCTGGGCACAGCGCAGCAGCACGACCTCGCTGTCGCGGTCGAGGTTCGCCGAGTCGTCCGCGTCGACGGTGACCGCGATGCCGGTCTCCCGTTCGAACCGTTCTGCGAGGCGGCGCAGGGCGATCGCCAGGCCACCGCCATCCACCCCGACGGCTGCGCCGGACGCCACAAGGGCCCTGGTCTCGGTGAGGGCGTTCCGGGCGTTCTCCTCAAGTACCCCCAGTTGCTTCTCCGCTGCGGCAGAGTTGCCGGCCCGCAGTTCGCGCAGTCCACGCTGGGCCGTCAGCACGAGCCCGGTGAGGTCCTGTGCAATCGTGTCATGGAGCTCGCGGGCGAGCCGTTCCCGCTCCGCCGATGCCCCCGCATCACGGCTGAGCGCGGCCAACTGTTCCTGGGCAGACTCAAGCTCCTCAAGGAGGTGACGGCGCTCCTCGCTCTTCTCAGCGATGCTCGAGATCCACAGCCCGAGGGCCAGGCTGAACACGAGCGACAGTCCCTCGATGCTCGCTGCAACCGCGAGTGCCTGGGCGGTCGCACCGAGGCCGAGGAACATCCCGGTTCCGATAGCGAGAGCGGTGCAGACCACCGCAACCACGGCAGTGCGGGTGCGCTCAAGCACCGACCAGATCACCGGATAGATGAGGCACTGGAGGGTCGCCATAGACGTTTCGAAGTACACGGCGCCACTGGCCAGGGCGACGAACAGCACGGTGATCGCGATCCCGTAACGATTACGGCAGAGAGCACGTCGACCGAGTACCAGCCAGGTCACGACGATCGCGGCGGAGCACGCGATCGCGCCGATGGTATTGACGAGTGGTGCCTGCTCGAGCACGACGAGCGCAGAGAGAACGACCGCGGTCGCCAGAACCGCGATCGTCCACCAGCGCGAAGAGGTCATGTCTCTAGCTATCCTTGCGGATCCACCGGAAAGTCACCCGGCACAACACGAGCCCGACAACGAGCCAGATCAGGGTGGCGATCAGCACCCCGCTGAGGTCCCAGGAGTGACCCTGCTCGACCGCCTTGAAGCTGTCCGGCAGGAAAACCGAGCGCATCCCCTGGGCCAGCCACTTCAGTGGGAAGACGCTGGCGAAGTTCTGCAGCCAGGTTGGCAGTTGCGAGAACTGCAGGTAGACACCCGAAATGAACTGCAGGATGAGGGTGATCGGAATGATGACGGCCGTCGCGCTCTTGCCCGTGCGCGGCAGCGCGCTGAGGGCGATGCCAAGGATCGCACACGTCGTCACCCCGAGCAGGAAAACCCAGGCGAAAGTCCACCACCGGGCCGGGTCGGTCGGAAGTTTCACTCCAAACGCCGTCGCTGCGACCAGGATGAGAAGCGCCGCCTGGGCGAGTCCGGTCACCAGCACCTGGCCGATCTTGCCGATGAAGTAGCTGAACACGGGGAGTGGCGACCCACCGAGTCGCTTCAGCGTCCCATCGCTCTTCTCGCCGGCAATATCGATCGCCATGTTCTGAAGGCCGCTGAGCAGAAGACCGGCAGCCAGCATTGCGGGCAGGTAATAGTCTGCGGCGCTCAGCGCGTGACCACTCGCATCCCTCCCGAAGTTGCCGTTGCTGAAAGCAACAGAAAAGATCGTGAGGAACACCAGCGGGAACAGGAAGGTGAAGAAGACGGAGTCGCCCTGGCGGAAGTAGGCCTTGACCTCGTAGCGGATCCGGCTGAAGCCGAGACGGATCGTGCGGCCCGCGGGAAGCGCAGGCGTGATCATGGTGGTTGCGGTCATCGGACTTGCTCCATCTTCTTGTCGGTCGAACTCGTCGATACCTCATACGCTTCGACGAGCTTGAGGTAGATGTCTTCGAGGCTGGGTCGAACAATTTCGAGATTCCTCGGCTCGCCGCCCGCCCTCACCAGGTCGGCAACCAGCCTCCCGGGTTCGTCGGTGCGCTGCTCGTGCGGGCCGTCTTCGTCGTTCCAGCTCACGATGGGCACGCGGGCATCGGCACCACCGATCTCGTCGATGGCACCGATCTCGATGAGTTTGCCGCCCGCGATGATGCCCGCCCGATCGCTCAACTGGGCTGCTTCGTCCAGGTAGTGGGTGGTCAACAGGATGGTGGTGCCCTCTGACTTGAGCTGCCGCACCAGGTCCCAAAAGTTGCGTCGCGCCTCCGGGTCGAAACCCGTCGTCGGTTCGTCGAGGAACAGCAACTCGGGACGCCCGATGATGCCGAGAGCAACATCCACTCGCCGGCGTTGCCCGCCCGACAGCCGCCGGATGAGCGTCTTGTCTTTCTGCTCGAGCCCGACAGCGGCGATGACCTCGTCCACGTCGCGGGGATTCGCGTAATAGCGCGCGAACTCGCTGAGCTGCTCGCGCACGGTCACGTTGCCCTGCTCGCCGGTGTCCTGCAGCACAATTCCCAGGCGGGCTTTCCAGGCGACGCCGCCGTGGTGCGGATCGATACCGAGCACGCTTGCCTCGCCGCTTGTGCGGTCGCGGTAACCCTCAAGGATCTCGATTGTTGTGCTCTTGCCGGCCCCGTTCGGGCCGAGAAGCGCGAAGGTTTCGCCGCGAGCGATGTCGAAGGTGACGCCGTCGAGGCCGACGAACGATCCGTAGCTTTTGCGCAGGTCGCGTACCGAAACGACCGAATCAGAATCTGTCATAGGTACATGGTGGGACCCGCGGCCGCCAGGCACCAGCCTCCGCCCCACCGACACGGGCATCCACCACCCGGTGGATGGTAGGTGGCGGGTGGTGGGTGGTGGATGGTGGACCGGGGACCGGGGACCGGGGACCGGGGACGGTGGATCGTGGATCGTGGATCGTGGACCGTGCGTGGAAGGGGCCGGGGGTGATGCCTGCGGCCTGTGCTGGTGCCGCTGGCGGCTGCCGCGCAGGGTGGTCGGTGGCGAGTGGGCGGAGATCTCTGCGCGTGGCGAGAGTTACGTCTCCCTCCGCGCGCGTGTTTCTCCAGCCGGAGGTGCCCGTTTCTCCCGCCACACCGGTTTGGGCGGAGACGTTTCTCTCGCCGGGCCGGGTCGCGGCACGGTCGGCCGGCAGAGAGGAACGCCCCAGAGGGATGCCGTACACTGAAGTCGGTAGTTGAAATCTGCCAAGCTTTTGCATGCCCGAAATTCGTTGAGGGCACGTCGAGCTTGAGGAGTTCGGCTCATAGGGCGGTGGCTCAATTGGTAGAGCAGCGGTCTCCAAAACCGCAGGTTGCAGGTTCAAGTCCTGTCCGCCCTGCAGGTTGCTTGCCTGGCAGGTTGTGTAGCAAGAACAATGCTGTTTGGCAGGCAAACAGGTGAAAGGTTGTGAGTGTGGCACGCAAAGTAGTCGACGAGCCCAGTGAGGACATCGTCGCGAACGCGCGAAAAGAGCGCGCCGAACGGCGCAGCCCGTTCGCGCGTGTCTCGCTGTTCATCCGCCAGGTGTTCATCGAGCTTCGCAAGGTCGTTACACCCACCCGTCGTGAGCTGTTCGGCTACACGGGAGTCGTACTGGTTTTCGTGTGCGTCATGATGGCGCTGGTCTACGGGCTCGACGAGGGATTCGCCCTGCTCGTGAACTGGTTGTTCGGCGCTCCGACAAGTTAGCGCTCCACAATTTTGGAAGGACGCCAGGGCATCCGCTCGCACTCCTTCGATTCGGCCCCGCCGGATCTCACATCGTCAAAAATGCAACAGAAAGAAGTGTCAAGTGTCTGAGTCTGACCGCCGGGATATCGAACTCGGTACGGCCGCTGAGCAGTCGTCCGAAGAGGATGAGGCCCAGGAAGGCAACATCCTCGAACTGGATGACCGCTCCGACGACCCTGCCGAGCAGGCCGCGATCCACGTCGAAGATGAAGACGGCGACGTGGATGAAGACGGAAGCGACCTCGCCGGGCTGCTTGAGGCACTCGATGCTGCGCTTGATCCCGAGGCGGATGCGATCGTCGACGACGCACTCGATGTCGAAACTCTCGAGGATGCCGAGGCCGCGTTCGAAGCGACCGAGGACGAAGAGGAGATCGAGGAAGAGCTCGAGGCCGAAGAGGTTCCCGACGTGACTCCTTACGACGGCCCCGAGCTCGGTGACGACGCTGCACCTGCTGACGCCGCGGCTGAAGGCGACGAAGCGGCCGAGGTTGACCCGTATGAGGCGTTCCGCGACGAGCTGCGGTCCAAACCGGGCAAGTGGTACGTCATCCACTCCTATGCGGGCTTCGAGAAGCGCGTCAAGCAGAACATCGAAAACCGCAGGGTCTCGATGGCCATGGAGGACTACGTCTTCCAGGTCGAGGTCCCGATGGAAGACGTCGTCGAGATCAAGAACGGGCAGCGCAAGCTGGTCAATCGCGTTCGCATCCCCGGCTACGTGCTCGTCAACATGGATCTCAACGAAGACAGCTGGTCCGTCGTTCGCCACACCCCCGGCGTGACGGGCTTCGTCGGCAATTCGCACAACCCCACGCCGCTTCGCTTCGAGGAAGCCTTCAACATGTTGAAGAGCCTCGTGCAGATCGTGGAGGCTCCGGCGAGCAAGACTGCTGGCGGCAAGGGCAAGACGGCGGCTCGGGTCATCCCGGCAGAGGTCGACTTCGAGATCGGCGAGACCATCACGATCAAAGAGGGATCGTTCGCGGGTCTTCCCGGTTCGATCAGCGAGATCAAGCCGGAGAGCGGAAAGCTCACGGTGCTGGTGTCGCTCTTCGAGCGCGAGACACCGGTCGAGTTGTCGTTCGAGCAGGTCACCAAGCTGTAGGTATTCTCGCGCCAGTGCGAATGATCGCAGGATGACCGTTCATCACTTCTCAGTGCGCATTGATCCGCGCCTTGCGGATATTCTTGCCATTCTCGAGGGCACGACGATTGGCGCGGATTTCAGGAATCGAGCTCTCAGGCTGGCGACCTCCGGTGTTCTGGGCGAGCCCATCGATCATCGTGCCGCGCTTCGGAGCCAGCTGTGGATGCTGGAGCGGCTGGGGACGAACGGAATCAATCTGACCGCCGCCGGCTACCTCAAACCGGCGGACGTCAGGGCTGTCGCTGACGTGCTTCCGACAATGGCGGACTGGATCTTCCGCGTGACGACGGAGGTCCATACCCAGCCCGTCCTCTATTTTCGCCGGCACCTGGCCCACGTTGGCCTTCTCCGTAAGAACAAGGGGGTCTTGCTCGCAACCAGGAAGGGCCAGTCGGTGGTCAAAGACCCGGATCTCCTGTGGGCACATCTCGCGTCAACCCTGATTCCGAATCGGCCCGCCTTCATCGAGATGGCGAGCGTGGTTGTCCTCGTCCACATGGGGACTACCGACGGTCGGATCGATGTTCAGGCCGTTGCGCGGACCCTCGGGGCGCTTGGTTGGGCGCACCCCGGCGGCGAACGTCTCGATGAGCGAGACGTCCATCCCGTCTCGAACGATCTGTGGGCAGCGCTGGGCAATGTCGGTGATCGGGCGCCGACGGCAGGCAGCTTCTTGGATCGCACTCTGAGTCCCGCCGCCACCGAAATGATTCGCCAGGCGCTGTTCACGGATGCGCCCCCATCGACCGCCACCTCAACACGAACAGGTCACAATCATTAGGTCCGTGAGCATGCTCCTCAGCGTGTAATAACCGAGCGGGCAGCAATGGCTGCTCGATGGTGCGAATCACCTCCTCGTGGGATGCACGACGCGAGCCTATTGTGCGAACTCGTCCGTGTCGCGTTGCCGGTGAACTGGGTGCGCCGAACGTCACGCATTGGCCGGGTTGCCTGCGCCCGTGTAAGATTATGAGGTTGTGCTCGCGCCTTGGCGGGAGCACGATCATCCACCGCATCCGACCCGGATGGCGGGAGCGTCGCTTCCACAAACAAAAATGTGTCGCGGCACGAAATGAAAAGAGAAAAAAGTGGCATCGAAAAAGAAGGTCACGGGTCTGATCAAGCTTCAGATCCAGGCCGGCGCCGCCAACCCAGCCCCGCCTATCGGCCCGGCGCTCGGTCAGCACGGCGTCAACATCATGGAGTTCTGCAAGGCCTACAACGCAGCGACCGAGTCGCAGCGTGGCAACGTCATTCCGGTTGAGATCACCGTCTACGAGGACCGCTCGTTCACGTTCATCCTGAAGACCCCGCCTGCCGCGGAGCTCATCAAGAAAGCAGCTGGCGTCCAGAAGGGGTCTGCGACTCCGCACACCGTCAAGGTCGCGAGGCTTTCCAAAGACCAGGTCCGCGCGATTGCGGAGCAAAAGCAGGTCGACCTCAACGCCAACGACCTCGAGGCCGCCATTAAGATCATCGCGGGCACCGCTCGCTCCATGGGAATCACGGTGGACGCATAATGCCTACGAAATCAAAGGCCTACCGCGCCGCAGCCGAGAAGATCGAAGAGGGAAAGTTCTACACGCCCGTCGAGGCGGTGGAGGTCGCTCGCGAGACCGGCTCCAAGAACTTCAACTCCACCGTCGAGGTGGCGCTGAAGCTCGGAGTCGACCCGCGCAAGGCCGACCAGATGGTGCGCGGCACCGTCATCCTGCCGCACGGTACGGGCAAGACCGCCCGCGTGCTCGTGTTTGCGACAGGCCCCGCGGCTGAGGCAGCCATCGCTGCCGGTGCCGACGAGGTCGGTGGCGCGGAGCTCATCGAGAAGGTTGCCGCGGGTTACACCGCGTTCGACTCGGCGGTCTCGACTCCCGAACTCATGGGCCAGGTCGGACGCCTCGGTAAGGTGCTCGGCCCGCGTGGCCTCATGCCGAACCCGAAGACGGGCACCGTGACGACGGATGTCGCCAAGGCTGTGACCGACATCAAGGGCGGCAAGATCGAGTTCCGCGTCGACAAGCACTCGAACGTGCATTTCGTCGTGGGCAAGGCGGCGTTCAGCCAGGAGCAGCTGGCGGAGAACATCAAGGCCGCGCTCGATGAGGTGGTTCGCGCTAAGCCTTCCAGTTCGAAGGGTCGCTACATCACCAAGGGCACGGTCTCGACCACGTTCGGTCCTGGCATCCCGTTGGATGTGAACTCGATCTAATCCTGCGAAGCAGAAGCGAGATCTGCACAGCATCAGGGGGTCCGTCGTGTGCGGGCCCCCTTTGCTTTTCCATGCCCCTGTTTGCGGCAGGTACAGTTTCCTGGGCGACACCGTTTGAGGAGGCACCGTGCAGATCCGACCAGGAGCGCCGGCCGATGCCGCGGTCTTCGCGGAGTTGGCGGCGGCCACTTTCCCACTCGCCTGCCCACCCCACACCACGCCGGATTCGATTGCCGAGTTCATCTCCCGCAACCTTTCGCTCGAAAACTTCGAGGGCTACCTCGCCGACCCCGACAGGGTGCTGTTTCTCGCGCTTGAGAACGATTCAGCGATCGGTTACGCGATGCTCGTACTCGCGGAGCCCACTGATCCCGACGTCGTCCGGTCGGTCGCGACGCACCCGACGTGTGAACTCAGCAAGCTGTATGTTCGACCGGGCCACCACGGCGCAGGGGTATCGGCGGGGCTGGTTGCAGCGTGCGTGGATGCGGCGAGGGCGGCGGGGCGCGCGGGCATCTGGCTGGGCGTCAACCAGCTCAACGCGCGCGCGAACAGGTTCTATGAGAGGAGCGGATTCGCGCTCGTGGGCACGAAGCGGTTCCTGGTCGGCGGCTCCTGGGAAGACGACTTCGTCCGGGAGCTTTCGTTCTAGCGAGCCGCAGCGAGACCCGGCGAGGCGTGCCGGGAGCGCTGCCTGTTCGCGGTGACCGTGAAAGACTGGACCAATGACCTCGCAGGGAGCAGCGGCCACACCCATCGGAATAATTGGTGGATCGGGGCTCTACGGCCTGCTGGATGATGGGTCTGGCCGGTCGATCAAGGTCAGGACACCGTATGGTGCGCCATCCAGCGAGATCACGCTTGGGACGTTCGCCGGACGATCCGTGGCCTTCCTTCCCCGGCACGGGAAGGGCCACACGGTCGCGCCGCATCGCATCAATTACCGGGCCAATATTTGGGCGCTTGCCTCGCTGGGCGTTCGGGCGATCGTCACGTCTTCTGCCGTTGGCGGCCTGAATCCGGACCTGTCGCCGGGAACGTTTGTGCTGCCCGACCAGATCATCGACCGAACCTACGGACGCGCGGACACGTTTTACGATGGCGACTCGGTGCAGCACGTGGCGCTGGCCGACCCGTACTGTCCGGAGCTGCACCGCTTCGCTGCGGCGAGCCTGAGCATCATCGGCGAGACGTTCGTCGGGCACGGCACGACCGTGGTCATCCAGGGCCCGCGTTTCTCAACCCGTGCCGAGTCGCGCTGGTTTCGCGCGGCGGGCGGGGACATCATCAACATGACGCAGTATCCCGAGGCAGCACTCGCGGCCGAGCTGAATGTCGGGCTCGTGAATATCTCGCTGGTGACCGACAGCGATGCGGGCGATGGAGCGTCGGAGGACGCATCATCCGACGAGGTTAGCGCGCAGTTGGTGTTCGAGCGGATGGCCGCCGCACAGCCCAGGCTGCTCAGCATGCTCGGTGCCATCGTCGAGGGCATCCCTGACGGCTATACCCCACGTCAGCTCATCCCCGCGGAAGCCGTTGGCGCGGTGCTGGCAGCGAAGACCGTGCGCTGATGCCGCTGGTGCTGGTGACCGGCGGCGCGGGATTCATTGGGTCCCACATCGTCGATCAGGCCCTCATCGACGGGTGGGAGGTGCGTGTCGTCGATTCGTTTCGAGCGGACGTGCACGGCGAACGCCCGTCGCTGCCGCTGAGCAGGCCCGGCCTCGAGGTGCGCACGGCCGACGTCACCGATGCTGGCCGGATCGACGAGTTGCTCGACGGCGTGGATGTGGTGTGTCACCAGGCCGCGAAGGTGGGGCTGGGTGTCGATTTCGACGACGCCCCCGACTACGTGCACAGTAATGAGACGGGAACCGCAGTGTTGCTCGCGGCGATGACCCGCCGGGGGATCGACCGGCTCGTTCTCGCTTCGTCGATGGTGATCTACGGCGAGGGACGCTATCGCGATTCCCTTGGCACGGTGCACGCTCCGCCGCGTACGGTGGCGGACCTTGAGGCCGGGCAGTTCGAGCCCGTTTCTGGGCGCACCGGTGAGCCGCTCATCCCCGAACTCATCGATGAGGATGCGGTTGCCGATCCCCGCAACGTGTACGCGGCCACCAAGCTTGGCCAGGAGAATCTTGCGACCGCGTGGACGCGGGCGACGGGTGGGCGTGCGGCGCTGCTGCGATACCACAACGTCTACGGACCCCGGATGCCTTTCGGCACGCCGTACGCGGGCGTCGCGTCCCTGTTCCGCACGGCTTTGGAACGCCACCAGGCCCCCCGGGTTTTCGAGGATGGCCGGCAGCGCCGCGACTTCGTACACGTCAGGGATGTCGCCTCCGCCAATCTCGCCGCTCTCGGCTGGACTGCCCGCCAGCCGGCCGGCGCGGCACGCGCCTTCAATGTCGCCAGCGGCGAGGTGCACACCGTCGGCGACGTCGCTCGCGCCCTCAGTGCGGCGGTCGCCGGTCCGGAGCCGGTTGTGACGGGGGAGTTCCGGCTCGGAGATGTGCGGCACATCACGGCGTCGGCGGATCGCATCCGTACTGAGCTGGGGTGGCGTCCGACGGTGCTGTTCGAACAGGGGATCAAGGAGTTCGCAACGGATCCGTTGCGACCGGCGAACTAGGCCTTCGTCACGTCGTGAAGTAGTTTTCGTGCTGGGTGCGCTCGCCACCCGTCAACAAGGCGGAGGTCTCCGAACCAATGGCATGAAGACACCGGATTCGCCCTCGCACGATTCCCGCTGGCTGGTCGACGTGGTTTTTCCGTGCCTGGATGAAGCCGCGGCGCTCCCCTGGGTTCTGTCCCGACTTCCGGTGGGGTACCGGGCGATCGTGGTCGACAATGGGTCGACCGACGGGTCAGGTGAGATCGCCGCTGCGCTGGGCGCGCTGGTGGTCGATGAACCCCGGCGCGGCTTCGGTTCCGCCGCGCATGCCGGCCTGAGCGCCGCGACCGCGCCCATCGTCGCCTTTTGTGATGCCGACGGCTCCATGGATCCGGCAGAGCTGCCGCGGCTGGTCGAGTGGGTCGAGTCGGGAACTGCGGATCTCGTCCTGGGTCGTCGGCGCCCGACCAGCCGGGGGAGCTGGCCGCTGCACGCGCGCCTGGCGAATGTCGCTCTTGCCTGGCTGATGCGCCGGTCGACGGGCTACAACCTGAACGATCTCGGCCCCATGCGCGTAACTCGCCGCGCGGCGATGGTCGACCTTGGGCTCACCGATCGCCGCAGCGGCTATCCACTGGAGCTTGTCCTTCGGGCACGGGAACAGCGGTGGAGTGTGGTCGAACTGGATACCCGCTATTCCCCGCGGGTGGGCAAGTCGAAGGTCACGGGAACGCTTCGCGGCACGCTGACGGCCATCCGGGATATGTCCCGACTGCTCCAGGGAATGGCGGTGGCACAGTGACCACTGTTGTCGTCATCGCGAAAGAAACCATCCCCGGCAAGGTCAAGACGCGTCTCACTCCGACCTTTTCATTCGCCGAGGCAGCGACCCTCGCCGAGGCGTCGCTCGCCGACACGCTCGCGGTGGTTCGAACGCTGGGAGCCCGTGAACGGATCCTCTATTTCGATGGGACGCTACTTCCGGCCGGCAGCGAGGATTTCACGGTCGTGCCGCAGGCGCCCGGACCCCTGGATGAGCGCATTGCCGCACTCTTCGACCGGCTGTCCGGGCCGAGCATCCTGGTCGGGATGGATACGCCTCAACTGAATCGCAGCCACCTGGCCCACGCGGTCGAGAACTGGTCGCCCGAGGTGGATGCCTGGTTCGGCCCGGCGACCGACGGCGGATTCTGGGCACTCGGGCTGCGTGAGCCGTGCGGCGACCTGGTGCGCGGGGTTCCGATGTCTCGCGACGACACCGGGACGCACCAACTGGCACGCCTGGCCGCTGCCGGGCTGCGAGTGTCGCTTCTCCCGCCGCTGACCGACGTCGACACCGCGGACACGGCGGTCGAGGTCGCCGAGCTGGCACCGGACGGCGCGTTCGCCGCAGCTCTCGCCCGCATGCCCATCTTCGAGCCGGTCGGAGCAGTGCGATGAGTGCGCCACTCGTCGAGGAGCGCAGCCGCGCTGCCTCCTTCGGAACTGGTGGGGCCGAGCCCTATGCTCGCGCGCTGCGCGCCGCAGACTCCCACGTGCTGTATCTGGAAGAGCTCCGCGACGACCAGTCGCTCTCGTCATCGTCAATGGATTTCGCTCGCTGGAACGGTGCGGCGGACCGCGTCGACGTCGCGCTCCTCGGGTCTGTGCGAGGCCCGGTGCTTGACGTTGGCTGCGGCCCTGCGCGGATGGTGCGAGCAGCAGTCGCGATGGGACTTACCGTTCTGGGCCTTGACGTCTCGCCGACGGCGGTCGAGCTCGGCCGCGAGGCAGGGCTCCCGATGCACGAGGGATCGGTGTTCGACCCGATTCCCGACGAGGGAGCCTGGCACACCGTCCTCCTGGTCGACGGCAACGTCGGCATCGGCGGGGACGTCGCGCGGCTGCTCAGCCGGTGCGCGGAGCTGCTGGCGCCCGATGGCGAGGTCGTTGTGGAGTTGCATCCCGACCCGTCGCGCGACCACCGGTACACCGGGCGCCTTGTCGACATCCACGGCGGCTACAGCGAGTCATTCCCCTGGGCCGAGGTGGGCATCGCGGGCGTTTCACGTCGCGCCCCGCAGGCTGGCCTGACCCTGCGTCAAGCCTGGTCGGCTGGTGACCGCAGGTTCTGCCGTCTCGCGAAGACCCTGGCATAGAACGCGATCGCGGCTGCGGTCAGCAGCGCGAGCACCACCAGGAACACTCCGAGATGCAGGGCGTAGTCCTGCGGAAGAATCGATGAGCTCGCCGTTCCGATGGCTTTCTTGATCACCTCGGGCAGGATCAGGAGCGCCACGATCCCGCCGACGACGAGCGCGCCGGAGACGAGCGCGATGACGGCTGCGGGGATGCGGCCGCCCAGGCGGCGGCCGAGGAGTGTCGCCAGGAAGACCCCGGGCGCAATAATGCCGTCGTGCACAATGAGTGCGCCGATCAGCCACTCGATCACCCGGGCGTACTGGTTGTGGTTGACCTCGATCCATGCCACATAAGCGCCGATCGCCATCAGGGCCAGCCCGAAGAGGACCAGCACAATCCGAGTGTTTCGTAGTGCCATCAGAACGTCTCCAGTGTGCTCAGCCACTTCGTCTGCAGCACGCCCGGCCGAGCGGGCGCGATGAGGCGGGCGGGATACCCGTGGTTGATGTCAAGCGTCTTGCCGTCGACCTCGAGGGCCACCAGCGTGAGATCATCCTGCACAAAGTTCGGCTCCAGCTCGGTGACCGCGTAGATGCTGCCTTTTTCGAGACTCGTCGCGCGCACCGAAGCACTCTTGGGAGCCTTGACCGTGTTGACGAGGTCGCGCAGCCTGACGCCCTTCCAATGCGCCGTCTGGCTCCAGCCCTCCACGCAGGCGATGGGAAGGTCCACCTCGTACTGGGTCATCGACTCGAGGTCGGCGCGCGTGAACGAGCGGGAATGGCTGCTCGAGCTCACGGTCAGGGTCCAGTCCGGCGACGTTGCGGTTTCGAGCACTTTCGCTGCCGCCGCGGTGCGATTGACGGGAAGGGCGTCAGGGCCGACTCCGGCCTTGCGCGGCCCGAAGATATTGAGAACGTCGAGGGGGCGGAATGACTGGCCGACGGTCAGCGCAACGAGCGTTGCCCCCGCAACGCCCACCGTCGTGAAGAAACCGCGGCGGCTCAGTCTCGGGCTTTTCGGGGCGGGGGTCTTGTCGATCCAGGCGAAGATTCGACTCGTCACGCCGATGCCCACGTCAGGCAGCGGCAGCCTGGCGTTGCGGTCCGGCTCCTCGGGCAGCGGGATGAGCTCGCCCGCGGAGTCGTAGCTGGTGGACTTACGCCAGTAGCGCGTCGTGATCGGCAGCTTGACGGCGATGTGGATGGCCAGCGACCCGATGATGATGAACGCGAGCGCGAAATGGGTGGGACGAAACGAGAATCCGAAGAGCGCGTACCACTGGTAGGTGTTCAGCAGTCCGGTGGTGATTTCGACGAGCGATGACGCGACGAAGACCGCGATGGACGCGCGCTCCAGGAAGTGAAGGAAGCCCCGCACCGGCGGCGTCTGGAAGAGCAGCGGGAAGATCGAGTACAGCTTCGCGAACAGCAGCGGGAAACACAGGATGCCGGTGGTGATGTGAACACCCTGCGTGAACTGGTAGAGCCAGACCGGGCGCGTGAGGAACTGCATCCCCGGAAGCGGGTTCTGGATGAAGTGGCTGTAGAGACCGGTCAGGAAGCAGATGATGAACGCGGCCGCAAGCAGCCGGCCGATCACCACCGCGGTTCGCGGATTGCGCGACGGCGCGATCAGCGCCTGTCGAAACCGGTAGAGCAGTCGTTGCATGACACGTCCTCCACCACGGATTCCCGGTGCCCGCAGTACCCAGTATTCGGAGCCCTGCGCAGTTTGGGCGGTGCACGCGCCGGGATTTCCCAGCACCTCTATATGCGCCCACCCCGACGGTCGCTGAACCTGAAGATTCGCTGGGGAATCACAACTTTTTTTGGCTCATTTCCAAACCGGATTGCGGATGCCCGCGAACCCCTCCCATCAGCAAGCCCCAACCCAAGCAATCAACCGCAAAGGAAACACATCATGCGCAAGTCCATCAAAGCAACCGTCGGCGTAGCCGCCGCCGCACTGCTCGTTGCCGGCCTCGGCTTCTCTGCTACGACCGCAACCGCGAGCGTTCCGGCCAAGGCGAGCAGCTCCAGCATCCCCGGCCCGGTCGCCGCGGTTCCTGAGCTCAAGGGGGGAAACA
>Ga0302279_10001233_pt1 | contig 36915 bp, 31 predicted proteins | sample III_Bog_N3_3_FD_194541 | JGI IMG/M metagenome (GOLD analysis project Ga0302279, IMG submission 194541) | Peat permafrost microbial communities from Stordalen Mire near Abisko, Sweden - III_Bog_N3_3 | ecosystem: Environmental > Terrestrial > Soil > Wetlands > Peat | place: Sweden: Abisko...
CGAGCGGAACCCGGAACGAAGTTCCGGCCGGCCGTACTAGTCTGCTCCGGGTGAGGGACCTCGACCTGAACGATCTGCGGGTCTTCGTGCGCGTCGTCGATCGCGGCGGGTTCGCCGTCGCGGCGCGCGAGCTCGGGGTCCCCACCTCGACCGTCAGCCGAACGATCCTGCGCCTCGAGGCGAGCACGGGGACGCGGCTCCTTCACCGCACGCCCCGGAGCGTGCACACGACGAGCGAGGGGAGCGCCATCTACGCGAGCGTCAGCGACGCCGTGGGGACGCTCGAACGGGCCTCCCGCGCGCTCGAGCCGGCGACGCGAAGGCCGAAGGGCCTGCTCCGGGTGACGGCGCCCACCGACATCGGCAACACCTTCCTCGCGGACGTCGCGGTCGCCTTCGGCGAGCGCTACCCGCTCGTGCAGATCGAGCTCGCCCTCACCAACCGCGCCGTGAGCCTCGTCGACGAGGGGTTCGACGTCGCTCTCCGCGCGTCCCTGCGGCTCCCCGATTCGTCGCTCGTCGCGAAGAAGCTCGGCGACGTAGGGCACGCGCTCTACGCGTCGCCGCGCTACCTCGAAGCCCACGGCGCGCCGTTGACGCCGGGCGACCTCGTCCATCACAGCTGCATCGTCTTTCGCGGCAAGGACCTCGCGAAGACGTGGAGGCTCCACGACGGCAAGGACACCGTCGACGTCGTCGTTCACGCGCGCATGGGCGGTGACGACTTCGGCTACCTGCGCGCCGCGGCGCTCGCCGGCGGCGGCGTCGCCCTCATCCCGCGCCTCGTCTGCGCGAAGGAGGAAGCCGCGGGCCACCTCGTCCGCGTGCTGCCGACCTTCGAGGCAAGAGGGGCGGGCCTCTACCTGCTCTACCCCTCGGCGTCGCACGTCCCGGCACGCGTGACCGCGTTTCGCGACTTTGTCCGGGCGGCGTTCGACGCGCGCCCGTCGGCGCGCGCTGCGAAGCCTGGACGCCCTTGACCGCTCGCGCGCGAGCGCGTCACCCCGCGCAGACCTGCACGGGGATGCACGCCCAGTGTCCAAGCGTCGGCTGCCACCCGCACGTCGAGACTTCGCCCCCGTCCTTGCAGTCGGAGTCGTTGGTGCACTCGTCCGACGACGTGTGACAGTAGTAGTCTAGCCCCGTCTGTCCGCACCCGGTGACGGTCTGGCTCGGCGAGCAGTACCCGCCCTTGCCGCAGTCCGCGTCGACGCGGCAGTTGCCCGGCTCGCACGTGTTGGCGGTGCGGGTCGCACCCTCCGTCTCCCCGCACTGGCACACCGCGTCCATCATGCACTGGCTGTCGGTCGAGCACTCGTCGTAGGTGCACACGTTCTCGAGCGCGTTGCCGCCTGCCGAGCCACACCGGCCGTTGACGCCCGACGTGCAGTCGCTGTCGCTCGTGCACCCGGGGACGCCTGCATCGTCGAACGAGGTGGTGATGGGCATCCCCGGAGGCCTCGTCGTCGGGCACGCGACCGCGGACGGGCGGTGGTTCGTCGGCGGATCGAGGCCGGGAGGCAGCGGGCCGGGGCCGGTGTCGAAGGTGGGGCCGGTGTCGGCCGTGTGGCCGCCGTCCGGCGAGCCGCCCGGTCCGGGCGTGGCGGCGGTCGTGCCGCCGCAGTGCACGGCACCGAGGAGCAGGGCGCCCAGCGCGAGGAAGGTTCGACCAGCGTTACGCGTCGTCATGGCTGTGCCGAAGGAGCACAGGTCGTGCCGTGCGAGCGGCAGCGTAGATCGGCCCCTGGCGCGGCTACCGGAGGGATCGCCCGGTCGGGGTCTGACACACGTTGGCGCAGGCTCGCCGGAGCCGAAGAGCACCGTGAAGACCGGGACGCCTCAAGCCGGGGCGACGCGGACCGTTCCATACTCAGGAACGTCCTGTCCGTTCGAAAGGTAAGGGGAGCATGCGAATCAGCGCGTCGGTTCCACCACTCACTACAGTCTCTCCGTCGCCGGAGGAGCGAAGGGAGGAGCCCGCTCCGAAGTCCAGCGCCGCGGTCCCTCGAGCTCCGGCCGTGGCGGCGAGCGCGCCTCGCACGTTTCCTGCGGTGACCTTCATCGAGGAGCCGTCGGGGATCCGGATGTACGCTGGGGGAAAGCCCGTGGAGGCGTCCGTGCCAGCGCCGGAGGCCGACAACCCCGAGTGAACGGCGTCACCGCTAGAGCGCCTTCTCGTAGACCCGGTACTTCTTGTAGATCTTCGCCCCCATCGATCGGATGCCCAGGTTGATGGGGGCGTCGTCCTCGCGCGTCCACGACAGCTCGCCCCAGCGGTAGCCCTTGGCGATCGCGCGCTTGGCGACCTCGACGTAGATGGCCGCCGAGAGCCCGCCGTAGCGCTTCACGTTCCTCGTGACCTGCTTGCTGATGCCCAGCATCATCAGCCGGGTCGAGCGGGGTCGCTTCACCTTGATGCGCCAGAGGAGCTTGAGCGCCCCGAAGGGCAAGAGGCGGCCATCGAGGTCCACCAGCGCCTCGTTGAGGTTGGGGAGCATGATGCACATCCCGACCGGCCTACCCTCGATCTCCGCCAGGAACGCGAGGTCCGGATCGATGATGAGCTTCAGATCCTTCGCGACCTTCGCGACCTCCTCGGGCAACGCCGGCACGACGCCCCATTTTCCGACCCACGCGTCGTTGTAGATATCCATGACGGCCTGGATGTCGCGCTCCATGTTCTTCAGATCGACCGAGCGCAGCTTCACCTCCGGCAAGGCCTTCGTCTGCTCCCACGCCCATCATGAGGACGGGTGGAGAGTCGAAGCCCTCGATGAGGACGCCGACCTCTTCGTTGACGTAGAGCGACAGCGGACCGCGCATCCGCTTCATGCCCCGTCGCCGGAGCCAGCCCGCGGCGGCGTCGATGAGGGCCCTGCCGACGGCCTCGTCGTCGACCGTGTCGAAGAAGCCGGTCTCGTCGTTCCACACGCGCAGGTGCTCGCGATCGATCTGCGCCGAGCAGCGGCCGACGAGCCGGCCATTTCTCCAGGCGGTGAAGAGCGCCACGTCGGCGCGCTGGAAGAACGGGTTCTTCCTCGGGTGGAGCCGCTCGCGGAGCTCGAAGTCGAGGGGCGCGACCCACGCCGGGTCGTCCCGGAAGACGACGTGCGCGGCGCGAATGAACGGCCTCACGTCCTTGCCAGGGGTGTGCTGGGTGATGGTGATGGTCATCTCTACGACCTCGCGGGGGCACGCAGGCGCAGTCCCACGAACGCCGGCCCCCTGCCAGTCGCGAAGAGCGCTCGTCTGGGGATCCGATGCGCCTCGAGCGAGGTTCGTTGCGCCCCTTCGGCCTCGGGGCGTGTGCTTCACGGCCATACCCTACGGGCCACTGCTGAGCACGGCTCCGCGGGGGCCTCGCGTGGCCCCGGGCGCCTGCGTCCCGGGGCCCCGCGAGCGACTCTCTCTAGCGCTTCTCTTTGAGCCACGCGTCGTGCGCGCGTACGGCTGCATCGTGCGCAACACGGATGTGCTCGAGGGCGCGATGCTTCAAGTCCCGCGACGCCGGGTTGTCCTCCTCCTGGTTCACGTCCCTCGCGGCTGCATCGAGGGTCTCGATCGCCTTGAGCAGGCGGCTGCCGTGCTCTTTCACGTCGACGTTCGGGTGGTCGTTGATGTCCTTGCCGTCGTCGATCGCGGCCTTCTTGATGTCGCCGATCGCCCCCTCGATCTCCGAGATCGCCGTGTCCTCACCCTCGTAGACCTTCCAGTTGCCAGGCTGGCGGTAGAGAAACCAGCGCGCCGTCCGGAGGTCGGTCAGCGCGTGGAGAAACGCCGGATGCGCTCCGGGAAGCTGCTGCGCCTGGGCGGGAACCGCGGCGAGGGCGAGGGCTGCGACGGGAAGAAGTCTCAAGAATTTCATCATGTGGGAAGGTCCTTTGCGCACGTGGGTACCTCGTTCTTGGGGTTTAGACGATCGGCACGGCGAGCGATTCACGGCCGCGATGATAGACGGCCACGATGATAGATGACCCGCGGATGGTGCGTCACCAGTCTCTGCCCTCGCGAAGGCGACTCGCTCACGGGCTCGCGGGTGCGGCCGGTGCTCGCTGCTTGTCGGGCCGGGGAAAGATGTCCGCGAGCCTGCGAGCCGCGGCGGTGGGCACGGCGTAGTATGTCGCGCCCCTGGGCGCGCAGTCCTTGTACCCGAGGAGCCGCACCGAGCCGTCCCGCTCGCGGATCTCGTAGTGGGCGCAGCCTCCGCCGACGGCATAGTCGCCTGCCACCTCGGACTTGAGGCAGAGCACGCGGAAGGCCGAGGAGAGCGCGGCGAGCTCGCCCGGCTCCATCGTGCGCGTGTGGATCTGCTTCTCCTTGTCGTCCGCGAGCGTGCCCGTCACCGTGTGCGCCGCCAGGTCGACCTTGGCGTCGTAGCCGCTCCATCCCGTGGGCCCGGACCCGTGGACCCCGATGGAGACGGAGCCGTCGTCCAGCATGGGCACGCAGTCGTTGCCGCTCGCCGCCGCGGGGGTCGGGGCAGCGGCGGCTCCACCATCGGCGGCCGCGATCGGAGCGGGAGGCGTCGCGGCGACGGGCGCGGGGTCCTGCGGGGTGTCGTGGGTGCAGGCGACGGCGGCGAGGAGGATGAGGGAGAGCCGCCAGACGGTTGTCATCGCCCGAGTCTACGACGACGAGGCCGGAACCAAGAGCGCCGATGCGAGCGCCCTCGCGGCTTTCTCGGACGCCCGGCCGCCTGCACGGAAAACGGAGACCCCTGAGGCCCGACCGGTCTGTCGTGGCGGTCGCTCCCTCCGCTCCGAGCGGCCGCCGGTCCGCGTTGACCTCCGTACCGCCGGGCAGGAGGCTCGAGTCATTCGCTCTGCATCGGTCGCCCACTGCCTCGGCCTCTGGCTCATCGGGAGCCGCCCGCGTGCTACTCGCCATGAATCGGCTGCTACACCCGATGACTCGCTTGCTACGCGGTCGGGCCTGCGCGCTACCGGGCATCGACCGCTTGCTACCGGCGCGGGCCAGCGCGCTACTGGCGATGAACCACCCGATACCGGCCCGGGCCACGCGTGGGACTGGCCATCACCTGCTCGCTACCGTCACGGGCTCGCGTGCTGGGCGTCGTCCCGCTGACTGCTGAAACTTGAGGGTGGCGGTTCCACCCGGCCCCGAGGGAATCTCGGGGTGCTTTCCCAGAAAGGAACCGCCATGAAGAAGAGTGTCAAGGAACCGTCCCCGAACCAAGCCTCCATGTTGACGCAGCTGTTGATTCCCCTGGCCGCGCTGATTCGGGGCGACCTTCTCGCCCTGGTGCACCAGCTCGGGCTCCAGGCGATCGTCGCGATGCTGGAGAACGAGCGCACGAAGCTGTGCGGCGAACGGTACAAGCACGACACGGCACGTGCAGCCACGCGCGGAGGTTCGACGCACGGTGACCTCGCACTCGGCGGACGTCGCGTGACGCTTCGCCGGCCTCGTGTGGTCGACCGGAAAGGTCGTGAGGTACCGCTCGACACGTGGGAGCAACTCGCCGGCGAGGACGCGCTCGACGTGCGCGCCCTCGAGCAGATGGCGATCGGCGTCGCGACGCGAAAGTACGCACGCTCGCTGGAGACGCTTCCGGATGATGTGACAGCGCGCGGTACGAGCAAGAGTGCGGTGAGCCGTCGGTTCGTCGCAATCACGACAGAGAAGCTCGCGGAGTGGATGCACCGATCGCTCGCGGCTCTCGATGTCTGGGCCGTCTTCATCGACGGCATCCACTTCGGCGAGCACGTCGTGCTCTGCGCCCTTGGTGTCGATGCGACGGGAGCCAAGCACGTCCTTGGCCTCTGGGAGGGCGCGACGGAGAACGAGGTCGCGTGCAAGGCAATGCTGGAGGACCTCGTGGCTCGAGGGCTCAAGGCAAACCAGTCGCGGCTGTTCATCATCGACGGCAGCAAGGCGCTACGCGCAGCCATCCGCAGCCATTTCGGTCGGCGATCACTCGTACAGCGATGCCAGGTGCACAAGGTTCGCAACGTGCTCGGCCATCTGCCCAACGAGAGGCACGCCGACGTCCGCACTGCGATGCGTGAAGCATACAAGTGCACGAAGGTCGAAACGGCGAAGCGCCTGTTGAACAACCTCGTTCGCGCGTTGAGCAAGAAGCACCCGAGCGCAGCGGCATCTCTGCGGGAGGGACTCGACGAGACGCTCACCGTCCTGGGACTCGGCCTTTCACCGGCTCTCACCCGCACGTTCTCGACCACGAACCCGGTGGAGCATCTCAACGAGCGCATCCGCACGACCGCTCGCCGCGTGAAGCGTTGGGACGACGGCACGATGGTCCTGCGCTGGGTGCTCGTTGGCGTCCTCGAAGCCGCACGCGGCTTCCGTCGCCTCAAGGGCCACAAGGACATGAACCTCCTCGTTGCTCAGCTCAAGCAACTTGGTCAAGGTGCCACTCAGGCTGCCGTTGACGCGCAGCGCTCCGCCGCGTAGCCATCACGTTCGCCGCCGCTCTCAATTCCAGCAGCACTCGGGACGACGCCCGCGTGCTACCGGCTATCGACTGCTTGCTACCGTCACGGGCTCGCGTGCTACCGGCTATCGACTGCTTGCTACCGTCACGGGCTCGCGTGCTACCGGCTATCGACTGCTTGCTACCGTCACGGGCTCGCGTGCTACTGGCCGGGGCCCTTGGTTCATGGGGCGCGGCCTGCGTGCTACCGGCGCGGGCCCGCGGTTCCGCAGCAGCTCGCTCCAGGGCAGGGCCTCTCTCGCCGGGCGACCCAGCGTGAGCCCCGTGGTCTCGCAGACTTGCGCACAATCGTCCGGTCCGATGTCGATTCCCACCGTAATCCGCCCCGGAGACGGAATTACCCAGTGAGGGAAGGCAGCGAACGAAGTTACCAAGAGCACGCCTGACGGAGCCCGGCTCCGCGCAGGGTCGTCACCCCCGACGACGTGCGCCCTCGAGAAAGGAGGCAAAACAATCATGTCTAGTCAGAAGATCACGAAGGCCCAGACCTTGGCCAAGCTCCAGGCGCTCATCGCCGGGACGCAAAAGCACACCCCGAACGGGCAATTCACGCTCGGGAACGCCGCGTACACGACGTCTTCGCTCGTCCAGCTCCTCGGGAGCCTGGTCGCAGCGATGACGGCGCAGAACACGGCGGATGCTACGGCCAAGGACGCACTCCTCGCGGTCAGCGCGGCAGATGCCAAGGTGAAGCCGATCGTCTCGGCGTACCGGAAGTACCTCCTCGCGACCTACGGGAACGCGGTGCAGATCCTGGACGATTACGGGCTCACGCCCGCAAAGGCTCCCAAGCCTTTGACCGTCGAGGCGATGTCCGCGAAGGTGGCGCAGAACCAGGCCACCCGCAAGGCGCGGGGCAGCGTTGGTCCCAAGAAGCGGTCCGAAATCAAAGGGACCGTGGAGGTGAAGGCGGAGCAAGTCTCCGCCCAGCCCGCCGCGGCCCCCCCGAAGACGACCGCGTAAGGGCCAGCGCGCGGCTCCGCCGCTCTCGCGGCCCCGTCCGCCGGGAAACCGGCGGGCGTCCGTGAGAGCACCCCACGATGGGCCGAAGACCAGGCGTGGGGCCGACCCGGGATGCGTCGCCGAATGCACGACGGCGACGCGTCCTCGGGCCGGGTTTTCGTCATGTTCCGCACTAAATTTAGAACGTCCCCGTCCACCCCATCCCATACACGGGCACGACCCCCGTCCTCGTCGTGCTCTGCCCGATCACCCCCGCCATCGGCTCACCGGGCGGCAGCCACGCCGCCGGCTTGGCGCTCTTGTGGGACTCTCCACGCGTCAGCCACCACGCGAGCGCTCCCCCCGCGGCCGTGCCGCCGAGCGTGGCGGAGAGAAAGCCGCGGGTGTGCGTCGTGCTCGTGTCGTTGAACACGAGCGGGCTGCCCACGGCGGCCCCCGCGAGCGCGCCGAGGCCGGCTCCGAGGTCGACGAGCATGACGCGGGAGGGGGAGACCTGCACCGCCATGGAGAGCGCGCCTGCCCCCACGAGACCGATCGCCGCTCCGTAGCCCGCCCCCGCGTACGGCGTCACCGACGTCGTCCCGCGGTACGTGAGGTCGACGAGGCTCCCGGCCACGAGACCCAGCGCGGCGCCCGAGTGCGTGAGCGTGGCGTCGCCCTCGTCCATCTTGGTACGCGTCAGCGCGAACGTTCCGAGCGCCACGCCGCCGAGGCCCGTGACGATGCCCCACGAGTAGTGGTCCGTCGCCGGCTGCACCCCGACGGCGTTCGCGATGAGCACGCCCGACGCGGCTCCCCACCACGCGCCGGCCGCGAGGTACCAGGCGTCTCCCGTGCCGACGTCCCACTCGTCGCTCACGAGCAAGGCGCCGCCGAGGCCGATGCCCGTGCCCAGCGCGAGCAAGGGGTAGAGCACGCGCGGATCGGAGGAGCCGCTCGCCTGCTGGATGCTGTAGGCGACGTAGCCGCCGAAGAGCGCCGCGTTCGCCGCGAGCACCGCGCGCCCCGGCGACCGGAGGGGGCTCATGATGCCCTGCTGCGCCGTCGTGTCGACGCGCTCTCGCTCTCGCTCCACGGCCTCCGCCTGCGCCGCCGCGGCGGGGGACAAGAGGTCGCGCAGCATGACGAGGCCGCGCACCGCGACGTCGGAGTCCTTCACCGTCTCGACGCGCACCCGGAGCTCGCGGCCGTTCGGGGGCACCGCCACGATGCGCTCCATGAACGTCTCCCCGCCGGCGGGCTCGAGGCGGGCGCTCACGACCCACGTGCCGGGGCTGCCCGCGCCGCGACCCTTGGCGCGCGCGAGGAGATCCTCGTCGCGCGCGTGCCCCGCGTCCGGCCCTGGGTCCGCGACGTCGAGCGTGAAGCCCAGATCCGCCGCCGCGTCGCGAAGCGTCGCGTCGAGCTCCTGCGCGCGCGCCGTGAGCGTGTGCCCCTCCAGGGTCGGCCGGTGGAGGGGCACGGGGCTGGCGTCGTCTCCGGCGGGCGTGAGGGTCGGCCAGACGACGATGGGGCCGCCGCCGGGCTTCGGGGTGTCTCCCGAGAGGCCTGGTGGATTGCCGGGTGGGTTGCCGAGAAGAGGGGTGTCCGCGTGCGCCTGGGTGCTGGAGGCGAGGGTGATCGCGCAAGCCGCGAGCACGCCCATACCTCCGCGTCCCATAGGGTCCCTCAGAACATCACGACGCCGTTAACCCACAGGTCGACGATCGTCGTGTCGTCCACACTGAAGCGCCTGCCCGGCAGGTCGATCGCGTCGCGCTCGTTCGGGTTGGGGATGCCCGTCGCCGTCCTGCCGCCCGCCCCGGTCGTCGAACAGTTGGCCGACGCGCCGACGTCGCTCGTGTAGTTCGGGTTGCACGAGAAGGCCGACGTGATGATGTGCGACTGGTTGTAGGTGAACCCGATGCCGGCGTTGAACTTGATGTACTGCCCCGCCTGCACCGTCGTCTGAAAACGCGCGGCGATGCTGCCGTAGGACAGCTCGTCGGTGATGCCGACGAAGTAGTCCTTCTGCGCGGTGGGGTCGGGCGCGTTGTTGGCGTACCGACCCGGGTTCGGGTTGCGCAGGGAGGGGGCCTGCGAGGAGCCCAGGGCGTCGAACAGCTCCGAGTAGTCCCGGCCGTCCGAGTGGTACGTCCCGCTCAGGCGGAAGTCTGCCACGACGCGCTGGAAGTCCTCCCGCTTCTCCCAGGGAATGACCTCCATCCCCATCGCGAACGTGCCGACGACGGGCGGGTGGTTGATGAGCTCGCCCGAGAAGGTGTCCGTCGCCGCGTAGTCCGAGTCGCTGCGGCCCTGAGGAAAGTCAGCCTGCACCCAGAAGCCCGCGTACGGTTCGATGTACCCGAAGCGCCGCGAGAAGACGGTGTCGCCCACGATGGTGTTCATCGCGCGGCTGATGCCCGGGCTGCGGTCCGGGCCCGTCGGGTTGGAGGGATTGGGGCAGTAGCGCGTGGTGCCGTCGCTCACCGTGACGCCGCCCGCGTTGCACGCGTGCAGCGGCGATCCGACGCCGAACCTGCCCTCGACCCCGATGACCCAGGTGGGCTTGGTGCGGTCGCGTTGCTGGTTGAAGATGGCGTAGCTGAGGCCGGTCGAGAACCAGTCGATCCCGCTGCGCGTCGGACTCTTGAAGGGGACCGAGAAGAGCTGCGCCCCGGTCGGATCCTGGAGCCGCTGCGGGTTCGCCGAGGAGCCGTTCAGATCCCCCATGGACTGCGAGTCGCTGAGGATGACGGGAACTCGGATGATGACGGCCAGGTCCTTGTAGATCCCGATGTCCGCCCCGACCATGAGGGTGCTCGTCTTCTCGCTGAACGAGGCGACGTTCTCCGAGTGCGGCGTGAAGCCGCCGGTGGAGAGCCCGGGTTGAAAGAGGTCGCTCTCGCGTCGGATGGAGGCGGACTTGAACGTCTGCTGGAAGCCCAGCGTCAGGTTCAGATCGAACGGGTCGCCCTCGTCGAAGGCGTCGACCACGCTCGTGATCTCGGCCGTCTCGCTGAGCAGGCGCGGCTCACTCGCTGCCACCGGCTCGTCCGCCCAGGCAGGCGAAGCAACGAACGACGAGCCAATGCAGAGGAGGAGCGCGGCAGCGCACGTGCACTTACCTGAGGGAGCCCCCGCATGCCCTAGCTCACTTCGCGGCAAGCGCATCTCTGCGGACGCTAACGGGGGCCGGTTCTGTGTGTCAATCAACTAAGGCATGGGCGAAACTTGCGGCCCCTCCGTCGACGTGTCGGAGAGAGACCTCCACGACTGCTCTGCCGCCCTGGCGGCGGCCAGGTCGGAGTCACGGGTCGCCGAGGGGGCGAGCGACTCGATGCGCAGCAGGGCGACGCGGCAGGCCGCGCGTGCCTCGCGGCGCGCGCTCACGTGCTTTGGGGCGAGGGTCGCGAGGCTGGCGTCGGGGGCGGCGATCTGGTCGGCCAGGTCGTGCGCCACCTTTGCCGCCGGCCTGCACTGGGCCAGGGCTGCGTTCGCGGCGCCTTCCCTGGCCGCTCCGGTCGTCGGCCTACCCGCGCGGATCTTCACATGGAACCCGCCGTCGACCCGCGCCCATCCTTCGTCGTTCTCACGGCTGGGGCCGCCATCGGCAGCCAAGGGTGAGCCCGCCTCGCTCGTGATGCGCATGGCGGCATCGCCCGCGGCCCACATGTAAACCGTGCCCTTGGCGACCTGGACGTCGGTCTCTTCGTCGGAGACGCTGACCCGCATGGCGACCGCCGCGTAGCGGATGCTGGCCACCGGGGTGATGACCCACTCTTCGCCCCCGGGGCGCTCGCCGGCTCCCGGCACGCTGTCGAAGCCGCCCCTGAGGAGCCAGGACTCCTCGGCGTGGTCCACGCAGGCCCGCACGCGGGCGGGGCCGAGGAAGACCGTCTCCCGGGTCGAGGCGGGATGGCGGGCCACGAACCGCGCGCCCGAGGCGACGTCGAGCCAGACGTCGTCCGGCACTTCGCCCATCGCGACGAGCCCGGCGTCCGTCTCGGCTTCCAGCGTCGCCGTGTCGCCCATGGCGAGGGGCACCTCCCCGATGCCCCCGACGACGGTGGCGGCCCGACAGCGCGCCTGCGACCGGGAGGGTGGGGGCGCGCGCGGTCGGATGCTGGCGACGGGTGGCGCGGAGCTCGTCGCCTTCGCCTCGGGTCCCCCGTCGGGCGGGGCTCGGCGCGGCTCGCACGCGCCGCAGGCGGCCGACGCGGCCAGGCCCAGCGCCAGCAGCGAGAGGTGACCTCTGCGGGTCCCCTGAATGTCAGTACCGCGAGCGTCAGCGAGCGGTGTCGCAGCCTCACCGTCACCGCGCGCGGACGCGCGCGGGGCGGGGCGCGCGGTACTGGGTGCGCGACCCGAGGCCGCACTTATCGCCTTTCGGCGAACGGATTTGCGTCGTCGGCCTCGGCCACGAAGACGTCGACCGAGACGTCCTCGGCCGCGAGCTCCTGCTTGGCGCTGCGCAGCTCGCCGCTCGTCTGATCGAGCCGGTCCGCGAGCACGCCGAGGAATTGCCAGAGCATCTTGACGGCCAGCTCGTGCTCCTTCCTCAGGATCTCGAAGAAGTCCGCCCGGCGGATGGCGATGAGCTCGGCGCTCCCCGCCTCGGCGTGCACGGTCGCCGACCGGGGCACGCTCCGGATGAGGGCCATCTCGCCGAAGTGCTCGCCCGCGCCGAGGCGCGTGAGGACGTGGTCCCCGCGCGAGACGCGGACGGTGCCCGAGAGCACGATGAAGAGCTCGTCCCCCCGCTCGCCTTCCTTGATGACGCGCTGGTCGGCCTCGAACACGCGGACCTCGACGGCCTGCATGACCCGCAACAGCTCACGTTCCGTGAGCCGTCCGAAGAGGGGCATCTTCGCGAGCACGTCCCGCTTCAGGGCGAGCCGCTTGGCGCGCGCCTCGTCGAGCGCGCCCTCGGCGCCGAGCTTCACGATGATGGCGGTGATGTTGTCCTTGCCGCCGCGGCTGTTGGCCAGATCGATGAGCGATTTGACCGCGTCGTCGCCGTCCTTCGCGAGGTGCTCGCGGAGCTCCTCGGGCGAGCTCAGGTAGCCCGTGAGGCCGTCGCTGCAGAGGACGAAGGTGTCGCCGGGGAGAACCTCGATCGCGAGCGTGTCGACCTCGACCCGCTCGTAGACGCCGACGGCGCGCGTGATGGCGTTCTTCTGGGCGACCTTGTCGATCTGCTCGCGCGAGAGCTTGCCGCGCTTGATGAGCTCGTTGATGACCGTGTGGTCCTCGGTCACCTGCTGCACGCGTCCGCCCCGCATCAGGTAGATGCGGCTGTCGCCCACGTGCGCGATGAAGCCCTTCGGCCCGAGCACGAGGAGGGCGGAGAGCGTCGTGCCCATGCCGCGCTTCTGCGTGTCGGCCTGCGCCTCCTCGTGGATCTTGGAGCAGGCGCGCTGCACGGCGTGCTCGAGGAGGGCGACGATGTCCTTTGGCGTCACCTTCGAGGCGCCGGTCGCGCCGCCGAGGTAGTCGTCGATGAGCTCCTTCTCGCGCTTCAGCTCCTCGTGGAGCGTCCGCACGGCAATGGCACTGGCGACCTCCCCCGCGGCGTGACCACCCATCCCGTCGGCGACGACGAAGAGCGACAGCTTCTTGTCGACGAGGAAGTTGTCCTCGTTATGGTCGCGGACCTTGCCCACGTCGGTCGCCGCAAAGAAGCGAATCGAGGTGTCGGTCGGCGCTTTCGGCCGGGTATCGCTCGGCATTGTCATCGAGCCCGGCATGATGCCACGGCCGAGCATCAAACAGGAAGCCTGTCAGGCTCGTGGGGAGGAGGACAAGGGCGCCAAACACCTACCCCTCATCTTCCTCCGGCTTCTCGCCGCCCCGCAGGCCAAGGGAGCGCGCCTTCTTGTAGAGGTGGCTTCTCTCTAGATCGAGCGCGCGCGCGGTGGCCGCCATCTGGCCCTGGTGGTGGGCGAGCGCGTCCTGCAGGATCGTGCGCTCCGCCTCGTCGACGAGGACACGGAAGGGCACACCGGGGCGGTAGAGGCCCGTGACCTTCGGGGCACTGCCTCCCGGGAGGCAGGTCTTCACGTCCTCTTCGCCGATCTCGTCGTCGGGCGTGAGGATGACGAGGCGCTCGATGAGGTTTCTGAGCTCGCGAACGTTCCCCGGGAAGCTGTAGGCCGCGAGCATCGAGAGCGCTCCGTTCGACATGCGAATGTTGCGGCGGTCGTTCGCCTTGGCGGCAAGCTCGAGAAAGTGCCGGGTCAGAAGCGGGATGTCCTCGCGCCGCGCCCGCAGGGGTGGGATCGCCAGGGGCACCACGTTGAGCCGGTCGTAGAGGTCGGCGCGGAAGGCGTCCTTCTCGCAGGCCGCCACCAGGTCACGGTTCGTGGCGGCCACGACGCGGGCATCCACCTTGATGGTCTCGCTCCCGCCGACGCGCTCGATCTCGCGCTCCTGGAGGACGCGCAGGAGCTTGGCTTGCATCGCGAGGGGCATGTCGCCCACCTCGTCGAGAAACAGCGTGCCGCCGCTTGCCCGCTCGAATTTTCCGCGCCTCTGCTTGGTCGCGCCCGTGAAGGCGCCGGCCTCGTGACCGAAGAGCTCGCTCTCGATGAGCTCGCTGGGCAGCGCCGCGCAGTTGAGCTTCTCGAGGGGCCCCTTGGCGCGCGGTGACAGCTCGTGAATCGCCCGCGCGACGAGCTCCTTGCCCGTGCCGCGCTCGCCGGTCACGAGCACGCTCGCGGAGCTCTTCGCGGCCCTCGCGATCTGCTCGCCAAGCTTCTTGATCGCGGAGCTCTCCCCCACGAGCTCTCCCGCGGTGCCGCTGGCGACACGCAGCGCCCGCGCCTCCGATTCGGCGCGCTCGAGGCGAAGCGCCGTCTCGATCGTGATGAGAAGAGCGTCGGTGTTGAGGGGCTTCTCGAGGAAGTTGAGCGCGCCCAGGCGCGTCGCCTTGACCGCTGTATCGATGGTCGCGTGTCCGCTCATCATGACCACGGGCACGTCGAGCTTCGCGGTCCGCACGAACTGGAGAAGCGACAGCCCGTCCCCGTCCGGCAGCTGCACGTCGAAGAGGCAGAGATCGTAGGTGCGCTTGCGGAGCTTTTCTTCGGCGATCTTGACGCCGCCCGCGACGTCCACCGTGTAGCCCTCGAGCGTGAGGGCCTTCTGGAGCGTCGTGAGGATCGACGGCTCGTCGTCGACCACGAGGAGGTGAGCGCGTCCCATGGGGGCAAGCCTACAACGCGCCGCGGTAAGTGATGGGGTTTTGCAGAGCGGACCAGTTTTCGGGTATTCCTGCGCAATGCGTGGACGAGAGGGATGGAGCCGGTCGCGAGCGGCGACGGTCGGGGCAGCGTTTGGCGCGGCGTTGATTCTGTGCGCGGGTGGCGCGTGGGCCGAGGGCGAGCACGGCAAGACCGAGGGCGCCGCCGGCGGAACGGCTGCGACGCCGGGCGGCACGCAGGCGGAAGGGACCCGGACGATGGGGCCCGAGGAGACCGGTCACCACGACATCGACGACGAGGAGAGCGAAGAGGGCAACATCCGTGTCGGCATCGACTGGGTGGGCGGCACCGGCAAGACGAACGTGGCGAACCAGACGCAGCCGACCACGCTGGGGGGCGGGGCGGTCAACTCGATCGAGAACGTCCAGGTCACCTCGCAGTCCTTCATCGCGGGCGCCAGCATCGAGTACAACCACAAGCTCGAGTTCGGCGCCCGGCTCCCGCTGACCTACGGCCAGTTCAACCTCCCCGACGGCCCCGCCCGCAGCACCACGGCGGTAGGCAACCTCGAGCTCGAGGGGGTGTACGCGCACCACATCGACCAGCACATGGAGCTCGGCTTCGCGCTCGGCATCGCCCTGCCGACGGCGCAGGGGACCGACGTGCCCGACCCGTCGAAGGTGAGCTCCATCGTCGAGGGGGCGAACGGACTCATCGATCAGAACGCGTACGACCGCGGGGCGCTCAACCGCGCCGCGAGCTCGTCCCGCGGCTGGGAGACCACGGCGCTCTTCGAGACCCAGCGCTTTGGCATCATCCCCAAGGTCGAGCTCGAGTACCACCGGCGCAAGCTGGCGATCGAGCCCTACGTCAAGCTCGAGAACCTGCTCGATACGAGCGGCGGCGCCGAGCACAAGTACATCGGTGAGCTCGTCATTGGCGGGCGCATCGCCTACCGGCTCGCGCGGCACGTCGAGCCCGGAGTCCGCATCTGGACCAACATCCCGCTCACCGGGACCGACGACACCGCCGTCGCGGTCGTCGAGCCCCAGATCCGTTTCCCGTTCACGAACCTGACGCCGACGGTCGGTGCCATCCTCCCGTTCGCGGGACCGCTCGCCAGCCCGACGTACACGCTCGGCGTGCGCGTCAGCGTCGCCGCGCGCTTCTGACGCTGCTCGGTCTGTGCCGGTCGGCGCGCGCCCCGGCACCGACGTCAACCCGAGCCGCCAAAGCTCGCCTTGGTAGAGGTGTCAAAGCGCGCTTCTGCCGCGGATAAGTGTCGACGCCAAAGGCTTTCCCCGTACACTCTCTGCGGGCATGGGACTCTCGGGCTCGGTGAATGGGTTGCTTCGCAACCGCGCGCAGCGGTTCAGGTACGGCGCTGATGCCGGCAAGCGCGCTGGCATCTGGAGTGCCGCGGCAGTCTGCGCCGCCTGCCTCGCGAGCGTGGGATGCGGCGGAGGGCCGCGCGCCGCGAACGCCGGCCCCAGGCACGCGGAGCGCACCCCCGCCCCCGCCGTAGTCTCGGAGGACGCGATGGCGGGCGCCGTTCACGACCTGCTCGAGAGCGCCCCCGGCTCGCAGGATCGGCTGGGCCGGCTCGCGGGGGTAGAAGCGCGCCAGATGGATCGAGCCGTGAGCCGCTTTCACGCGCACGCCACCGAGCGCGGGCTCGAGGCCGTCGTGGGCGGGCTCTACCTCGTCAAGACGGGCGAGCTGTCCGACCAGACGTTCGGTCCCTCCGGCAGGGATGCCGTCCGCGACGCAGCCCGGGAGCTCGCGCTCCGGGGAGACGAGGGGCGTGCGCGGGCGCTCTACGAGATCCTGCTGCACGTCTCTCCACCCGAGACCCGCGCCGACGTGCAGGCGCACCTCGACGCGCTCACGGCGTGGACGAAGGACCAGGCCTCGGCCCTCCCGCCCGTCGTGGCCGCGGGGATGCTCGAGTCGAACGCCGTGTCGCGGAGGGTCTTCGAGCCCAGCAAGGTCGCGCTGGACGAGGCCGTCACCGTGACAGGCGAGTGGATCACGCGGGGCCTCGCGCTTCGAAGAGCCGTGCACGAGCGGACCGCGTCTCCCTCGCGCGAGGAAGTGGGCGAGGCCGTACGCGCCATCCAGACGGGAGCCTCCGTTCTCATCGCGCTCTACCTTCGCGACGCGGACGCCATCGGCGCCCTTCGAGCCCTCGACCGCGTGGAGGCTCGCGATCTCGCGGGCAAGAATCTCGTTCACGCGCTCGAGGTCGTGGCGGACAAGCCGGACGCGGCCAAGTGGCTCGAGGTCCTCCACGCGCTTGCTCCCAGCAACCAGGAGCGCGAGGAAGAGCAGGGCCTCGACGACCGCGAGCTCCTCCGCGCGGCGACCGTCGGCATCGCGATGGAGGCGTACCGTCTCGACCCGACGCTCCCCGAGTCCGCGATCGTGCTCGCGGCGGCGCTCCAGGAGCTCGGTCTTGCGGAGGTGAGCCCCGCGCTCCTCGGCGACGCCGTGCGCGCGCACCGGGACCCGCGGACGATTGGCGGAGCGCTCGCGCTCACGATGCGCTCGATGAGCCTCGAGCTCGAGGCGGAGGACACGGATGGCGCGCGGCGGGCGTACACCGCGGGTCTGCCCTTGCTCGCCATCGCCGACAAGACGGCCCCCAGCCTGGGCGTGACGCCGAGCCCAGCCCGGGTCCGTGCCATGATGGGGGAGATCGAGATGCGCGACGGACGGCTCGACGCCGCGCGCGAGCTGCTCACCCAGGCCGCGGGCACCGAGAAGTCCGGGGATGTGCTGCTCCAGCTGGCCCGGATCGCGTTGCACGACGGCAAGGTTGCGGCCGCGAAGGAGGCTCTCCAGGGTGCTCTCGCCGCCCAGGACACCGCTCACGACCCCGCGCTGCGCGGCGAGATCCTCCTCACGATCAGCGACGTGTCGCGCGAAGAGGGGGATCCGGGCGGCGCCCGGGAGCCTCTGTCGACGGCCCTCCAGGAGCTCGCGGGAGCGCGCAACGCTCCCACGCCCGACGAGCGCGCCCGCGTCGAGCGGGTGCTCTCGCGCGTGCTCGATCGCTTCGGAGCGCCGCAGCGCGCGCAGCAGGCCCTCGAGCGCGCCTACGAGGCGACGCCGCACGACAAGAAGCAGCTCGCCGTCACGCTGGGCCAGCTGCTCGCCCGCGCGCTCGTCCGGGGCGACATCGTGGCGGCGCGGGACGGTCTCGGCCGCGCGCTCGGCGCGGAGCTCGGAAACGACGACATCGTCTACTACGCGCTGTGGGTGCGCCTGCTCGAGCGGCAGCTCCACAAGCCGAGCGACGGTGTGGCCGGCCGGGTCTTCAGCTCCATCGTCGACGATGGCGGGTGGCCGGGGCGCCTCGCCGCCTTCGGCGCGGGCAAGATCAAGCCGGAAGAGCTCATCGCCAGCGCGAAGACGGAGACCCAGCGCACCGAGGCCCTCTTCTACACGGCGATGGATCGGCGGGCCTCGGGGGACACGAAGGGGTCGGACGACGCGCTCAAGCAGGTCGTGGCCGGCAGCGGCCTCGACCTCCAGGAGGTCAGCATCGCCAGGGACCTCCTCGGGAACAACCGCCTCCAGGTGGCCGGACCGCTACCCCAGGACGTCGCGCTCCCGTAGTAGACTCCCCGCGTGACTGCAGCCACACCGCTCCGTCGGGCGCTCGATTGGGGGACGCTTGCGCCCGTTCGCTTGAGGTCGCGCCTCGTGGCCGAAGGGGTCTACGCGGGCTCGCACAGGAGCGCGAGGCGCGGGGCCGGGGTCGAGTTTGGCGGGCATCGGGCCTACACCCCGGGCGATGATCTGCGCTGGCTCGATCGGCGCTCGCTCCTACTGCACGACCGGCTCCTCGTCCGTCAGTTCGAGACCGAGACCGACCGCGCCCTCCGTCTCGTCGTCGATGCGACGACATCCATGGGCTACCGCGGCACGGGGGCTCCCGGGGCCAAGCTCGCCTTCTCCGCGCTCGTCTCCGCGGCCCTCGCGCGCGTCGCGGTGAGCAGCGGGGACCCCGTCGGCCTCACGTACTTCGGCGGCGGCCCGAACAGCCGCTCGCTCCCGGTGTCCGGCGGACGCGAGGCCTTCGAGCGGATCCTGGGCTCGCTCGAGGCCGCCGAGGCCGGCGGCGACGCGCGCGCCGACGCCAGCGTGCTCGAGCGCGCGCTCGCCATCATCGCCCGCTCGGCCCGCCGCGGATCGATCGTCGTCGTGCTGAGCGATCTGCTCGACCTGCCCGAGGTCGCAGCCGACAGGGTTTCGGCCATCGCGACGCGAGGGCGCGTGCTCGTGGTCGTCCAGGTGCTCGATCCGGACGAGGTGAGCCTGCCCTTCGAAGGCACCGTGCGCCTGCGCTCGCTCGAAGGCGACGTCGTGGTCGAGACCGACGTGGAGGCGACGCGGGCTCGCTACCTCGCAGCCCTCGCCGAGCTGACCTCCGAGTGGGACCGAGCGCTCGCCGCTCGCGGCGCTCGCTTCGTGCGCGCCGTGACGACCGACGATCCGGTGCGCATCGTCCGCGAGATCGTTCAGGCGGCCAGGTAGCGATGCACTTCGTCTACGGCCTGGCCCTGCTCGCCGCGGTCCTCGTCGCGGCTCCCTACTTCGCCCACCGGCTGCGCCGGCGGCGCGGCGAGGAGCGCGTCTTCGCGGCGGCGCGCCTCGTCCCGCCCGCGCCTCCGCGCGCCAGGCGCCGATCGAAGCTCGAGGACCGCGCCCTCTTCGGCACGCGCGCGCTCGCCGTCGTCGGCCTCGCCGTGCTCGGCGCCTCGCCGCTCGTGCGCTGCTCCCGGCTCGCCCTCCAGCGACCCGGCGGGGCCTCGGTCGCCATCGCCCTCGTCGTCGACGACTCGATGAGCATGCGGGCGCTCTCGTCCGGGACGACCCGCTTCGACCGCGCCAAGGAGGGCGCGCGCCAGCTCCTCGCGTCCACGAGGGAGGGGGACGCCGTCGCCATCGTGCTCGCGGGCGCCCCCGCGCGCGTGGCGCTCGCGGCGACCACGGACCTCGGCGCGGCGCGCGCCGCCGTGGACGCGCTCGTCCAGAGCGATCGCGGCACCGACCTCGACGGCGCCATCGGCATGTCCCACGCGCTCATCGCGCAGCTGCCGCAGGTGGACCGCCGCGTCGTCGTTCTGAGCGATCTGGCCGATGGCCACCCCGACGGCCCGCCCATCGGTGAGGGCACCGAGATCCCCACGTGGGTCGCCCTCCCCGAGCTGCGCGAGCCCGCGGCGGACTGCGGGATCCTCGGAGCCGACCGCCTCGGCCCACGCGTGCGTGTCCGTATCGCGTGCAGCCACGACGCGACCGCCCTCGGACGCGAGGTCACGCTCCTCGACGGAGACCGCGTCGTTGCGCGCGCGGCGGCTCCCTCGGGTGAGAGCGGCGAGACGACGCTCATGCTCGCCGAGCCGGCCGACGGCGGTCCGCCCGCGGCCCAGGCCGACTCGCTCCAGGCGCACCTGACGGGCACGGACGCCATCGCGGCCGACGACACGGCGCCGGTCGTGATCGAGGCCGGGCCCGGCAGCATCGCCGTGGTGGCAGACTCCGTCGACGAGCTCGCCGTGACGGGCGGGGCGCCGGTGGTCGAGCAGGCCCTCGCCGCGCTCGAGCTCGATGTCGCGGTGCGCCCGATCCCGGCTCTGCCGGACCGGAGCGAGGATCTCGCGCCCTTCGCCGGCGCCATTCTGGACGACCCCCCGGGTTTTACGCCCGAGGAGCGGCGCGCGCTCGGATCGTTCCTCGAGGGCGGTGGCGTCGTTCTGCTGGCCCTCGGCCCTCGCGCGGCCGCCGCGCCGCTCGGGGCATCGCTCGACCCCATCGTGCCGCACGCCGTGGTCTGGGGGCCGACCCCCGTGCCGGGGGTCGATCCCGCCACCTCCGCCGGAGTGCTCGCCGAGTCGGCGACGAGCCTTCAGGACGTGGCCGCCAAGAGCCGCGTGACGCTCGCGCCCGAGGACGTGGGGAACTTCGAGCCGCTGCTCAAATGGAAAGATGGGCCGCTCTTCGTGGCCAAGCGCTCCGTCGGTCGAGGCGAGGCGTGGATCGTCACGCTCCCGTTCGCCATCGACGCGAGCGACCTGCCGCTTCGGCCTGCGTTCCTCGCGCTGCTCGACGCCTGGGCGGCCGAGGCCCGTGCCCGGGCTGCCCCACGCCGGACCGACGTAGGCGTCGCGTGGGCTTTCCCGGGCGCCCACGGCGTCACCGTGGAGGGCCCGGCCGGCCGCGTTCCCGTCGTGTACGACGGCCCCGTGGCGCGCGTCGTCCCCCCCCTCCTGGGCACGTACACGGTGAGCGTGGACTCCAAGAGGGAGCTCCGCGTCGCGTCCCTCGTTGCGCGCGAGCTCGATCTGCGCCCGCGTGGAGCCGCGCCCGCGGCCGGTGGCGCAGGGCTGGGCGACAGCCACGCCGCCATCGACATCTCCTCCTCGATCGCTCTGTTGCTGCTCGGCCTCACGGTCGTCGAGATGACGCTTCGCCTCCGGGCACGAACGCGCGCGGTCGCGGAGACGTGAAGTTCTCCTTTCCGCCGTCTCGTCTTCCTGTGATCCTCCCCTCCCCATGAGAGAGCTCCCCCGGTGCGTGCTGCTGGTGTCCCTGGCCCTGGCCGGCTGTCATGGCGCAGGGCCCTACGGGCATGCCGTCAACTACGAGCCTCTGGGCGAGGAGGAGACGGCCATCGCCGGTGCTCGCGAGTACGACCCGGTGATGTTCCAGCGTCAGCCCGAGGAGTGGCGCGCGAAGCCGACCATGCTCTTCGGCATCGTCACGGTTCGCGGCAACGGCTCGGGGGGCGGCGCGTACCTGACGCTCAGCGTGCGGCGCCTCGAGCCTCGCAACCTCTGCGTGAACGGCAACGACGAGGACTCGTGCCGCGTCACGGTGAGCGACAAGGACTTCGGGGTCGTCCACGCGGTCGTGTCGCTCCGCCCCGAGGACAACGTGGGCGAGCACTCGATGGGCATCGGCTCGCTCGTGCGCCTCGTCGGCATGTTCGGCGAAGCGGTCGACACGAACGACGGCGCGCCGACGATGCGAGCGTCTTTCTACCGGCACTGGCCGCGCTATACGTACGTCACGAAGGCCAGCGCAGGGAATATGCGCCAGTAAGGGCGGCGTTCCCCGTCGCGAACCCCAAGACGCAAGCGAGGCTCCCGTCCAACCTCCATGAAACCTTCCCCCCTCGCTCTCGTCCTGGTCCCGGCGGCCCTTTCCTCGCTTCTCTGGCTCGGGTGCGGGTCGACGCCGGCCGGTGACGGCGTCGTCGTGGCCCCCGAGGGCTCCGCCCGCCCGTACGGTCCGCCGCCCGCGGAGGCTGCCGGGCCCGTTGCGCCTGTCGTGGCTCCGGTCGCCGAAGCGACGCCTGCGCCTCCGCCGCCTGCCCCGGACCCGCCCGGCCCGCCGCGCGCGTCGATCCGTGACCCACGCCGCGCTGCCTCGCGCGCCCTCGGCCTCGTGCAGGCCGAGATTGCGGGCCTGGAGAACCTTCTCCGGGCCACGCCGCCCACGGCGCCCGACGCCGTCCAGATCACGCGTCGGCTCGCGGAGGACAACGTCGAGCTTGCCCGCATCGACCCCTCCCTCGCGGCGACGGCCGAGCAGCAGGCGATTCGGTACTACAAGCTCATCCAGGCAACCTACCCGAGCTACCCGCAGGCCGACGAGGTCGGTTACTTCCTGGGCTACGAGCTCGAGAGGGCGGGCGACGCGGCGAGCGCCCGGCGCGCGTACTTCGAGGTCATCCAGAAGTACCCCGCGTCACGCTTCGTGCCTTACGCCTACTTCGCGTTCGGGGAGATGTTCCTCGCCGAGGCGGACCAGGATCCGAGCAGGCTCGAGCTCGCGCTGCAAGCGTTCACCAAGGTGGCGCAGTTCCCGACGGCCGACCTCGCGCCGGAGGCCATCCTGCGCAACGCGCGCATCCACGAGCGCAGGGGAGAGAAGGCGGCGGCGAGCGCCGATTACCATCGCCTGCACAACGCCTACGCCTCGAGCCCCGCAGCGTCGAAGGCGCCGTAGCACCGCCGGTCGTTGACCTGCGACGCCCCACGCGCGACCCTCGGGCGGTCCATGCTCGAGCTCTCCTCCGACGGCGCCCTCATTCGCCTCCCCGCGCTCGCCACCGCCCACTCGCACGCGTTCCAGCGCGCCATGCGGGGCAAGGCGCAGCGCCGCGCCGTCGGCAAGGGCGACGACTTCTGGAGCTGGCGCGCCCAGATGTACAAGGCCGCGGCTGCCCTGACGCCGGAGAGCATCGCCCTCGTCAGCCGCGTCGCGTTCCGCGAGCTCGCCCGGGCCGGCGTTCGCACCGTCGGCGAGTTCCACTACGTCCACCACCAGGCGGACGGCACGCCCTACGACGATCGCACCATCCTGAGCGACGCCGTCATCGGCGCGGCGCGCGCCGAGGGGCTTCGCATCGCGCTCCTCCGCGTCGCGTACCACCGCGCCGGCCCCGGCAAGCCCGCCGAGCCCGGTCAGCGGCGCTTCTGCGACGCGAGCGTCGACGACGTCCTCTACGACGTGGACACGCTCCGTGCCCGCTACGCAAACGCACCCGACGTGCGCATCGGCATCGCCCCGCACTCGGTGCGCGCCGTTCCGCCGTCGTGGCTCGCCCCGCTGCGCGAGCACGCCGAGCGGCACGCTCTCCCGCTCCACATGCACGTCGCCGAGCAGACGCGCGAGATCGAGGAGTGTGTAGCGGAGACCGGCAAGAGGCCCGTGGAGCTCCTGGCCGATCATGGCGTCCTCTCCCCGCGCTTCTGCGCCGTCCACGCCACGCACCTGGCGTTGCACGAGGCACGGCTGCTCGGTGGGGCGCGCGCCTTCGCCTGCATCTGCGCGACGACCGAGCGAGACCTGGGGGACGGCCTGCCGGACATCGGGGCCCTGCGCGCCGCGGGCGCCAGGCTCTGCACGGGGATCGACAGCCACGTGGTCACCGATCCCATCGAGGAGCTCCGCTCCCTCGAGACCCACGAGCGCCTGCGGACGCAGACCCGCGTGACCCACCACCCTGACGGTCAAACGCTCGCCGAGCAGCTGTGGCGAGAAGGGTCGCTCGAGGGCGCGGCCGCGTGCGGCTGGGATGACGCGGGCGCCGAGCTCGTCATCTCCCGCGACCATCCGACGCTCGCGCTCGTGGAAGAGGCCGAGCTGCTCGACGCCATCGTGTTCAGCGGTAGCGCGTCGATGGTCTCGCGCGTCGACGCTCGCCGGTAGGTAGGCGCTGGACGCACGTGCCCGATAGCCGCTCGATCGACACGCTTACTCTTGCAGAACGAGCCGACCTCGCGGGACACTCGCGCTGTGAACAACCCCTACGGTCAGCCGCCGCCGGGCGGGTATGGTCTGCCTCCTCAGAATGCCCCCAACCCGTACGCGCCCGCTCCGTACGGCCCAGGGACGCCCATTCACCCTGGCTACTGCACCGCCTGCCGGCAGAACGCACCGACCCAGCACGTGACCCTATGGCAGAACATCGGGGTCCTGGTGATGCGGTTTCACAAGAAGGTCGAGGGCAACCTCTGCCGTAACTGCATCGACAAGTTCTTCTGGGAATACACGCTGATGACCTTCTTCTTCGGCTGGTGGGGCGTGATCTCGTTCTTCTTCACGCTCTTCATCCTGCCCTCGAACCTCATCACCTTCCTCGGCGCCCGAAAGCTGCCGAGGGCCTAGACCGGGTAAGAGCGCGTCGCGGGGCTTGCGCGAAGGGGGTTTGGGGTCGACGATGGAGGGCTCATGTCCGCCCTCTTCCAGCTGACCACGCAGTTCGAGCCCAAGGGGGACCAGCCGCAGGCCATCGAGCAGCTCGTCCGCGGGCTCGAGCAGAAGGTGAAGCACCAGGTCCTGCTCGGCATCACGGGCTCGGGCAAGACGTTCACGATCGCGAACGTCATCCAGAACCAGCAGAAGCCGACGCTCATCCTCGCGCCGAACAAGACGCTCGCCGCCCAGCTCTACGGCGAGATGAAGGACCTCTTCCCGAAGAACGCGGTCGAGTACTTCGTCAGCTACTACGACTACTACCAGCCCGAGGCGTACGTCCCGTCGAGCGACACCTACATCGACAAGGACGCCATCATCAACGACGCCATCGACCGGATGCGCCACTCGGCGACGCACGCGCTCCTGTCGCGCCGGGACGTCATCATCGTCGCGTCCGTCAGCTGCATCTACGGCATCGGCAGCGCCGAGAGCTACCACGGCCTGCTCATCCAGCTGAAGGTCGGCGAGGAGTTCCGGCGCGACAACCTCCTGCGCATGCTGGTCGACATCCAGTACGAGCGAAACGACACGGACTTCCACCGCGGCACCTTTCGCGTACGCGGGGACGTGGTCGAGGTGTTCCCTGCCTACGAGCAGGAGAGCGCCATCCGTATCGAGTTCTTCGGGGACACGGTCGAGGCGCTGAAGGAGGTCGACCCTCTGCGCGGCAAGATCAAGGGCACGCTCGACAGCTACGCCATCTTCCCGGGCTCCCACTACGTCACGCCGCAGGAGCAGCTGCGCCGCGCCATCGTGTCCATCCGCGAGGAGCTCCAGGAGCGGCTCGCGTTCTTCGACAAGGAGGGGCGCTTCCTCGAGAAGCAGCGGCTCGAGCAGCGGACCCAGTACGACATCGAGATGATGGAGCAGATGGGCTTCTGCAACGGGATCGAGAACTACTCCCGCCACCTCTCGGGCCGCAAAGCCGGGGACCCGCCGCCCACGCTCATCGACTACTTCCCCAAAGACTTCCTCATGATCATCGACGAGTCCCACCAGACCGTCCCGCAGGTCGGCGCGATGTACCGCGGCGACCGGGCGCGCAAGGAGACGCTCGTCGAGTACGGCTTCCGCCTGCCGAGCGCGCTCGACAACCGGCCGCTCCAGTTCACGGAGTTCGAGGAGCACATCCAGCAGTGCGTCCACGTCTCGGCGACGCCGAGCGAGTACGAGATCGCGAAGGCGGGCGGAGTCCTCGTCGAGCAGGTGATCCGGCCCACGGGGCTCATGGATCCCATCGTCGAGGTGCGCCCGGTCTCGGGGCAAGTGGACGATCTGCTCGCCGAGATCCGCGACCGCGCGAAGAAGAACGAGCGCGTCCTCTGCACCACGCTGACCAAGCGGATGGCGGAGGATCTCACCGACTACTACCGCGAGCTCGGCGTCCGCATCCGGTACCTGCACTCCGACGTGGAGACGCTCGACCGCATCGACATCCTGCGCGATCTGCGGCTCGGCGAGTTCGACGTGCTGGTCGGCATCAACCTGCTCCGTGAGGGGCTCGACCTGCCCGAGGTCTCCCTCGTCGCGATCTTCGACGCGGACAAGGAGGGGTTTCTGCGGAGCCCCCGCTCGCTCATCCAGACGATCGGCCGCGCGGCGCGCAACCAGAACGGGCGCGTCATCATGTACGCCGACCACATCACGCCGGCCATCAAGTACGCCATCGACGAGACGGCGCGGCGCCGCACTCTCCAGGGCAAGTACAACGAGGAGCACGGCATCACGCCCACGACGATCGTGCGCGCGATCATGAACATCAACCCGGCCGCGGGAACGATCGATTACTACAACGTGCCCAAGCTCCCGAAGGGGCAGAGCGCGGACCTCGACGTGGACGTGTCCGAGAAGCTCCAGGCCCTGCGCCTCGAGATGTTCGAGGCCGCCGAGAAGCTCGAGTTCGAGAAGGCCGCGCGGCTTCGAGACGAGCTGAAGAAGCTCGAGGCCGTGGCCGGCAAGGCTTCGGGCCCCCCGGCCGACGCGCTCTACGAGCCCTACGGCGGCAAGCGCAAGAAGTCGGGCACGCGCCCGCGCGGCGCGAAGCCCGGAGAGAGCGCGGCCTCGGCCGGCACGTCCGTGGCCGCGCAGAAGCGCTCGAGCCGCAAGTGGAAGCCTCGCTGAGAAGCCCGGTGATTTTCGCCGATGGCGGCGCGCTGGCGTCGTCGGGTCGAGTCAACGTACAAGAGTACGTCTCCTCTCCCCTCCTAGCCATCGCTTGCCCTCGACGAAAATCACCAGGCTTCTCGTTTGACCCCGGCTTCGCCTCAGGATGACAACGTGGTGATCGCTGCAGCGAAGACTCCCGGGGCCGAGGCGCGGCTGCCGTTTCTCGAGCAGGTGAAGAGCTTCGAGCGGCCGTTCTGGGCCGCCAACGTGATGGAGATCATCGAGCGGCTCGCCTACTACGGCGTGCGCGTCGTCATCCCCATCTACATCGCCAGCACCGAGGACCCGGCCGGCCTGCACTTCACCAACGTGCAGAAGGGCACGATCCTCACCATCTGGGCCTTCATCCAGACGCTCCTGCCGATGTTCACGGGAGGCTTCGCCGACCGCTACGGCAGAAAGCCGACCATCGCGATCTCCATCGCGGTGAAGATCGCCGGCTACCTGCTGATGGCGACGCAGCGCTCCTTCGGGGGGTTCCTCTTCGCGTGCGCGACGCTCGCCGCCGGGACGGCCGTGTTCAAGCCCGGCGTGCAGGGGACGCTCGCCGTCGGCACGAACCGCCGAAACTCGTCGGTCGGGTGGGGCATCTTCTACCAGCTCGTCAACGTCGGCGGCTTCCTCGGGCCGCCGCTCGCTGGATACCTGCACCACCTCGCGTGGAAGTGGGTCTTCTTCGCGTGCGCGGCGATCGTCTCCTTGAACTTCCTCACCTTGCTCACCTACGACGACAAGCCCGCGTCCGCGAAGCCGGACGACGCCAATGCCCCCCAGGACAAGGCGCCGCGGGAGCTGACGCACGGCACGCCCTGGGAGGTGCTCGCGTACTCGATGAAGCGGCTCTTTCGTCCGCGCCTCCTCTCGTTCGTCCTCATCATGAGCGGCTTCTACGTGATGTTCATGCAGCTCTACGACATGCTGCCGAACTTCATCGAGGAGTGGACCGACAGCCGGGACATCGTGACGACGCTCGGGCTGCACGAGGGACAGCTCGCGCAGATGACGCCGCGCGGGCTCCAGGTGCCGCAGGAGTGGATGATCAACCTCGACGCAGGATCGATCATCCTGCTCATGCTCGTCGTTGCGTACTTCGGGGCGCGGATGCGGCGGCTCGTCGCGATGTTCATCGGGATCTTCATCTCGTGCGTGGGGCTCCTCCTCTGCGGCGTCACGATGAGCGGCTGGACGTGCCTCCTCGGTATCCTGCTCTTCGCGATCGGCGAGATGACGGCCGTCCCCAAGCTCAACGAGTACCTCGGCGTCATCGCGCCCAAGGGGGAGGAGGCGCTTTACATGGGCTACGCGAACATTCCGTTCGCGGTCGGGTGGACCAGCGCCGACTACCTCGGCGGCATCGCGTACGACCGCCTCGCCGACAAGGCGAACCTGGCCCTCGCGTACATGCGTGAGCACGGCCTCTCCGCGCCCGGCGAGACCATCGAGCGCACCCAGGCCATGACCCGCCTCATGGCGGCGACCCACACGGACGCCCGCGCAGCGACCGTGCTTCTGTGGAACACCTACCACCCGCAGACGGTGTGGTACCCGTTCGTGGGCGTCGGCATCCTGACCGCGTTCGCCATGGTCGCCTACGCCCGCATCGCGCGGCGGTGGACGTACGAGAACGCCTGAACCGCCGCCTGTCCTCGTTAGCTACACTGCGTGTCATCCTGAGCGGAGCGAAGGATCCCCCTCAGCGAGCCAGCGCGGCGACGACCCGCGTAGCCTGGGGGATCCTTCGGCTGCGCCTCAGGATGACAACGGTGCCTAAGCTTCGATCTGCGCGAGCTTCGTGGCGAGGAGCTTCTCCAGCTCTTCCAGCGCCTTGCTGAAGCCCGCGATGCCCTCGGCCAGCTTGTCGTTCGCCATGCGGTCGGTCTCGTGCATCTTGCGGAACGTCGCCTCGTCCATCGGGATCTTCTCGATGTGCATCGTGGCGGCGGCCTTCGGGTCGAGCTTGCGCACCAGCGTGGCGGTGCTCGCGTCGAGCTCGGCGAGGAGGGACGGCGCGATCGTGAGCAGATCGCAGCCCGCCAGCTCGATGATCTCTCCAAGGTTCCTGAAGCTCGCGCCCATAACCTCGGTCTTGTGGCCGTAGCGCTTGAAGTAGTTGTAGATCTTCGTGACCGACAGGACGCCGGGGTCCTCCGCCTGGGGGTAGCTCGCCTTGCCTGTCGACTTCTTGTACCAGTCGAGAATCCGGCCGACGAACGGCGAGATGAGCGTCGCATTCGCCTCGGCGCACGCCACGGCCTGGTGCATGCCGAAGAGGAGCGTCAGGTTGCAGTGGATGCCCTCCTTCTCGAGCTGCTCCGCCGCCTTGATGCCCTCCCAGGTCGACGCGATCTTGATGAGGATGCGGTCCTTCGTCATCCCTGCCGCGGCGTACTGCGCGATGATGGCGTGCGCCTTGTCGATCGTCGCCTTCGTGTCGAAGGAGAGGCGGGCGTCGACCTCCGTCGAGACACGGCCGCTCACGATCTTGAGGATGCGCAGGCCGAACTCCACCGCGAGCCGGTCGATGGCGCGCTTGACCACCTCCTCGTCCCTCTTCGCCTTGCTCGCGGGGCTCGGCGTGGCCTTTGTCGTCTCGGCGACCGCCCACTTGAGCGCCTCGTCGACGATGGGGGCGTACGCCGGCATCTGGGCCGCGGCGGTGATGAGCGACGGGTTCGTCGTCGAGTCGCGCGGCCGGTACTTCTCGATGGAGTTGATGTCGCCCGTGTCGGCGACCACTACGGTCATGGTCTTGAGCTGATCGAGCGCTGTAGCCATGGAATCCTCCGGAAGGCCGATGAGAGACCGACGATAGGGAGGGTCGGGTGTCGACACAAGCCTGGGCAGCGGCCGGATGGGCTAGGCTGCCGACCCGATGGACCCGGAAGCGTTGCGCCAGGTGATGGAAGAGCTCATTCCCTTCAACAAGTTCCTGGGCGTGAAGGCCCCGCTGCTCAGCAAGTCCAAGGTGCGCCTCGAGATTCCGTTCCGCGATGACCTCGTGGGCGACTGGCTCCGCCCGGCGCTCCACGGCGGGGTCATGAGCGCCCTGGCGGACGCGGCGGGGGGGGCGGCCGTCTGGTGCCTCGTGGACGACGAGCGCGCGCGGGTCTCCACGATCGACCTTCGGATCGACTACCTGCGCCCGGGCACGCTCGAGCTACTCGTGGCGGAGGCGCACGTCGTCCGCATGGGGAATAGGGTGGGGGTGGCCGATGTCCGGCTCTTCAGCGGCAGCGCGCCGGAGACGACCATCGCGACGGGCAAGGGGGTCTACAACGTCAGCGTCCGAAAGGCGCACCCGGTCCCCGACACTCCGGGTTTGAGCTAGGGCGCCGGACCAGTTAGCCTCGGCGCTCAAACGAGGACGGCACGTCCACGGCGAAGCCGCGGCGTGGTCAACACCAAATGGCTGGCGACAACGATACGACCGACGGCCTCCCGCTCAAGGTCTTCGCGGACGACTACCGCGCCCTCGACGCGGCCGGGTTCGCGGCCAAGCACGGCAACGGTTTCCTCGTGCACGACGGCCCGCTCCAGGCCCGAAGGCCCATGCGGCCCCAGATGACCGTCATGCTCGAGAAGGCTCCGAAGATCGATCTCTCACTCCTCAAGGCGGCTCGGCCGCCTGTCGTGGCGCCCGTGCCGGTGGCCATCCCCGAGGCCCTCGTCTTTCCCGTTCGCTCGACCGGCAGGTCGCCGTACCCGAGCATGGTGACCGTCGGCCGCACCCGCAACAACGACATCGTCGTCGCGGACGTGGCGATCTCGAAGTTTCACGCGTTCTTCAAGCAGGAGGACGGACGCACGCTCCTGCACGACGCCGGCTCCCGCAACGGCACGTTCCTCAACGGCACCGTCGTCCCCGACTCCAAGCACGGCAAGCCGCTCGAGGTCGGTGAGGGCGCCCGCGTCCGCTTCGGCGAGATCGAGTTCTACTTCGTGACGTGCGCCCAGCTCCGCGAGCTCGTCGCGCTCGCCCCGAAGTGACTCGGCGCGCGTTGTCATCAATCCCAAGTGAACGGCATTGAGCCTACGCGCGGGCGCGGCTCGAGCCGTTGCGCTTCTTCGCGGCAGCCTTGGCGGCCGGCTCGGCGGGCGCCGTGACCTTCGCCGGCGGGCGCGCGAGGTAGTCGATGAGGTCGATCTTCGTGACGATGCCCGCGACCTGCTCGTGCTCGATCACGATGGCGACCTTCGCGTCGTTCAGGACGCCCTGGAGCAGCTCGATCTTGGTGTCCAGCGTGACCGTGGCGTAGTCGCTCTCGACGAGCTCGCCGATCGGCGAGTCGAGCGTCTTCAGGCCGGTCACGAGGTGACGGAGGAGGTCCACCTCGGCGACGATGCCCCGCAGCTTGCCCTTCTCGACGACCGGCAGCTGGCTGATGCCGAGCTTCTTCAAGGTCGCGATGACCTCACGGACCTTCGACTGCGGGGTCGCCGTCACGATGTGGCGACCGTCCTGGTTGTGCAGGATGTCCCGCACGGTGCCCAGGCCCGGCTGGTCGTCCAGGAAGCCGTTCTCGCGCATCCACTCGTCGTTGAAGATCTTCGAGACGTATTTATTTCCGCTGTCGCATAGGAAGACCAGGATCTTCTTCTTGCCCTTGCCGCGCGAGCCCTGTCCGGCCTGGGCGCGCGCGTACTTGAGCGCGCCGGCCACCGCCGCGCCGCCCGAGCCGCCGACGAAGAGCCCCTCGAGGCGCGTCATGTCGCGCGTCATGAGGAAGCACTCCTTGTCGTCCACGCGGACGACCTCGTCGATGATCTTGAGGTTCATCGTCGTCGGGAAAAAATCCTCCCCGATGCCCTCGACCTTGTACGAGAAGGGCTTGGTCACGCGGCCCGTCTTGACGAAGTCGTAGTAGAGCGACCCCACCGGGTCGACGCCGACGATCTGGATCTTCGGGTTCTTCTCCTTGAAGAACTTCCCGCACCCGCTGATCGTCCCGCCCGTGCCCATGCCGGCGACGAAGACGTCGAAGTCGCCCTTCGTCTGGCGCCAGATCTCCGGCGCGCTCGACAGGTAGTGGGCCTCGGGGTTGGCGGGGTTGTGGTACTGGTTCGCGTAGAAGCTGTTGGGCGTCTCGTCCGCGATGCGGCGGGAGACCTTGTAATAGCTCCTGGGGTCTTCGGCCTCGACGGCCGTGGGGCAGACGACGACCTTCGCGCCGAACGCGCGGAGGTTCGAGATCTTCTCCTGGCTCATCTTGTCGGGCATGACGAAGATGCACTTGTAGCCCTTGACCGCCGCGAGCAGCGCGAGCGAGGCGCCCGTGTTGCCGCTCGTGGCCTCCACGATCGTGCCGCCGGGCTTGAGGACGCCCTCCTTCTCGGCGCGGCGCACCATGTTCCAGGCGAGCCGATCCTTGTGGCTTCCGCCCGGGTTCAGGTACTCGCACTTGACGTAGACCTCGGCGTCCACCCCGTCCGCCACGTGGTTCAGGCGGATGATGGGGGTGTTGCCGACGGCCTTGGTGATGTCTTCCAGCGCTCCGTGCATCATGGGGACACAGGGAATACGACGGCGAAGGGGCCGCGTAAACCCCCGGTCACCGCCCTTCCCGTGCCCGTGCCCGATCCGGCCGCATGTGTCCGGCCGGCCTCCGGGCACGGTACGGGCACGGGAACGGGTGGTACGCAGGGGGACCCGGGCGCGAACGCGTGTTATCAAGGTTCCATGCGCCCAGTCGACCCGTTCATTGGTCGCGACATCCTCGACGGGCAATTCCAGATCTTGCAAAAGATCGGCTCGGGGGGGATGGGCTCCGTCTACAAGGCGCTTCAGCCGGCCATGAACCGCATGGTCGGGGTCAAGATCCTCCACCCGAAGCTCGCCAACCGGAAGGATCTCGTCTCTCGCTTCAGGCGCGAAGCGCGGGCGATGAGCCACCTGAACCACCCGAACACGACCAAGGTGTTCCTGTACGGGGAGCTCGAGGACGGCTCGCTCTACATCGTGATGGAGTTTCTGGACGGCAAGAACCTGAACCAGACGGTGCGCGGAGAGGGGCCGTTCTCGGTCGAGCGCGCGCTGCCCATCCTCATCCAGGTCTGCGGCGCCCTCGACGAGGCGCACAACGCCGGCATCATCCACCGGGACATGAAGCCCGAGAACATCTTCCTCTGCCAGCAAGGCGGCCTCCGCGACTACCCCAAGGTGCTCGACTTCGGGCTCGCCAAGGTGACCGAGCGCGAGATGCGCCCCGGGTCGCTCATCCTGACGCAGGAGGGGATGGTCTTCGGTACGCCCGAGTTCATGAGCCCCGAGCAGGCGCAGGGGAAGGTGCTCACGGCGGCGAGCGACATCTACTCGCTCGCGGTCATCCTCTACGAGGTGCTGACGGGCAAGCTCCCCTTCGAGTCGAAGAGCCCGATGGAGTACATCCAGCACCACGTCACGGCGAAGCCCATCTCGCTGTCGTCGCGCGTGCCGGGCAAATCGTTCCCCAAGCTCCTGGTCGACGTGATGGATCGCGCGCTCGCCAAGAAGCCGGAGGAGCGGTTTGCCACGGCGGCGGACTTCGCGGCGGCGATGAAGGCCGTCCTCGACGGCGCCAAGGAGCTGCCCACGTCGCTCGCGCTGGAGGCTGGCCCGAAGGCGCCCGCGCCTGCAGCCGCGGTCGTGGAGGCAAAGAAGCAAACGTCGCGAGGGTCGACGGACCTCGAGCCCATCAACCTGCCGCTCAAGACCAACTGGGGGCTCGTCGCGGGAGTCGCCGCCCTGTGCTTGATCCTGGGGGCCGTGGGGATGGTGGTCTTCATGAAGCTCGCGATGCCCCACTGAGCTGAATTGAGCTCGCCGGGGTGTCAGGGCGTTCGCGTGGCGAAGCTCTTCGGGGTGCGTCCGATGATGCGCTTGAAGTCGCGCGCGAAGTGCGGCTGGTCCGCGTAGCCGAGCGAGAGGGCCAGCTCGGCGAGGGACGGCGGGGCCTCCGCCTTGAGCTGCTCGACGGCCTCGAGCAAGCGGAAGCGCTGGAGCACCTGCTTGGGGCTGAGCCCGACGAAGCGCCGAAAGGACCGCTGCAGCGTCCGCAGGTCGATCCCGGTCGCGAGCGAGACGTCGTCCACGCGAACGAGCGTGCGATCGGCGGCCATCCGCTCGACGAGGTCGCGGACCCGCACGACCTCGGCCGGCAGCGGGGGAAGGAGCGGCGCGAGGAACGCGGTCGCGAGCGCCATCCTCCCGTCGAGCTCGGGCTCCGCGAAGGTCGCCCGCGCCCATGCGTCGCTCGGCGCGCCGAACACGTCGGCGAGGGGGACCACGCGGTTCGTCAGCTGCGTCATCGGCCGGCCGAGGAGCGGCGCGAACCCTCCCGCGCGGAACTTGATGCCGAACGCGCATCCCGTGCCCGACAGCTGCTTCACGAAGCGGCCCGTGTGCGGGCCCGCGATCTCCGCCCGGCACGCGCCGTCGTGTTCCTCGAAGACCACGTGCACCGAAGGATGCGGGAGCCCCTCGGCGACGACGGGCGCGGCGAGTCGCCAGCGGACCCACCAGAAATGGTGCACGTACGGCTCGAGCGCCGCCGGTGGAAGCAGGCGGAGGTGCTCGCCGGGTCCGTCCGCGACGCCTCGGCGGAGGATGCCTCGGGCGGGCTCCGCGTGACGCCGGATGTCGCGCGCTTGCATGCCTCCCGGAGCGTGGAGGATGTGTCGCCTTTTTTCAAGACGCGCGGTCTGCCGGGTCGTACGTACTGACCCATGATCGCAAAAGGCTCCTTCGAGGTCACGATGCACCCCGAGCCCCCGTACGACGCCAGGGAAGGCGTCTCGCTCGGCAAGGTTCGCATCGACAAGCGATTCGAAGGCCCGCTCACGGCGACCAGCGAGGTGAACATGATCGCCGCGCGCACGCCGACCGACGGCTCGGCGGGGTACGTCGCGATCGAGCGCGTCCAGGGAGAGCTCGCCGGCCGGACGGGTACGTTCGTGCTGCAGCACTCCGGGATCATGAACCGCGGAGCGCGCTCGCTGACGGTGACGGTCGTGCCCGACTCCGGGACCGGGCAGCTGAAAGGCATCTCGGGCCGGATGGACATCCAGATCGAAGGGGGAAAGCACCTCTACGAGCTCGTCTACGAGATCGGCACATGAGGTTCACGGGCGAGCGATCCGAGGACGGCATCACCGAGCGGCTGTTCGAGCTGACGGTCGCCGGCGACGTCGTACCGGGCGTCCTCTGGGCGCCCGAGGGGGCGACGGGGCCGCGCCCGCTGGTGCTCATCGGTCACGGCGGCGGCCAGCACAAGACGGCTCCCCCCGTGATCGGGATGGCGAGGCGATACATCAAGGCTCTGGGGTGCGCGGTCTGTGCGATCGATGCCCCCGAGCATGGCGCGCGGGTACCCCCGGCCGAGGCTCCCGCCCTCGCGCAGCGGGCGCGCGAGCAGATGACGCGGTCGGGCGGTATGCGGGGCGAGGCGCTCGACGCCACGATGGCGCGCGCCGCGAAGGCGCGGCCGGAGTGGACGGCGGCTCTCGATGCCGTCCAGGGTCTCGCGTTCGTCGGCGCCTCCGGGAAGGTCGGCTACGCGGGCGTCTCGATGGGCGCCTTCATCGGCATCCCGTTCGTCGCCGACGAGCCCAGGGTGACGGCGGCGATGTTCGGTCTGGCGGGCGCTCCCGACGAAGGCCATGCGCTCGTGCAGGCGGCGCGGCGGATCGCGATCCCGATCGAGTTTGCCCTGCAGTGGGACGACGAGATGGTGTCCCGGGAGGCGGGGCTCTCGCTCTTTGGCGCGTTCGGGTCGAAGGAGAAGACCATGCACGCGAACGCGGGAGGGCACATGGCCGTGCCGGTGTTCGAGAGGGCGAGCTGGGAGGGTTTCTTCGCGCGCCACCTGGGGGCCACGTCAGGATCCTGACGTCGAATCGGCCTTCAAGAAGGACCGAATCTGCGCGGCGACCACGTCGGGCGCACCCCCGCGATCCCGGCCCGTGCGGTCGGGTACTTCGATCACGCCCACCTGACGGCAGACTTTCGCGAGCTCGCACGCGTTGCTCCGGGAGCGCTGGGGAGCGAATCTCCCGTCGTGCGCGACGCGTGCTGACGTGGGACGACCCCGAAGGCTGAGCCTGTTGTCGCGTGCTACCCTGAACGTCGATGGAGGCCTCCGAGTTCGATGAGCTGGAGTTCTTCAAGGCCATCGCGGCGTCGGGGGCGAAGGCGCTGCTCATCGGCCGGCAGGCCCTCATCGCGCTCGGGCTTCCGGTGATGACGAGCGACTATGACTTCTGGGTCCACCGGGACGATGTGGCTGCCTTCAACGAGGCCGTGGCGCCCTTCGGGCTCGTCCCGAGCCACACGCCGGACGAGGCGCGCGCGCGGGGGCGCTACGTGCTCGAGAACGACGAGCACGTGGACGTCATCGTCGCCCGGAGCTCGAGCACCGTGGATGGCACCGTCGTCCACTTCGACGATCTTTGGGCGAGGCGTCAGGCCCTGCCTCTGGACTCGTCGGTCGACGTCGCCATCCCTTCGCTCGACGATCTCATCCTGACGAAGCGCTTCGCCGCGCGCCCGCGCGACGCCGAGGACATTCGCCTCCTGGAAGCGTTGCGCGACCGGGAGCCCGTCACGTGACCGCCCCGTTCGTCCCCCCCACGAGAGAGCAGCTCGAGCGGGTTCGCGCCCTGGCGGAGCGCAGGCTCACCGCCGCCGAGCTCGACGCCTACGTCCACGCGCCATGGGCAGACGGGGAGAGGGAAGGCACGCGCGAGCTCATCGACTGGTTCGTGCGACGTTATCCGACGCCGCTCGAACGGCTGCGGGCGGCCCGGCGAGCGTACCATCGCGCGCGCGCGCGCATGCCCGACGGGTGAGGGATACCGGCGCGGCAATTTCAGGCAAAGATCTCCGCCTCGGGCGATACTCCGCGCCGATGATCACCAGCAAGGACGTCCGCCGCCTCGCCCTCGCGCTCCCCGAGACGGAGGAGAGCGCGCACATGGGTCACCCGGACTTCCGGGTGGGCAAGAAGATCTTCGCGACGCTGTCGGAGAAGGAGGATCGCGCCGTGCTCAAGCTGTCGCCGGACGAGCACGTGGCGCTCGTCGAGTCGCAGCCCGACGTGTTCCTCTCGCTCGGAGGGTGGAGCCGCAACGGAGCGACGGGGGTGGTGCTCCGGAAGGTGCCGCTGGGGGTCTTCTGCGATCTGCTCGTGGAGGCCTGGCGGCGGACGGCGCCCAAGCGGCTCGTGGCGGACTTCGACGCCAAGGACGACGAGAAGGCGCCTCCGGCAAGCAAGAAGACCCCGGCAAAGAAGGCGACTCCCGCGAAGCAGGCGACCCCGCCGACGAAGAAGACTCCCCCGAAGAAGGCGGCGCGGCCGAAGCCCCGGACGGCGAAGA
>Ga0302279_10001234_pt1 | contig 36915 bp, 23 predicted proteins | sample III_Bog_N3_3_FD_194541 | JGI IMG/M metagenome (GOLD analysis project Ga0302279, IMG submission 194541) | Peat permafrost microbial communities from Stordalen Mire near Abisko, Sweden - III_Bog_N3_3 | ecosystem: Environmental > Terrestrial > Soil > Wetlands > Peat | place: Sweden: Abisko...
AGGGACGCTTCGCGATATCGATGGCGTGAAGCCGAGCGAGGCGACGGGGGCGTTGGTGCGCGTCGAGGTCGTGGTCGACCGGATCGCGATCGCCCCGCGCGACTTGCGGCGACTGCAGCAGGCGATCGAGGTTGCGTGGGAGCGAGGCCTTGGGCGCGCCGAGCTACGCGCCGAGGACGGCCCGCAGCACCTCCCCGTGCTCCGCGGCCTCGTCTGCCCGAGCTGTGCCAGATCGTTCGAGCCGCCTCGTCCCGCCCTCTTCTCGTACAATTCCCCGCTCGGCGCCTGCGAAGCGTGCCGAGGATTCGGTCGCGTCATCGCCATCGACTGGGACAAGGTCTTTCCGGATCCGAAGAAGACCCTCGCGGACGGCGCGATACGGCCGTGGATGGGGAAGAGCAGCGAGTGGGAACGCAAGGTTCTGGGTGCGTTCGCGAAGAAGCGCGACCTGCCGATGGACGTTCCCTGGGGCGAGCTCAGCGCGTCACAGCAGCAGCTCGTCATCGATGGCGAGGGGACGTGGACCGGCGGCAAGTTCCCCGGGGTTCGCGCCTGGTTCAAGTGGCTCGAGGGGCGCACGTACAAGATGCACGTGCGGGTCCTGCTCGCGCGCTATCGGGAGTACGCCCCGTGTGTCAGCTGCCAGACGTCGCGTCTGAACCGAACCGCTCTCTCGTACCACGTCGCCGGCAAGAACCTCGCGGATTGGCACCAGCTGACCGTGTCGGAGGCACGAACGCGCGCCGAGGAGCTCGTCCCGCGCTCGGTGCAGGGGGCGCGCGTTCGGGACGCGCTCGTGGCGCGCCTCGGGTACCTCGATCGCGTAGGCCTCGGGTATCTGACCCTTGCTCGTCAGGCGCGCACCCTCAGCGGCGGTGAAGCGCAGCGCGCCGGGCTCACGACGGCGCTCGGCGCCAAGCTTACGGGGACGCTTTTCGTCCTCGACGAGCCGACGGTCGGGCTGCACGCGAGCGACATTCCGGCTCTGGGCGAGGCCATGCACGACCTTTCGCGCGCGGGGAACACCGTGCTCGTCATCGAGCACGACGAGACCGTGATACGCGGGGCGGACAGGGTCATCGAGCTCGGACCCGGCGCGGGGACGCTCGGCGGGAACATCGTCTTCGACGGAACCCCGGCTGCGCTCGCGACGCGGAAGGACGTCGCCACGGGGCGAGCGTGGGCGCATTCGCGGGCGAGCGAACGCGTTGAACCACGGCTTGCGGCGCGCGCTGCCTCGGGCCACCTCGTCGTCCGCGGGGCGAAGGCCAACAATCTCGACGCCATCGACGTCGACATTCCACTGGGCGTCATCTGTGCCATCACGGGTCCGAGCGGCTCGGGTAAGTCGACGCTCGCCGAGGACATCGTCTATCGGAGCGTCGCACGCAGCTTCGGCGACATGGCGGTCGAGCGCCCCGGCCCGCATACCGCTATCGACGGGGCGGGCGCGCTGGGGCGCATCGTTCTGGTCGATCAGGCGCCCCTCGGGAGGACCGCGCGAGGCAACGCGGCCACGTACACCAAGGCGTGGAATCGGATTCGAACGCTCTTCGCCGGCGAGCCCGAGGCCAAGCGACGTGGCCTCACGCCGGCACACTTCTCGTTCAACGTGGCCGAGACGAAGGGTCGCAGCATCAATGGGGCTCCGCGATCGGGGCGTTGCGAAGCGTGTGCGGGGGAGGGGTACGAAACGATCGAGATGCAGTTCCTAGCCGACGTTTCTCTCCTGTGTACCGTCTGCCAGGGAAAGCGCTTCCGTCCCGAGGTCCTCGCAGTGAAACATCGAGGACTCGATGTCTCCGAGGTCCTCGGGCTCACCGTCGATGAGGTCATCGATCGGTTCGGTGGTCGGGGCGTGGACGGCGGTGCGTACGAGCCGGCGGTCGTGAACGCGCTCGCGCCGGTCGCGCAGGTGGGGCTCGGCTACCTTCCGCTCGGACAACCGTTGTCGACCCTCTCCGGGGGCGAAGCGCAGAGACTCAAGCTTGCGCGTGCTCTTTCGGAGACCGCAAAACGAACGCTCTTCGTCCTCGATGAGCCGAGCGCGGGCTTGCACGCCGAGGACGTCCGCCACGTGACGGCGGCCCTTGCCGCGCTGGTCTCGCAGGGCGCGAGCGTGCTGGTCGTCGAGCACGACCTCGACGTCATCGCCGCTGCAGACTGGGTCATCGATCTCGGTCCCGGGGCGGGTCCGCACGGTGGGCGCGTCGTCGCAGCGGGAACCCCTGATGAACTCGCGCGCATGCCGTCGAAGACCGGGGTCGCGCTTCGGGCACATCTCGGTCGAGCCACGAGCACGGGAACAGGCCGTCACGCGAAGGTCGAGGTCGCCGCAGTCGACGCGATCCATGTGGAGAACGCGAGCGAGCACAACCTGAAGCGAGTCTCGTGCGCCATCCCGCACGGCGCTCTCACCGTCGTGACCGGGCCGAGCGGCTCCGGGAAGTCGTCTCTCGCGTTCGACGTCGTCTTCGCGGAGGGGCAGCGCCGTTTCATGGAGACCCTATCGCCGTACGCGAGACAATTTCTCCCGACGTTGCCGCGTCCTGACGTCGACGCCGTCACCGGTGTCCCGCCCTCAATCGCGCTGGAGCAGCGGACGTCGCGCGCGGGGGCGAACTCGAGTGTTGCGACCGTAACCGAGGTGGCTCACTACCTGCGTCTACTCTACGCAAAGCTGGGAGACGTTCACTGCCCGGAGTGCGACACGCTGGTTGCCCCGGCGACGCCCGACGAGCTCTTCGCGCGTATCACGGGGACGACGGAAGGGAAGAAGACGAGCGCGGTCGAGCCCATCACCGTATTCGCGCCCGCGGTACAGGCCCGCAAGGGGACCTACCTCGATGTCTTCACGATGGCGTCCCGCACCGGCGTCACCAAGGCCCGAGTCGACGGGGCGATCGTCACCATCGAGCCGCCGCCCAAGCTCGCAAAATCGAAGGAGCACACGATCGACCTGGTCATCTACGAAGGGAGCGCGGGCGCCCTCGACCGCGAGACCTTCGACCGAGCGCTCTCCCTCGGGCATGGCGCAGTCCGCGTCGCAAGGGCTCGGTCGGGCTCGCGCAAGTCCTCCGCCGACGCGGAAGAGAGCATCCATTCGACGGCACGCGCCTGTCCCGCGTGCGGGACGGGTGTTCCGGAGCTCGACCCGCGCTGGTTATCGTTCAACACGAAGCAAGGACGCTGCGAGGCCTGCGAAGGGACTGGTGTCCTCGGAGGATCCGAGGCGGAGGTGCCGGCGGCCGGCGAGGCCCGACAGCTCTGCCCGGATTGCGGCGGGACGCGCCTCGCGAGCCTGCCTCGTCGCGTACGTCTCTTCGGCGAGACGTACCCGGAGTTCCTCGCGCGCGACATCGGGTCCGCTGTGATCGCCGCACTTGCGTGGAAGTTTCAAGGCGGTCGCGCAGCGGTCGCGAAGGCCGCGCATGCGGAGCTCAAGAGGCGCCTTTCGTTCGTCCTCGAAGTCGGGCTTGGTTACCTCACGCTCGACCGTGCCGCAGGCTCCCTCTCCGGTGGCGAGATGCAGCGTCTGCGCCTCAGCGCGCAGCTCGGCAGCGGCCTCACGGGCGCTCTCTATGTGCTCGACGAGCCGACGATCGGCCTTCATCCACGTGACACGCAAGCATTGCTGTCCAACCTACGTGCGCTCGTGGCCACGGGATCCACGGTGCTCGTCGTCGAGCACGACGCAGAGACGATCCGCGCGGCCGATCACGTGATTGACCTCGGGCCGGAGGGGGGGCGGAACGGTGGCCATATCGTCGCCGAGGGGAGAGCGTCGGACGTGCTCGCGGACCCGCGCTCACCGACGGCGCAGGCGCTGAAGGACACCGGACGAATCACGCGGGTTGGCCGCGACGATCCTTCGTGCTTCCTCGAGCTGACGGGAGCCCGTGCGCACAATCTGAAGGAGGTAACGTTCCGCGTGCCCGTCGGACGAATGGTCGTTGTCGCGGGCGTGAGCGGGTCGGGCAAGAGCACGCTCGTGCGAAAGATCTTCTACCCGGCGCTGCGCCGCGCCCTTGGTCTCGTCGCGGACGAGCCGGGCGAGTTCGACTCGCTTCGTGCGATCGAGCCGCGCGGTACGAAGGCGCGAAAAGGTGACCTGGCGGGGATCCGCCGCGCGCTCGCGGTCGATCAGTCTCCGATTGGACGCACTCCGCGGTCCGTGCCGGCTACGTTTCTTGGCATCTGGGACGAGATAAGGCGCCTCTACTCGCGACTTCCGGAGTCGCAGACGCGCGGCTACGCGCCCGGGCGTTTCTCCTTCAACACCGGAACAGGGGGCCGGTGCCCGACCTGTGAGGGTCAAGGAGCCATCGTTTCCGAGATGGCGTTCCTCCCCGACGTCGTCTCTCCGTGCGACGCGTGCGGCGGCGCGAGGTTCGAGCCGGCCACGTTGGACGTGCGCTATGCGGGTCACACCATCGGTGACGTGCTGCGCCTCTCTGCGGAGGACGCCGCCCAGCTCTTTGCCGCGCATCCGAAGATTGCACGGCCCCTCGAGACTCTGCGCGATCTTGGCGTTGGCTACGTCCAAGTCGGCCAAGGCTCCAACACGCTTTCCGGGGGGGAGGCTCAGCGATTGAAGCTCGCCGCCGAGCTCACGGCCGGGACGGCCCACGAGCCGACCGTCTACGTGCTGGACGAGCCGACCACCGGATTGCACCTCGGCGATGTCAGGCGCCTCGTGACGGTGCTCGACCGCCTGGTGCAGCGTGGGGACACGCTCGTGGTCATCGAGCACCATCCCGACGTCATCGCGAGCGCCGACTGGGTCATCGAGCTTGGTCCCGAGGCCGGCGCGCGCGGAGGGCGCATCGTATTCGAAGGGAAACCGGCGGGGCTGCTCCGGGCGAAGACGGCTACCGGCAAGTATTTCGCGGGGGTCGCCAGGTCCCCCTGAAGTCTGCGCGTTCGATGCAGCGGGCGCGCACGAGTGCCGCTATTGTCCCTTTCCCATGACCGATCTCGTCGTCGACGACCCCTATACCCTCGAACCTGTCTGCAGGCTTCCGCTCGCCGACGATGCGGCCGTGGGCCTCGTACTCGACCGCGCGCGCGTCGCCCAGAAGACGTTTCGTGCGACGAAGTTCGAAGAACGAATCGCGCTCTGCGAGCGAGCGGTCGCGGCGATGGAGGCAGACGCGCCGCGCATCACGAGCGACATCACGCGCATGATGGGTAAGCCCCTGGCGCAATCGCAGAACGAGGTGCGCGGGATGGCCCAGCGCGCCCGCTACCTGATGACGATCGCGGCGGCTTCGCTCGCGGACATCGTGCTGCCGGAGATGGACGGGCTCCGTCGCCGCATCCGGAAGGAACCGCTCGGCGTCGTCCTCGACCTCCCGGCGTGGAACTACCCGCTGCTCACGGCGGTCAACGTCGTCATTCCCGCAGTCCTCGCGGGGAACGCCGTCGTCGTCAAACACTCGCCCCGCAGTCCGCTGTGTGGCGAGCACTTCGCGGCGGCGTTTGCGGCCGCGGGTGCTCCCGAGGGGCTCGTTCAAGCCTTGCACTGCGATCATCCGACGAGCGAACGAACGGTTGGCGATGCGCGCGTCGACCACGTCGTCTTCACCGGCTCGGTCTACGGTGGTCACCGTATCCAGCAGGCGGCTGCAGGGCGCTTCGTGCGCCTCGGCCTCGAGCTCGGAGGCAACGACGCGGCGTATGTCGCCGCCGATTGCGACCTTCAGGCCGCAGTGGAGGGGATCGTGGACGGCGCGATCTACAACGCGGGCCAAAGCTGCTGCGCCGTTGAGCGTGTCTACGTACATGTCTCCCTCTACGAGGAGTTCCTGGCGCGTGCCGAGCCGCTCGTACGCGCGTATGTTTTGGGTGACCCCCGCGACCCGAAGACCACGCTAGGGCCCATAGCACAGCCAAATCATCCCGCCGAGCTCGAAGCCCTCGTGAAGGACGCCACGGGCCGCGGCGCACGCCTCATCGCGGGTGGCCACACGACCAGGATCGACGGACGCGGTCGGTTCTTCCAGGCGACTCTCCTCTCAGAAGTCCCCCACGAAGCTCGCCTGATGAACGCCGAGTCGTTCGGTCCGATCCTCCCCGTTGCCCGCGTGGCCGACGACGACGAGGCGCTCGCGCGTATGAACGACTCCACTCTCGGTCTAACGGCGAGCGTATGGACGAAAGACGCGGACCGCGCTTCGCGGCTCGCGGCGGCGCTCGAAGTCGGCACGGTCTACATGAACCGCTGCGACGCGCTCGACCCTGCTCTCCCCTGGAGCGGCGTGAAAGACTCCGGTCGTGGCGTGTCGCTGAGCACCCTGGGCTTCGACGAGCTCACCAGGGTCAAAGCGCTCAACTTCCGCGTTCCTTCGACGTGAGCTTCGACCGCCTGATGACGACGGTTGACCTCTCGCGGTCCAACTCGGCGGCGCTTCCTCGCATCGTGCAGGCGGGTGACCCGGTGCTCCGAGCTGCGGCTGCGCTCGTGTCGCAGGCGGAGCTGGAATCGCCGTCGTTTCGAGAGCTCGTCGCGACGATGATCGCCGTTATGCGTGCGGCTCCCGGCGTTGGCCTCGCCGCGCCTCAGATCGGTGTCTCGAAGCAGGTCCTCGTGTTCGAGGACCGCGAGGAGCTTCTGAGTCGCCTGAGCGACGAGGCTCGCGCCGAGCGTGCGCGTGTCCCGGTTCCTCTCACCGTGATCGTGAATCCCACCCTCCGCCTGCGGGGCGAGGGGGACGGTCGCGCGACCTTCTTCGAAGGGTGCTTGAGCGTGACCGGCTATGCGGCGCTCGTGCCCAGAGCGTTCGAGGTCGAAGTGACGGGGCTCGATGCGACGGGCCCGGAGATCGCGTCGCGCGTCTGGCGGTTCAACGGTTGGCCTGCTCGCATTCTTCAGCACGAGGTGGACCACCTCCGCGGCACGCTCTACGTGGACCGCATGCACTCGAGATCGCTCTGCGGTCCCGACGAAATGCAACGGTGGGCGGGACGCTCGATAGCGGACGTCGCCGCCGCCCTCGGGATCGACCTATGAGCGACTTCGAGCCCGACGCGAGACGCCACATCGCCCGCGTTCGCGCGGTGCTCGGCGCCGTGCTGCAGGGTAAGGCGGAGGTCATCGACAGCCTGCTCGTTGGGGTCCTCGGCGGCGGACACGTGCTCATCGAGGATGTCCCTGGCGTCGGCAAGACGACGATGGCGCAGGCGCTTGCGCGTGCCTTCGGGATCGCGTTCACCCGGGTTCAGTTCACCCCCGATCTCCTCCCGACGGACATCCTCGGCTCGCAGGTCCTCAATCCGCGGGAAGGGACGTTCGCGTTCCATCGCGGTCCGGTGTTCACCAACGTGCTCCTCGCCGACGAGATCAACCGCGCCTCGCCAAGGACGCAGTCTGCCCTGCTCGAAGCGATGAACGAGTCGCAGGCGACGATCGATGGTGTGACGTATCCATTGCCGCAGCCCTTCTTCGTCCTAGCGACGCAGAATCCCGTCGACTACCAGGGGACATACCCGCTTCCGGAGGCGCAGCTCGATCGATTCCTGCTGCGCCTGGGCGTCGGGTACCCACCCCCCGATGACGAGCTCGCGATGCTCTACGCCCGGCAGCGCGAGAATCCCCTCTCGAAGGTCGTCGCCGTGTGCACGAAGGAGGATCTTCTCGGCATGCAGGCTGCCGTACGCGACGTCGAGGTCAAGGAATCGGTCGCGCGATACCTCCTTCGCATAGTTCGCCAGAGCCGCGATCAAGAAGGCATCGAGCTCGGGGTCAGCCCCCGTGGCGCGCTCGCGTTCTTCCGTGCGGTGCAGGCACGTGCGCTCCTTGGCGGACGCAAGTACGTGAGCCCGGAGGACGTGCAAGCCCTTGCCGTACCCGTGCTCGCTCATCGCATCGGCCTGACGACGCAGGCGCGCTACGGGGGCACCACCGCCGCAGGCATCGTGCAGCAGATCGTTACGGCGGTAAGCGTGCCGACGTGACGCGAAGGAAGCGCGCACCGATCGATTGGGCGCGCCTGAACTACATCCTGCTGCCCGACGGAAAGCCTCAGCGCGACGCCGTGCGCAGGTCGAACGTGGTGCGGAGCCTCGGCTCCATTTACAGCATCTACGACGCCCTCACCGAGGAGGGTCGCTTCGCGAGCCTCGTTGCCCTCCTCGTCGCGTTCACCGCGCTGGATATCCGCCAGACCGATGCGTACGCCCTCTTCTGCGTCCTCGCGGCTCTGCTCTACGCGTCGCTTGCGATGAGCCGCGTGCTGCGGCTGGACGGCGTCACCTTGCATGTGTCCGCGCCGCGACGCGTGACGGTGGGCGAGCCGATCAGCTTCACGCTTACGTGCACCAACGCGGGTGATAAGCCTCGCTTCGGCCTTCGAGTGCGCGGCCCGTTTCTCCCCTGGGATGGCCGCTGGCTTACACCACGGCCGACTCTGCCGAGCGCGGCGGTTGGCGGTGCCGTCCGTACCGAGGTCCGTGCGCGCTTTACGCGTCGTGGTGAGCATCACCTCGACTCGTTCAGCGTGGCGCGGCTTGTTCCGATGGGCCTCGCGCTCGGACGAAAGGTCGAGAGCAGCGGGGTCCCGTTCCTCGCCGTGCCGAGGATCGCGAACGTCGTCCGCATGACCACCCCCGTGGGTCGTCGTCACCAGCCGGGTGGAGTGGCGCTGGTGTCGAAGACGGGCGAGTCCATGGACTTGCTCGGCGTGCGCCCTTACCGAGCCGGCGATCCGGTGCGCGACCTCCACGCGCGAAGCTGGGCACGCACGGGTGTTCCTGCCGTGCGCGAGTACCAAGAGGAGTACTTCAGCCGCGTTGGCGTCATCGTCGACACCGACGTCTCGGCGGCCGACGAGAGCGTCTTCGAAGCGGCCCTGTCGCTCGCGGCAGGGGTCGTCGCGAACCTGAGCCGCGGCGAGGCGCTGATCGATCTTCTCGTCGTGGGTGATGACGTGCACAGCCTCAGCTTGGGCCGGAGCCTCGGCTTCCTCGACCAGGCCCTGGACCTGCTTGGCGCCGTCGAGCACGGCCCCCGCTTCGACGCGCCGGCGCTTCTCCATCGCTTGTCCTCGCACCTGCCGAGGCTGTCCTGCGTCATCTTCGTCGCCCTCGCTGACGACGCATCACGTCAAGAGCTCGCCGAACGTATCCGCGGCACTGGGGCCGGCTGCACAACGCTTCTCGTGACCGCGGACGACATCGTTGCGCCCGGGACTCGCCTCCTCACCCGTGTCCCGAAGACCTCGATCGTCCTTGGCACGCCGCTCGTTCTATGACCCAGCGGCTCGTAGCGACCCTGCCCATTCTCGTGGCGACGGCGCTCTACGCGTTCGTGACGCGGAGCTTCGTCATCGCGAGCGTCGTGCTCGTGGGGCTCGTCTTGGCGTTGCCCCTCGCGCGATACCTCGTCGTCCCCCCGTTCGCCCAGCGTTCGACGCTGCTGCTTGTCGCCCTGTTCGGCGCGTTCGGTGGCGTGGCCGCGCTCACGAGCTTCGAGGCGGATAGCCGCACGCGCCCGACCGAGCTCCTCGGGCGGCTCGCCGTGACCGCGCTGCTCCTCGCGGTGACGCGGCGGTTCTTCAGCGATCCGGAAGGGGGCGTGCGCTTCGACTTCGCTCTTCTGACGACGGCAATCGTCGCCTGTGGCGAAAAGCACGTCGGGGTCGCGTACGTGGCAGCGGTGGTGCTGTTCGTCGTCGCGACCGTCGTCGTGATTCGAGCGCGCGACGCCACGATCGGGTGGGCCGTGGTCGAAGCGCATTCGCTCGGTGTCACGGCGACCGTGGTGCTTATCGCGGGCGTATTGTCGACGATCGGGATGATCGCGCTCCCTCTGATCGGGCGCCTGACGCAACGACAGTTCGACACCTACGTGCTCCCGACCGGCGCGTCGCACGTGGGCTTCACGGATCGCATCGTGGCAGGGTCGCCAGAGAAGCTCGTCGAGTCGAGCCAGCTCGTGCTGCGCATCTACGGTCCGCGCGTGGACTACCTGCGTGGGCGGGTCTACGACGCCTTTGAGCACGGAAGTTGGGTAAACAGCGCGAGGAAGTCGGCCGACAAAGTCGTAACGATCCGTGGCCGCATCTCTGGCTCAGGTGCCACCGAGATACGCGCGGTCGGCGCCCTCGCAACGCCCGACCCGGACGCCCGCTTCTTCCTGCCGCTGGGTGCACGCCGGGTACACACCTCCAAAGGGGTGGTCCTCGTCGATGAGTTTGGTGCGTATCGGCCGGTCCCGGACGAGCCCGCGACGCCGATAGCCTTCGAGGTCGGTGATGCCGACCACCCCGTTGCTCCGCCGACTCCCGTAGACCTGATGGTCCCGCAGAACATCCGCACCGCCCTCGAGCCTCTCGTGATCGAATGGACGCGAGGCGCCACGACTCCATTGGACAAGCTCGATGCGATCGAGCGGCACCTGCGTCAGGACTTCACCTATTCACTCGAAGGGGCGCGCCCGACCTCGGACCCGGTCGTTGCGTTCCTGTTCCGTACACGCACCGGACGGTGCGAGCTCTTCGCGACGTCGCTCGCGCTCCTGGGGCGAATCGTCGGGGTGGAGACGCGGGTCGTCGGCGGGTTCCGCGTGGCCGAGCACAACTCGATTGGCAATTACGATGTCGTCCGCGAGAAGAATGCCCACGCCTGGGTCGAGGGGTGGGTCTCCGGTGGCTGGCGAACGTTCGACCCGACCCCTGCGACCGAAGCGAACATGCGTCGGGATGGCCGGTCGTTCGCCGCCTTCGGGGACCTCTTGCTCGCCACCTGGGACCGCGGGCTCGAGCTGCTCGGCCGCGCCCAGCTCTGGCAGTTCGGCGCCTTGCTCGCCTTCGCCGTGGGATTGCTTACGACGGTGCGCCTCTTGCGCGCCCGGCGCGAGCGCCTGGCGCTCGTCACGCGCCCAGACGACGGCGACGCTCCGCTGCCGTTCTTCGCCGAGCTCGAGGCGCTGCTCGCGAGCCACGGTCACGCGCGCGCGCCTTCCGAGTCTCTCGAGACATTTGCCGACCGTCTGCGCGGCGCGAGTCTCGTGGGAGTCGCGGATATCGTCTCGGACTACGGGGCATTTCGATACGGCGGCAAGGGAGATCGAGACGACATCGCGAGACGCGTACGGGACTGCGCGACGGAGCTCGCGAGGACGGCGACCCACCCGTGACGGCATCGCGCGCTCCGCGGCCCGGTTCGCGCAACGCGGCGATCGATCTACTGCGCGGAGTATCTATCGTGCTCGTCGTGGCTCACCACGCGGGGCTTCGCATTCCTCTTCAGCGGGGCGCCCTCGCAGCTCTCGTGCCCGTCCGGCTGCTCCGCGCGCTCATCTACAACGGCTACGAGGCCGTGATGGTGTTCTTCGTGATCTCGGGCTTCCTCATCACGACGACGGCTCTCCGTCGATGGGAGACGCTGGCACAGATCGACCTTCGCGCGTTCTACGCAAGACGCTTCGCCCGCATCGTGCCGTGTCTGGCGCTCCTGGTGGCAGTCCTGAGCGTTCTTCATCTGAGCGGCGCCCACGACTACGTCATCTCGAAGCCAGGACAGTCGCTCTTCCGTGCGATTCTCTCGGCGGCGTTCCTTCATCTCAACTGGTACGAAGGGCGGACCGGATACCTGCCGGGCGGATGGGACGTCCTATGGTCGCTCTCGATCGAGGAGGCCTTTTATCTCGCGTTCCCGATCGTGTGTCTCGTCTTGCGACGCACGTGGCTGCTCGCGCCGGCGCTTGGTTTGCTCGCGCTCTCGTTGCCCGTCGCGCGCGCAGCGCTTGCCGAGAACGAAGTCTGGATGGAGAAGGCGTATTTGCCTGGGATGGCCGCGATCGCGGCGGGAGTACTTGGGGCCCTCGCCGTCGCACGGTGGCCAGATCCTCCGAGGTGGGTCTCCCTGACGCTCGGCGTCGCCGGAACGGCGGGGGTCCTCGCGGTGCTTCTCGTGGAGGACGTCCTCTGGCCCGTCCTGGGCAACGGAACCGTCTTGTTCCTCACCACCTCGGCGGTCTGCCTCGTCGCCGCGTGCCACGTTCGTGGGGCGCGCGGCGAGGAGCGAGCGCTCCGCGGCACCGGCTGGCTTCAATCGTTCGGGCGTCTCAGCTACGAGGTCTACCTGACCCACATGTTCGTCGTGTTCGCCGTCGTCGGCGTCTGGCGATCACGCGGCAGCGACCTTCGCTACGGCTTCGTCTGGTACGTTCCCATCGTCTGCCTCGCGTGGGCCCTGGGCGCTCTGGTCGCGCGATTCGTCTCGATTCCCGCGGAGCGAGCGCTTCGCCTTCGCCTCGTGTCGCGTACGGGGCCGAGCGTTCGGGCGTAACCCGCCCTCAATTCCTCTTGCTCGCGTGCGCGGAAGCCGCTCCGATTGGCCCATGCGTTCGAACTACCTCCCGCTCCCCGCCGATCTCAAGTGGAGGCGGCTCGCGGCGGTAGCGCTCTTCCTCGGCATTCTCTACGGCCTTCGGGAGCTCGCTCCCGTCTTCGTCTGCTTCATCATTCTCGTGCGCGCCCTCACCATCGCCGCCGATGCCATCCACGACCGCACCGGCATGGAACGCCGCGGCGGAGTTGCATCGATCCTTCTCGTCGCCGTCGCGGTCGTCGGAGTGAGCGTCTTCGTCGCGGTCCGCGCGGCGCTGCCGTGGGTGCGTGAGGTTCGCGCCGAGGGGCGCGAGTACGCGGAGCACCTCGTCGATCATCCGGTCGTGGAGCGTCTTCGCCACTTCGCGGGCGGGGAGGGGAGCAGCGGCGGCGGGGCGGCCGACACGGTAAAGGCGCACGCGCTCGAGGCCCTCCACTACGCGACGGCCTTCGCCCATCTCGCGCTTTACCTGCTGATCGGCTTCGTTCTGTCGGTCATCTACCTCTTCGAGCGCGACGAGATCGATCACTGGCTCCACACCCTCGAGCCCGAGTCGGTCTCGGGGACGATGGCCCGCTGGCTCGGTTACGTCGGCGACGCCGTGGCGATCACGGTCAAGATGCAGGCGGTCACCGCGCTGGTGAACGCGCTCATCACGTTTCCAGTGCTGCTCGTGCTCGGTCTCCCGCACAAGTCGCTCCTCTTTCTCCTGATCCTGGTCAGCGGTCTCTTGCCGGTCGTCGGGAACTTCATCGCGGGCGCGGTCCTCTGCGTCGTCGCGTACGAGACCCGCGGCCCGTGGGCGGTCGGCGTCATGCTCGGCGTGACGTTCGTCCTCCACAAGATCGAGAGCTACTACCTGACTCCGCGCCTCGCCGCGCAGCACGTGAAGCTCCCGGGGCTCATCCTCGTGCTCAGCCTGCTGACGTTCGAGGAGACACTGGGCTTCGTCGGGCTGTTCCTGTCGTTCCCCGCGCTCTACATCGCGACGAGGATTCATCGCGAGTGGGCCAAGGAGGACGGGGCGCCCGCGCCCACGACGGTGGTGGCCGTGGCGGCGGTGGCGGCGGTCGAGACAGAGCTCGTTGTCGTGGCGATCGAGCCGAACCTATCGCCGAGCCACGCCAAGACCGCTACGGAGCCTTGAACGGCTTCCTCGCGAGCACCCGCGCATAGACGTCGCGCTTCGAGCGCCCGGACCACGCCGCGAGGCGTTCGGCGAGCCCCTTCGCGTGGATCCCGCCCTGGAGGCCCGCGTCGATGCGGGCGTCGAGCGCGGCGTCGTCGATCCCCTCGCGCGACTCCGGTGCATACGGCGCCAGGACGATGGCGACCTCACCTCGCCACTCGCGCGGGTCCTTCGCGAGCTCCTCCAGTGTCCCGCGGACAAGCTCTTCGTAGATCTTCGTGAGCTCGCGTGCGACGCAGGCGCGGCGCGCTGGAGTCGCCTCAGCGAGGTCGCGAAGCGTGTCCACGGTTCGCGACGGCGCCTCGAAGACGATCACGGTCTCGGCCGTGGCGCACACGAGGGCGATCGCGTCTCTCCGCCCCGTGCCGTCGCGTGGCAAGAACCCGACGAACCTGAATCGACCGTCCCCCGCGAGCCCGCTCGCGACGAGAGCCGCGAGGACTGCGCTCGGCCCCGGGATTGGCACCACGCGCATGCCGGCGGCTATGGCCGCTTCCACGAGCGCCCCCCCCGGGTCACTGACTGCGGGGGTTCCGGCGTCGGTCACGAGAGCGATCGACTCCCCGGCGCGAAGCTGCTCCGTCGCCCGTTCGACGTCGCGTTCGCTCGAGTGGGCGTGGAGCGCGTCGAGCTGTTTGCCCTCGATGCCTAGATGCGCGAGGAGCGTCCGCGTACGCCGCGTGTCCTCGGCGGCGACGCGGTCACACGCCTTCAGCGTCTCGATGGCGCGAAGGGTGAGATCTCCGAGGTTCCCGATGGGGGTCGCGACGACGTAGAGAGTCCCCGACATGATGACCGTGCCGCGGTGAAGGCTATGTCACGCGAGCGTCGCGGCGTCCCCGAGCTCCTCGCGCAGAAACTCGCGCAGGCGGGACGTGAGCCGTTGCTCGAGCTGTCGCACCCGCTCGCGCGAGATGCTGAAGCGGTCGCCGAGCTCTTGCAGCGTCAGAGGGTCGTCCGCCACGAGTCGCTCGTCGAAGATCGCGAGGTCCTTGTCCTTGCCCGCGAGTGTCTTGCGGAACTCGGCGAGGCGGTCCTTCAGTAGAGCCTGCAGCTCACCGCCTGCCATGAGCGACTCGGGCCCTTCGGTCATCGAGGGGACCATGTCGACGCGCGCGATCGAACGCCCTTCGGCGTCCCCCACGGGGGCGTCCAGGGAACGCTCGCTCGACGAGAGCCGCAGCTCCATCTCGCGCACGTCGCTCTCGGGCACGTCGAGCGACTTCGCGACCTCGGCGTCGCTCGGCTCGATCCCGAGGGCGGTGAGCTCGGCGCGCTTCTTTCGCAGGTTGAAGAAGAGCTTGCGCTGCGCCTGCGTCGTCCCGAGCTTCACGAGACGCCAGTTGTTCAGGATGAAACGGAGGATGTACGCGCGGATCCACCACGCCGCGTACGACGACAGCTTCACGCCACGGTACGGGTCGTAGCGCTTCACCGCCTGCATGAGGCCGATGTTCCCCTCCTGCACGAGGTCGAGGATGTTCTTGTACGCGCGGCGGTACTCGTACGCGATCTTCACGACGAGCCGGAGGTTCGCCGTGACGAGCTGCGCGGCGATGCGCGGGTCCTGGTTCTTCACGAACGTCACGGCGAGATCGTGCGTCGCCTCGGGCGTCAGGAGCGGATGGCGCTGGACCTCGCGGAGGTACGCGGCCATCGGGTCGTAGTGAACGAACGAAGCCTCGGCCTTCACGGCCGGCAGCTTGCGGACGTCGATGTCGACCTCCTCTACGCCGTCGGCAGGCTCCTGATGCTCCCCGTCCTCGTCGTCGCCCGACGTGCCCGACGCGTCTGACCCTGCAGACGCGCCAGCCTCTTCGTCTCGCTCGGAGTGTCTCGTCCCGTCGGAGTCGTCCCCGCCCGCCCGGCGAGCTGCTGTCTTTCTTGCGCGCGGCTTCTTCGGTGACGCCGCGTCCGTCGGGGACTTCTTCGCTCTCGGCACGATAGCCGCTGAGTAGCATGTTCGACGCGGGGCGGTAATACGTCCGCTCTGCTACGCCTCGGTGGCTGGCGCCATCACCGGTTCGCCAAGCTCCTCGGCCTCGATCGCGTGCGCCTGCTCATGCGGGGCAGCGCCGCCCGCGCCGCCCGGTTCGCTTGTGCCGACTTCGGGGGCGGCCTCGGCGACCTCGGCGATCTCCGGCGCTCCCTTTGCAATGAGCTCGCCGCCGGGGGCCACGAGCCCGCGACGTGCGCGGTAGCAAGGCTGGCAGAAGACGTCGCGCCCTTCGAGAGGCTTGAAAGGGACCTGTGATGCCGTCCCGCACTCGATGCACGTCACGTCGTACTTGGGGCGCTCGGTCTTCGGCTTCTTGGTCTCGCGAACCGGGGCTGCGGCAGGTCCTGCCTCCGAGGATCGACGCGCCGGCGAGCCGTTGTCGGCGTCGGGCCGACGTGATCGCGGCTGAAACTGATCGCGCGGAGCGTCACGAACCTCGAGCCTTCCGCGGCTCGGCGCACCCGCCCGCTCAGCGCCGGACCACGCGGCGGACGCAGGACGTGCTCCCGATGCTTCAGGTCGACGACTCCGGAAGTCGCGCGCGTTGCCGTCGCGCGGGGCTCGCGGGTCTGCAAGAGCGGGACGGCGGTCGAACCCACCCGGCCCACGAGCGGGCCCGCGATCGAACCCGCCCGGTCCGCCAGTGCCGGCGCCTGGCCTCGGTCTGTCGAACGTTCGCGGCTGCCGGGGAGCGTCCCCACCGCCTATCCGCCCCCAGCCTCCTGCGTTCGCCGCCTGTCCCGGCGCTCCTTGCCCATGTGCGTGAGACGGCGGTCCTCCGCGTGGCGCACCAAACCCGCCCCGGCTGCTGGAGTCACGACCAGAATCACGACCTCCGGAGTCGCGGCCACGCGGCGGACCGGCTCGGCCCCCTCCGGTGTCGGCCTTGCGGGCCTGACGGCATGACTTGCAGCGCTTCGGCGGGCCAGAGAGCCCCTTCGTCTCGTAGAAGGCGCGCTCGGACTCTGTGAAGACGAATGAGCCCCCGCAGTCGCTGCAGGTGATCTGTTGGTCGCTCATCGTGATTTCCTCGTCTTCGTCGCCGTACGTGCGAGCCCACCCTTCTGCCACGTATGACACTGTCGTCAAGCGGCGCGCGCGTGCCAGGCCGAACGAGAGACCCAAATCCTCCTCGGATCGCGGGCCGGCTCGTGTATTGCTCCTCTCGTGTCCAGCCCGATCGAGAAAGGTGCGACCGTCCACGTGCTCGCCGGTCCGTTCGAAGGGAAGGCCGGGGTGGTTCAGGAGCTCGATGGCAAGGGGGCCGCCCGCGTCGCGCTCGGCACCCTCTCGAGCTGGGTGCCTCTCGTTGACCTTACGCAAGGCGCGACCGGAAAAGAGCGACCCCCGTTCCGTTCCTCGCATCGGAAGCCAGGGAGATAACCGCGGCGTGTCCGAACCCCTTCCCGTCATGTCTGTCACGCCTGCCACTCTCGCGGGACAGTTCCGCCGCCACGTCCCCGCGTACGTCGCGGGGACCGCCATGCTCGCGACGTTTCAGGTCGCGATGAACCGCATCGACTGGCTCTCCAAGTCGGCCGTCGACATCATCTTCGGCGCGACCCCTCGCGAGGCGTGGAAGCCCGCGACCGCCATCTTCGTCCTCGCCATTCTCGCGTTTGGCACGCGCGTGGCGAGCCGCTGGTTCATGTTCAACGCCGGTCGCGACGTCGAGTACGAGGTCCGCACGACGCTCCTCACGCGCCTCCACAGGCTCGGCGCCGCGTTCTACCGCACCATGTCGGCCGGCGAGATCATGAGCCGCTCGACGAACGACCTGGCGCAGGTTCGCATGCTCTACGGCTTCGGCGTCCTCAACATCATCAACGTCGCCTTTGCGTTCGCGAGCGCGCTCCAGGTCATGCTTCGCATCTCGGTGCGCCTGTCGCTCGCGTCGCTCGTGACGATGCCCCTCCTCATCATCATCACGCGCAGCTTGTCGAAGGGGCTCTTCGCCCGGAACCGCGACAACCAGCGGGCCATCGGCAAGCTTAGCGAGGTGCTCCAGCAGAACCTCGCGGGGGTGCGCGTCGTTCGCAGCTTCGCGCTCGAGACGAAGGAGCTGTGGCGCTTCCAGGAAGCGAACAAGGCGTACCTCGAGGCGAGCCTAGGGCTTGCGCGTCTGCGCGGCTCGATGGGGCCGATGATGGGGGCCGTCAGCGCGACGAGCATCCTCGTGTTCACCTGGTACGGCGGCACGCTCGTCCTTCGTGGCGTTACCGCGGGGGGCATCTCCAAGGGGGACTTCTTCGCCTTCTGGCTGGCGCTCGGGCGCATGACGTGGCCGATGGTCGCGCTCGGTTTCTCGATCTCCATCGTGCAGCGCGGTCGGGCGAGCTGGGCGCGTATCCAGGAGGTCTTCGACGCGAAGCCCGAGGTCGTCGGCGGCACGAAGGAGCTCCCTGCGGATGCCTCGGCGGCTCTCCGTGTGGAGGGGCTGTCGTTCCAGTACGGCGCGCGCAAGGTCGTCGACGGCGTGAGCTTCGACGTGCCCGCGGGCAAGTCTCTCGCGATCGTCGGCCGCACCGGCTCGGGCAAGACGACGCTAGCCATGCTCCTCGCGCGCCTCCTCCCGACGCCTCGAGGGACGGTGTACATCGGCGGGCTCGATGTTTGCGACCTGCCGCTCGAGACGGTGCGCGCGGTCATCGGCTACGCCCAGCAGGACGCGTTCCTCTTCTCGACGACGGTCGCGGGGAACGTCGGCTTCGCGCTCGCCGAGTGTGATTCGCCCGCGTCGATGGACCGCATCAAGCACGCCGCCCGCGAGGCGCACGTCCTCGGCGAGATCGAAGGGCTCCCCGAGCAGTTCGACACCGTCGTCGGCGAGCGCGGCGTCCAGGTTTCGGGGGGGCAGAAGCAGCGGGTGGCTCTCGCCCGCGCCCTCGTGTGGGAGCCACGCATCCTCGTCCTCGATGACCCTCTCTCGGCCGTCGACGCGAAGACGGAGCAGGCGATCCTCGGTGCCATCGAGCGCCAGGCTGCCACGCGTACGGTCGTGCTCATCACGCACCGGGTCGCCGCGGCGGCTCGATGCGACGCCATCATCGTCCTCGACGCGGGGCGCGTGGTCGAGCGCGGGACGCACGACGAGCTCGTCAAGGGCGGAGGCATCTACGCTTCGTTCGCACGCGAGCAGCAGATCGTCAGCGAGCTCGAGGCGATCGCCGAGGCGGAGGTCGCGATGCTCACGCCGACTCCTGCCATCGTGGAGGGGGCGCTCGCCGCCGACGCGTCGCCGTCCGGGGCAACCTCATGACCGCGTACCGGCAGTCGACGAGCCGCGCGCCCGTCCCCAAGGTCGTCAGCCGCGCCGAGGAGAAGCTGCGCGCGTTCCACGAGGAAGGGGCGATCGGCAAGGCGTACGACTCTCGGCTCGTCGGTCGCCTGTGGCCGTACCTCAAGCCGCACGGCCGCTACGTGGTTTACTCGCTGCTCACGCTCGTCATCATGGCCGGCGTGAACCTGTTCCGCCCGCTGTTGATGGGGGACGTGGTTCGAAGCGCGACCGACGCGGATCCCGCGAGGCTGATGCGCGACGGGCTCGGGCTCGCAGCGCTGCTCATCGTGCTGCAGTCGATGACGTTCGCGCAGATGTACATGATGCAGATGGCGGGAGCACGGGCCATGGCGGATCTGCGCGCCCACATCTTCACGTTCATGCAACGCCTAGAGCTGTCGTACTTCGACAAGACTCCGGTCGGCCGCCTCGTGACGCGCGCGACGAACGACGTCGACGCCGTCGGGGAGCTGTTCGCGTCGGGGGTGCTCAACGCGGTCGGCGATCTGCTGTCGCTGGCGGGCATCGTCGTCATGATGCTCATCCTCGACTACCAGCTGTCGCTCATCGCGTTCGCGGCGCTGCCTCTCGTGGGGCTCATCGTCAACTTCGTCCGCAAGCGCTCGCGCGAGGCGTACCGCGACATCCGCACCAAGACCGCCCGACTCAACTCCTTCCTGAACGAGCAGGTGAGCGGCATCGCCGTCGTGCAGGCCTACGCGCGCGAGGCCGCGATGGCCACGGAGTTCGATGGCATCAACGAGGCGTACCGCGAGGCCAACAAGCGCTCGATCTTCTACGAGGCGCTCCTCGACGCGGCCATCGAGATGGTCTCCACCCTGTGCATCGCGAGCGTCCTCTACTGGACCGGCTTTCACCGGCTCGGCGCGCACGTCGTGACGTTCGCAACCGTCGTCACGTTCACCCAGTACATCAAGCAGTTCTTCGAGCCGGTGAGCATGCTGTCGACCCGCTACACCGTGCTGCAGAGCGCCATGGCAGGGGCGGAGCGCATCTTTCAGCTGCTCGATGTGACGACCGTCGACGCGCCTCCTCTGGAATCGGATGCCTGCAGCCCGGATGGACCGGCAGACGAAGCCATCGCGCTCGAGCACGTCACGTTCGAGTACAAGCCGGGCGTTCCGGTGCTCGTGGACGTGAGCCTCGTCGCCAAGCGAGGCGAGAAGGTCGCGCTCGTCGGGGCCACCGGCGCAGGCAAGACGACCATCGGCAGCATCGTGCTCCGGCTCTACGAGGCAAAGTCGGGGCACGTGCGCGTGCTCGGCAAGGACATCCGCAGCTACGACCGCCACGCGCTCCGCGAGAACTTCTCGGTCGTCCCGCAGGACGTCTTCCTCTTCGCAGGGACGGTGCTCTCGAACGTAGCGATGAGTGACCCGAGCCCGAACCGCGAGCGCGCCGAGCGGGCTCTCGCGAAGGTCGGCGCCCTCGAGCTCTTCCAGCGTCGCGAAGGGGGCATCGACGCCCAGGTCGACGAGCGCGGCTCGAACTTCAGCGCGGGCGAGCGTCAGCTGCTCGCGTTCGCGCGAGCCGTCTACCGCGAAGCCCCCATTCTCATCCTCGACGAGGCCACGGCCAGCGTCGACTCCGACACCGAGGCGCGACTGCAGCTAGCGCTCGACGCGGTCATGGAAGGGCGCACGGCGCTCATGATCGCGCACCGTCTGTCGACCATCCGCGCGGCCGACCGCATCGTCGTGTTCCACAAGGGGCACGTCGTCGAGACGGGGACGCACGACGAGCTGATGGCCAAGGGGGGGGTCTACGCGAGGCTGTATCGGCTGCAGTTCGCGCAGGAGCAGGCGGTTGTGGCGTAGCGTCCTCGACGCGCAGACCTCATCCTCCCAGCCTCCTTCTCCCTGAAGGGAGAAGGAGGAGCGCTCCGTGGTCTCATCTCGCGTAGCAGGGGTCTTGTCTCGGGTAGCACGGGTCTTGTCTCGAGACGGAACCGGTCTTGTCTCGGGTAGCAGGGGTCTTGTCTCGAGACAGAAGGGGTCTCATCTCGGGTAGCGGGGGTCTTGTCTCAGACAGAACCGGTCTCATCTCGGGTAGCAGGGGTCTCGTCTCGAGACAGAACCGGTCTCGTCTCGAGGAGAGCCTCTTCCCCCGAGACAACCCCGTCCTCACCTACACCTACCCCTCAGTGCAGCACGGCAGGTGGCGGCGCTGTCGTGGGCACACACGTCGACTGTCCGGCGCCTGTCACTTCGAGCGGGGCGGTACCCAACGGGGTCGTCTTCATGGTCGCGGTGTCGAACGTGAACACCCGCGTCCCCACGAAGTCGTAGAAGAGCCCTCCGTAGAAGGCGAGCGCCCCCGAGTCCGCCGAGTCGTCCTCGCCGGTGACGTACGTACTGAGGACGGTCGCGTCCGTCGGGTCGATCTCGTTGAGCGTCTGCGTCGGGGTCGAGTCGTCCGTGTAGTAGAGCGTCCCGTCGCCGTTCGTCGTCATGTCGCCCCGACCGCCGCTCGCGTTCGTGTGGGTCTTTGCGAGGAAGACGTTTCCCATCGACGTCACCATGCCGCTCGTCGTGTCGAAGCTCGCGAGCTCCCCCGTCGTGCCGAGGACGTAGAGCGACGTGTCGGTGGCCGTCGTCGTGCCGATGAAAGTGAGGGCGAAGTCGTCGAAGTTTACCGGGTCCGGGGTCCACGCGGCGACGCGCGAGCACGAGGCGTTGGCGGTGCTGGCCCTGTAGAGCTGGCCGTCCGACACGACCCACGCGGTGGCCGTGCGGTCGACCGTCATGTGGGTCGGCGTGTCGAGGCAGGTGAGCACGCCGATCTTCGTGAAGACCCCGACCGTCGGATCGAAGCTGTAGAGCGCCGACCCCTCGCCGGTCACGTAGATGAGCATCGCGGCGGCGGGGCAGTCGGGGGCGGGGGCGGTCGGCATGAGGGTCGGGGCGGGGGCGGGCTGCGGCTTCGACGCGCCTGCTTCCGGCGGGGACGCAGGGCTCGCATCGCCGAACAGGTAGAGGGTCCCGGTCGGGTCGGCGCCGCACGCGGCGGAGGCGAGGCCCATCACGACGCCCATGACGACGCGGATCCATGTAGGGCGGGGTGCAGCGCGCTTCGCTCGAACGACGGCGTCGATCATGGGGACCTCCAACAAGGCACCATGAGCGTACGCCTTATTTGCCGAGCCCGAGATCGATCGCGGTTTCATCCTCGCCGTGGCCATCCGGTGGGGGTGGGCCTTTGACCTCGAGCATGGCGTCGAGGAAGCAGCGCTGCGCAAAGATCTGCGGAAGACTCCCTTTCGAGAAGCGCGCGGTGGCGACCGCCCCGCTCGGGCCCACGACAAGGGCCATCGTCATTCCCCCAAGCGCGTGTCCGGCGTCGGCCGCGCGCACGCAGCTCATCGCCTTGTCCACGGCCGGATCGAGCAGCTTGCCGAAGACGTCCTTCCACGCGGCCCGCGTCATCGTCGCGTGCGGGCAGCTCCCCGCGTCTCCGATTATCCCGCCCGGGGGGCACGTGCACATCCCGTCGTGACCGACGGCGACGAGGCCGGGCGCGCAGCAGGCGAGCTCTTTCTCGTCCGCGTCGCACCATGCGGCGGTGTCGCTGCCGCAGGAGCCTTTCGCCTTGCAGAGGTGGCGCCCGGGAACGCCCGGGTCGTCCGGAGCGGCCTCCTTCTCCACGAACGTGATGGGGACAAGGATCTCGGCGGTCCCACCTGTGGGTGGCGGGAACGCGGCCGCGCGCAGCACGTCGAGCACACAGGTTTGCACGGGAGGGCTCGCCATCCGCCCCTCCTTGATGCGCGTCTTGAACACGCGTCCGTCGGGGCCGATGTCGACGGAGACGATCATCCGTCCCTGGAGCGACTGGGACTGCGCGAGTGCGCGATTGTAGCAAGCACGGAACTTTCCCCGGGTCCCCGCGATTACCGCCGCCACTCCGCCGTTTGCGTCGGCCTCGCTCGCAATCGGCCTGGGGCACGTGCTCGCGTCGGAAATGCTTCCGCCGGGCGGACACCCGCACACGCCGTCCTTCCCCGTCGGGACGAGATCATGCGCGCAGCACGCGGCCTCCTGCCCCTCGACGTCGCACCAGGCCTCGGTTCCGTTGCCGCAATCGGTCTTGAGCCCCTTCGGGCACGAGCCGAGCAATGGGGCGGTGGGCGCCGTCGCCTGCGCCGACGAAACGTTCGAGGCAGTCATCTTGCTCTCTCGACTCCTCGACTCGTGGTCGTCGTGCACGTGGAAGTTAATGTCGAAGATGCTCCAGAGCAGGCGCGCCGCCACGACCCCGAGCACAGCCAACCCTATCCACGATCTCCGCCGACGCACCGGAGCCGCGACGCTCGGCATGGGATCGGCCGTGCGCATGGCACCCCGCCCCGTGGTCGTCGGGGCCACCAGCTGAACCTCCGTCGGTGCCGTTACGATCTCCGCGAGCCCGCCCGGCTGGGGGACGGGCACTTGAGTGAGCGTCGCGTCCGTCTTGCCCTCGAGGCTCGCGAGCAGCTCGTCCATCGTGGCGAAGCGGGCCGTGCGCGCCTTCGAGACGGCCCGCGCGACGACGTCGCTCACGACTGCCGAGACGCTTGGCGCCACCTCGCGGAGCGGACGGACCGGGGCCGCGAGCACGGCCGCGATGAGCTGCGCCCCCGTCCGGGTCGGCCCCCACGGCAAGGAGCCCGCGAACAGCTCCCACGCCATGACCCCCCACGCGAACTGGTCGCAGCGCCCGTCGACCGGCTCGGCCTGGAGCTGCTCCGGCGCCATGTACTGAGGCGTCCCGAGCGCCTGCCCTTCCGCGGTGAGCGAGGGGAGGGCGGCGGCGGCCGTCTTCGCGTTGATGTCGACGCCGGTGTCGTCCGATTCGGACTGCCGCGCGATGCCGAAGTCCAGGATCTTCACGACCCCGTCGGCGGTGACCATCACGTTGTCGGGCTTGATGTCGCGGTGCACGAGGCCGGCGCGATGGGCGGCGGCGAGGCCACGCGCGACGTCGATGAGCCACGAGAGCTTCTGCGCGTCCGTCGCGTCCGACTGACCCACGTATGCCCGCAGCGTGTGCCCGCTGACGAGCTCCATCGCGATGAACGGGCTGCCATCGACCTCGCCGACGTCGTGGATCGCGACCACGTTCGGGTGATTGAACGCGGCGGCAGCCCTCGCCTCGCGCATCATGCGAGCCTTGGCGTCCGCGCGGACCTTGTCGGTCCCTTCGGCCAGGAGCACCTTCAGCGCGACCCGCCGTCCGAGGCGTGGGTCGAGCGCTCGGTAGACGCGCCCCATGCCCCCTTCGCCGATCGCCTCCTCGAGGACGTAGCGGTCGAACGTGTCACCGGGGCTGGGCATGGGACCCAGACTACGGAAGGGCTTCCAAGCCGACAACGTCCGTTGCGTCGTGGTACACCATCGACGGACTCTCTTTGTCGCCGCCAGCGTTGAAGAGGTGGAGCGTTCGACGGACCCGGTCATGAGCCAATCTCCCCTGATCGACAACGCAGATCCCACCGAGACTTCCGCGGACCTCACGCTCCCGGACGTCACGATGCACAGCGCCCTAGTGCCTGACGACCTGCACGACGCGCTCTCTAGGGTCCTGAAGCCGCGACGGGCCATGCCGGCCGATGCCGTGCGACCGACGCGGGCCGAGATCAACCTGGCCGCGCTTCGCCACAACCTTCACGTGATGAAGAAGCACGCCGGGACGTCGAAGCTCTGGGCGGTGCTCAAGGCGGACGCGTACGGGCACGGGGCGCCTGCGGTTGCGCGCACGCTCGAGAGGGCAGGGGCCGATGGGTTCTGCGTGGCGCTGCTCGAGGAAGGGGTCGAGCTGCGCGAGGCGGGGATCACCGCGCCGATCCTCGTCATGGGGGGCTACTACGGTTCGGCGTTCGGCGAGGTCATCGCGCGTCGCCTCACGCCGGTCGTGTACGATCTCGGGCAACTCGAAGGGTTCGCGCGGCTCGTGCGCTCGGGCGAGGTCGAGTCGAAGGTCGTGGTTCATCTCAAGGTCGACACGGGGATGGCGCGACTCGGGGTCACCACCAGCGAGCTGCCGGCGTTCGCCGACGCCCTCGCGCGCTTCCCCGAGGTGCAGGTCGGCGGTCTCATGACGCACCTCGCGTGCGCCGACGCCGCGAGCGAGGACGAGCTCACGTACCAGATGGTCCGTTTCGACGAGGCGACCGGTCTCCTCGCGAAGCACGGCGTACGGCCCGAGGTGCGGCACGCGGCGAACAGCGCGGCGCTCCTGCGAGGTCACGCCCAGCTCGATGCGGTGCGTCCCGGGGTCGCTCTCTTCGGCGTCTCGCCGCGGCTCGTTCGCACGGAAGGGCGCACCGAGGAGGACACGATGGTCACCGGGCTCTGGCCGGTGATGCGCGTCCGGACCGAGATCATCGCGCTCCGCGACGTGCCGACCGGCTCCCCCGTCGGTTACGGCGCCACGTTTCGCACGACGCGGCCGACCCGCATCGCGACGATCCCGATGGGCTACGCCGACGGCCTCTCGCGCCACCTCTCGAGCAAAGGGCACGTGCTCATCGCGGGGAGGCGGGCCCCCATCATCGGCGCCATCTCGATGGATATGTCGATGATCGACGTGACCGATTTCGAGAGCGCGGTCGCCGTGCGCGACGAGGTCGTGGTGCTCGGACCGCAGGAAGGGCGTCTCGGCAAAGACGTCATCACCCCCGACGAGGTCGCCGACCAGGCCGGGACGATCGCGTGGGAGGTGCTCACGGCGGTCTCGCGTCGCGTCCCGCGCTTCTACCGGGAGCCGTAGCCGCGTGGGGGAAGCGGGCGAGGCGGCGACGGTCGATGCAGGCGGCGACAGCGCGAAAGCGAGCGGCGTTCCGCACTTCCTGACGAACACGCTGGACGCGGCCCTCGAGGTCTTCGACGACCTCGGCGGCACCATCCTGCTCGGCGGTCAGACGTTTGGGTGGCTCGTGCGCCCGCCGTACCGCTGGGCGCAGCTCTTCATCGCGCTCGACTTCATCGGCGCCGGCTCGACGTTCATCGTCGGGCTCGTGGGCCTCTTCACGGGGATGGCGTTCACCGTCAGCGTCATCGTCGGGTTCCGCCAGTTCTCGGCCGAGGGGATGGTCGGAGGGGTCGTCGCGCTGGCCCTCACGCGTGAGCTGGCGCCGGTTCTCGCAGGAGTCGTCGTCACGGCGCGCGCCGGGAGCACGATGGCGAGCGAGCTGGGCAACATGCGCGTCACCGAGCAGATCGACGCCATCACGACCATGGGGGTGAGCCCCATCCAGTACCTGATCGTCCCGCGCGTCGTCGCCACCACGCTCATGCTCCCGCCGCTGGCCCTGTGCTTCGGCGTGACGGGCATGGCGGGCGCGTACCTCGTCGCGGTCGTCATGCAGGACATCGATCCCGGCGTCTTCTTCGACAAGATCAAGACGTTCGTCCAGATGAGCGACTTACGCATGCTCGGCATGAAGAGCCTCGTGTTTGGCCTCATCGTGAGCTGTATCTGCTGCAAGAAGGGCTTCTCGGCGTCCGGGGGAGCACGAGGCGTAGGCGAGGCGACCGCGAAGGCGGTGGTCGCGAGCATCGTGGTGATCTTCGCGGCGGACTACGTGCTGACGTCGATCATGACGGATATTTGAGTGCGGACCCCGGGCTTCGTCGCCGCGACGTGCGTCGCCGTGCTGCTCGCGTGTGGCCACTCGTCCTCGAAGAACACGAGCGGGACGTCGGATGCGGGGCTGCTCACGGTGCCCACGCCCGACGGAGGGACCGTGGGGGCGCTCGACGGCGCGGCGCCTGCGGTCGGTCACGTCGATGTCCTCACGCAGCACAACGACGTGTCGCGGACGGGGCAGAACCTCTACGAAACGACCCTCACGACCTCGAACGTCAGGTCAGCCACGTTCGGCAAGCTCTTCACGTTGCCGGTGGATGGCATCATCTACGCGCAGCCGCTCATCGTGACGAGCACGCCTATCGCGGACGCGGGGGTCCACGACGTCGTCATCGTCGCGACCATGCATAACTCCGTCTACGCCTTCGACGCGAACAGCGGCGGCGCGCCTCTCTGGCAAGTGAACCTCGGCCCGTCGGTCCCGAACACGGAGGTCGGTCCGTTCAACGACGCGGGTACTCAGCGGCTCGGGACGCAGAACATCCAGGTCGAGGTCGGCATCCTCTCGACGCCGGTCATCGATCGCGACAACGGGCTCATCTACCTCACACGCAAGGACTACACGAGCAGCGTGCAGACGCTGAAGTTCCACGTCCTCAGCCTCGCGACCGGGCAGGACATGCCGGGGAGCCCGGCGACGATCACTGCGTCCGTCGAGGGGACCGGCACGAACAGCGGAACGACGATCACCCTCGACCCTATCCTCCACGCGCAGCGGCCCGCGCTCCTTCTCGCGAACGGTGTGGTGTACATGGCCTTCGCGTCGCACGAGGACTACCGGCCGTTCCACGGCTGGATCCTGGGCTATCAATACGACGCCGCGAAGAAGGCCATCACGAAGCCACTGGTCTTCAACGTCACTCCGGACGGCACCGAAGGGGGCATCTGGATGAGCGGCCAGGGGCTCCTCTCCGACGGGACGGGCATCTACGCCAACGTCGCGAACGGCTCGGTCACGGCTCCGACCGGGGGCTCGAGCTACGGCGAGTCGTTCTTGAAGCTGAGCTTCGATCTGCAGCCTCAGGACTACTTCGTCCCGTACGACTTCGACGACCTCAATACGGACGATATTGACATGGGCGCCGGCGGGCCGGTGCTCATCCCCGGAACGAGCCCGCCGATGATCACCGGGGGAGGGAAGTCCGGAGTCCTCTACCTCGTCAACACGACGAACATGGGCCACCTCGGAACCGTGGACAACATGGCGTCGCAGTGGTTTCAGGCGACGACCGCGATCTACGGCGCACCGGTCGTGTGGACGGGGACGGGCGCGCCGCTGCTGTACCTGTGGGGCGTCGGTGATCCGCTCAAGGAGTACTCGATGTCGGGCGGGCTCTTCAACGAGACCCCGGTCGCCACGTCCCGGGCTATCGTGACGATTCCGGCGCGAGGCCAGGACCCCGTGGGTGCGTTGTCGGTCTCTTCGAACGGCGCCGCGTCCGGAACCGGCATCGTGTGGGCGGCCAAGCCTCTTCAGAACCCCGACCACGCTACGGTCCCGGGCATCTTCTACGCGTTCGACGCCCTCACGCTCAACGAGCTATGGGACAGCAGCCAGAACGCCGCGCGTGACAGCTCGGGCTACTTCGCGAAGTTCGTCCCGCCGACGGTCGCAAACGGAAAGGTGTACCTGGCAACGTGCGCGCTGCCGACCAACGGGCCGTCGTCGGTGAGCGTGTACGGGTTACTGCCGGGGGTCGACGCTGGACCGTAGAACTGCGGCCCATTAAACAGCGAAGAGCGACACGCGATCCTCGGGGGGTCCTTCGCAGGGCTTCGCCCTGCTCCGGATGACAGCGAAGAGGGATACGACCGCGCCCTCGCCCTCGACCACGACCGGACGCCTACGCGCGAACCAGCGCTGCTCTCAGTGAAAACACAGCTGCGAAGCGCTCGTCGGCTCGTCGCCCGTTTTTGTTAACCGCACCTGCGAATTCGCCCCCTGCCGATGGTAGTTGTCCACGCAGTAGGCGCTGCTGCCGTCGCGCACCACGTCCGGTACCTGCGATGGCGTCGGTGCCACGTTGCACGTGAGCACTCCGTTGGACACCTGCGTCGTCACGAGCCCCACCTTCCACATGTCGCCCGTGGTGTCTCCCCCGTCGTTGATCATCTGCGGAAACTCGTTCCCAGCCACCGGGTCGTACCCGGCGCTCAGGACGCGCGCGCCGTTGCAGTAGATGTTGACGTGTGGGTTGGGGTTCGTGTTGCCGTTCTTGGTGTAGAAGCGCATCGCGACCGCGAACACGTCACCGTCGTTGGGGTTGTCGAGGTTGATGTTCTCCGAGCCGCAGAACGGACCGTTGAACGACATGCCGTTGGGGTTGGTCTCGTTCGGGTCGCAGATCCCGGACGTGCCGTTGGCGTCGCGATCGAGGCGCGGGTTGTTGCACGAGTCGGTCCCCTCGGCCTGCGATCCCCAGCCGTCGCACTCGCTTGACGTGCCCGGGTCGTACCCCCAGTCGACGAAGCTCCCCCCGTCGGAGGAGGCGAAGCCGAGGCAGTCGCCGTAGTAGCAATCCTCGTTCGCGCCTTCGCACGTCGGACCCGAGCCCTGGTCGCTCCAGTCTTCCTCGCCTGCGCATTTGGGAAAATTGCTCGCCTTCGCCATGTGAAGGTCGAGGTCATCCCCCTGGTTCTCGGTGCTCCAGCACCCTTCGGCACGGAGGCCCGGCGCACGGACCTGGATCTTGACCGAACAGGTGTAGGGCACCCCGTCGAGCGTCCAGGACGCAGCGAGCAGGTAGTCGCCGCTCAGTGAGAACGCCGGATAGATCGCCGAGGTCACGGCCGGTTCGCTCGCGATCACGCCGTGCTGCTTGCCGCTCGTACCGAGGGTGTCGCTCTGCGTACCGCTCGGGTGCTCCGTGCCGTCGATGTTCGGATAAATGCCGAACGACGGGTGCGGGAGGATGTTGTCGCAGTCGCCCCCCGTCAGCGTCCACTGCCAGTCGGTCGCGCTCGAGACGAACGACGGGTCGGAGAACCAGGCGGCCGCGTCGACCTGGAGCGGAAGGTTGTTGGCGGGCGGGTAGGGGATGGTCGTGAGCGGCGCCGTCGGGCAGGCGATGGTCGCGCTCTGGCAGTTGCAGTTCTTGTTCGTCGGGTTCTCTGCCTTGCCGTCGCAGTCGAAGTCACCCGGAGCGCACGTGTCCTCGACGAGCGGAGGTTGCGCGCCGCGGCAGTTCCCGCTCCAGGTCGATGAGCCGTCCGCCTGCTGCGCGCAGTCGACCGTCCCCTTCGAGTTCTCGGCGCACCAGCCGACGGGGACCGCCTCGACAGTCTGGCTCGCCGGCACGAGATAGCAGGGCTTCGTCGTCCCGGCCCCCGTGCACGAGCACCCCTCGTCGACGAGCCCGTTGCAGTTGTCGTCGAAGCCGTTGCCGGTGGTGCCGTTCGCTGGGAACCCGGGCGTGTCGTGGTGGCCGTCGCACTCGTTGCCGCTGTCTGCATCGGCCGGGAAGATCACGCAGACGCGTTTCACCGGTCCCTTGCCGCTCGAGGTGTCACACCCCTCGGTGCAGGTCGTCGGATTGCAGACCGCGGGGTGGTGCGTCATCACCACCGTCGGCGCATCGGGAGTCGATGCGTCGGGGGGCGGAGGTAGGTTCAGCCCGGTGCGTGCGCCGCAGCCCGCCGAGAGCGCGAGGCCAACGGCGACGGCTGTGGCAACGAGCGCGCGTGCCGAGGGGCGCGGGCTTTGCGTTCGATGGATGGGGCGATGCACGATGGTCGTCCTCAACGGTCAAGGTACGTGAACGAAGCAGACGGTGCGACCCAGAACCGTACGGCGAGCCGACCCATCGATCGCTCCACGATAGCGCGTCCCGCTCCGTCCGCCGCTCCGATGCGGTGCACCATGACACCGACCGACCCACGATCCCCCTGGATTTGGCCGCGTTCAGGCTGGCATCACGTTCGCATCATGACTCGCCAGGAGGTCACATCATGCAAATCGAGTTTTGGGGGGTTCGTGGCAGCATCGCCTCACCGGGACCCGAGACCGCGTCCGTCGGCGGCAACACGTCGTGCGTCGCGCTTCGCTGCGGTGCGTCCCACATCATCCTGGACGCCGGTACGGGCCTCCGTGGCCTCGGGGACAGCCGCCTCGCAGAGCTCCGTGGCGCGCCTCTCGAGGCGACCGTCTTGCTTTCCCACTTTCACTGGGACCACATCCAGGGGCTCCCGTTCTTCGTCCCCGCGTACCTCCCGTCGACGCGGCTCACGGTCGTGGGCGCCACGAACGGCGTCATGTCGCTCGAGGACACGCTGACGCACCAGATGCAGGCGCCCGTCTTCCCCGTCCGCATGGACGAGCTGCGGGCGGAGCTTGCCCTACGCGAGGTCCGCGCAGGGGAGACGTTCGGCGCCGGGGAAGCCACGGTCCGCGTCGCCAAGCTCAATCACCCCGGTGGAGTGCACGCGTACCGCGTCGAGCACGGCGGTCGCAGCGTCGTCTACGCGACCGACACGGAGCACTACGAGTGCATCGACCCGGCCCTCGTCGCGCTCGCGCAAGGAGCCGACGTGCTGATCTACGACTCGCAATACACGCCGGAGGAGTACCGCGGCGAGGTCGGGCCCTCGAAGGTCGGGTGGGGGCACTCCACGTTCGCGGCGGGTGCCGAGGTAGCGCGTCGTGCCGGCGTGGGCGAGCTGGTCCTCTTTCATCATGACCCGCGGAGGTCGGACGCCGCCGTCGCCGAGATCGAAGCGCGCGCGCGTGCGCTCTTTCCGCGCTCGGTGGCCGCGCGCGAAGGGATGAAGATGGATCTTGCGTCACCGTCGCCGCCCTCCCCCTCGTCGTCGCCCAAGCCGGCCGCCCGGCACGAGGAAGCCGCTCGGTGACGATGACCGCGGCGGAGGGTACTCTCGGGGTGCGCTCCCGCATCGGGACGCCGGCCGCCATGTCTTCGCGTCTCTCGCTCCTCGTGGATCTCGCCTCGCGGCTCGGGCGAGAGGTGGGCTTCGACGCGCTCCTCGGGGTCGCCGGAGAGCGTCTCGCGTCCGCCCTCTCGTCGGAGCGGGCGACCATCTGGCTGGTCGACGCCAGCAGCCATGAGCTGGTGACGCGCGTCGCGGTTCTTCCCGAGGTCCCCGCGCTGAGACAGCCGATGGACAAGGGGATCGCCGGCTACGTGGCGCGCACGGGCGAGTCGGTCCGCATCGACGAGGCAGCGAAAGACCCTCGCTTCGACCCCACGGCAGACAAAGTCACCGGCTTCACGACCCGCTCGATGCTCGTCGTACCGCTGCGTGAGGACGACCAGGCCCCCGTTCGCGGTGTCGTGCAGCTCTTGAACCGCTGCGAGGGGACGTTCGACGAGGCGGACGAACGCTACCTCGTGGCGCTCGCCGCCCAGCTCGCACGTGCCCTCGCGCTCACGACGCTCCGCTCCGAGGACGCGGCCGTCCCGGGCGTGACGCTCCGTGGCCCATTCAACCGCATCGTCGGTCGCTCGGCGGAGCTGGCGGAGGTCTACGAGCAGATTGGCCTCGCGGCGCAGACCGACGCCTCGGTGCTCCTCCGTGGCGAGACGGGGACCGGGAAGGGCATCTTCGCGCGCGCGATTCACGTCAACTCCGCTCGCCAGGAAGGCCCGTTCATCACCGTCGATTGCACGACGCTCCCCGGGCAGCTTGTGGAGAGCGAGCTCTTCGGCCACGAGCGCGGCGCCTTCACCGGGGCCGACAAGAGAGTGCCAGGACGGGTCGAGCTGGCCGAGCACGGGACGCTCTTTCTCGACGAGATCGGCGATCTTCCGCTCGACGTGCAAGGGAAGCTCCTTCGCTTTCTCCAGGAGCGCACGTTCGAGCGAATCGGTGGGCGCGCGACCCTCGAGGCGGACGTCCGCGTCGTGGCGGCGACCCACCGCGATCTCGAGGCGGCGGTCGCGGCGGGCACGTTCCGCGAAGACCTCTACTACCGCGTGCGCGTCGTCGAGATGACGCTGCCGTCTCTCCGTGCGCGCGGAGCCGACGAGATAGACGCGCTCGCGGCTCACTTCGCGGTGATGTACGCCAAGCGCTACGGACGGCCGGTGCCGAGGCTCGACCCTGCCGCGCTCGCAGTCCTTCACGCGCATACGTGGCCAGGCAACGTGCGTGAGCTCGAGCACTGGGTGGAGTCGGCCGTGGTGCTGTCGCGCGATGGAATCATCAGGCCCGAGCACTTCCCCAAGCCGCGCGGTACGCAGATGCGCGTCGGACCGAGCACAGTGCTCGCGCCCCCCGCCTCTCGCGACGCGGTGATCGTGCCACACGGGCTGTCGCTCGAGGAGGCCGAGAGACTTTACGGGGCCGCGACGCTCGAGGCGTGCGGCGGCAACAAGACGGAGGCCGCGCGTCGTCTGGGCATCAGTCGCAACCGCGTCGGGCGAATTCTCAAATCGTGAGCTCGGTGCTCTGGGCGCTCTCGGTCTACTCCGCGGTGATGGTCCTCGCGAGCGTCGCTGCGGGCCTCGCGAGCGCGCGCCACGCGAATCTTGCGGCGCTCGTGTTCGCGGTTCCCGCGCTGGCGTCCTTGCCGATCTTCTGGTGCTCACCCGGCGGCACGGCCGTCGTCGCTTCGATGTACGGGTTTCAGGTGCTGCTTCGCGCGCTCGACGCGCGAGTCACGTTTCGTGTGGCGCCAGGCGTACCTCCGACCCTGAGGTCGGGCGTCGAGTACGCGCTCTATTGCCTGTGGCACCGGACGCACCCGAGCGAGGACCGCCTTGTGAAGCGTACGAGCTCCCGCGCGCGGGCGGTGCGGGTGGCCCGCGGGGTAACCCTCCTTGCCACGGTGCTCGCGCTCTGGAGTGTCGGCGGACGCGCGGAGCTCTGGCGCCACCATCCGTACCTGGAAGACATCCTGGTCGCCGCGGAGCTGGCGCTCGGACTGATGGGCCTCGTCGACATCATCACCTTCGTCGCCGCGACGTTCGGCCTGAAGCACTTCCTCGTCGACGGCATCGGTCCGGGGTTCGCGTGGTCCTCGTCGCTCTCCGTGTTCTGGGCGACCACCTGGAACAGACCCACGGCCGGCGTCCTCCAGCGCGGGATCTTCGTCCCCGTTGGCGGCCGCCGCGCTCGCGTCCGGGGTGTGCTGCTCGTCTTCCTCGCGTGCGGTGTCATGCATGCCGCGCCGATCCTGCTCGGCGGAGAGGACCGCGTCGCGTGGGCGTGGCTCGCGGTAGGCACGCTCGCGTTCTTTCTGATTCAGGCGGTGGGCGTGCTCGTGGACGCGGCGTTCCGGCGTCGCGGCGGACGCCCCTTGCTGTTCGCCGTGTTTGCCTTGAGCTTGCCGCTCTACCCGGCACCGCTCGCAATCGCGTTCGGCATCGACAGTCGGCCGCCTCAGTCGGCAACGCTCATCGTCGCGGCTCGGGCGCTCGTCTCCCGATGAAGTGCCTCGCCGAACCCGCCCGGGCCGGCATCGGTGGCCGTTCGTCGTGCCATGGGATACTTTCGCGTCGATGGCCTTCCGGCGTGGTCCGCAGCGTGCTCGCTACCTCGCGGCGGCCGCGTGGCTGCTCGTAGGGGGCTCGAGTCTCACGGGATGCGCCTCTCTGGGCGGCCTCAGCGGCGGCGACAGTGACGCGGGCTGTGCGAAGGGGACGTCGTGCGCCGACGGAGAGGCGACGGGCCCGCGCGACGGCTCCTCGATGGACGCGAAGTCGCACGACGCAACGACAGCGGATGGGCACGCGTCGACCGACGGGAACATGCACCTTCGCGATTCCGCCCCGCTCGACACCGGGCTCGGCGATGCGGCGAACGCGATCGTGGCGGTTCTTCCGAGCCTCGTAGCGTTCGGGGATGCAGGAGGGACCGCAGGGCTCGTGCCGTGTGGGACCACGCCGTCGCCACGGACGTTCACGGTCGCCAACCACGGAATGGCCGATTTCACCTACTGGACCGCGTTCGCGTCGGGCGCGTCGAGCCGCTACTCCCTGTCGGTCGACTGCACGGAGGCGACCCCGTGCGCCGTGCTCGCCGGCCAGACGGCGACGGTCACCGTGACGGCGCCTGCCGTCCCCGCGAACGCGGGGCTCGCTTCGTACGACGACACGCTCGCCATATTCACGTCGGCCCCCGGTGACCTCGGGCACGCCGTTCAGCTCGTCCTTGCTTCCTACGGCGCCATCCTCCAGCTCAGCCCCTCCGACGAGGACTTCGGCGTGCAGCCGAACACGGGGACGTACTCGCAGGCGGTTCAGGTCCTCAACTCCGGCAATGCCCCGCTGATGGGGGCGGCGCTCGCCATCGCGCCGGGGAGCTCGCCGACGCTCTCGGTGACGCCATCCACGATCGATGTGCCTGCGGCGACGTCGACCTCGGTCGGGAGTACGACGGTCACGGCGAACTTCGCGCCGGCCGGAACGACGAGCGCAGCGACCGCCGCGGTCACGATCCTCGTCCCGGCGAACAGCACGTGTGCCCCACTGCCGAACGGGCTGACGCTCGAAGGACGCGGCTCGGCCTCGGCGGTGTCGGTGACCTCGCTGCTGAACTTCAACGCGGGCCAGAACGGCGGCGTCGGGGTCTCTTGCGGCACGACGGGGCCGATGCTCGACGCGGTCGTCACGAACATCGGGTCCTCGATCGTGCACATCACCGGGTTGAGCCTCGGACGCGGCACGAGCTCACCGTTCACTGTCTCCACGACCGGGCTTCCGATCACGGTGGGTCCGAGCGCATCGGTCAGCCTACCCGTCGTGCCCGGCGCGATTGCCGCGAGCTCTCCCCCGGCAGCGTCCTTCAACGACACGCTCACGATCACGACCGATGCGCTCGGCGATACCCCTCACGCCGTGGCTCTCGACGAGACGTCGGCAGGTGCCACGGTCTCCATCATCCCCTCGAACATCACCTTCAGCTCGACGCCGCTCAACCAGCGCGCGGCGTACCCGCTGCTCGTGACGAACAGCGGGAACATCGCCGCGCCTGTCACGCTGAGCGCCAGCAACTCCGTCTTCACGTTCGATGGCAACATCGTCGCGACGCCGGCCTCGAGCGTCTCACCGAACGCCTACTTCACCCCGACCGCCGTCCAGACGTACGCGACCTCGGGCTCGCTCGTGGTCGCCAGCGGAGTACCTCTGTGCGGGGCCTTCGATGGGACTACCGACTTCATGGTGTCGGGAGCCGGGAGCACGTCGAATGCGTACAGCGTCGCGCCGGGCAACATCGGCTTCGGGGCCAACACCTGCGGGGCGCAAGGCGCCGCCGGGACTCCGCCTGCCGCGCAGACCGTCACCATCAGCAACTTCACGGCCTCGAGCGCGAAGTGGACCGCGATCCTCGGCGGCGCGAACCCCTCGTACTTCATGCTGAGCGCGACCTCCGGGTCGGTGCCAGCGGACATGAGCTCCACCGCCGGGACGAGCTCGTTTTCGATCGCCCCCATCGCGCTGTCGTCGACGTCGGGGCTCACCGCCGGCGAGGTTGCCGATGGCATTACGGCGGTCGTGTCCGTCATCGTCGGTACGGCGCCGACGGAGGAGACGTTCACCTTCCCGATCAGCGAAACGCCGACAGGGGCGTTTCCGACCTGGCCGCAGCCCGCGATTCTCGACGTCCAGGGCTCGCCCGCCACCTTCGCGCTCGACAACGCGTGCCCCACGCCTGCGACCTTCACCTTCACGAGCTCGTCTCCCGCGATCTTCGTCGTCTCCCCCTCGATGGGCCAGGCCAGCGCCAACGCTCCTCTCGAGGCGTTCGTGAACGCGAGCGCGCCGTCCGGAGCGATGGCGACGATCTCGGCGTCTCTCGCCAGCCCGACGACCCCCTTGTGCGGACCACTCCCCTCGGCCATCGACGTCTACGTGGCTACGCTGTCGAGTGCGGCCAGCGCGAGCGCCAGCGGGAGCGGCAGCGGTTCCGGATCGCACGACAGCGGCCCCGATGCGGTCCCCTGATCACGCGCCCGTGAACTGCGGCTCGCGCTTCTGAAGGAAGGACATCACCCCCTCCATCGCGTCCTTGCTGCGGAGCAACTTGAGCTGCTCCTCCCGCTCGCGGGCAAGCGCCCCCTCGATATCGCCCAGGCTCGCGTAGACGGAGCGCTTGATCGCCGCGTATGCCAGGGGAGGGCCCGCGGCGAGGCGCTCGGCCAGCACGTTGACCGCCGCCTCCAGCTCCTCGGGGGGCACGACGTTCGCGACGAGCCCGAGCTCCTTCATGCGCGGCGCGTCGACCCTCTCGGCCAGGAGGATCATCTGCATCGCCCGCGCGGTGCCGACGAGCCGCGGCAGCCAGAAGGTCCCGCCGCCGTCCGGGAGAAGCCCGATCTTCACGAAGCGCTCCTCGAGATACGCCGCCGTGCTGATGACGCGCAGATCGCTCGCGAGGGCCATATCGGCGCCGAAGCCGACCGCCGCGCCGTCGACCTGCGCGATGACGGGCTTCGGGCAGCGGACGATCGAACGAATCAGCGCGTGGTACTCGCGCATGTAGACGTCCAGATGGTCGAGGAACTCGGGG
>Ga0302279_10001240_pt1 | contig 36821 bp, 29 predicted proteins | sample III_Bog_N3_3_FD_194541 | JGI IMG/M metagenome (GOLD analysis project Ga0302279, IMG submission 194541) | Peat permafrost microbial communities from Stordalen Mire near Abisko, Sweden - III_Bog_N3_3 | ecosystem: Environmental > Terrestrial > Soil > Wetlands > Peat | place: Sweden: Abisko...
GGTCCGGATGCAGCAGGTTGGCGATGGTGGCGTTGGGGTTGGAGGGCGGCCCGGTGAAGTAGTAGTGGTGGGTGAGCGCGCCGACGTTGGGGCGATCGCCCTCCGGCAGTGCGAGCAGGCGGTCGACCACGACGGCGTACCACGCGGGATTGCCGGCCGTGTCCGGCAGGCCGAACTGCGCCGAGGGCACGCGCGCGCGGATGGCGTGGGCGAAGACGATCCACTCGTCGAAGTAGGTGTCCGCGGTCCAGGTCTTGGGGTCGCGGATAGTGGTGCCAAAGCGGTCCGCCTCATTGCCGACCTGGAAGTACTCAAGCTTTGGCCCCAGGACTTTGGCGGCGAAGGCAGCCTCCTCCGCGGCGAGCTGTGGAGTGTTGGTGCCAAAGTTGATGCCGTAGAGGCAGGTCCATCCGGTGGCGTCCAGAAACGCGCGCAGGTTCTCCACCGCGTGTGGCGTAACGGCGTAAGAGAGATCGGGCGGCGGGTCTCCGACCTTGTACGGACGTGCGGCGCGCGGCGGCGATGTCGAGGTGGGCGTGGGCTTCCAGTAGCCGTAGTCGGAGGTGTTGCCGCCCAGGCGGAGCACGCCGCTGGGCGCCAGCGCGCGGAACTGCTCCACGAGGCCGTGGTTCGAGGGCGAGAAGAAATCCGGCTCGGAGAGCTGCTGCGTCTCATAGGAGACGCCGACGAAGTTCCGCGGAACGACCGGGCCGGGGCGGTCTGCATGCAGGGTGAGGGTTGCGCTGTGCGCAGGCGCAGCGGAGGGAGCCTGGGCGAAGGACTTGAGGGTTGCGGCGGTGGCTGCACTGGCCAGGAGAAAACGACGGCGGTCGAACTGTTTCATGCGGAGAAGCATAGGCTCTCTCAGCCCGGTGAGACAAGGATGCCGAAGGTACGCGATACTGCCCGAGAGGGGGGAGTCTGCCATGGCCACCATCCGGGTTGAGCTGCCTGCGCATCTGCGCACGCTGGCCCGCATCGGCGGGCACGAGGTAAGCCTGGAGGTTGCCGGCACGCCGACGGTGCGCACCGTGCTGGACGCGCTGGAGGCTGCATATCCCATGCTGTGCGGGACCATCCGCGACCACGGCACGCTGCAGCGGCGGGCGTTTCTGCGCTTCTTTGCATGCCAGCAGGATTTGTCGCTGGAGCCGGTCGACGCGCCGCTGCCGGTAGCGGTGGTACAGGGCGCGGAGCCGCTGATCGTGCTGGGCGCAGTGGCGGGCGGATTGGCGGTGGCTTAGTGGAGGTTCAGCGGGGTAAATACCCCATTCTTTGAGAGGGCAAGTTGGATAGGTCTGGGAGGACCCGTTGGGGGGACGGTGACTTCGACCCAAAGCTCTTCGCCTTTCTTCGGCGGCCAAGGGCTTTGCGCTGTATCGGGAATAAAGTAGTCCACCCCATGCGACAGAGTCGCCCGATCGCACGGATGGTTCGCCCAGAGCCTGACATCGTTGGTCGACTCAGATTTTTCGTCGTAGCTCGCGGGCACCGCTACCAGCTTGCCACCCCGCACCACGGGCCTTACATGCCATTCCCAGGAGCTGCTTCCAGCTTCATAGCGCAAGCGATGGTTCTCATCGAGCGGCAGCCCGCAGGCGTCGACCGCAAGTTGCAGCGCCAGGTATCTCCCGCGCAACGGCATGTTCGGGTCGTACTGCGCGGCCGGCACCCAGACGCGCGGACACACCTCGCGTTCGTACAGAAACTTGGCGGCAATGCTGAGCACTAGCACCGCCTGCACGATCAGCAATGTAACTGCCCGCATCGTCCGGCTCATGCTTGCGCCTCCAAGATTCTGGCGACCAGGCGGCGGCGCGCCTTCTCCAGCACCCATCCGCCGGCGAGGAAGAGCACGCCCAATACGATCAACCCCAGCGCGCGGTCCAGCTTGCCCATGATGTCGGAGAAGTAGAACCACATCACCGTCAGCGCGAATGCGGCGATGCCGTAATTGACGATCGCCTTGCTCGCCTCGCGAACGCCCCACCATGCGAGAAACACGCACACCGCGGCCACCAGCGCATACAGCGCCACCCTTGGCTCGGACTGCGGCCACTTCCAGGGTCCATCGCCTCTCTCGCTAATGGTCACGCGTAGCCACGGCAGCGCAAACGCCGCCGCCGCAACCACTGCGGCCGGCACCACACTCTTCTTCTCCACCAGCCAGGCAACCATGATCGCCAGCAGTAGAATTCCATACGCCCATAGCCGGTACGAGAGCGGCACGAAGCCCCAGTCGTGGCCCCAGCCATAGTAGTTCCATCGCCAGCCTTCCTCGCCGAGCACACCTGTCGCTATCGCCAGCGCGACGCCGGCAACCGTGAAAAGGATCCACGCGACAACCCGCCTCCGCGAATGCAGGAAGACCGTAAGGTACACCGCGGCGATCACCGCGATCATTCTGTAAAGATAGACATCCGAACCGCTGTACACGTCTGCACGATACGACCACTCCGAGAGGAGCCATGCGGGCGCCAGCAGCAGCGCAAGCGTCTGCTGGAACTCGTCCCCCAGCAACGCCCATCCTGCGATGGCGCAGAAGGCCCACAGCATCACCGCCGCCGGCCAGTGTTCCTGCATGTTGAAGATTTGCCCGACCAGCGCAATTGCCGCGCCGCTGGCTACAGTTCCCAGCGCGTGCATGGTGGTGGCGAAGCCGCCGAAGCGCTCGCTCGATGCGATGCCCGCGCCGTGGAACAGAGCAAGCATGGCCATCACCAGCGCCAGCCGGTCGAGGGGCGAGACGTCGTCCCAATGCGCAGCCACGAACAGCAACACGCCCGCGCCCAGCAGGATTCCACCCAGCACCAGCGCCACGATGACCTGCCAGCGCTGGCCGCTGGGCTTTGCCTCCGCACTCTCGAAGTTACGGATAGCGGCTGCGGTCGGCTCATCGATGAGGCCCGCTGTACGCCATCGTGTTAGATACTCTTCAAAGCTCTGCATCTTCGTCGCCGGAAGTAGACCACACCTCCGTCCGCGATACAAGCACAATCCCGGGCGCGGATGAAACAATGGCGGCGGCTGGCCGTCTACTGCATTACCGGAAGAGACTGGACCCAGGAAGCCGAGACAGGAGAAGTCCCGACATTGCTGACGCGCAGGCGATTCGTACAACTCGGCGCGATGAGCTCGGCCTCGCTTGTGCTGGGACACGGTGCCGCGCAGATGGCGCCGCCCGCGCCGCCGCCGGACTTTACGCTGGAAATTGCGCCGTACCTGCTGGAGGCGTCGCCGAAGCACCGCTTCCAGACGGTGGCCTACAACGGCCAGGTGCCGGGGCCGCTGCTGCGTATGAAGCAGGGCCGCGAGGTGACGGTGGAGGTGCGGAACAAGTCCGCCGACGCGGAGGTGGTGCACTGGCACGGGCTGTATCTGCCGCCAGCGGTGGATGGCGCCATGGAGGTGGGCACGCCGATGATTGCGCCGGGCGAGACGACACGGCTCACCTTTACGCCGGAGCCCGCCGGCTTCCGCTGGTTCCACACGCACACCATCGCGGGGAACGATTTGAAGAAGGCGCAATATGGCGGCCAGCATGGGTTTCTGATGATTGAAGCAGTCTCCAACGATGGGAGCGAATTGACGCAGTACGACCGCGAAATTTTCCTGGCGCTGCACGACTGGGGCGGACGCATGATGCCCAGCGCGGACGGCTCGGCCATGCCCATATACGACGTGGCGACCATCAACGGGAAGATGCTCGGCTACGGCGAACCGCTACAGGTAAAGCAGGGCGAGCGCGTGATGCTGCATGTGCTGAACTCCAGTCCGACGGAGGTGCATTGGATCGCGCTGCCGGGGCACACGTTTCACGTGCTGGCGCTGGATGGCAACGCAGTGCCGCAGCCGCGTGCAGTGGAGATGCTGCGGCTGGCGCCGGCGGAGCGCGTCTCCGCAGTGGTGCGGATGAACGCGCCGGGCGTGTGGGTGCTGGGCGAGGTGCAGCGCCATGTGCAGGCCATGGGCATGGGCATTGTGGTGGAATACGCCGGCGCAACGGGCGCGGCAAAGTGGGTGCAGCCTCCGGATCTGGTGTGGGACTATGCGCAGTTCGCCGCGCCCGCGGATGCGGCGGCAAAGGCGGACCAGGTGGTGGAGATTCCGCTGGTGTTCGACTCGAAGTTCGAGGGCCATGGGAATGAGGAGCGCTGGACGATCAATGGAAGGTCGTTCCCGGACGCGGAGGCGCCGCTGCTGCGCACCGGCACGCGCTACCGCCTGGCGATGAAGAATCTGAGCACGAACGACCATCCCATCCACCTGCATCGGCATACGTTTGAGGTTACGAATGTGGGCGGCGTGAGCATGCGCGGGCTGAGGAAGGATGTCGTGCTGATTCCGGCGAAGGCGTCCTCCGCGGTCGAGTTCACGGCCAATCATCCCGGTAATACGCTCTTCCACTGCCACCAGCAGGACCATATGGACAGGGGATTTATGATGGTGCTTCGCTATGCGTGATGTAAGCCGACAGATTGGGTGCCCCATTCATCGCGGCCTTCTCGCGATGGGCGGGCTCGCGATACTCTTTGCCGTCCTTACCTTCCCGGCACGGGCGCAGGGCAACTACGAGATCCAGGTGTACGGCGCGGACACCGTGGAGCCGAAGAGCCTGATGGTGGAGCTGCACTCCAACTTCACGCCGGAGGGGCAGAAGAACCTTATCGACGGCATCTACCCCACCAACCACCAGGAGCACGAGACGCTGGAGCTGACGGAAGGGCTGACGAGCTGGTCGGAGGTGGGCTTCTATGTCTTCACCAGCGAGCAGGCCGGCCATGGCGTGCAATGGGTGGGCGACCATATTCGTCCGCGCGTACGGGTGCCGGACAGTTGGCACTGGCCGGTGGGTGTCAGCCTGTCCACGGAGGTGGGCTACCAGCGCGCGGTGTACTCGCCGGACACGTGGACGTGGGAGCTGCGGCCGATCGTGGACAAGACCGTGGGGCGCTGGTACTTCGCGGTGAATCCCGCGCTGGAGCGCACCTGGCACGGGCCGGACGTGAATCAGGGCATCGGCTTCGCGCCGGGCGCTACGTTTACCTACGATGTTACGAAGCAGGTCAACCTGGGCCTCGAATACTACGCCGACTACTGCCGCATCACGTCGCCCTGCGGGCTGCACGACCAGCAGCAGCAGATCTTTGCCGTGACCAACCTGAACGTGTCGCCGAAGTGGGAGATCAATATCGGCGTGGGTGTGGGGCCGACTGCGGCGACGGACCACCTGATCGTGAAGGGCATCCTGGGGCGGCACTTCGACTGGGGCCGGCACTCGGCGGTCGACTAAGCAGCACGACTCACTTTCGCCCTTCGCACCACGAGCCGGATGTCGAGGTCCATCCCCACCGCCTTCGCGTAGCGCATCAGTGTGCGCATATTGACGTTTTCCGGACGGCGCTCGGTGCGGCTCAGCTGCGGGGTGCTCGTACCCATCTTGCGCGCCAACTGTGCCTGTGTCAGCCCTTTCAGTTTACGTTGTTTCGCGAGTTGCAGGCCAATGCTGAGGGTCTTCGTCTCCTCTTCATAGGCCTGCCGCACGACAGGCTTCTTGAGCTGCTGTTTCACATACCGGTCCCATGTAGTTGTCATCCGCCGTTCGCCCCTCTCTTGTAGCCCGCTTTGGATACGCTCTTCCTCTTTCGGCGTTGCTCATGCTGCGCCATCCTGCTGCGAGCGATTCGCTTGTCGCTTTCCTCCACGGCGGCCGTGTTCTTGGTAAAGCCGTGGAGCAGAACCGCAGTCCGGCTTTCATCGAAGAAATAAAGCACACGGTACCGTGTCTTGCCTACTCTCAGTCTGGCCTCACGCAGCCTGCCCTCGATCTGGGAGGTATATGGATAGTCCAATGTCGGCCCACCGCTGCGAAGAAGGTCGATCCGAGCGATTACCTTACCGCGAACCTCCTCAACCAGCAGGTCAAGCCATTCCATCACTGGAAGACTGCCATCGTCCTCCTTATAAAAGTCGACGTTCCATGGCCCGGACGGATTCTGACGCACGATTGGAGTTTATCATATTTGATAAATCAGAATACAGGCCAGTGGACAGGCGAAAGCCGCCGCTTCGACTGGGGCCATCGCTCGGCGGTCGATTGAGTACACTGAAAGCCCATGCAACGGAATCGTGTTCTCGCCGCTCTCGCACTGCCGGTCCTCTTCCTGAGTGCAGCAGGATTTAGCCAGAGTTTGCCGCTGGTCGCGCTGGACCGGCCCGCAGCGCCTGACGATTTTGCCATCGTTGCGAATGGACGTGCGGCGGCTATCTATGTTGCGCCGCAGAATCCGGAGACGGTGCGCGTGGCGGCGGAGGCGTTTGCCGCGGATGTGGAGCAGGTGACGGGCGTGCGGCCGCGCGTGCTGGAGTCGCTGAAGGCTCCGCTGCCGCAGAACCTGATTATCGTGGGCGTGCTGGGCAAGTCGACGGAGATCGACCGCCTGGGCAAGGCGAAGAAGATCGACGCAAGCAGCACGGCAGGCAAGTGGGAGAGCGCGGTGACGAGCGTGGTTGCATCGCCGCTGCCGGGCGTGCGGCGCGCGCTGGTGATCGCCGGGAGCGACCGTCGCGGCGCGGCCTATGCGCTGTTTGCGCTGTCGCGGCAGATGGGCGTGTCGCCGTGGACGTGGTGGGCGGACGTGCCAGTGGCGCACCACGATGCGGTGTATGTGCGCGCGGGCAGGCATGTGCAGCCGGAGCCCTCCGTGCAGTACCGCGGCATCTTTCTGAACGACGAGGACTGGGGGCTGCGGCCGTGGGCTGCGAAGAAGATGGACCCGACCGTTGACAGCGGAAAGGGAAACATCGGGCCCAATACCTATGCCCGCATCTTCGAGCTGCTGTTGCGGCTGCATGCGAACTCGTTGTGGCCGGCGATGCATCCCGGCACGCTCGCGTTCAACGCGGTGCCGGAGAATGCGAAGCTGGCGGACAAGTGGGGCATTGTGATGGGCAGCTCGCACTCTGAGGCGCTGCTGCGCAATAACGTGGGCGAGTGGAGCGAGAAGGCCGCCCCAGCCGGCGATGGACCGTGGAACTACCAGACCAACGCGCCCGCGATGAATGCCTACTGGGACAAGCGGCTGGTGGAGAACGGCAAGTACGAAAGCTTCTACACGGTGGGGCTGCGCGGCGTACACGACTCCGGCCTGGAGGCGACGGGCACACTCGCGGTCAAGGCCAAACTCGTCCAAGACGCGATGACCGCCCAGCGTAGGCTGCTGGCCGCGCGCGTGAATCCCGATGTCGCGAAGGTGCCGCAGATTATCTGGCTGTATAAGGAGTCGCTCGATCTGTATCGCGTGGGCATGCAGGTGCCGGACGACGTGACGCTGGGCTGGACGGACGACAACTACGGCTATATCCGCGAGCTGCCGAACACGGTGGAGCAGAAGCGCGCGGGCGGATCGGGCGTCTACTACCACGTCAGCTACTGGGGCGCGCCGCACGATTATCTGTGGCTCTGCACCACGCCGCCGGCGCAGATCCAGGAAGAGATGACCAAGGCGTATGACCACAATGCGCGCAAGTACTGGATCCTGAACGTCGGTGACCTGAAGCCTGCGGAGATCGACATTGACTACTTCCTGCAGCTTGCGACGGACGAGCCAGCGATGGCGAAGCTGAGCCAGGGGGAATGGCTGACGCATTGGGTCTCCGAGCAGTTTCCTGAAAAATCTACCGAAGAAGCTCAGTTTCTCTTCAATGTGCTCCTGACGAACTACTACCGTGATAATTTCAGCCGTAAACCGGAGTTTATGGGCTTCAACGGCTATAACGATGCGATCAATCGGACTGCCTACAATCCGCTTGCGTGGCCAAGACCTACCTCACTTCTCAGGGACCAGAATCATGTTCGATCTTCCATCTGGTCGGAGCTGCTTAATGTTTACGACCACGTCGAAAGCGACATAGCGCCTCAGTATGCCTCTGCATTCTTTGAGCTATTCGGCTATCCGATCGAAGCCTCCGCTGCGATGAACGAGAAGTTTCTGGCAACCGATCTCACCTATCTCGACGCGCACCAGCACAACGACACTGCCCTGGCGGCGGACACAGCCAGGGCTCAGGCGGCGTATGACACGATCCAAACGCTGACGGCAAAGTACAACGCGCTTGAAAACGGCAAGTGGGACGGCATTATGTCCGACACGCCAAGGGAACGGCATGTCTTCGAGATGCCGCGCACGGCGACTGCGGCGGATGCCGATGCGCCCTTGCCAGCCGCGTGGAGTGCGGGCAGTGAAGCGTGCCAGTCGCAAGGCGACGCGGCCGGTCCTTCTGCTGGAGACGCCGGTGGTGCCAGGTTTGCGGAGCAGCACTGCACCGTCTCCATCAACGCGGCGCACTTTACGCGGAGCGTGGATGGCACGCTGGCACACTGGAACGTGCTGGCCGACCTTGGCATCTCCGGCGACTCGGTGGAGTACGGTGCGCCGGGTGTGCTGGCGAACACGCCAATGTCGCGGGTCGGGCTGGCGCTGAGCGACATGCCGCGGCTGGAGTACGACTTCACCACCACCACCAAGGCGCCGGCTACGCTGACGCTGCATCTGCTGCCGACGTTTCCGCTGGACTCCGACCACACCCTGCGCTACGCGGTTGCGCTGGACAAGCTGCCTGCCATCGAACTGGACGCCGCCACCGGTGCAACATCAAAGTCCGCCGGCGCGGGCGACGGCCCCAGTGGTGCGAGCTGGTCGGCGAACGTCCTGCGCAACTCCGCGATTGCCACCGTCACGCTGGGCACGCTGGCGCCGGGCAAGCATACCCTGCGGCTCTACTATCGCGAGCCGGGCGTGGTGTTCCAGCATCTGGTGGTCACATTTCCGGGCGCTCCGCCTGCGTATCCGGTGCCGCCGGAGACGAAATAGACGCGGCATCTGGTATCTTGGGCGGGCTATGAATATCACCCGTCGCGCTGCCCTTAAGTCGTCCACCCTGGCCGCTGCCGCGCTCACTCTGCGCGGGCCCAGGCTGTTCTCGCAGGCCTCTGCGGCCGTCGATGCGCACATCGACATCGTTCCCTCGGAGCCCATCGCCACCATCTCGCCGGAGATCTACTCGCACTTTATCGAGCACCTCGGCGGCGTGATCTACGACGGCGTGTGGGTGGGCGCGGATTCGAAGATCCCCAACACGCGCGGCATTCGCCAGGCCTTTATCGACACCATGAAGGCGGTGCAGGCGCCGGTGCTGCGCTGGCCCGGCGGCTGCTTTGCGGACTCCTACGACTGGCGCGACGGCCTGGGCGCGGCGGCCAATCGCCCGGCGCGCGCGGGCTTCTGGGGGCAGGAGGACTCGAACGAGTATGGGCTGCACGAGTTCATGCACACCTGCCAGGCCATTGGCTGCAAGCCGTATCTGGCGGCGAATATGCGCTCGCTGCCGGCGCGCGACTTCTACCAGGAGATCGAGTACTGCAACGCGCCGTCGGGAGCGATCGCCACCAACTCCGCCGCGAAGCCGGTACACAATGCGCTGGCGGCGGAGCGCGCGGCCAATGGCGATCCCGAGCCGTTCAACGTGGACCTGTGGGGCGTGGGCAACGAGAGCTGGGGCTGCGGCGGCAACCTGGTGCCGGAGGAGTATGCGGCCATGTTCCGCCGCTTTACCGCATGGACGCCGAGCTTCACCGGTGTGGCGCCGCGCTTTGTCGCCGTCGGCCCCAACGGCGACGACGTGGACTGGACACGGCGGCTGTTCCAGTCGCTCGACGCCAATCCGGAGCGGCGGCATCTGTTCGGCCTGTCGGTGCACTACTACACCTCCGGCAGCCCGTCGGCGTTTGCGGAGGGCGATGCGCTGCAGTTCGGCCCGGACGAGTTCTACGATCTGCTGACGCGCGCCAGCATCATGGAGCGGGTGGTGACTGACCACTACGCGGCCATGGGCAACACGCAGCAGCCTGGCCAGCCGAAGGTGAAGCTGGTGGTGGACGAGTGGGGTGCGTGGTACAGCAAGAGCACGCAGCTCGGCCCGCAGTACAACCTGTCGCAGCAGTCCACCATGCGCGACGCGCTGCTGACCGGCATCACGCTGGACATCTTCCAAAAGCATGCGGACAAGGTGGCTGTGGCCAACGTGGCGCAGTCGATCAACTGCATCCACTCGCTGATGCTGGCGCAGGAGGACAAGTTCACGGTCACGCCCACCTTCCACGTCTTCCAGATGTATATGCCGCATCGCGGTGGGCAGTCGGTGCGGGCGGAGTTCTCCGCGCCGGCCATTCGCAACCCGCTGGCCAACGCGTCGATTCCAGTGGGCGGCAACAGCTATACGGGATCGCTGGAGGCGGTCAAGCTGCTGGCCGGGCTCTCCGGCTCGGCGTCCATCTCCGCCACCAACCCCAAGCTGCTGACGCTGACCGTGGTCAACCCGCACCTCGATCGGCCGGTAACCACGGAGATCGGTGTGGCCGGCGCGGGCATCGCGAGCTACGGCGGCATGGTGCTGGCGGAGGACGATGTCCACGCGCACAACGACTTTGCGCATCCGAATGCGGTGCATCCCACCGCGGTTGTGGCGGCCCAGCCCAGCGGCGGCCGGCTGGTACACACGTTTCCACCAGCCAGCGTGACGACGCTGCAACTTACCCTGGCGTAGGCTCCAGGTGCGCCAACATCTCTGCGACGGTGCTGCCGCTGAGCGGATGCACCATCGTGGGCGCAATCTCCGCCAGTGGCTCCAGCACGAAGCGGCGCTCGTGCATGGCGGGATGCGGCAGCGTCAGCTCGGGCGTGGCCATCGCCACATCGCCCAGTAGCAGCATGTCGAGGTCAACGATGCGCGGGCCTTTGGCCGGGGCGCTGGTGCGGTCGCGGCCCATGGCGCGTTCGATGGCCAGCAGCGCGCGCATCAGCTCCAGCGGCCCGAGTTCGGTCTCCAGCAGCAGCGCGGCGTTCAGGAACTCCGGCTGATCGGTGTAGCCCACGGGCGCGGTCGCGTAGAACGACGAGACGGCGCGCACCTGGCCGAGCGATCCCACGCGCTCGGCGGCTGCACGAAGGTTCGCGTCGCGGTCGCCAAAGGGCGAGGCTAGATTGGAACCGAGAGCGATGGCGGCGAGGGGCATAGGGCGTTCTGCGGTGTCCGTAACGACTACGCGGGGACGGGCTCCGCTGTGGCGAGTGCGAGTGGGGTGGGTGCGCTCTGCTCGTCGTAGCCGTGGGCCAGTTCCCAGGCGGAGCGGTCGCGCAGCAGGCGCTGCACCAGCGCGGTGTGCATGGCATGGCCGGCGCGCTCTGCGATCACGCGGCCCTGGATGCGGCGGCCGGCGAGCGCGAGGTCGCCGATCAGGTCCAGCACCTTGTGGCGGACAAACTCGTCGGCAAAGCGAAGCGGCCCGTTCTGCACTCCGTCTTTGTTCAGAATGATGGCGCATGCGTCGGACACGCCGCGGATCAGGCCCATGTCCCGCAGCTTGGGCTCGTCTTCCTGGAAGCCGAACGTCCGTGCGGGCGCAATCAGGCGGGCATAGTCGCCGGTCTCCAGGTCGCCGCGAAAGCAGGAGATGCCGATGGGCGCGGGGAAGTCGATGGCATAGTCGATGCCGTAGCCGCTGCCGGGATACACGCCGATGAACTTGCTGCCCTCGCGCACTTCCACCTGCTTCAGGATGCGGATGTACTCGCGGCGGCGGCGCTGCTGCTTCAGGCCGACGGACTGGAACGCCTCCACGTAGGGCAGCGCGGAGCCGTCCAGGATGGGAATCTCCAGGTTGTCTACCTCGACGATCACGTTGTCCACGCCAAAGCCGATCAGCGCGCTCAGCAGGTGCTCCGTGGTGGAGATCAGCACGGAGCCGCGCATCAGGCTGGTGGCGTAGCTCACCCGGGCGACGTTGCGACCGTTGGCGGGAATCTCAAAGTTGTCCAGGTCGGTCCGGCGGAAGACGATGCCCGATCCGGCGGGCGCGGGCACCAGGCGCATGGAGACCTCGGCGCCGCTGTGGAGGCCGATTCCGCGAAATGCAACGTCGGAGCGGATGGTCTGCTCGGGATGCGCGTTCTGGGACAAACGAAGGGACTCCAGAGAATTTCCACAGCCAGATTACAGCCAGAACAAGACGGCCGGGTGTGGCAAAATAGCCACAGTTCCGCCGTCGTGGAGCAAAACCTTAACACGGATTTGCACCGATAGAAGCACAGATTTTTTCTTTTCTCTTATTTGAAAAGCACGCCTATCTCTCTTCTTTTCAGTTGCCTCACTTGAATAAATCCGTCCGCTCCGGGTCATCTGTGTTGAGCCTTTGGGGAGCGGTTCACGGTTCGAGCCGCAGGAACAAAGAAGAAAAATCCGTGCTTCTATCGGTGTCAATCCGTGTTAAGCCTTTTGCCCCATTCCCCCTAAAATATTGATATGGGCAGGACAATGAGAGACGGGCAAGTGACGGGCGGGGCCATCGTGCAGGCCGTGGAAGCACGGGCTGCGTGGATGATCCATGCGCTGCGGCAGATGGTGGAAGTGGAGTCGCCCAGCGACGACAAGGCGGCGGTGGACCGCGCGGTGGTGCTGGTTGCAAAGTTGGCGGCGGGCCTTGGCGGTCGGGTCAAGATCCACAAACAAAAGCAGTTTGGCGATGTGCTGGAGCTGCGCTTTGGACCTGCGCGCAGCAGCCGCAAGCCCATCCTGTTGCTGGGGCATCTGGACACGGTATGGCCGCTGGGGACGCTGGCGGGGATGCCGTGGCGCGAGCAGGACGGGCGCATCTACGGCCCGGGCGTGCTGGACATGAAGGCTGGCGTGGCCATGGCGCTGACGGCGGTGCGGGTGCTGGCGGAGCTGGGCGTGAGCCGCCCGGTGACGCTCCTGCTGAACAGCGACGAGGAGGTGGGCAGCCATGTCTCGCGGCCGATTACGGAGCGGCTGGCGCTGGCTTCGTCGGCGGTGCTGGTGCTGGAGCCGGCCCAGGGCCTGGCCTGCAAGACGGCGCGCAAGGGGGTGGGCGACTACCGGCTGCAGGTGACGGGCGTGGCGTCGCACAGCGGGGTCGACTTTGCGCGGGGGCACTCGGCGATCCTGGAACTGGCACGGCTGCTGCAGGAGGTCGAGGGCTTCACCGAACTGCGGCTGGGGCGGACGGTGAATCCCGGCGTGATCGGGGGAGGCACGCGGTCGAACGTGGTGGCGCAGTCCGCGTTTGCGGAGGTGGACGTGCGCATCGCGAAGGCTGCCGACGCGGCGCGGGTGGACAAGCTGTTTCGCGGGCTGCGCTGTACCGATCCAGCCTGCGGGCTGACCGTGACGGGCGGCATCAACCGTCCTCCGATGGAGCGCAAGCCGGGCACGGTGGCGCTGTACAAACAGGCACGCAAGCTGGCGGCGGAGATCGGCTTCACGCTGGAGGAGGCTGCGACCGGCGGCGGCTCCGACGGCAACTTTACCGCGGCGCTGGGCGTGCCCACGCTCGACGGGCTGGGCGCGGTGGGCGAAGGAGCGCACGCCGCGCATGAGCATCTGGTGGCGGAGCATCTGGTGCCGCGCACCGCGCTGCTGGCCGCCATGATTGCCGGGTGACGGCTTATTGTCTAGGCTGCTGCGGGCGTGCGAATCGCCTGGCCCACTGCTTGCCCCAGCCGATCCAATAGCGCTCGTAGTAGTTGGTGGAGAGATGCGCGCCGAGGAATGCCAGTGCGAAGCACAAAGGCCGCTTCGCATACTTCACAACGGAGCTGCCGCGGCCAAGCCATCCCTCTGCGGTGGCCGGATGGAGCACATACAGGGCGTAGGAGATCTTGGCCATGTAGCGAAGAAACCGCGAGGCGAGCACCGTGGACAGCGCACCGCGCTCTCGTACCAGTGTGCAGCCCACCAGGCTGGCCGCAATGTAGGGCCGCGCATAGTCCAGCCACGGAAATCGGTCGTGGCTGGCGGCGAGCAGCAGAGCCATCAGCAGGTAGGGGTTGAGAGGCAGCAGCAGGCGGCGCAGCCGTTCGCTTCCCGGCAGATGCATCAGGAGCGCCAATGTGGCTCCGGCGAGGATCTCGTCGACGCGAAACCAGGTGACGATCGACAGGATTTCCCCATGCGCAATGCGGTTCGCTGTGACCGCCAGGCACAGGAACGGCAGCGCCAGCAGCCCACGCCGTTGCAGCAAGGCGCACAGCAAAGCCGCCACCATATAGAACTGCATCTCCACGCTCAGGCTCCAGAGATGTCCCGTACCGGGGCTGGTGAGCCAGAACGGCGGCAGATTCGCATAGAACAGGAAGAGCGGAGGATAGTTTGCGAGGGCAGCATGCGCCAGCGGCAGAGCCACCAGCAGGTAGAGCCACGCCAGCGGCAGGATCCGGCAGAAGCGACGGATGAGAAACTGGGGCACGCTGGGTTGATACAACAGCGTGGATGCAATCAGGAATCCCGACAAGGTAAAGAACAGCGCCATGCCGCATGCCGCGACTGCGCCGTTCATGTGGTACTGCTTCGGGCCAAGCGGCAGCATGTGACCGGCCAGCACCAGCAGGATGCTGATGCCGCGCCAGCCATCCAGTGCGTCGAAGTGCGGCATCTTCCCGGTAATCTGCTCCCAGTAGCTGGGAGGGCTGGCCAAGGCAGGCTGGCTCATAGGTCGGATTCAAACCCTTTCCGTGTTATTTAGAGCAAATTTCTTGTTGCTGTGGAGTGGTGAGTTCTGTGACGTACCGTTTTCCTTGGGAGAAAACGGCCATGAATGCAACGCCTCCGCGGAACGCCCGCAGGAAATTTGCTCTAGCCAAGGTCCGCAACCTGTCTCTGCAAGTGCGACGTCAAACTCCGCGGCGCCCGGAGAAGCAACTGCCGCTACTTTTCCACGCGGGAGGTTCTGACCCAGGCCGCACGATTGCGGGCCTTGCGGATGATCGCGGGCAGCATGGCGACCTTCGAGATAACGTAGAACGGAGATTGAAGCAAGGCACGCAGTGCGGCAAGAGGATCCGGGCCCAGGCAGAGTGCAACCGCCAGATGCAGGAGAATGATGCCCAGGCCAGCTTCCGCATAGACTCGCAGCACCGGCGCGGGGAAGAAGAGAAGCCCGCAGAGGGCGGCGACCTCGAGCGCCAGGGGCAGGCCGGCCAGGTCGACGAGCGGCTCCAGCAGCGCCACACGGCCACGCATCACCTGAAGAAAAAGAGCTGGAGCGTGGTGCTGGAACATGCGTAGACGGCCGCCCTCCCAGCGCGCACTCTGCGTGACGGCTGCCGCTGCGTCCGGCGGGACCTCGGCCCAGATGCGGGCCTCTTCCAGAAACTCGCAACGGATGCCGGCTGCGATCAGGCAGAGGTGGAACTCCAGGTCTTCCACGATGGAGTGAGCGTTGTACGGCACCTGCTCCAGCACCTGGCGGCGCATGGCAAACCCGTTGCCGAAGATGCCGCAGGAGAGATGGAGACGCTGTCTTCCCAGAGGCCGAACGACATTCATGCAGAAGAAGGCGAGCGCCCGCAGCCGCGACCTGGGATCGTTGGAGGCGCTTCTGCACTCGTACCTGCACTGCAGCACCGACGCGTATTCCAACCGCTGCCGCACCAGGCCGATCAGGTCGGCGGAGACGGTCGAGTCGGCGTCGATGATGATGGCGGCATCGGCTCCAAGCTCTGCAAAAGCGATGTGGAACCCGTGCGCGAGCGCATTGCCCTTGCCGGCCAGGGCAGGATCGTTCAGGACGGTCACCATCGCGCCGGCCGCACGGGCTTCCTCCGCGGTGCTGTCGCTGCAGTTGTGCGCGACCACCAGGATGTCGCCTCCCCCGCCGGCGGAGGCGGAGACGCTGTGGACGCAGCGAGCAATGCTGACCTCTTCGTTATGGCTTGGAACCACCACGACCAGCTTCCCCAGCGGGGGGCGTGTGGGCGCCAGCAGAGCCTTGCGCGACCGGGGCAACATCGCTGCCAGGGTAACCAGCAACAACTCCACCAGCAATGGGGCCGTGATCAGGACGAGCGGAGTACCCACAACCAGAGCGACGCCGTATTCACGATGCAGAATCATAGCGAGTCTCCAGGAGCGGGTGGTACGGAGGTACGTTTGAAATCGTAGAGCTATGCCGGAGACGGCTCGGTCGGCGGAGTTCGAGCGTGCAATGTATAGGCAGGACGATCCGGCCAATGCTCTTGAATCCGATGGGTGCGAACAAGAGCAATGCTGGCGCGGATCCATTGCGCGTCGACGTTTTATCTGGCAGAAACGCTGGCTGCTGCCCGATCAGGCGTAGTCCGGATATTCAGCGAATGCGCCATATGCTTAACCAGATGGCGCGCAGCAAACTCGGACCCGAAGGCAAAGCGCAGGACGGGGCCAAAGCTGTTGGCGGCGGTGACTCCGACAAAGTAAAGTCCTGGCACCGAAGACTGAAAATCGGACGAGAGGATCGGCGTGTGCTCTACGCCGTCGATGCGGGAGAGAAGTTCTCCGCCAAGGAATGTGAGCAGGCGCAGGTCGACCTTGTAGCCGGTGCACGCAATCACTTGCTCGGTCCAGTGCTCGGCGGTGGTCCCGTCGCCGCGGACCAGGTCGAGACGGACACCGCCGTTCTGCGGAACGGCCTGCTGGACGGAGCATCCCAAGAGAGTTGGCACGCGGCCGATCACCCGCTCCTTCATGGGCCAGCCGGCAGCGGGATGCAGATGGGACTTTACGATCTTCAGGCGCAGCTTCTGTGGAAGACGGTGAAAGAGCAGCGGCGCATCGGTGTAGAAGCGCGAACGCCAGCCGGGACCGATTCCGGATGGCGGGTGGCGAAGCCGGCTGAACTTCGAGCGTGGCTTGGCCGGCGGAGGATCGTGAAACAGCAACTCGGTGGTGCGCGCCAGCAGCGTGACCTTGGCGCCTCCCTCGTGCAGCAGGGCGGAGAGATCGAGTGCGGAAGCGCCCGCGCCCAGAACGGTGACGTCCTTGCCCCGCAGCGGTTCCAGATCCTGCATAGTCGAACTGTGGACGACGAGCTCCGGCGGAAGCTGGGAGAGACTTGCAGGAAGGTTCTGGAAGTGGGTGATGCCGACGGCGACCACGACCGTCTTGGAATGAGCGACCTCGCCGTTGTCCAGGGTCACGCGAAAGCCGCCGGGCTCGGGCACCACATCGACGACCTGCCGGTCTTCCAGTTGCGGCACGAACCTGCGCTGAAACGCGATGCCGTAGTTGATAAAGTCATTCAGCGCGACGGGAATCCTGGTGTCGTCGTAGGGAATCCGGTTCTGGTCGCAAAAGTGCTTCAGCGTGAAGCAGGCCTGCGGGTCGGAGAGGTTGGAGGCAAACCCGTCGGACTTGAGCAACATGCCTTTGGGCATCTGGTGGCGCCAGGTGTACATGGGGGTGCCAAAGATGCGGAAGCGAGCGCCCATGCCATGCAAGTGGGCACCAATGGACAAGCCGTAGGGACCGGCACCGATAACAATGACATCCTCAATACTGCTCATTCTCTCTCCTCAGGTTCAAGTTGGATGGATAGGGGCTGCAGTGGGGAATTAAAAGCAATTATCGATGGAAGAGCGGTCGGATTGCAAAGCTATTCTGACAGGCCGTGCAACTTCTCCCACATTGGCTCGGCGCGCCGGCTTGCCGGACGGCTTAGCACCCCGCCTGAAGGCGACGCAGATCCCGTTTCCCAACTGGTAAAGTTTGGGGAGGGCAGGTCCGTTCCGCTGCACCCCGTTTGCGACACTATAATCAGTTTCTATTGCCGTCTCCATACTGCTTTTGCGTTATCTTGGTCGGGTCCATGGGTGGTTGCAAGCGGTGGAACGACGCGACGTTGCATCGTCCCTGGACGTTGCATCGTCCCTGAAGGATCGGAATCAAGGCCGGTACGATTTTTCCCGAGGTGCGAATGGGGCCTAAGGTCCTTCTGGTTACAACCAACCGCTGGTACGCGACGGCACGACTGGCAATGGCCTTTCGCAAGGCTGGCGTCCTTGTCGATGTGGTTTGCCCTGCTGGCCATCCTGTCCGGCAGACGACTGCGTTTGGCGCCGTGTACACCGTTCGCGGCATAACTCCCCTGGCTTCGATCCGCAGCGCCATCCAGGCTGCGCGTGCGGAGATTGTGATTCCCGCGGACGACCTTGCGCGCACCATTCTCCACCAGATCCACGCTCAGTGCGCCCGGCAATCTGCTGCCGGCGCGGCGCTTGCTTCCGTGCTGGAGCGATCGTTAGGAGAGCCTTCCTGCTTCTCTTCGATCGACTCGCGCAGCGCGCTGATTCAGATTGCCCAGGCCGAAGGCATTGCAGCGCCGGCTACAGGCGTGGTGCGCAGCCTGGACGAGTTGCGCGCCTGGATGGCGGAGAACGCGGGCCCGGTGGTGCTCAAGACAGACGGCACTTCGGGTGGTCTCGGAGTCAAGATCGCAACCACGCTAGAGGAGGCGGAGACCGCGTTCCAGCGGCTGAACTGCCCCCCCGATGCGCTCAGGACCATCAAGCGCGCACTGGTGGACAACGATTGGTCCCTGGTAAGGCCCTTTGCCGGGCGCCGCTCGCCCGTGATTAATGTCCAGCAGTTTATTCCGGGCGGCGATGCGACCATCGCCGTCGCCTGTTGGCAAGGTCGCGTGCTGGCCTCCATCAGCGTGGAAGTGCTGAGGACCTGGAAGGCCAAGGGGCCGGCATCCGTCGTCCGGGTGATCCACAATCCAGAGATCCTGATGGCGGCGCAAAAGCTGGCAGCCCGCCTGCATCTCTCCGGCCTGTACGGCTTCGACTTTGTGCTGCGCGAGACCAGCGGGGCTCCCGTCCTCATCGAGATGAATCCCCGTGCCACCCAGACTGCGCATCTGCCGCTGGGAACGGGCCAGGACCTGCCGGCCGCGCTGGTGGCCGCCGCCGCGGGAGAGCCAATGCCCGAGACGGTCAGCATTACAGATAAAGATGTGATCGCGCTGTTTCCGCTGGAATGGTTGAACGACTCGGCCAGTCCCTACCTTACTTCTGCCTATCACGATGTTCCGTGGGAAGAGCCCAGGCTGGTGAGCCTAAGCGTAAAGACAAAGCTGAGCAATGGCGGCTGGCTGACCTACGACACTCTGGATCGGCTTACCGGTCGGTGGCTGCGGCGCTCGCGATAGCCCGCCGCTGGTCGCGGCGAAGAGCGACGGCTCTTACGCCGTTTCCCGCGCACGCCATACCTGGAGCGTGGCCTCGGCAAAGGGCTGCGACTCCGCGAACAGCAGCGGCGAGGGGATGTCGAGCAACGTCTGCTGGAAGAAGGCCACGATGTACGCATTCAGGATGCGCGCGACGCGCTTTGCCGGGATGTCGCCGATGCGGGTAAACCGGCGCAGCGGAGACATGAAGATCCCATCGCTGAAATCGGCGTGCCCGATGCCCGCGATGACGACGCGAAGACCGCCGTACTCTTCCAGCGATCGAGCTTTATCTGCGGCGATCCGATTCCACATTGTGGTGGTCGCGCCGCGGCCCGTCTCAGAATCCTCCGCGGGTTTGGCGGGCGCGGCCACCGTGGGCGATTCGATCAGCAGCAGCGGCTTGTTCAGGCCGTGGGCGGCCGACTCGCCGTGCATGGCGCCATCCAGTTCCAGGGCAGCGCGCACACGCGGGTCCTCGCGTGCGAGTTCGGCGGCGACGGCGCCTCCGAAGGAGTAGCCACAGCTCCCCACACGCTGCATGAGTAGATGAGCCTGGAAGGCATGGCCGGGTGTGCGATCGAATCTCTCCAGCTCATCCAACACAAACCGGCAGTCGGCGGTGTGAATGGCGAGTTCCTCATTGGCCAGTGCGATGCGGCCCTCGATGGGAAAGTCCTCGCTGGCATTGAAGCCGATGTCCTGGCCGTAGTCGGGATGGGCCACGGTTCCGTCGGACAGCTCGACAAAGCTGGAGTTGTACGTGTGCGAGATGGCCGCCACCACAAAGCCGTGGCTGGCCAGCTCCTGGGTGATGAAGGTTCCACGATTGCGAAAGCCGTGCCAGGCGGGATTCAGGACCACCACCGGAAACCGGCCCGCAGCCAGTGGAGCGTCCTGCAGCGAGTGGGTGGAAAGCACAGCCTGGTAGGAGGAGAGGCGGGTCGTCTCCTTGGGCCTGCGGTACCTGGCCTTGCGTCCGCGGGACGTTGCGGCGGGATACCAGAACTGGGCCACGACCTCGCGATTGCCGGGTGCGGCCCCGCGATGCGTCTCTTCGCGGTTCGGATCGAGGAAGGAGTACGTCCGCGTGCCCACGGGATACCTGCCGGTTGGAGCCGGCAACTGGAACATCGGCAGGCACCAGGACAAGGCGATGCTGGCGACCAGCAGCAGCGCTGCCAATATCGCGCACGAGATCCGGATGGAGGGCTTGTTCACGTGGACCGTGAATTCGAGCAGCAGGACTGCCGCCGCAAGGTACGCCGGCCCCATCTGCCAGTGCATGCCCTCCAGCCAGGCGTGCAGCAGTACCAGCGCCGCGGCCAGAACTGCGAACCATCCCATCCAGCCGGGCTGGCCAGCCAGCAGCGACCCGGCAATCGCCGGCAGCAGGGCAACAACAACGAGCCACTCCAGAGTGCGCAAGTAGATCTCCCATACGGCGGCACAAACAGCAATGGGCGTGGGCACGCCCGCCAGTGTCCTCGCCCGATCCGTCGAACCGTTTGAGAAGAATACCGTTAAATGCAACCGTGCTTATGCGATAGTGTGTGAGCCAGGGGGAGGCTGGGTCGTTCAGGGCGAGCGGTTTTTCCAGTGCAAAATCAAACCAAATGAGTTAATCTTGAGCAAGTTACATGTACAACCGGATGTATCTCCTACGAGGTTCGAGGACAAATTGGCCTTGAGTTCGGTGTCCGTCCCATTCACTGCTGCACACAGCCAAGAAACTGAATCGTCGGAAGCGGAGCAGTTGGAACTGCATTTTGCTCAGCTTTCGCACCATGGTTGCCGGTCACTCCGGCAGGATGCTCTCTCTTTGATTGGTGATGGCTCGGCGAACGCCGTGAGATCGGGTCTGATATGGGTTCGCGGATGATACACCTCAAGTCAACTCTGCTTTGCGCGATGGTCGCAGTCTCCCTGGTGGTCCACGGCTATGCTCAGCAGCCGGTTCCTGTTCAGCAGCCGGTTGCGGACAGCACCAGCTCCGCTGCCGCCTTGCAGGCCTTTGAAGGCGCCGACGATGGAGAATACCGGCTGGGCTGCGGAGACCAGATCTCCATTATGGTGCCGGGCCACCCGGAGGCGACCGGCAAGCAGACGGTGGGCCCCGATGGCATTGTTACGCTGCCCTACGCCGGCGCCGTCAAGGTCGCGGACCTGACCCGCGATGGCGCCGCACAGGCGATTACCAAGGCGCTGAAGCCCTACTATCAGGACCCCACCGTGGTGGTGGGCGTGGACGTGTATACCTCCAACAACCTGGTGGTTCTGGGCGCGGTGGAGCGTCCTGGGTTGATGCCGGTGGATTCCACGACGACGCTGCTTTCGGTGGTCTCCAGGCTGGGCGTCGCCCCGGATGCCTCCCCCACGATTCAGGGCAAGTCGACCTCTGTCCCGGAGCGGGTCGCGGTATTTCGCGGTACCCAGAACGTGTTGTGGATCGACTTCAAGCAGGCGCTGGAAAACGCCGATCCGCGGTTGCAGTTGCGACTGCGGAAGGGCGACGTGGTGTACATTCCATCGCCCCACGAGCGCTATGTGTCGGTGTTCGGCGAGGTCATGCACCCTGGGCTGGTGGAGCTGCAGGACGGCGCCACGCTGGTGCAGCTCCTGGCAGAGTCCGGAGGCATCCTGACCGATCGGTCGGGGCGGCTTCCTAAGATTCAGGTGATCCACGAGTTTACCGGCAGCATTCAGACCATCGACTACGAAGATGTCTTGAAGTCCAGGAATTTCGAACTCAGGCTCGAGTCGGGCGACATTGTGTATGTGCCGGAGAGCAAGCTCGACCGTCTGGCGGTCACCTTCCAGAAGGTATCGCCTTTGATCAGCATCGCAACCATCGCCTCGTTGATCCAGCGCCCATAGCAGAACGTCGACGGCCTCTTGATCGGAGACCTGCGACCCGAGCCCTCGCCCCGGTGAGCCATGTTCGACAATATCCGCGAAGACTGGCGCGCTCACAACTCCAACTGGACGCGGCACGGCTTCTGGGTCCTGGTGATCTATCGCTTTGGCCGCTGGCGCTACGGCATCCGTTGGCGGCCGCTGCGGTTTCCGCTCTCGCTGCTGTATAAACTGGCCATGTTTGTGGCAGTTATGCTGCTGGGCGTGGAGCTGCCGTGCGAAACCGTCCTCGGCAGGCGCTTCGTGATCGAGCATGTGGGCGGAATCGTCGTCAGCGGCGATGCCAGCTTCGGCGACGACTGCGTGATCCGCAATGGAGTCACGGTCGGGCTGCGCAATCGCGGTATCAGCGGCTCTCCCCGCATCGGCAACCGGGTGGATATCGGCGCGGGCGCAAAGCTGCTGGGCAGCATCGAGATCGGCGATGACTGTGCCATCGGCGCCAACGCCGTGGTCCTGTGCGACGTGCCGGCGCGATCCATTGCGGTTGGAATTCCGGCGCGCATCCTGCCGCGGAAAGACATGGCGCAGGGCGGAAAGGGCGAGGCAGCGCATGGCCCCACAGACTAATCCGCGAGAACACCCGCTCGTATCCGTGGTGGTGATCGGCAGGAACGAGGGCGCGCGTCTCCAGCGCTGCCTGCAATCTGTGTTCGCCATGGCCCATCCGGGGTTCGATCTGGAGGTGATCTACGTCGACTCCGGGTCCAAGGACGAGAGTGTGGCCATGGCCGAGGCCGCGGGAGCCCGCACCATTGCGCTGACGCCGGTGCGGCCCTCCGCCGCGCTGGGACGCAACGCGGGCTGGCAGGCTGCGAACGGCTCCATCGTCCTCTTCCTGGATGGCGACACGGTGCTGCATCCTGAGTTTGTTGCGGCGTCACTGCCGGAGTTTGCCGAGCCGCGTGTCGCCGTGGTGTGGGGACATCGGCGCGAGCTGTTTCCCCGGCGGTCGCTCTATATCCGCGTGCTCGATCTCGACTGGGTCTACCGGCCCGGCCTGACGCCATACTGCGGCGGCGACGCGCTGTTCCGGCGCAGCGTGCTACAGCAGACCGGCGGCTTCGACGCATCGCTGATCGCCGGCGAGGAGCCCGAACTTTGCCGCAGGATTCGCGCGCTGGACCTGGACATCCTGCATGTGGACCGCCCCATGACCGGACACGATCTTGCCATCACGCGATTCCCCCAGTACTGGAAGCGCCTGACGCGGGCCGGGCATGCGTTCGCCGAGGTCTCCGACCGGCTCCGCAACACCGATGAGGCCTTCTGGAAGGGCGAGGCAACCCGCAACCGCAATCGCTGCCTGGCCGTCACGCTTGGACTGGTGGCTGCAGTCGCCGGATCGATCCTGCGCAAGAGCGTGGTTCCGTTTGCCATCTACTGTGCCCTGTTTGCGGCGTTCAGTCTTCGCTCCGCGTGGAAGGCGCGCTGGAAGACCCAGGACCGGGTCGCGCTGCTGCTGTTTGGGTTTCATTCTCATCTGCAGCAGGTGCCCATCTACCTGGGCCAGTTGCAGTACAGGTGGAGCCACTGGCGGGGGACCCGGCGCGCTCTGGTCGAGTACAAGTGAGTGAGACGTACGCGTCGCGCGCCCAAAAACATCTCGCGATAGGCACTGTTTTCAGATAGATGGGAGATCCATCGAAGGCGCGCGGGAGACGGTATGTATTTTTACGGCGTGACAGGCATCCCATCCTGGGTTTACATTCATCCAAGCTTCTGGCGAGACTCATATTAATTAGTTTTGTTTCACTTGCACAATTTCGTGTGATCTATCACACAGAAGTGGTACATCTCTCCTTGGTTTAATGCCTTAAACCTGTTTACACAGGTGGCCCTGCACGCTTTGGGTAAAGAATGCGTGCCGTCAGGAGAGAAACGTGGCCCAACAATACGGTGGAACGGCGGTTCATGAGTGGTCGCATTCTGCAGGCTCCAGCTCGGTGGGCGATGCATGGGGCCAATATAGGACTAAGGCGCAGCATCCGTCGCGGTCGCGGTCGCATCTTGCGGACCTGGTGATCGACTTTGTTTGCCTGGTGGTCGCCTCCCTGGCGCTCGACCCCATCGATCGCAGCGTTCTGTTCGAGCAGTACGACTTCAAGCTGTGGTCGCAACACGACCGGCTGCTGGTCTTCTGCGTGTCGGTGCTGCCGGCTCTGCTGGGTATGGCGGCGGTCTATGTCGCGTTCAAAGCGATCCACGCAATTCGTTCGATGATTTAGTGTCCGGTCTCTGAAGATGGAGTGCCGACTCTTTGAAGGAGGAGGCATTCTCCTCCGAGCGTCGGACCCAACTCGTCATTCTCCACTCCGAGCACCCCGCCTCGGCTCGTCATTCTGACTCGCAGCTTCAGAATCTCCGTAGTTGTCCTGCCGCCTCCACCGCTTTCCTTTTTGCCAGGGATTCGATCTACGCCCATTGCGAAACTGCCATAGCAATTTTTTGCAGACAGGCGCAATTTGTTGCACTCCCCTCCGCGTTCCGAAGAGTACTCATTCGGATACTTGACCGCTAAAAGTGCCTGTTTTATGGGGAAAGTTACCATTTACTTGCAGCTTTGGTTACCCATTTGAGGTGCGGTATCTTGCTTTCCATTCCGGAATAGGGGATGATGGTGCCTACTCATCGCAAAAATCACATTTTGGTCATCATTGAAGGGGATCGCCATGAGCCACCTAGGAACAAGCTGCTCCAAGTGTCTCTATCTGGTCATCAAGCCTGAGCGGGCTTCCAGCCCGTATGCAGTCAGCCTCTGGGCCACGTGGCCTGGCGAATCCGGCCCCTGCGTGATGGCGACTCCCGAGGACAGTTGGCACGAGTATTCCCGCCGGCTGGAGCATAGCGGCGTGCTGGACTCCAGCAGCCTTGGGTGTGTGGACGCGCACGTTGGCAGGGGCGAGCCGGTGGTGCGCTACGTCTCCTGCTCGCTGCCCGAGTTGCATTCCCTGGGGCTGCGCGATGTGCCCAGGACGGAAGGCAAGCGGCTTCCGGTGGATGCGCTTCAGCAAAAGCTTTCCTCCGACACGGTTGAGCCGCAGTTTGCCGAACCTCTTGCCGCCAACGAGCAGATTGCGCTACTGGGAGTTCGTGTCAACAATGTTTCTACAGACGAGGTCGTTGCCCAGATCGACGCACTGATTGAGAAGGGCGGCTTCCACCAGATTGCGACCGCCAATGTCGACTTCCTGAACAAGGCGGCGGCCGATACGGAGCTGATGGAGATCCTTCACCAGTGCGAGCTGGTGCTGGCGGATGGGATGCCGCTGGTGTGGGCATCGCGCATGATGGGCACGCCGTTGAAGGAGAGAGTGACCGGCGCCGATCTGCTGCCGCGCCTGCTGGAGCTCTCGGTGCTGAAGAAGCGCCGCATCTTTTTGCTGGGCGCGTCGGAGGACTGCTCGCAGTGCGCGCTCCAGCGCGTCTGCCGGGAGTATCCCGGCGCCATTGTGTGCGGCCGTCTCTCGCCTCCCGCGGCTGCGTTGGATCAGATGGATCACGCGATGATCCTGCAACGGATCGAAGAGGCCAAGCCGGACATCCTGCTGGTCGCATTCGGGAACCCCAAGCAGGAGAAGTGGCTCGCCATGCACCGCGACCAGCTGAACGTGCCGGTGTGCATTGGAGTGGGCGGGGCCTTCGACTTCTTCTCGGAGAAGCAGGTGCGTGCTCCCATGTGGATGCAGCGGTTATGCCTGGAATGGGTCTTCCGCTTTATGCGGGAGCCGCGCCGGATGGGCCCCAGGTACCTGGGGGACGCGATCTTCCTGCTCCGCTACCTCTCGCAGCAACTGGTTGTGACGTCGGTGCAGCCGCGCTCCACGGAGGCCACCAAGGTCTCGATCACGCGCCGCGAGAGCGCCGTAATTGTGAGGGTGGCGGGCAACTTCACGGGCCCTGCCGTCACCAAGTTGCAACGCGACCTGGAGACCGAGCTGGAGAACGGCGACCCCCTGATCGTGGACCTTACCTCCGCCACCACCATCTGGCCCGATGCCGCGGGGCTGCTGGCGCTGCTGACGCATCAGGACCGGGGCTCGGAGTCTCAGGTGTGGTTGGTTGGCGTTCGCCGCGGAGTGCAGGAGGTGCTGCGCAGGACCTTCCCCGCGGGCCACTACTTTAGAAGGGCGGCGACGTTGGAAGAGGCGTTGCGCGCGCTCAGTTTGAGCTCGCCGGAGTTGAGCGAGCCCCGGGTGGCCAATCATCCGGCGGGACGGAAGACGGCCTGGAACACGCAACTGAACCTGTACCAGTGGGAGTAGTAGCCCTGGTCCACATGGGCGCAGCCGCTGCCCGGCCAGGACCGGAGATCGAAAACATCCGTTTCACGTACGACGGTTGATCCAGCAAGTGGACGTCAAATGAAAGGCGGAAACGATGAGCACGACATTCCTCTCTCCCCAGGTATTGGCTGCACAACTGGAAGATTCCATCCGGCAGCAGGTCACGTCCATCGTCGATGGCCTGATTGCAGAGCTTCCCAACCCGGAACAGTTGACCCCAGACGAGCGTCGCGGAATCATTGCGCGATACACGGCGGTGCTCGAGGGCAACTTCATCTATTGGATGACGGCCACCTATATTGCCGTCCATTCGGAGCAGGCGCGTCCGATCCTGATGGATAACCTCTATGAGGAATGCCGCGACAGCCATCCGAATATGATGCGCGAGTTTGCGCTGGCGGCCCACGCCTTCCCTACGGAGGCCGATGCGCTGGCGGTTGGTCCTGAGCTCACACAGGTGCGGCTGTTCCTGGGCAAACTCCAGGGTGTGCAATCGCTGCTGACCATGGCCTTCTTCGAGGGGTATATCCAGAGGTTCATGGGCTACCTGGCCGGCCTGGCCGCGTCGTTGGGGTCTGCGGAGTTCGTGTACACCGATGTGCACGGCGTCTGCGACATCGCGCATACGGAGGGACTCTACCGCGCGGTCTTCCTGGAGATGGCTCTGGACCCGCCCAGCGAAGGCGCGGATCTGTTTGAGGGTGTCGAGCTGCTGCGCGCCCTGCTGCATGTCATCGTGCAAGGCCCACAGCCGAACTGATCCGCGCGAGTGCGGGCAGCGGGAAAGAGCTGTCGGGCGGAAGAGTGGATCGCACGAGCCGCTCACCAGCGGCAGCTCCTTCCGCCCTTTCCGGCCAGCGGCTCTGCTTCTCGTCGACTGACGACTTCGATCTGGTCAAGCAGATTCCTACGCTGGCCAGGCTGGATGCTATCCTGCGAAGCTTTTTTCCTGTGCGAAGCTTTTTTCCTGATTGAGCCGTCATAAGATCATACTTTCCGAGGGCGCTCTCCGACTCGGTGACTGCCACACCTATGCAGAACCTCAGCCTTGCTTCTCTCTCGCGCTTGCTCCATACGGCCGGCCATCCGCCGGCCCGCGTACACGTGGGCGGCCACGACGCGCGGAGCTGGAGTGAGCTGGAACTGGGCGCCGGTTCTCTCTCCGCGAACCGGATCGCCGATCTACGCGGCCAGTCGGTGGTTCTCGCTCCGGTCGATCCGTACCACGCGGCGGCCGCGCTGCTGCAACTGGATGGAGTGGTCCGCCGGCTTGTGCTGTATCCGCCGGACATTGCGCGGGAGCACCTCCCGTATGTCGCGGATGCAGCGGGCGCGGAGACGATCTTGACCGACCAGCCGGCGGAAGCAGCGCTGGACGCACGGGTTGTGTCGATGCACTCCGCGGGGCGCAGCGTCGCCACGCATGCGGCGGAATGGGATGGGGAGTCATCCTGCGAGACCGAGTGGGTGCTGCTGACGTCGGGCACCACGGGTCGCCCGAAGCTGGTGGTCCACACGCTGGCCAGTCTGGCGGGCGCGATCCAGACCGGCCGCCCTGCCCCGGCGGCGACGACCTGGAGCACGTTTTACGATATTCGCCGCTATGGCGGGTTGCAGATCTTTCTTCGCGCCGCACTTACGGGGACGTCGCTGGTGCTGCGTGGCGCCGACGAGTCCGTCGCGGACTTTCTGACTTGTGCGGGCGCAGGCGACGTCACCCACATCTCCGGAACGCCGTCCCATTGGCGCCAGGCGTTGATGAGCCCGGCGGCGGGGCAGATTGCGCCCGCGTACGTCCGCCTGTCCGGAGAGATCGCCGACCAGGGAATTCTGAACCAGCTGCACGCGCGCTATCCGCAGGCAAAGATTGTGCATGCCTTCGCGTCCACGGAGGCGGGTGTGGCGTTCGAGGTGGACGACTGCCGGATGGGCATTCCCCCGGACCGGATTGGTGGCACGCCCAACGTCGAGCTCAAGGTGGCAGATGGCACGCTCAGGGTCCGCTCCAGCCGCACCGCATCCCGCTACCTGGGCGGCGTGGGGCAGAGCCTGCGCGACCGGGACGGGTTCGTGGATACCGGCGATGTGCTGGAGCTGCGCGACGGCCGCTACTACTATATGGGGCGACGCGACGGGACCATCAACGTGGGCGGCATGAAGGTGCATCCCGAGGAGGTGGAGGCGGTGATCAATCGGCATCCGGCGGTGGGCAATTCGCTGGTGTGGCCGAAGAAGAATCCCATCACCGGGGCACTGGTCGTAGCCGATGTTGTGCTCAAGGCTCCGCCGTTGGCAGCGGGCAGCTCCAAGCGGCTGCAGCAGGACATCCTGCGGTTCTGCCGCGGGGAGCTGGCGCTGCATAAGGTCCCCGCCGCTATCCACTTTGTGCCCATGCTGGCGGTGGCAGAGAGCGGAAAGATGCTGCGACACCATGCGTAACGCCATCGTCACCGGCGGAAGCCGAGGGCTGGGCCTGCGGATTGCCCAGCGGCTGGCGCAGCACGGCTATCGCGTCATCGCCGTTGCCCGCACGCAGAGCGAAGCGCTGACCACGGCCATGGGTACGGCGGCAGAGGCCCAGCGCTCGATCCATTTCGTACCGTGCGATCTCGCGGACCTCGACGCCATCCCGGAGATGGTGAAACGGGTGCGAAAGGAGTTCGGCCCGATCCATGCCCTGGTCAACAACGCAGGCATCAGTGTAGAAGGCGTGCTGGCCATGACGCCGGTCCATCAGATCGAGCAGGTGGTGCGCCTGAACACCACCTCGCCGATGGTGCTGACCAAGTATGTGGTGCGCGCGATGATGGCCGATGGCGGCGGGCGGATCGTCAACATCTCCTCCGTCACGGCCAGCAACGGCTATAGCGGCCTCTCGGTCTATGCGGCCACGAAGGCATCCCTGCTCGGCTTTACCCGGTCGCTGGCGCGGGAGGTCGGCCGCATGGGTGTGACCGTCAATGCCGTGGCTCCAGGGTTCGTCGAGACCGACATGACCCAGGGAATGACTGCGGAGCAGCGCGAGACGATCGCACGGCGCAGCGCGCTCAAGCGGTTGGTCGACGTGGACGATGTGGCGAATGCGGTGGAGTTCCTGCTGGACGACCGGTCGAAAAATATCACCGGGACCGTGCTGACCGTGGATGCGGGGAACACGACATGAGCGGAGCCCGGACCAGCGACGTGACCGGCCCCGGCGGCGCCTCTGCCACGCGCGCCTGGTTACGTGCGCTGGAACGGACGGCTCCCATTGCGCGAAACCGTGGCAGGATTTTGCAGACGGTGATTGCAGAGGTGGCGGCCCGGCAGGGCAACGCTCCCGCACTGCTCTCCGATCGCGAGTGTTTCACGTACAACGACCTGGCCGCGCGGTCCAATCGATATGCGCGATGGGCATTGGCACAGGGGCTGGAGCCGGGCGACGTCGTCTGTCTGCTGATGACCAATCGGCCGGAATACATGGCGATCTGGCTGGGCATTACCAGCGTCGGCGTGGTGGTCTCGCTGCTGAACACCAACCTTACCGGCGCTTCGCTGGCCCACTGCATCCGCACCGTATCGCCCAAGCGGGTCATTGTGTCCGCGGAGTATGTGGAGACACTGCTGGCCGCGTTGGCCGATGTGTCGCCCGCGCCCGTGGTCTGGGCGCATGGTCCGCGGCGCATTGGCATTCCGCGCATCGATCTCGACGTTGCACTGCAATCCGGCGAGCCGTTGACCAGCGATGAGCAACGCGCTCCGCAGATCGACGACCTGGCCCTCTATATCTACACCTCCGGGACCACCGGGTTGCCCAAGCCGGCCAAGGTAAGCCACGCCCGCACCATGCAGTGGAGCCACTGGTTCGCCGGCATGATGGAGGTGCAGCCGGAGGACCGCATGTTCAACTGCCTGCCGATGTATCACAGCGTCGGCGGTGTGCAGGCTCCGGGCTCGGTGCTCGTCGCCGGTGGCTCGGTGGTGCTGCGCGAGCGGTTCTCGGCCAGCCATTTTGCCGGCGACGTTCTGCGTTGGGATTGCACTCTGCTGCAATACATCGGCGAGATGTGCCGCTATCTGCTGCACGCCGCGCCTGCGGCGGATGAAACCGAGCACCGCATCCGGCTGGCATGCGGCAACGGGATGGCGCCCGAGATATGGGACGCGTTCAAGGAGCGCTTCGCCATCCCCCACATTCTGGAGTTCTATGCCGCGACCGAGGGCGCGGTGTCGTTGTTCAATGTGCAGGGAAAGCGCGGGGCTATCGGCCACATTCCGTCCTACCTGGCGCACCGCTTTTCTCCAGCGCTGGTGCGATTCGATTGCGAGACCGGGCTGCCGGAGCGGGACGCGCAGGGCTTCTGCATCGCGTGTGGACCCAACCAGCCGGGCGAGGCGCTGGGCAAAGTGGTCGACGATCCCTCGGGCATCGGCAGCCGCTTTGAGGGCTACCTCGCCGAGAAGGACTCCGAGCAGAAAATCCTGCGCAACGTCTTCAAGCCGGGAGACGCGTGGTTCCGCACCGGCGACCTGCTGCGCAAGGACGACAAGGGATACTACTATTTTGTCGATCGCATCGGCGACACCTTCCGCCGCAAAGGCGAGAATGTGTCCACCGCGGAGGTGGCCGCGGCGATCTGCACGTTTCCCGGCGTGCGGCACGCATCCGTCTATGGCGTTGCCGTTCCCGGTGTGGAGGGACGGGTGGGGATGGCAGCCGTGGTCGCCGATGATGTGGCCGCGGACGATCTGGATCTGGCGAAGTTGCGCGCGCACCTGGCCCAGGCTCTGCCCGCGTATGCGCGGCCCGTGTTCCTGCGCCTCTGCCCGGAGGCGAAGGTCACCGGCACCTTCAAGTACTCCAAGACGGAGCTGGTGCGCCAGGGATTCGATCCGCTTGCGACCACGGACGCGATGTACTTCGACGATGTGGAGAGTCAGGCATTCATTGTGCTCGACAAGGAATTGTTCGGCCGAATTCAGAGCGGCGGCGTCCGCCTGTAGTTTGCGGGTAGACTGGAAGCACACCCATCTTTTTTCTCAGCTGCAACTTTCTCAACGGCAACGAAAGGAACGTGCGGATGTTCGTCGATCCAATCCGGGACCAGTTCGCAGTGCTGGAGTCGGAGATCGCCGCCGGTCCCATCTTTCCTGAGGTGACGGCAGAGGAGATTCGCGCGTGGCTGCAATCGCGCTACGACTTTCAGCAGCCCATGCCGCTGGAAGACGTCGTCGCCGACGTGGAGGCGATGCTGAAGAAGTGGCAGGTGCAGGTGACCCACCCGCGCTACTTCGGTCTATTCAACCCCGGCGTAACGCTGGCCTCCGTGCTTGCCGATACGCTGGTGGCCATGTACAACCCGCAGTTGGCGAACTGGCGCACCTCGCCCGCGGGCAACGAGATTGAGCGGCACACGCTGGCGTGGCTGGCGGCCCGATTCGGCCTGCCGGAGAGTTCCATCGCAACCTTTACCAGCGGCGGCATGGAGGCGAATCTGTCCGCCGTTGTGGTTGCCCTGACCCACGCATACCCCGGCTATGGAGAATCCGGCCTGCGCAGTCTGCCCGGCGAACCAGCCATCTACCTGACGGAGGAGGCGCACTTCGGCTTCAACAAGATTGCGCACATGACCGGGCTGGGCCGCCGCAACCTGCGGCTGATCGGCACGGATCGCCAGCTCAAGATGAACGTGGAGGAGCTGCGCAGTGCGGTGGCGCAGGATCGGGCCGCGGGGCTGCTGCCGTTTATGGTGGTGGGCAACGCGGGTACCACGGCGGCCGGCGCTATCGATCCGCTGCCGGAGCTTGGGCGCTTTTGCCGGGAGAACGGCCTCTGGTTCCACATCGATGCGGCCTGGGGCGGCGCGGCCGTTGTCTCTCCCACGCTGCGGCATCACCTGGCGGGCACGGAGCTGGCGGACTCCATCACGTGCGACGCGCACAAGTGGCTCTCCGTGCCCATGGGCTGCGGAATGTTCTTCTGCCGTCATCGCCACAGCGTGGCGCAGGCGTTCCGTGCGGAGGTCTCCTACATGCCGCCCAAGCCGGCTGCGCATGGCGACGCTGCCGCGACGTTCGATCCTTTCACCACGTCGGCGCAGTGGTCGCGGCGGTTCATCGGACTGAAGCTGTTTATGGCGCTGGCCCAGCAGGGCGAGTCCGGGTATGTTGCCATGATCGACCACCAGGCGCGCATGGGGCAGGTGCTGCGCGAACGGCTCATCGCCGGCGGCTGGCGCATTGTGAATGCAACGCCGCTGCCGCTGGTGTGTTTCACGCGCGAAGGGCTTACGCCGGCGGTGCTGCTAGCAGCGCTGCGCGAGCGGCAGATCGCCTGGATGTCGGAGGCGAAGCTCCACGGCGTTCCCGTGGTACGGGCGTGCATTACCAACTTCAGAACCACAGAGGCAGAGATTGAGTGGGTGGTGAGCCAGATGAACAGCCTGGTCCCTGCGGAGAGCCGAGTGCAGGACAGAACGGGCGCCGCCACTACAGGCGAACTACAAACCGCACTCGGAACAAGGACGGGGCCATGAAGCGCGAGACGATTGCAATCCACGGAGGCTACGAGCCCGACCCGGTCACACGGTCTGTGGCCGTGCCCATCTATCAGACCGTCTCGCATGCCTTCGACAGTGCCGACCATGCGGCCGCGCTCTTCAATCTGGAGGAGGAGGGATATCGTTACGCGCGCATCCAGAACCCCACGGTCGCCGTGCTGGAGCGGCGAGTGGCGGCGCTGGAGGGCGGACTGGAGGCAATGTGCGTCAGCAGCGGCCAGGCGGCCGTAAGCTATGCGCTGCTCAACGTTGCGCAGATGGGCCGCAACATCGTCTCCGTCCCGCAGCTCTACGGCACCACGCATACCCTGCTGGCACACGTTCTGCCCAGCCAGGGCATTGCCGTCCGCTTTGCGGAGAGCGACCAGCCCGACGCTATGGCCCGGTTGATCGACGAGAACACCCGCGCCGTCTACTGCGAGAGCGTGGGCAATCCGGCGGGCAACATCTGCGACCTGGAAGCGCTGGCGCGCGTGGCCCACGATCACGGATTGCCGCTGATCGTGGATAACACCGTGGCGTCTCCCATCCTGCTGCGGCCGATCGAGCATGGGGCGGACATCGTGCTCCACTCGCTGACCAAGTTTCTTGGCGGACATGGCACCACCATGGGAGGAGCCATCGTCGATAGCGGGCGCTTCGACTGGAAGGCGCACGCATCCCTGTTCCCCATGTTCAACCAGCCGGACGTTTCCTATCATGACCTGGTCTACACGGAGCGCTTTGGCCGCACGGCCTTCGTCGCCCGTTGCCGCAGCGTGTATCTGCGGTCCACGGGCGCGGTGCTGTCGCCGCTCAGCGCCTTCCTGCTGTTGCAGGGAGTGGAGACGGTGGCGCTGCGAGTGGAGCGCCATGTGGAGAACGGCAGGAAGGTCGCCGAGTTCCTGCGCGCTCATCCCGCGGTGGAGTGGGTCCGCTATGCCGGGTTCGAGGAGAGTCCCTACTTTCCGCTGGCGCAAAAGTATCTGGGCGGCAAAGCCTGCTCGCTGATGACCCTGGGGATCAAAGGAGGTTTTCCGGCGGCGGTCCGGTTCCATGACTCCCTGCAGTTGGTAACGCGGCTGGTGAACCTGGGCGACGCCAAGAGCCTGGCCTGCCATCCGGCTTCCACCACGCATCGGCAGATGTCTCCCGCACAGCAGCAGCGCGCTGGAGTGTCGCCGGAGATGATCCGGCTGAGCATCGGAATCGAACACATCGACGACATTGTCGATGACCTGAGCCAGGCGCTGTCCGTGGCCACAGCCGCGAACCAGCCATAGACGACCAGTCCATAACGTTCTCGGAGAGGAGATGCCGATGCCCGTTCTAGACTCCAGCCGCGGTCGCGTCCGCGAGACAGCCATGGACCGGCGCGGCAATTCCGGTCAGCCGATTACGATTGGACTCGTCAACAATATGCCGGAAGCGGCCTTCAAGGCGACCCAGCGCCAGTTCTTCTCGCTGCTCAATGCGGCCTCCGGCGACATCCCGGTGCGGCTGCTGCTGTATGCGCTGCCAGGACTGGCGCGAACTGAACACAGCGGACACAGCAAATACCTGAGCGTGGAGACACTGTGGGACCAGCGCCTCGATGGCCTGATCGTTACCGGACGGGAGCCGGTGACGCCGGACCTGAGAGACGAATCCTACTGGGACAGCTTTGTGCAGGTGCTGGAGTGGGCGCAGCACAACACCATCTCCACGGTGTGGTCGTGCCTGGCGGCGCACGCGGCAGTGCTGCATATGGATGGCATCCCCCGCAAGAAGAGCGACACCAAGCATTGCGGCATATTCGATTGCGTCCCCGAGCCCGGGCACTGGCTGGCGGAAGGCGCTCCGCCGCGCTTCCAGGTTGCGCACTCCCGCTGGAACAGCGTCGCCGAAGCGGACCTGGCGGCGTGCGGGTATCAGGTGGTCACGCGCACCCGCGAGGCGCAGGTGGATACCTTCCTGAAGCAGGGATCGAGCCTGTTCGTATTCTTCCAGGGACATCCGGAGTACGAATCGGACACGCTGCTGCGCGAGTATCGCAGAGATGTGGAGCGCTACCTGAACCATCAGTCCGACGCCTATCCCTCCACGCCGCACAACTACTTCGACGATGCCACGGAGCGCGGGTTGGACGAACTGCGCCAGCAGGCCGTCGTCTTCCGCGACAAATATCTGCTGGCCGACCTGGCCACCGCACTGGCCCGTTGCAAGCTGCAGAGCACATGGGACTCGACGGCAACGGTTGTGTACAGGAATTGGCTGGACTTTATCTACGCGCGCAAGCACCAGAACACGAGTGGGGCGCGCTTGATCTCGCAGTAGCTTGTATCCGCCGCATTGTTTTTAACGCTTGTCGTTTTTAACGCTTGTCATTCTGAGCCGAAGGCGAAGAATCCCCACATTTCGTCCTCGCCCAAACTCAATGCCAGTTGCAATGATGCTGACAACTTTAGACTCAGGACAGTAGCTCGTACCCGCAGTAGCTCGTACCAGGAGTAGCATTCGATGGCCTCTACCGTTTCTCTGCCGAATCATGTGGACGTGGCTCTACCCGAACTCAAGCTCCTGATCGGCAACCGCTGGGTTGCCGCTGAGTCGGGCCGCACCTTTGCCACCATCAACCCGTCCACCGGCGAAGCGATCTGCCAGGTCGCCGAAGCCGATGCGGTGGATGTGGACGCCGCTGTGCACGCGGCCCGCGAGGCCTTCGAGCATGGCCCTTGGCGAACCATGAATGCCTCCGCACGCGGACGCCTGCTGTACCGCCTCGCCGATCTGATCGAGGCCAACGCTGAGGGCCTGGCCCAACTGGAGGCGCTCGACAATGGAAAGCCTGTCTCTGTCGCCCGCGCGGTGGATGTTGCCAAGGCCGTCGCCTGCTATCGCTACTTTGCCGGCTGGGCCGATAAGGTGCATGGCAAGACCATTCCCATCGACGGCGACTTCCTCTGCTATACGCGGCACGAGCCCATCGGCGTGGTTGGACAGATTATTCCGTGGAACTTCCCTATGCTGATGATGGCGTGGAAGCTCGCGCCGGCGCTGGCCACCGGCAATACCGTGGTGTTGAAGCCGGCGGAGCAGACACCGCTCTCCGCGTTGCGGATCGGGGAGCTGATCCTGGAAGCCGGCTTCCCTGCCGGCGTCGTCAACATTCTGCCAGGGTTTGGCCCCACGGCCGGCGCCGCGCTGGCCAGCCACATGGACGTGGACAAGGTCGCTTTCACCGGATCGACCGAGGTGGGCCACCTGATTATGGAAGCGGCGGCCAGGTCCAACCTGAAGCCGGTCACACTCGAGCTCGGCGGCAAGAGTCCGAACATCGTCTTTGAGGACGCGGACCTGGACGAAGCGGTCGAAGGCGCGCACATGGGCCTGTTTGCCAATCAGGGCCAGTCCTGCTGCGCGGGATCGCGCGTCTTTGTGGAGCGCTCCATCTACGACGCGTTCGTCGAAAAGAGTGTCGCCCGCGCGCGCGGCAGGGTCGTCGGCGATCCCTTCGACCCCCGCACCGAACTCGGTCCGCTGGTGGACCAGTCGCAGTTCGACAAGGTGATGGGCTACATCGAGTCCGGCCGCAGCGATGGCGCGACCCTTGCCTGCGGCGGCGACCGCATCGGCGACCGCGGATATTTTCTTCGGCCCACCGTCTTCGCCGACGTTCGCGATGAGATGAAGATTGCCCGCGAGGAGATCTTCGGCCCGGTGATGAGCATCCTTCCGTTCCATGGCGTGGACGAGGCCGTGAACCGCGCCAACGGCACCCCGTTCGGACTGGCCGCAGCGGTGTGGACACGCGACATCAAGAAGGCGCTCGCCGTCTCCAATGGTGTGCGCGCCGGCACCGTGTGGATAAATTGCTATAACGTGCTGGATACACGGGCTCCATTCGGAGGCTTCAAGCAATCCGGGATTGGGCGCGAACTGGGCGAGTACGGACTGCAGCAATACACGCAGGTCAAGTCTGTGATCGCCAGGCTTTGATGCCGCAGGCCTCGTCCGGCTAGAGCAAATTTCCTGATGTTGTGCAGACCTTCGATATGTCGG